>Ga0307512_10003844_pt1 | contig 16907 bp, 14 predicted proteins | sample 14_EM_MG_FD_200267 | JGI IMG/M metagenome (GOLD analysis project Ga0307512, IMG submission 200267) | Populus trichocarpa ectomycorrhiza microbial communities from riparian zone in the Pacific Northwest, United States - 14_EM | ecosystem: Host-associated > Plants > Roots > Unclassified | place...
GGAGTCACAAGACTCCCGACCCTGCACCCATTGAAACGTGCACCTTGCAATTCCTTTCGATTCCCACTTTTCTACTTGTATCAATGGGAAATGCAAATATCAATAAATGTAGGTGTCGTCGTTTATGGCCACAAAGTCGAATGCGAGGGGGGTTAGCAGGTGACAAGCCCGGGAGCTGTCATGGACGGATGCGGACGGCAAGGCAGTACGATAACATAAACATTCATATATTCACCGCGCATGTAACACAGACTTTCCTTATAATAACGACATGCGCCTGGCGCCCGCGTGCACAGATTTACCCTACTCCCACCACCTTCCTGCTCAGTCCTCCCCCAATGGGGCCTCAAGTGACCATCCTCGCCGTACTTACGACCTTGTTTCTCTTCTCTGGATCTGCCGTTTCCCAGATCTCTTACGCACTATGCACCACATCAACGTATGACTGGGTATGGACCACAAATGCCCCTTGTCCGAATCAAATTCGACAGCTGACGGGGCTTATCCAGGCATATAACTCACTCAATCAAAATCCGTGTGAGGTCGCCGCATACATGGAAGGGACTTGCAATCAGGGTGGTGAGTGTTTTCCCCTTGGGTGTGCGAACGTGGCCGTCTCATCTTTTGACAGTGTTTACCATCGATCCGCTATTGCCGGGAAACTCGTACGTCGGCCCGAGCGGTGTTGACAATTCCAACTTGTGCAAGTGCAGCACCGTTGCTTATTCCCTCGTGAGCGCATGTGCGGGATGCCAGGACGAAGAATGGATCACGTACGATCCATATTCTCTTCTAATCTCCATTTTTGTGTATCTGCCATTAGATGGTCCGAATGGGTAACCAACTGCACAAGAGTTTTCCAGACTTCGGGGTGAGCTTCTTGTTGCAAAATGGGGATTTAAAAGATTGACATGAAGGGACGATCGGCGGGCAGCTTCCCAAACCCTGTGCCAGAGGGGACAAGTTTACCGCAGTGGGCTCTCCTCGACGTCACGGTTCGTTACTATCCATTGTATATTCGACACGAACTGACGGCACACGCTAGCTTGAGAATAGTTGGAGCCCCAACAAATCGAGGTCCACTGGTGGTAGGGATTATCCACTCCGCTTTTCGTGGACAGCTGCAGACCTGTATTTTCAGCCACTCCAGAGATACCTGCTGGAGCGCCCGTCGGCCCCTCGAGCTCCTCTACCCGGCCCGCAGGCGCTACGGGGAGTACCTCCCCTACCTCCACAGTTTCCCCGGATTCTAAGGGAAAGAGTTCAAATACGGGGCCCATCGTGGGGGGCATCGTTGCCGGTATAGCGGTAGTCGCCGTTGCTGTTCTTGGATTTTTCTACCTGCGACGGCGGCGCACCAGGCCGCAGTATGCCGCGCCGCCTTCCTCGTTTGGAGAGGAAGATGACCTATTCGGTGGAGGACCACAACCACTGAGGGAATCTATAAAGGGACCGTCATCTGACGGTCATCACAACTCATCATCGGTGCCCGCCTCACCCATGAGGATGTATGTACGTGCTTTCGTGCCTCCTTTGCTTTCAGTTCGTGCTTCTTCATGCAAATTTTTCCTATCCTTCCAGAACCCGAACGACCCAACGACGTTTCCAAGCCTCCAGACTCCCTATACCCCGAGCGCCTCTCCCCGTGCAATTTATGTACCACAACAGGGCACAGGAAGCACGCTGGCTGCCATGCAGGTCACGCGGCCACAAGGATATCATGGCCTACCGACTGTCTGATTATGATTATTAACTTTCGAGTTTACTCTTGACTCGTGGCAGTGTTCGCGTATGCGGAATGGACAATCTTTTCGTATTTAGTTAGCCACACACGCATACTCACGGGAACAATTGATGTCATTTTTATAGTGTATTATAGTAGAATGGCCTCGACGCTACTGTACTTCACTATTCTGGCGAATAACCCCAAGGGGGGAATAACTATAGCCAGATACAACACGTTGCGAGTGGGGTAATGGGTAATGTACAAGGGGACAAATGATTCGTTATCAGCGATGAGCACGATATATTAGACCATCGCGGACAGCGGTGCGCACACGATGGGTTATCAAAATTGCTCATGTCGACGATGATGTCGTTGCTCGTCATTCTGTGTTATTATTGAACAGACTATTGGATTATCAGGGCTAACTCGTCGACAAAATGAATCATGATGGGTATGCGGAAGGTGCTAGTATGTCATACTACCTGTTTCCATCACGCAGTTTCCTGTTTCCAAGATGCTTGTGGTGATTGTTCAATTTGCTGGGTTCAACATTTTCGCAGCTGCGAATACACTCTCTGCTGACGTTAGCCCATCTAGTATCGAAATCGAATGTCATCACCAATGTCTGAAAATCGGGCCGGAAGACGGATTTCAGTTATAGTGCAGGTAAAGCGGGATAATATAGATTCAGGGACGCCCATGACTTCTCGAGATATTGACGATTTAGAATTTGCGGTCCATTGTGAGAGGAGACGCTACACAAATATAACATCATCGACGATTCAACGTTGACTAGCGAAAGTATGCTGCTACACGTATGTCACTCGAGGGGCGGCGATGTTCGCAATCATTGGAAGGTAAGTGGGAAGGGGAATAGCAAGTGACGGGCCCGAATGACGGTGCCCTGGCCACTCGGGACCATGGGAGGAGGCCACCTTGCGAGAGGGCTTTCAAGTCGAAAAGACCTGTTGAGACCAACAAAAACGATGCGGCGGGCATCGACGCCCGCATCAGAACAAAACACACCGTCACACCTGGCCGCATCAGAACCTATCAGAAGGCAGCACCGCCATCATGAGAAACCAGCGCGCACCTTTCCCCATACTCTATCATCCCGTCCCACCCCCAAGGAGTCGAGCCATTTTCGGTTCGAGGCCCATACAGAGGGCGTGGCGTCGTCCCGGGAGATATCGAGGCAGAGACAGAGCAACAAGGCATTCAATTCAACGCGCGGCCGTTTGGTGGCCGTCACACCCGCGTCACGTGCATCCTTCACATTGCACAGCTCAACGCGGGGCCGCAACTGCTGAATATGACCTTTGCACCCCTATTTTTTGCGAAGGGGCATTTCGCTGCAGCTCCTATTCTGCCCGAGAAATGAGGGGGAGCGTATTGAATGGCGCGTGCAGGTGGATCGATTAGATGAACCACTTACACTCATTAGCTTACTACATTTGGCATGTTTCAGCATGCATTCCTTGGCGAATTTCATATTATGGACATACTAGCCATTCTTTATATACGATAGTAGGTAGTTGACCTTGTGCCCCTCAGTTCCCGCGTTTATCACACGTTCTGAGGTGAGTAGGGGTATTGTCCTCAATATACCGCAGTTCCCATATCATCAACTTTTTACACTGTAAGTCTGTAACACACATGATCTGAGGCTGACGCGTGCCTGGAACTCAACTTTCTAGTGTTCACGCCTTCTACATCGAGCATCGTTTCCTGCGTTGGGAACGTGTTGTGGGATCCTTCCCTGTGGAAGGGCGTGTGTAAAATTGACATTGTGGTTAATTGAGATCAACTTGGCAAGAAGCGTCCTAGGAATATGTTTTCCTTATAGTTCCAGCATGTGTCTGATGCCCGGTGACCTGATCTCCCCCTCGTTCCACCACCTTCTTGCTCCCTCAAATGTCCATCCTCGCTGCACTCACGATCTTACTGCTTCTCTCTGGCTCTGCTTTGTCCCAGATCTCCTACCCGGATTGTACCACGACAGATTTCTCCTGGGTATGGAACTACAATGTCTCTTTTCCGCCCCACTTTCCACAGCTGACGGGCTTGTCCAGTCATATAACTCCCTCAATCAAAATCCGTGTGCAGTTTCCGCATACTTGGAAGCTACCTGCAATAAGGGCAGTGAGTATCTGGCTTGCATGTATGGGAACTGCACTCCCATCCTTTGCAGCGTGGAGCTTGCAACCCCTTCCCACGGGAAGCTACTACAGCGGTCCTAACATATATTGGAGAACTGACTTGTGCATGTGCAACACTGTGGTGTATTCCCTAATGAGTGCATGTGATGCATGCCAGGGAGCTCAATGGCCCACGTAGGGTCCAATCCTGTCGTTCTAAATACCTTTTTATGTTTCTGCTTTCAGATGGCCTGTATGGGCTTTCAACTGCACTCAAATTTTGCCCCCCTCGACGTGGGCTTCCCGTTGCGACACTGATTTGAAGCATTGACGGAGTAATTGGCCCACAGCTTCCCCAACCCTATACCTGATGGAACACATGTACCTTCCTGGGCTCTCCTCGACATCACTGTTCGTTTCTATCTATGTTTTTCTGATACGAACTAACGGTACACGCCAGCTCGAGAACACTTGGAATTCCAACAAGTCGAGAACAGCCGGTGGTAGATTCTCCTCTCCACCCTCTTTTTGGCCGCATCACATCTGCATTTCTAGACAGTCCCGAGATACTTCCTGGCGAATTAATCAGCGCCTCAAGCTCCTCCACTGCTTTCCAGGCAACAAGCACCTCGCCAAATCCCACTACCACGCCCTCACCCTCTGGGGGTAGTAGTTCGAATACTGGCGCCATCGTTGCTGGGGCCGTTGGTGGCATCGCAGTAGTCTCCATCGCTGTTGTCATGATTTTCTTCCTGCGACGGCAGCGTACGAGGGCGTCATCTGACACCGTTGCCGTCACAACTGAGAAAACCGCCCCGTTCGTGGTTGACGATGCATCGCAGCCAATGAACCAAGGCAGAAATGCACCGTCAGACGTGGTGACTGTGGGATCATCAACGACGCCTGACTCGCCCATAGCTCCAATGGTGGTCTATGTAAGTGAATTCGTGCCCTCGTTGCCTGCATTCTTGTTCATGTTTTCTTGTCTCGTACTTCCAGAACCCAAATAATGCTGCTACATTGCCCGAGCCTCAAGATCCAAACGCTCCGCACCTCTCTGTTCAAGCACTTCTTGGACAGTACCCGGCGACAGGATATACCCTTGCTAACACGCACATCTCACGACCACAAGGATATGGCAACCTTCCCAATGTCTAATCATTATCCTTTGGGCTTCACTGCGGAGCCGCCTCAGGGCTCGCGTTTGTGGCAAAGCGAGTTTTTCTTCTTTGTTCGGTTAGTCGCGGAGGTCATGTCCACCAGAAAAATTGTCTGTCTGTCATGTAGTAGTACTTTTTTGTGTAACATTTACAAAGAACGAACCATCCATCGCATTATTGGATCCAAAAGATGCGTCAAGACAATCGTCTGGCAGTTTCAGAGAAGCGCGAATACAGACCGGTGCCAACATCATTTCTGGGTCCAAGGTGCCGGTACGTCGTCGCCGGGTCCTTGAATGATGAAGAAGCGAAGTGTGGGTTCAGTGCGTGCATCGGAAGTGGCGTAGTCACAGACCGCGCCATGTCAAGCTTGTCAAGGGTCATGCGGGCAAATTCCGAACCTCGGATCTCGCAGATCCCCATACATGAGAATGAGATAAGGACTTACATGTACATGCGTAGGTCAATGCTGTAGCCCGTCCTGATTCTAGACTCCCGAAGTTCGGGCCACTGTTCGCTCGGCAAGCTTTCTTCTCGGAGATCCGGGGGATGAAGCATTCTTCTACCCCCAATTGTCTAGATGGGGTTCAGCAGCTCACGTTCCTGCAGCACACAATGTGTCAATCACGTGAAGTCCAAGTGATTGGCAGTCACGCATCAAAGGCGCAAGCAAAGGCGTATCGTAGTAATACATTCACACGTTACCGAAATTGGGAAAATAGGGTCGCGCGTTCCAGTCTCTTGCTCTTGCACCGCGCTTCGAACTCAATGCTTGAGATTATGGTAATACTGTACTGGTAGAATAACCTCGATGCTACTGTACTTCACATTCTGGTATAAATTCAAGGGGGGAACAACAATAGCCAGATACAACTTTCGTTGCGAGTGGGGCAATGTATAAAGGACGAATGATTCGTTATCAGAGATGAGCACGATATACTTGCGGAGAGTGGTGCGCGCACGCGCACGACGGGTTATCGAATTGCTCGTGTTACTGCTTGTCATCGAGTCCGTACAATTTTTGAACAGATTATTGGGTTATCAGGGCTGACTCGTCAACAAAATGAATCATGATAGCTATGCGGAAGGTGCTAGTATGTCATACTACCGGTCTCCATCACGCAGTTTCCTGTTTCCAAGGTGCTTGAGGTGATTCTTCGATTTGCTGGGTTCAGGGTTCAACATTTCCGCAGCTGCGGATACAAACCCTGCTGACGTCGGCCCATCTATTGCCCATAGTCCGGCAGGATGGTCATCACAGCGGAGTGCCATCATGTCTGCAGAGAGGGCCAAAGACAGATTTCAGTTAAAGTGCATGCAAAGCGGGGTAATACAGATCTAGGGACTCCCATGACTTTTCGAGATATTGATGATTTAAAATTTGCGGTCAATTGTGAGAGGAGACGCTACACGAATATGACATCAACATTGCCTAGCGAAAGTATGGGGTAGGATCACAGTCATTTGGCGCTGCTACCCATATGCCACCCAAGGGGTGGCGACGTTCGCAATTATTGGAAGATAAGTGGGAGGGGAAAAAGAGTGACGGACGCATAATGGGCATTGTCGGCGATCTCAAGGGTATCCTCAACCCATATGGCGATGAGCAGGTCTCGATCTTGGCCAAAAGCAGGTAGCACAATATCCTTGATGCCATGAGCTTGCACAAAGCCCGAACTACGACATAGGAGTAGCCTTACTTCTGTCACAGAGGCAGACGGTGAAATACGGGTCTGGCTGACATGGCATGGTGTGATGTGTTGATGGTGCTAGCATCGGTCGGGCCTTGGATGGGGCGCGGAGTTAAGAAGGCTGCATGGGGTGCCGTCGATATCTAGCACAACAAACTTGAGAGTCGGCTTGGGAAAGTATTTTTGGGGACAGAGATGCGATTTCAATGGAGGAGGGCGACGAACGAGTCGGCGGTGACGCCGTGGGACGGCTTTCGAGCGACGTGAAGGTATCGGTTGTGAGTGTTCTGGGTCAAAGGAGCTCGGTTGAATTGTGTGCGGGATGCAAATCATGGTAAGCTGAAGGCAATGACCGTCACCGTGAACCATGGACCGTGACTGGTGCAATCCGGACCGGACCGGTCAATCCGAGGGGACCGCTTACTCAGATGTACCGTGTAACGTGACCGTGACCGCGTCCTCACCACATATTCATTCCACTCTCCAGTGCAGTGCACATTCAACTCAAGGTCAAGGACTATAGAGGTAATTTTTGGAACCTGTGTCTTTGTCCTTCGTACAGGAGGAATCCCCGAGAATGTGCGCCTCGAACTCACCTCAATCGCCTGTAAGATCGATTTCATGATTCACATTGTCCTCAATCTCAATACACTGGTTTACTATGTGATTGTTATAGATATTATATAGCCATGAGGGCTCGACCAATTGAGTGAGGGAAGTGTCCCTGAGTGTGCTGGGTTGAGCCCAGGGCGATAGGGACCCGATAGTGCCGGCGGTATGTGCCAACGATATTGACTATTGCAGATTTACAGCTAGAATAGTATCCTACGACGGATAAGGCTTCCCGATGTCTGATCTTTATCCTTTGGGCTTCGCTGTGGAGCCGTCACATAGCTCGCGTTTGTGGCAAAAGCGAGCTTTTCTTCTTTGTTCAATTTGTCGCAGAGGACATACCCTCCAGAAACATCCACTGTTCCTCACGTAGTACTTTCTTGTGTAACATTTACGAAGTGCGACGTCGCCATTCATCGCACTACTGGTTTCAAAAAATGCGTCAGGACAATCGTCTGGCAGTGGCAGAGGAGCGTGCGTACAAATCGGTGCTAACCTCATTCCTGGGCCCAAGGTACCGGTACGTCGTCGCCAGCTCCTCGAATGGTGAAGCCGGTGAAGGAGTGAAGTGTGGGTTCAGTGTTCAGTGCGTGCATCGGAAGTGGTGTAGCCACAGACCGCGCTATGTCAGGGGTCATGCGGGCAGATGCCGAAACTCGGATCTCGGAAGGTATCATGCATGAGATAAGGACTCGGATTCACATGCGTATGTGTAATCAATGCTGTACTTGTACTGTAGCCCGTCCCGAAGTTCGGGCCACTATTTGGACGTTGTGTGCTTGTGCATCATCGCCGGTCTCCGTGGGTGACTAAGGCTATAATTGGAGAAAATGAAGGCACGGGAAAAGAGATCACGAAAAAGACGACGTTTGTAGTCCTGGAGATACCTTTCATTCAGGATTGAACGTTGAAAGTTCTGCCACTAGAAACAGGGAGCTGGATATGCCGAGTGAGGATGGGACCTACTTCTTCCTTCGCCAGCGGTCGCTGTGTGCCAGGGACAGCGATACTCTGAGTCGTGTCTCTGCAGAAGGTGTAGTGTTCGCCACAGATAAGGATTTCAATGGGCATCCCGGCGGGCGTCGATTTGCAGGAACATCCGAGCCCCTTCAGCCGGCCGAGGCCCAGACCCCATGCCATTGATTCCCCAGAGCACGAGACAGCTCCGTGCAGCTCCGTTCCGAGGTGACAGGCTTGTCAGGAACACGCGAAGGGTCTCTTGGCCCGTCCCTGATGGGTTCCAGGCCACAGTGTGGGGTCGGCAAGCGGTCAGTTTCATCTTGTCAATCTGGGGATGGAGCGTGCCTCCATGTCCAATTGTCGAGACAGGCAACGGCGACCAATTTCCCTCCTGCCAAGCATACAAAATGTCTCGTTTATCAGACGCGAGGCTCTGACACAAGTCACGCGACGCGCGCGCAATCTTTCTAAATCGGGGCAGGGCGTGGCTTATCTCTCCGAGACTCGCACTTCCGAATCCAATACTCGGGGGGCAAAGATCGTAAACCCCAGAATACATAATTCTGAGTGCATTGGGAGGGTCCATCACTTGGTTCTCATCATGTCACGCGTATTCGTAGCAAAAACTGAAACCGAGAAAGTGTACCTACCCATGTCTGCCATGGCTACAAAGCCAAGCCCCAATCGAAGGAGCCTGGGATGAACCAGACGCAAGCGCTACTTCTGACAGCGACTCCACTGGCAGACTGTAGACGTCAACTGCACGCAGGAAACAGAGTAGGTTTTTTCTTAAAATCACAACATGCTTCCGGTCCTGGCGTTCCCAGTCTCCCCCATGCTATCACCCTCCCTGCTATCTCGATGACAATCCTTTCCGCACGCACGATCTTGTCACGGGCATCATACACTCATGGTACTGGTGGTGGTAGAAACAAGGGCGCCATCGCAGGCGTTGCTATTGGTATTATCGCAGCAGTCGTCATTGCTGCTCTTGCGATTTTCTACCTGCGACGGCGGGGTAGGAGGGCGCCGTCTGCAAGGTTCATAATCGACCCTGTATCGAATGGAGCCGGTGCCCCTAGGGTATTCAACACCCAACCGGAACCAAACAAGGAAGTCATGAAGGGGCCGTCAGATGGAGGGGCTCTTGACTTATCAACGATGCCCGTCTTACCCACAACTCCAATGAAGGTCTATGTACGTATTTTCATGCCCTCATTGCGTTCGCGCTTGTTCATTCTTTTTCTTGGGTCCCTAGGATCCGAATAATGCAGCAACGCTGCCTGAGCCCCAAGACGATCAGTACCCCAGGGGCGTCTCTCCCCGCGCAGTTTTTGGACGGTACCAAGGCACCGAGAACTTGAACCCGCCCGTGCTGGCCAACACGCAAGCCTTGTGGCCACAAAGACATGGTGGCCTGCCCACACGTCCCGACCCACGATACGACCTGTATTCCAGGAGCATTCCCCAAGAAAGTTTTGGGCAGTACCAAGGCATCGGGAACACCTCCAGACAAACGGACGTACAAGTGTCTCCGCAACCAGCACATGGTCGCATGCCCACATTGCCCGAGCCCCAAGACGAATCATATTCCCCCACCGTCAGTTCCAAAGTGATTTTCGGACAGCGTCAGGACACAGGAAACATTCTACCCAACAAACGAGCCTCGCGGCCTCTAGGATATAGTGGTCTACCCACTGTCTGATTTCACCCTTCGAGGTTTACCCCCGAGCCGTTGTGGGACTCGTGGGAGTCGCACTTACAGTAGCACTTTTTTTTCTTCTTTGGTTAGTCACGAACACATATGACCAGAACAACGGATGACTTTGTTGTACAATTAGTGTATCCTTCGCAGCATGTTTACAATGAACAAACATTCATTGCACCACCGAGTCTTGTTGTGAACGAGCTGAGAGATAAAGGTGAGGCCGTCGTGGAAGGAGGGATGCAGACGCAGACCAGTGCCAATTCATTTAGGGTTCGGGGATGCACGAGGTGGTGGGCCCATGTGTGCAGTCGCTGATAGTAGCACAGATCAGGGACAGTGGCGGTTAGATATCTTGAAATTGGGACAGCGCCTGTCAAGTGGCAGTGGCGATAACGTGCAGGCTCCGCGCCACCTAATACCTTAGTCCGACCGAGAGACAGGAGGGGAGCTAGTGGGTGATCGTAATACAGTTTAGAGACGAGCAGAGGATGCGAGAAAAATGAGAAGGCTGAACAGCTGCGGGGGATAGGGGAAAGGCCAAGGGACATGCAGGGCAAGGGAGAGAGGCGAGGCAAGATCTTCACCACCTACGACAGACTAAGCGCTGGTAGGCTCCGCGAGTCAGGCACAGCGTCGAAGGCTCGATTTAGCTTAATTAGTGAATGGTGTGGGTGCAGGACGCAAGCTTAGCGCTCACGCGAATCCTTTAGTTAATCAAAAATGTAACAGCACAATCATGCCGGGAGACAAAGGTGGGTACGGTGAGTAGGATGAAAGGCGTATCATACGGGCGAGACGCGAGGTGTGCTGCATGTGCATGACGAAAAAGGAAGGAGGACACAAGCCTTGTTATAGCGGCATAACCAGATCTGGCTGATCCCGATTCCTAGCTGTGCCGCCAAATGAAAAAAAAAGCCCGCCCAAGTCAAATGCCATTTTAAATGTGTCAGTATCAGATATCAGAAAGGCAGACCTCGACACCAACAGGCAGGAGCATCTAAGAGGCTTCGAGAGCAGACGCAATACTCTTCGAACGCCTCTGGCAAGTCTAGGGCTCGAGGCGATACGTCGGAGTGGCGCATCGTGACAGCCTTGACGTGCGGAGTGGGGATCACGGACGCAAGAAGAGGACGATCGAGAACAAAAAAGGGGTCACCCGAGCCGACAAGTACAGTCCCCGCTTGTCTGCGCGCGGATCCGGCGGTAATGATCACGTCGCCCCCGCTCACACACATACAAATGTCAATCCTCACCGCGCTCGCGATCTTGTTGCTCTTCTCCGGCTCTGCGATTGCACAGATTTTTGCTGCGGACTGCACGTTGCCGGAGTAGAACTGGGTATGCGACCACAAACCACGTCCGACCCAGTTTCAACAGCCGAAGGGACTGTCTAGACATTCAACTCTCTGAATCAAACGCCGTATGGTCGCTGCATGCCTTCAACCGACATGCGATGGAGGTTGTGAGTGTTCACCGCGCATATAAGAGGATTGCCATGGTTATATCACTGATATCGTCTTATTCTTTGAAGCGTTTACCGTTGCGCCCCTCCCCACGGGATCCGTGTACCCAGGCCCGAGCACTGACGACAAGTCTGACCTGTGAATATGCAATACGGTGGTATATTCCCTCATGAGCGCATGCGACTGTTGCCAGGGAGAAACATGCATCCCGTACGATCTCATCGTGTCTTCGTTAATCCTCATTTTACGACTCTGCCATTAGGTGGTCTCAATGGAAAACCAACTGCATGAACACCATGCCTCCTTCGACGTGAGGTTTCCCTCTTCATCAAAGGTTTTGGGGCATTCGGCGCACTTACATTGATGCGGTAATCTGTCCATAGCTTCCCTAACCTTGTCCCCGACGGAACACGTTTACCTCAGTGGGCTCTCCTCGACGTCACAGTGGGTTCAGTTTCTATCGCCCCCCCTTTTTTTTTTCTCCCAGACACGAGCTAATGGCACATACCAGAAAGAGAACGATTGTGACCCACCCGATCGATGTATGTCGGTGGTAGGGATCCTCTTCTCCGTCTTTCTTTTCGGCCGTTTTCACACATACGTTTTATCAGATAGCCCAGAGATAGGTCCAGGCGAGATGACTAACGGCTCAAGCTCCACAAGTACTTCTCCAACCCCCACGGGATTTTCGACCATCAATTCCAATTCCCTAATTTCGACCCAGAGCAGCCCCTCGTCTCTGCCCGCAGGTGCGTCCTCACCCTCCGGGGGCAGCGGTTCGAATACGGTCGCCATCGTGGGCGGCGTTCTCGGCGGTATTATATTACTCGCCATCATCGCCGCTTTAGGGATCTACTTCTACTTGCGGCGGAAACGTAGGAACGTGGCGTCCCCCGCATCGTCTGTCAATGCCGCGCTGTCTCCCGACGGTCCCGCGGTCGTATTGGACAGTTCATCGCAGGTACACACCGAAGCCGGAGGAAATGTGGTGATGTCGTATAATGGTGTTGTTACATTCCATGGCTGCCCGAGGCACCCAAGACTTCAATGACGGACTATGTGCGTGTTTTCGTCCCTTCGTCGCGTTCATCCTTGTCGTTCACGGCACTTTTCCGTTTACACTCCCAGAATCCGAGTGACCCCATCACGTTTCTCGTGCGCCAGAGAGCTCCGTGTGCACCAGAGGTCTTCGCCGAAGCAACCTTCGACCCGTACAAAGAGACCCGGGATGCCGCGATCAATAGGCAAGCCTCGCCGCCACCAGGATATACCCCGCTATAGTGGCCCAGCCCTCTGTTAGATCTTCGTCCTTCGAGCCGTCGCGGGGCTCGTGTTTGCAGAAATTATTGCCTTTTTGGTTTGGGTTCTTTTGGTTAGTCACGGCTCACGAGGGCGCACTCACCAAGACAATTGACGACTTGACGTAGTATACTCGTACATTCTCACGGTCCTATTGTGTAACGTATATAAATAGGAAATTATTTATGACACCACCGACGTTGACTCTTGTTGCGGACGAGCTGATTTATGGAGGTGCAGCATGTGGATCCAGTCCAGGGCCACCTCTTTTAGGGCTCAGGAATGCACGAGGCGTCGATGGTGAGGCGGTCGAGCGTGTGGTCATTGGTTGTAGCAGTGTGACAAACCAGGGACAAGTGCGGACGCAAGAATTCTCATCGTTAGTATTTGGTAAAGTAGGATTCGCGGTCACGTGGACGTTCTGCCTTCGGCAGCACCACGTGATCCCGCTTTGCGATGTGTCGATGTGTATGAGACTTCTCCCAATGCTTGGGGCCGGGTAGCAAACGCAGGCAGTTGAACGAAACCGTGAGTTTACTCACCGAATATCCATCACTTCAATAACCTAAAACACGCCTGTCATTGACCTGTCGCTTCATCACAAGGACAAGTGTTGGCACGATTGAGTTTTGGAAATTTGTACTACACAGAGACGACAACATCCATGACAGTGCAGGACTACACAGTTACGCAGGGCGGAGAGAGAAACCACTGGATGTTACACGAGCAGCATGACAGCTAATCACTCCGGATGACCGAAAACCACCAGGAGACTACTCAGACCACTGTCGAACGCGAATTTATCTTCTGAGTCCGTGATTCGCAATTTCGCAGAAGGCAGAGGCTGGGAAAGCGCGTGGAAGAAAGTAGACGATTTCGGGTTCTCAAGGAGAGGGGTAATCATTCGAGGAAGAAACACTTCCAAGGAAGCGATAGGACCTCCGCCTCTGAGCGCGGGCCAGCGAAGGTTTTTGATGCAAGTGTCGGAATAGGGAAGCAACGGTCATTGGATTAGATCGTAATTTGGAAGACAACGCCGCGACTGGATCCGCAGACGCACAACGTCCGTTAAAGTGCAATGTTCCTTGTCTGAAGAGCAGCGCGTCAGAAGGAAGAAACAGGTATCGAGGCGCAAGGAGCCTGGACGAAGCGTCACATACCTCGAGGATGTTGTCATTTGTCTTTCCCAAGCGTCCAGCGACTCTAAAATAACGCCAACTAGCGTTGCGGGGAAGGAACAAGAAAGCAGGATTGTGCACGCTTTCTGACACACACATCTCCTGTGAACACGCCTCTATCGAACCTCAGATCACCCGAGATGTCAATCAACTTGACGTCTGCAGGCACCTTCTGGCCTATATATATATGGACGAGGTCTCCAGGGACGAGCAAAGTAGCGGGAAGGCCGTCTGAACGCCATCGCGGAAGACAACGTCGTCGGGGTGCGTGTCGCCATGGCACAGGACACCGAAAAGTCCTGCCACGCATTGAAGACCGTCTGGAGGACGACGACGAGTAGAAGGATGACGACAAGGGCGAGGTTTGGCGCTTGCGGGTAAGGGTTCCCTAGAGGCTTCCTGTGAGCCAGGTTTCATGAGTCGTTCAGAACTCACAGGCCCTCGAAGGCAATAGAAGGGAATATGTGAGAGGCCGTACCAGGAGATGAAACAGACAACGCTGGCGGTTAGCAGTAGGTTGCCAAAGCCGCTGAATATCCAGCCGAGGACCTTGCGTAGAGTCTGGCCTGGCGGGGGCGAGAACCGGCTCTCACAGAACTAAGCCGCACAGCGCTGTGCCCGCGAATGCTCGAGGCCGGTCTTCGGCGCAACGGCCAGATGTCAGAGCGCCTCATCATTAGACACATTATGTCAGTCGAGTTCGGACAGGTCTAGCGAGACGGAACGGGGGAGGGGATGAGACGAGCGAACTTGACTGCACCTTTAGACCTGTTTCTGCTGTGGTCCGACTTTTTGGTGTGTTCCAAATGCAGGCTCAGCGTGCGGAACTCGATGGGAAGACGCGCTGAGGGTGACACGGCCGGCGTATGGATCGAGAGTCTCTGCGTACCGTGAGAATGGTGTCGCCCCCATGGTCACGGTGGCGGCTCTCAATCGGTACGATGGTGGCCCGCTGGTTTTCGACGTCGTCTGACATGGGGAAGAGTGGTCAAGAAAAGAGGGGGCCTTTTTCTTGTTGGCGAAGGGATGTGCTTGGACAGCCAAAAACTCGCAGGAAAGTGAGATTTAAACCGGCGACGGGAGAGACACATGATGAGACCATCGGTTCTTCTGGAACAAGATGATTCGATGGTTTTTTTGTGCAAACCTGGAAAGGGGACGCGACGGGGGGTACAACATTCCAGGACAGGACTGAATTCCGTCAGTCGCGCAGGCGGCCATTGTTTAGCGTTCACGTGATCAGGTTGCTGTTGGTCCCGGCGCTTAAGCAACGTCTCCCGGGCCGGTCCTATCCTACAATGTCGACCCTCTCGTCGGCCGATATCGAACGTGTCTCATCAGCAAAAGTTCAAAAGAAAAGGTATGTCGGGGCCTTGAATAGCCTGCCAACTTGAAGGGCCGCCTCGCCTGCAAGGTACTACCGCGGTCTGCAGACTTGACTCGAGGAGCTGGCTTGAGGCTAGAGGCAAGAAAGGGGCACGGTGGAGACGGACAATGCGGATGTGCTGTGTAATTTAGGCAAGACCCTAGGGGCCCCGGAAAATTAAGATAAAAATGAGAACCCTATTTCTTTGGGTCGGGGCGGGCTTGCCACAATACAGTACAGTATAAATTCCCCTATCACCGGTATCTTATCCACCTTGTTTCTCTCACCCTCCCGTTACTACTGTCTAGAGACACTCACTCAATAGCCCCCCACCCCCACCCCCATATCGTTCCATCTAAGATGGTTGACAGACATGTCACAATCCAAATTCTCTCTGATGATAACCTTACTTACATTTTCTCATTCTTTCAACCCCACTCGCACTACTCTAACTCCTCACACATGCGCGTGTCACCACTGACATGGGAATGGCACAGGCTTGCACATGTGTGCAAAAGGTGGCGAGATCTCATATTTGCATCCCCACACCGCTTGGGAGTGGGCCTTGTCCTGAGCCAGGAGCGACGCGGGACAACCCTGGATCTCTGGCCACCCTTGCCCATTTCTATTTGTTACGAACGTTTTGGGTCTCTCGAGGATGAGAAGGATGTCATCGCTGCGCTCGCGCATCCTAATCGTATATCCGAAATCGATCTTCCCATTTCACACTCGCTGTTAGAAAAATCGAATGCCTGGGTGGAGTCGTTCCCAATACTGGAACGCCTCTCTCTTTTCTCGCCCAATCGCAATTATCCGGTCCTCTCCAATGGGTTCTTGGGAGGAACCGCTCTCACCTCCCGCAGGTTACGTCGCATCGAATTGCAGAGGGTCTACGTTCCTACTTTACCACAGCTCCTTTTGTCGAGCCAAAGTCTCAACTGTCTTTATCTTGGCAATGGCGTTATTTCAGATGAAGGATTCATCTCACCTGCCATCCTCACCGATGCGCTTTCCCCAGTAGCTCAGCTCGAGTTCCTTCACGTCTACCTCCCCTCCAAAATATTTCATGAGGGGAGCACAGATTCCATATTATCTCCACCTAAACTCATTGTCCTCCCTGCTCTTATCCATCTCGAATGACTACTACAAGGTTCTGATGAGTACCTGGAAGACCTCGTTTCCAGGATTCACGCACCTCTTCTTGAGACGATCTGTGTTAACGTCTCCCAGGAATATGCCCGACCCATGGATATCCCGCAACTATCCAAGTTTATCCGCCACACCGACTGCCTGAGTTTGTTGCCCTTTCACACTTCTATCATCCTGGAGAAAAGTCGCTTCAAAGTTTCACACGAGTTCGGAATCCGGGGACATATTTGCTTCGAATTGACATGTGATTCCGAGTCGGAGTTCTTGGAGGTGTCTCAAGTTGTCCGCGTCATCCACATCTGCAAACAACTGTTTCCACTCATTTCTGACGTGGAACGAGTGAGCATAGAGGTAAACATTCCACCGCAAAATCCCATTATTCTGCCGGTCGAAAGGGAGATCGATCGATGGTTGCAGCTATTCCCTCTATTCGATGGTGCGCAAGAGTTAGAATTGT
>Ga0307512_10003845_pt1 | contig 16903 bp, 12 predicted proteins | sample 14_EM_MG_FD_200267 | JGI IMG/M metagenome (GOLD analysis project Ga0307512, IMG submission 200267) | Populus trichocarpa ectomycorrhiza microbial communities from riparian zone in the Pacific Northwest, United States - 14_EM | ecosystem: Host-associated > Plants > Roots > Unclassified | place...
CGATGTCCGCGCTCTGCGCCTTCAGCGTCTCCGCGATCAGCTTCGGCACCGCGGCCGTCGTCTGCGGATGGTTGGGCTGCTGGAGCATCTTCACGGCGGTGATCCTGTCGCCCTCGAAGGTCGCCTGCACCTGCACGGCACCCTTGGAGGTGTTCACCGTCGAGCCCGACACGGTCTGTGAGGCGGCGGCGGTGGCCGAGGAGGAGGCCGAAGGGGACGCGGACGACTTCGAGCTCGAGTCGTTCGAGTCGATCGCCGCCTGGAGGGACTTCTTGTAGCCGTCACTGGTGATGGTCGCGCCGGACACCGTGTCGATGTCCGCACTCTGCGCCTTCAGCGTCTCCGCGATCAGCTTCGGCACCGCGGCCGTCGTCTGCGGATGGTTGGGCTGCTGGAGCATCTTCACGGCGGTGATCCTGTCGCCGTCGAAGGTGACCTGGACCTGCACGGGGCCCTTCTCCGTCTTGAGGGTCGTCCCCTTGACGACCGTGCCGGAGGAGGTGCCCGAGGAACCCGAGGCGGAGGACGCGGACGGCGTCGAGGCGCTCTCGGTGGTGGTGGTCGTCGTGCCGGTCGAGGGTTCGTAGCGCCAGACCGGGACCAGGCCCGCGATGCTGAGGACGACGACAGGTATGGCTCGCTTCACGTTACTTCCCCGTCTCCCTCATCCAGCCAGGCTGAAGCGCTCGAAGTGGATCTGCTGCTTGGCCACGCCCAGGTCGCCCAGGCTGCGCAGCACCGCGTTCATCATCGGCGGCGGTCCGCACAGGAAGACGTCCCGGTCGGCGACGTCCGGCACCAGCCGCGCCAGCTCGCGCGGCGCCAGCTTGTCGGGGACGGGCGGGCCGGTCACCAGGTGCAGTTCGGCGCCCTTGGCGAGGGCGAGTTCGCGCAGTTCGTCGTAGAGGACGGCGTCGCGGTCCGTGGCCACCCGGTAGATGACGACGGCGTGGCCCTCCAGGTCCTCCAGCAGGGCGCGGATGGGCGTCACGCCCACGCCGCCGGCTATGAGCAGGGACTCCGGCTTCGTACGGTGCAGCGTGGTGAAGGCGCCGTAGGGGCCCTCGGCGAACACGCGGGTGCCGACCTTCATGTGCCGCAGGGCGGCGCTGCCCTCGCCGGCCGCCTTCGCGGTCAGGCGCAGGGTGCGGCCGTCCGGGGCGGCGGAGAGGGAGAACGGGTTGGCCTGCCACCAGCGGTCGCGGGTCAGGAACCGCCACAGGAAGAACTGGCCGGCCTGCGCGGGCAGCCGGTCGAGGTCGCGGCCGGTGATGTGGACCGAGACGACGTTGTCGGACTCGGGCACGACCGCGGAGACACGGAACTGGTGGCGGCCGTTGCGCCACAGCGGCAGGACGAGGCGGCCGAGGACCACCGCGCCGAGGGCCACGCCCCACATCGCGTACCAGTACGTCTTGGCGGCGGACGACGAGGTGAACGTCGTACCGACCGCGACCTGGTGGGTGAAGGCGAGCACGACGGCGACGTAGGTGTAGAGGTGGAGGAAGTGCCAGGTCTCGTAGGCGAGGCGGCGGCGGGCGTAGCGGGCCGAGACGGCGCCGATCATGATGATGATGCCCAGGGCGACGATCGCGCGGAGCACGCCCTGAGTCGTCTCGGCGAGGTCGACGAGTTCGGTGACGGGGCCGACGCCCGCGCCGTCGGCGTAGCCGAAGCTGATGAAGACGGCGTGGGCGAGCAGCGTCCACAGGAGCGCGAAGCCGGTCCAGCGGTGCCAGGAGGTCAGCCGGTCCATGCCGATCCGGCGGTCCAGCCACGGCAGCCGGGCCACCAGCACCAGCTGGAAGGCCATGACGAGGGCGGCGTACAGGCCGGCCAGGCGGCCGATGACGATCAGGGCGTTGGAGGCGAAGCCCGCCTGGGCGAAGAAATAGGCGACCACGGCCGCGTTCGCGGCCAGCACGGCATACAGGCCCGTGCGGGCCACCACCCTGGGGCGTATCGCCGTGGGGGGCGCAGGGGGTGATTGGACGGTCGTCACGGGTCGGCAGCTCCTTGATCGGGTCCTGGGTAACCGAGCTTCGCTGGCAGGAGCTGTCGAAAACCTGTCGGACTACTTACAAGTCCTTATCGATGTGCCCGCTGTGAGCTGGACGACAGGGCCGCGGCGGCCGGGTGAAGCACTATGAGCGGGTGGAAAAAGTACGCCTCCTCGTCGTGGACGACGACCCGCCCATCGCCGATCTCGTCGCGACCGTCGCCCGCTACGAGGGCTGGGACGCGGTCACCGCGAACTCCGGTGAGGAGGCGCTGACGCTGGCCGGCGAGTTCCACCCGGACATCGTGGTGCTCGACCTGATGCTGCCGGACCTGGACGGTTTCGGTGTCCTCGACCGGCTGCGGCGCTCCGGGACGATGGTGCCCGTGGTGTTCCTGACCGCGCGGGACGGGGTGGCCGACCGGGTGGCGGGGCTGACCCGGGGCGGCGACGACTACCTGGTCAAGCCGTTCGCCGTGGAGGAGCTGATGGCCCGCCTGCGGACGGTGCTGCGGCGCAGCGCCGGGCCGTCCTTCCAGCGGTCGGTGCTGCGGGTGGCGGACCTGACGATGGACGAGGACACCCGTGAGGTGCGCCGGGCCGACCGGCTGCTCACGCTCACCCCCACCGAATACGAGGTGCTGCGCTTCCTGATGCGCAAGTCGCCGACCGTGATGACCAAGGCGCAGATCCTCGACCATGTGTGGGAGTACGGCTTCGGGGGCCGCTCGAACGTCGTCGAGCTGGTCGTCAGCCGGCTGCGCCGCAAGCTCGACGACACGGGCGAGCCGCTGATCCAGACGGTGCGGGGCTTCGGGTACGTCATCCGGCAGGCCGCCGAGTGATCGGCCGGATGCTGCACGCGTACCGGAGACTGCGGCTCGGCACCCGCCTTGCGCTCGGTCTCGGGGCGCTGGCCCTGGTGGTGTTCGCCGTTGTCGGCACGGCTCTGACGACCTATATGCGCGACTACCTTTCGGCGCAGCTCGACGACCAGCTGGGGCTCGCCCAGGTCGCCCAGTCCAAGAGCATCGCGGAGAACGGCACGCTGCAGGGCAAGAAGTACTACCGCTGGTACTACGCCGTGTACGACGTGTCGGGCGGCACCCCCGTGCTCCGCAAGCCCGAGGAGAGCAGCGACCTGCCCACGGACATCGGCGACCTCACGGCGGTGGCCAAGGCGCAGATCTCCGCGGACACCGAGGTGCTGCGCACCGAGCACATCAGGGGCGAGGGCGAGTACCGGCTGCGCGCCTGCGAGGTCGAGCCCGGTGTGGTCCTGGTCAGCGGGGCACCGACGGACGACATCGGCGACACGGTACGGCGGCTGATCACGGTCCAGGTGGTGGCCTTCGGGCTCGCTCTGCTGGCGCTGGTGGTGTTCGGCCGGCGGATGCTGCGCCGGGGCCTGAATCCGCTGAGCGACATGGCGCACACCGCCCACGGCATCACCTCGCACGACCTGACCGAGTCGGCGGCCCGGCTGCCGCTGCGCGCCGACAAGCGGGGCGGCGGCCCGGAGGTCGAGGAGCTGCGCACCGCGTTCAACACGATGCTGGAGCACATCGACGACTCCCTGGCGGTCCGGGCGGAGGCGGAGCAGCGGCTGCGCCGGTTCGTCGCGGACGCCTCGCACGAGCTGCGCACACCGCTGATGTCCGTACGGGGCTACGCGGACCTCTTCCAGTACGCCGCCGCCAACGCCCCCGAGGAGCGCGACAAGCACCTGGCCCGGCTGCGCGCCGAGGCGGCCCGGATGGGCGTGCTCCTGGACGACCTGCTGCTGCTCGCCCGCCTGGACGCGGCGGAGGTGGACACCCCGCTGCGCCTGCAGGACGCGGATCCGGTGGAGCTGGTCGAGGAGGCCGCCGCGGCCTTCCGGGCCAGCCACCCCGACCGCCCGCTGACGGTGGCGCCCGGTCCGGCCTCCCTGAAGCTGCGCGTGGACCCGCACCGCATCCGGCAGGTCCTGGACAACCTGCTCACCAACGCGGCCGTGCACACTCCGGCCGGTACGCAGGTCTCGGTGGAGGTCGCCCTGGAGAAGGACGCGGCCGTGGTGCGGGTCCGGGATGCCGGGCCCGGCATCCCGCCCGCCGACCGTGAGCGGGTCTTCGACCGCTTCTACCGCGTCGACAAGGCCCGCAGCCGCGACCGCGGCGGCAGCGGCCTCGGCCTCTCCGTCGCGAGCGCCCTGGTCCGGGCCCACGGCGGCACGATCGAGCTGACCGGTGAACCGGGCTCGACGGTATTCACGGTTTCGCTGCCACTGCGGGACGAGGAAGACCGCACGGACCGCTGACGGCCACGCGCCGTCACCGGCCGGATGTCAGGCGGATCGGCCCTTCCACGGATATCGGCCCTTCCGCGCATCCGCCAGTCCGCGGTCGGCCCTTCCGCGCATCCGCCAGTCCGCGGGCCGCCGGGTCCGCGGGCCGCCGGGCCCCCGGGTCCGCCAGTCCGCGGGTCGCCGGGCCGCCGGGCGCCGGGTCCCTGGGCGCCGGGCCCCGGGCCCCCGGGTCCGCGGATCGCCGGGTCCTGGGTCGCCGGGTCCGCCAGTCCGCGGGTCGCCGGGCCGCCGGGCGCCGGGTCCCTGGGCCGCCGGGTCAGCAGGCCGACGAGTCCACAGGCCGCCGGGCCGACGGGCCGACGAGTCCGCAGGCCGCCGGGTCGACGGGCCCCCCGGCCGCCGGGCCAACGGATCCCCGGGTCCGCAGGTCGCCGGGTCCGCCCGTCCGCGAACCGACGGGTCCGCACGCCCGCACGCCCGCGCGGTCCAACGGCCTGGTGAGGGGCGCGGCGGCCTGGTGAGGGGTGTGGCGGCGGGGCCGTTCCGGTTCTTACGGACCCGTGACGGACGGGCGTGGTCCGCTCGTCCGGCCCGCTCGGCGCCCTAGCGTGGCCGCATGCGTGTACTGGTCACCGGCGGTGCCGGGTTCATCGGGTCCCATGTCGTGACGGCTCTGGAGGCCCTCGGCCACGAGCCCGTCGTCTACGACGTCCGTGCCGACCCGGCATCCGACGTGCGCAACCCCACGGCCGTCGGTGCCGCCCTGACCGGCGTGGACGCCGTGTGCCACCAGGCGGCGATGGTCGGCCTCGGCGTGGGCTTCGCGGACGCGGCCGAGTACGTCTCCCACAATGACCTCGGCACCGCCGTCCTGCTCACCGCCATGGCGGAGTCGGGCGTACGGCGGCTGGTGCTGGCCGGGTCGATGGTGGTGTACGGCGAGGGCCGTTACGCCTGCGCACGGCACGGCGTCGTACGGCCGGGTCCGCGCACCGCGGCCGACCTGGACGCGGGCCGCTTCGAGCCGCCGTGCCCGGTGTGCGGGGCGGACCTCGCGCCCGGTCTGGTCGGCGAGGACGCCCCGGTGGACCCGCGCAACGTGTACGCGACGACCAAGCTCGCCCAGGAACATCTGGCGGCGGCGTGGGCACGGGCCACGGGCGGCACCGCGGTGTCGCTGCGCTACCACAACGTGTACGGGCCGGGCATGCCCCGCGACACCCCGTACGCCGGGGTCGCCTCCTTCTTCCGCTCGGCGCTGGCCCGCGGCGAGTCCCCGCGGGTCTTCGAGGACGGGCGGCAGCGGCGGGACTTCGTCCATGTGCGGGACGTGGCGGCGGCCAACGTGGCCGCGCTGGAGGCCAGTTCGCGCGAGGGTGCGCTGACCGCCTACAACACCGGCAGCGGCGAGCCGCACACCGTCGGCGAGATGGCCCGCGCGCTGGCCTCGGCCCACGGCGGCCCGGAGCCGGTCGTCACCGGGGAGTACCGTCTCGGCGACGTACGGCACATCACGGCGGACTCGGCGCGGCTGCGGGCCGAGTTGGGCTGGAAGGCGGGGGTGTGCTTCGAGGAGGGGATGCGGGAGTTCGCGCGGGCCGGCATGCGTCGCGCGTAGGGCCCGCCCATGTACCGGTGGTGCTGCTCGCTTTACGAAGCGGCAGCGGGCAGCACCACCTCGAAACGGCAGCCGCCGGGGACGTTGCGTACGGTGGCCGTGCCCTCGTGGGCCTCGACGATGCCGCGGACGATGGCGAGGCCGAGTCCCGCCCCCGCAGGGGGAGTTCGGGCGTGTGTACCCCGCCAGCCGGTGTCGAAGACGCGCGGCAGGTCCTCCTCGGGGATGCCTCCGCAGCCGTCCGTGACGGACAGGACGACGCCTTCGGGCGAGCGCTCGGCGGCCACCGCCACCGTGCCGTCGGCGGGAGTCCGCCGGATCGCGTTGACCAGCAGGTTGCCCAGCACCCGGCTCATCTCCTTGCCGTCCACCTGCACCGGCACGGGCTCGACCCCGTGGCCGACCAGCCGTACGCCGTGCTCGCGTGCCAGCGGGTCGGCGCCGGCGAGCGCGTCGCCGACCAGGTCGTAGAGGGACATCCGGCTCGGGCTGAGCGCCAGTGCCCCCGCGTGTATGCGGGAGAGCTCGAAGAGGTCGCCGACCATGTCGTTGAGGCGCTCGACCTCCGTGCGGATCTGTTTGAGGTAGCGGCCGGGGTCGGCGGCGACGCCGTCCTCCAGGGCCTCCGACATCGCGCGCAGGCCGGCCAGCGGGGTGCGCAGGTCGTGGGAGATCCAGGCGACGAGTTCGCGGCGGGAGGACTCCAGGGCGCGTTCGCGTTCCCGGGACTCGGCGAGTTTGCCGCTGGTGGCCTCCAACTCGCGGCTGAGGGCGGCGAGTTCGGCGGTGGCGGGGCCGTCGGGCGAGGTGAAGTCGCCGCCGTCGCCGAAGGAGCGGGCGGCGAGGGTGAGGGCGCGGCTGCGGGCGGCGACCCAGCGGCCGAGGAGCAGGGCGGTGGCCAGGGAGACCACGGCGGCCATCGCGACGACGGTCGTGACGACCTTCAGATCGTGCCCGGACAGGAACATGGCCTGCGCGACCGCGAGCGTGCCCGCGAGCATCGCGGTGACGGCGACGGCGGCGACCACGCCGAGGTGCAGGGCGAGCGAGCGGCGCCGGATCAGCAGCAGCACGCAGGCGCCGAGCAGTCCGGCCGCGGCGGCGCCGAGGAAGGCGAAGAGGGCGATGAGGAAGTTGTCGCGCATGCTCACGCCTCCGCTTGCGAGCCGTCGAAGCGGTAGCCGACGCCCCACACGGTCTGGATCAGCCGGGGCCTGCCCGGGTCGTCCTCGACCTTCCCCCTGAGCCGGCGCACATGGACGGTGACGGTCGACAGGTCGCCGAAGTCCCAGCCCCACACCTCGCGCATCAGGTCCTCGCGGCTGAAGACCCGGCCGGGGTGTCCGAGGAAGAAGGCGAGGAGGTCGAACTCCCGGATGGTGAGGGCGAGTTCGGCGCCGTCCTTGAGGGCGCGGCGGGCCGCCGGGTCGACCGAGAGCCCGGCCGCGCCCAGAGTGCCGGACGGCTGGGCGGGGCGGGTGCGGCGCAGTACGGACTCGACGCGCAGGACGAGTTCGCGGGGGCTGAACGGCTTGGTGACGTAGTCGTCGGCGCCGACCTCGAGCCCGAGGATGCGGTCGTCCTCGTCGCCGCGCGCGGTGAGCATGATGACCGGCACGGGCCCGCGCCCCCGCATCCGCCGGCACACCTCGAGCCCGTCCATACCGGGCAGCATCAGGTCCAGGACGACGAGGTCCGGCCAGTGCGCGGCGGCCCGGGCGAGCGCGTCGGGGCCGTCGCCGGCCCGGTCGACGACGTATCCGGCCCGGTCGAGGTATCCGGTGACGACCTCGGCGACGGTGGGGTCGTCGTCGACGACGAGCACCCGGGCCCCGGTGTGTCCGTACTGCTGCTGCTCCATGGAGCAAGCCTCGCACCGCGCCCGCGCGGGCGCGGCCATCGGCTTCCGACGTCCGTGTTTCGTAAGGAGCCATAGTCCGGTTTGTCCGTTTCTCGTTCGTAGGGTGAGAGCCGTGACGACCCCTTCCGACGAAGACGAAAGAGCACGGACCGCGGCGTCCGTGGACGTCGTGCTCCCCTGTCTCGACGAGGCCGAGGCCCTCCCCCGGGTGCTGGAACGCATCCCGCCCGGCTGGCGCGCGCTCGTCGTGGACAACGGCTCCACCGACGGCTCGGCGGACATCGCCCGTGCCCTCGGCGCGACCGTGGTGCACGAAGCGCGGCGCGGCTTCGGCGCCGCCTGCCACGCGGGCCTGACCGCCGCCACGGCGGACATCGTCTGCTTCTGCGACTGCGACGCCTCCCTCGACCCGGCCGACCTGGTGCCCTTCGTGCGCCGGATCCTGGCCGGCGAGGCCGAGCTGGTGCTCGGCCGCCGCCGCCCGCAGTCCCGCGGCGCCTGGCCTGCGCACGCCCGCGCCGGCAATCTCGCCCTCACCCGTCTGCTGCGCCGCCGCACCGGCCTGCGGCTGCACGACCTCGGCCCCCTGCGAGCCGCCCGCCGGGAGCCCCTGCTGGCCCTCGGCCTCACGGACCGCCGCAGCGGCTACCCCTTGCAGATGGTCGTCCGCGCCGCCGACGCGGGCTGGCGCGTCGCCGAGTACGACGTCCCGTACCGCCCGCGCGCGGGCGCCTCCAAGGTGACCGGCACCTGGCGCGGCACCTGGCAGGCGGTGCGGGACATGAGCCGGGTGCTCGCCGAGCCGCCCATGGAGCTGCAGATGCAGGAAGGAGCCCGCCCATGACCACGCTCCTGGTCATCGCGAAGGAGCCCCGGCCCGGGCGGGTGAAGACCCGGCTGACCCCGCCGTTCACCCCGCAGGAGGCGGCCGCGCTCGCGGAAGCAGCCCTCGCGGACACCCTGGACGCCGTGGCGCGGACGCCCGCACACCGCCGCGTCCTGGTCCTGGAGGGCACACCGGGCCCGTGGCTGCCGGCCGGCTTCGAGGTCGTACGGCAGTGCGCGGGCGGTCTCGACGAACGACTGGCCGCCGCCTTCGCGAGCTGCGAGGGCCCGGCCCTCCTCATCGGCATGGACACCCCGCAGGTGACTCCCGACCTCCTCACGGTGGACTTCACCGACTGCGACGCCTGGTTCGGCCCCGCGGAGGACGGCGGCTTCTGGGCACTGGGGCTGGCCGAACCGGACCCGGCGCTGCTGCGGGGTGTCCCCATGTCGGTGCCGCACACCGGAGCCGCACAGCGGGCCCGGCTGGCGGGACTGCGCGTGCGGGACCTGCCGCGGCTGCGGGACGTCGACACGGCGTACGACGCGGAACTGGTCGCCAAGGCGGCACCGGGAAGCCGGTTCGCGACCGGGCTGGCACGCCTCACGGAGGCGGGGCGATGAGCGGCGCGGCGGAAGTGACGGCGCGGGTGGGGCGGCAGGCGGGAACGGTCCCGGCCCGACGACGGCCGGTGGCCGATGACGGTGCGGAGAGTTCCGGCGCCGGCACCGACGGCCTTCGCCCCCGTACGGCAGACGGCGCCCGCACCCACCCGGACGACGGCACCTGGTCCGCCGACCCCTACGCCCACGCTCTGCGCACCGGCCAGGGCCCCCTGTTCCTGCGCCGGTCCGACGGGTGGCTGCTCCTCCTGGAGGTCGAGCGGTGGTGCGCGGAGGCCGACGCCGCCGATCTGGAGGTGCTGCGGCGCTGCGAGGGCGCCGTGCTCGACGTCGGCTGCGGGCCCGGCCGGCTGGTCGCGGCGCTGGGCGGGCGCGGGTGCCCGGTGCTCGGCATCGATGTGAGCGAGGCGGCCGTCGCCCGCACGGTCGCCCTCGGCGGACAGGCACTGCGCCGCTCGGTGTTCGAGCCGCTGCCCGCCGAGGGCCGCTGGGGCAGCGCACTGCTGATCGACGGCAATGTCGGCATCGGCGGCGACCCGGCGGCCCTGCTCGCCCGGATGGTCCAACTCCTCGCGCCCGGTGGCCTGTTGATCGCCGAGACGGTCCCGGACGGGGATGTCGACGAGCGGGTCCTCGTGCACGTGGCCGATGCCCGGGGGGCGACCGGCAGTCCGTTCCCCTGGGCCCGTGTCGGCACGTCGGCCCTGCTGCGGCACGCGGGCCGCGCGGGCCTGCGTACCGTCGATCAGTGGACGTCCGGCGGCCGCTGCTTCGTCTCCCTGCGCAGCCGCAGCAGAAACAGCAGCGCCGAACCGCCGAACAACACGGCGCTCACCAGCAGCCAACGGGCCGGATAGCCGTCCGCGGACAGGCCGGTGGCGCGGGCGTAGCGCCCCGCCACCTGGCCGCTGATCAGCGGGAACCAGACCAGCAGGAGCAGCAGGGACAGGGCGGCCGGCACCCGCACGTACCCCACCCACTGCCGTCGCGGAGCCGCCGCCTTCACCAGCGCCCGGTCCGCCGCCGCGTACACCGGCAGCAGCACCAGGTCGTGGAGGAGGGCCGCCCCCACGATCCACAGAGCGACCCCGAACCAGTCGTCCGCCAGCAGCTGCAGGCCCGCGTAGGCCGCGAGCGCGAACGAGCAGGCCAGCAGCAGGATCTGGAGCGGGCTGCCGATGGGAAGCGGGAAACGGGGGCGCATCACAGGTCTCCGAAGGTCATCCGGGCCACCCACTTGGTGTTGAGCACACCGGGTGCCGCGGGCACGATGATCCGTGCCGGGTGGCCGTGGTCGGGGGTCAGGTCCTCGCCGTTGACGAACAGGGCGAGCAGGGAGCGCGGGTCGGCGACCTGGTTGGCGCGCAGGGCGGCCTTCCGGAAGGCGCCGTGCCGTTGCAGCGATTCGACGAAGACGTCGGGCGGATCGCCGTCGTCATCGACGAGCGCCGCGAGGTCCCGCAGCCGTACGCCTCTCCACCACTGGTCGGAGGTCGACCAGCCCTCGACGCAGGCGATGGGCAACGCCGAGCTGTGCAAGGGGAGTTGAAGGAGTTCGGAGCGGCTGAGCCGGACGGTCCCGGTGCGCCCGACGACGGTCAGCCGCCACGCCTCGTCATTCCTGTCGGCGGCGCTGACCCCGGCGTACGCGGCGGTCTTGTTGATCTGGAAGCCGGCGGGTCCGCTGCCGGGATCGCGGCGGCCGTGCGGGGCGAACAGCGCCGTCCACCGCAGTGCGTCGAAGTTCTGGCCGACCGTCGTGACGAACAGCAGCAGCGAGCCGCCCCCGACCAGTCCGAGGGCGCCGCGCCGGGAAACGGTGGGCGGGTCCGGGTCGGGGGACGCCAACTCGTCTCGCTCCTCCCGCAGTTGACGCAGATTGCGCAGAGCCATGGGCGTCTTCAGGACGGCGTGCGCGACGAACGCGGCGAAGAAGACCCAGGCGCCGTAGAAGTGGAGGGGGTAGAAGGAGCCGGGGAAGACGTAGTCGAGCTGGACGTTCAGCGCGCCGGTGACGAACTCGAACAGGCCGCCGCCGACCAGCAGCAACAGCGAGATCCGCTCCAGCGCGTGCGCGAGGGAGCGGGCGGGCGGCAGCGTGAACAGCTTCGGCACGACCGACCACAGCTTGGCCAGCAGGACGGGGATCAGCGTGATCCCGAGGGTGACATGGACGCCCTGGGTGAGGCGGTACAGCCAGTGCGGGTCGGTCGGCCAGGAGAAGAGGTAGAAGCCGAGGATCCCCTTGTCCGGCGTCTTGTCGTTCACCGCCGACAGGTTCGGGTTGTAGGCGGCGTACGACAGCAGTCCCGTCACGAACAGCAGAGTGATCCCGCCGAGCAGGACGATACCCAGCACGGAGGTGAACCAGGTGCCACGCAGTGGGCTGCGCCAGAAGGAGGGCGAGAAGGGAGTCCGTCGCATGCCTCGACCGTAGGTCCGGACCACCCCGGCAGCGGGTTCGCGAACCATGACGAAACTCTGACGTCCGTGCATGTCAGCCGTCTGGGGGAGGCTTCGCGGCCTAGCGTTCGGGCGTGGCCAACCACCTTCTGCGCGACCGGCTCCACCGCCCTCCCCGCCCCTTCCGCACCGACCGCCGCGATCTTCGCCGTGACCTCTGCGCCGCCTCGGCAGCCGTGCTGCTCGTCGTGGCGGCCGTGGTCGTCGGCACCGGCATCGAGCACCGCGACGGCACGCTCGGCGTCGGCTGGCCGCCGCTCCTGGCGACCTGGGACCCGCACCTCGGCCCCGGCACCCCGGCGGCGATCGCCGTCGCGGTCGCGGTGGTGGCGTACGGCCCGTCCCTCGCCGCCCGACTGCCCTGGCGCCCCCTGCTGCTCGCCGCCTGGGGCACGAGCATGGCCTGGACCTGGTCCCTCGCCCTGATCGACGGCTGGTACCGGGGCATCGCCGAACAACTGACCACCAGGTACGAGTACCTCCAGGTCATCGGCCGCTTCCACGACATCCCCGCCACCCTGCGGGACTTCACCCACCACATCGTGATCGTGAGCGGCTCCCACGACAACTGGCCCGCGCACGTGGCCGGTCACCCTCCGGCGGCCACCCTCACCTTCGTCCTGCTCGACCGGCTCGGCCTGCGCGGCGGCGGCTGGGCGGGGGCCTTCGTCATCACGGTCGGCACGACCGCGGCGGTCGCCGTCCTGATCGCCGTGCGCACGCTGACCGAGGAGCGACTGGCCCGGCGCGCCGCGCCGTTCCTGATCCTGACGCCGGGCGCGGTGTGGGTGGGCACCTCGGCCGACGGCTACTTCGCGGCGGTCGCGGCCTGGGCGATCGCGCTGCTGGCGCTGGCGGTGACGGGCCACCGCCCCCGGTGGACGGGCTTCGCCTCGGGCCTCCTCCTCGGCCTCACCGCCTACCTCTCCTACGGCCTCACGCTCTTCGCCGTCGTCGCCGCCGCCGTCCTCCTGCTGGGCTCCCGGCGCACCCGCCCGCTCCCCTTCCTCCTCGCCGGGCTCGCCGTCGTCCCGACCGTCTTCACCCTGCTGGGCTTCGACTGGTGGGAGGCGTACCGCCTGCTGGTCACCCGCTACAACCAGGGGGCGGGCGGATTCCGGCCGCAGGCCTACTGGCTGTGGGCCAACCCGGCCTGCACGGTGTTCATCGTGGGCCTGGCGACGGCGGCGGGCCTGCGCCGCACCGGCGCGACGCTGCTCCGCCGCGTCCCCGGCCCCGAACTCCGCCTCGCCGTCCTGGTGGCCGCCGCCCTGCTCGCCCTCCTCGTCGCCGACCTCTCCGGCATGAGCAAGGCGGAGACGGAACGCATCTGGCTGCCGTTCGCGGCATGGCTGCTGCCGTCGTGCGCCTTCCTGTCCGGGCCGCGCGCCTGGCTCGCCGGCCAGGCCGTGCTCGCCCTGCTCGTCAATCACCTGTTGCTGACGGGATGGTGAAGGACACACCGGTGAGAAGCCTGACATTCTCCTGACTTTCCACGGCGGCTTTTGACTGCGGATCGACCGAATTCGGTGAATCACAATTCCGCACACCGCACACGTGTCAACGGCGATACAGGATGTTAACGAAGGCCCGCGGCCCTGACAGCCACGTTTCCGGAGCGTGAGACCCGAGTGAATGCGGGCGGCCCACGGCGGAAATTGGCCGGGTTTTCGGATGTTTGGGGTGTGCGGGCGGAGCTGGCTGGATCGATGCGACAGCCGTGCGTAAAGCGTGACCGACATTGACCCATGGGTAACCCGCGGGTTAGCTTTCAACCAGTTATCCACGCGAGTTTCCGCGGATAAAGGTGCCCCTGTTTCGGCACCCAATTGCCGCGTGCCGGCCGTAACCCCCCACCGTTCAGTTTCGCCGTTGATTCGGAGAATCATGACGTCCGCCCTGCGCGCCGAAGACCTGATCATTGGAATCACGCCGTTCCATGAACCGGACGCCAGGCTCGCCGCGGCCGTCAGCCGGGCCGGCGGGCTGGGGGTGCTCGATCTGGGCGCCGGGGACCGAAGAGCCAGAGAGGCACTGGCCAGGCTGAGGCGCTGGGTGCCCGGCCCGTTCGGGGTACGCATAGGCGGCGGCTGCGCGGTCTCCCCCGACGAGCTCGCCGAGGGCCCGGCCACCGTCGTCCTGGCCTCGGACGCCCCGCTACGGATCGCGGACGTCGCCGCTCACCATCGCGTTCTGGTAGAGGTCATCGACGCGGACGAGGCCCTGAAGGCGGTCCGCTCCGGGGCACACGGCCTGATCGCCAGGGGCAGCGAGAGCGGCGGCCGGGTGGGCGACCTCAGCACTTTCGTCCTACTGCAACAACTCCTGTCCGAACCCGAAGTGAACCTCCCGATCTGGGCCTGCGGCGGCATAGGCCCACACACGGCCGCCGCAGCAGTGGCAGGCGGAGCGGCCGGGGTTGTCCTGGACAGCCAGCTGGCCCTCCTGACCGAGTCCACCCTCCCGGAGGCAACGGCGGCGCCCCTACGCACAATGGACGGCTCAGAAACAACAGTCCTGTCAAACCACCGAGTCCTGCAACCCCCCAAGGGGCGCGGGGCTGTGTCAATCAGCGGCTCCGCCGCGGGGCGCGACAAGCCCCCACAAACCCGCACTCGCCAAACGGCCATTGCCCCCGAGCTCCTGGGCGCCCAAGCCCCCCGCACCCAACTCCTCCCCGTAGGCCAGGACGGCTTCCTCGCAGCCGGATTCGCCGACCGCTGGACCAACGCCGCCGAGACGGTACGCGCCCTGAAGGCGGCCATAACAGACGCCCTGCGCGACGACGAACCCGCCCGCGCGCTGCGCAACGCCTCCCCCATGGCCAAAGCGCTCGGCACTCAACTCCCCGTAGCCCAGGGCCCGATGACCCGCGTCAGCGACCGCGCGGACTTCGCGGCGGCTGTCGCCGGCGACGGCGCACTCCCCTTCGTCGCGCTGGCGCTGGCAGATGGCGAGCAGACGCGCGCGATGCTCACGGAGACCCGGGAGGCCGTGGGCGACCGCCCCTGGGGCGTCGGCGTGCTCGGCTTCGCGCCCGAGGAGACCAGGAAAGCCCAGCTGGACGCCGTACGGGAACTCCGCCCCACGCACGCGATCATCGCGGGCGGCCGTCCCTCGCAGGCCCAGGCGCTGGAGGCCGCCGGCATCCGCACCTTCCTGCACGTGCCCTCACCGGGGCTGCTGCGGCAGTTCCTGGAGGCGGGCGCCCGCCGGTTCGTCTTCGAGGGCGCGGAGTGCGGCGGCCACGTGGGCCCCCGCAGCAGTTTCCCGCTCTGGGAGGCCCAGCTCGCCGTGCTGGCGGACTTCCCGGACACCGAGGGCCTGGAGGTGTTCTTCGCGGGCGGCGTCCACGACGGGCGCTCGGCCGCGATGGTCGCCGCGCTGGCCGCCCCGCTGACCGCGCGCGGCGCGGCCGCCGGCGTCCTCATGGGCACCGCCTACCTGTTCACCGAGGAGGCGGTGGAGTGCGGCGCGATCCGGCCGCTGTTCCAGGAGCAGGTCGTACGGGCGAGGGGCACCGCTCTGCTGGAGACCGCTCCCGGGCATGCGACCCGCTGTGTGCCCAGCCGGTTCAGTGACGACTTCCGGGAGTTCGGCTCCGCTCTGCGCGAGCGCGGACTGCCCGAGCGACAGGTCTGGGAGGAGCTGGAGCGGCTCAACGTCGGCCGGCTGCGGATCGCCGGCAAGGGGGTGGAGCGCGGCGCCACCGGCGAGCTGGTCCCCGTCGACGAGGAACGCCAGCTCGCCGAGGGGATGTTCATGGCCGGCGAGGTGGCGGTGCTGCGGTCGGCGACCACGACCGTCGGCGCACTGCACCGCTCGGTGACCGAGGGCGCCGCCGAGTTCCTCTCCCGCCGGTCCCGCGAACTCCGGGGTGCGGAGGAGGACTTGGCCCCGGACACCGCTCCCGCGCCGCTCGACATCGCTGTCGTCGGCATGGCCTGCATGTTCCCCGAGGCCCCCGACCTCGCCTCCTTCTGGGCGAACGTCGTCGGCGGTCGCGACGCGGTCGGCGAGGTCCCGCCCGAACGCTGGGACCCCGCCGTGCACTGGTCCGAGGACGGCACGGGCGTCACCCCGTCCAAGTGGGGCGGGTTCCTGCCCCGGATCCCCTTCGACCCGCTGCGCTACGGCATCCCGCCGGCCTCCCTCGGCAGCATCGAGCCGGTGCAGCTGCTGGCCCTGGAAGCCGCCCGGCGGGCGCTGGAGGACGCCGGATACGGCGAGCGGGGACGGGAGTTCGACCGGGCCCGCACCTCCGTCGTGTTCGGTGCGGAGGCGGGCAGCGACCTCTCGAACGCCACCACCCTGCGCGCCGTACTGCCCTCGTACTACGGCAAGATCCCCGACGGCCTGGCGGAGCAGCTGCCGGACCTCACCGAGGACTCCTTCCCGGGCATGCTGGCCAATGTCGTCTCCGGCCGGATCGCCAACCGGCTCGACCTCGGCGGCGCCAACTACACCGTCGACGCGGCCTGCGCGTCCTCGCTGGCCGCCGTCGACGTGGCGTGCAAGGAACTCGTCGGCGGCACCAGCGACGTCGTGCTGTGCGGCGGCGCCGACCTGCACAACGGCATCAACGACTTCGTCCTCTTCTCCTCCGTGCACGCCCTCTCCCCCACCGGCCGCTCCCGGGCCTTCGACAGCTCGGCCGACGGCATCGCGCTCGGCGAGGGCGTCGCCTGTGTCGTCCTCAAGCGGCTCACGGACGCCGAGCGCGACGGCGACCGGATCTACGGTGTGATCAAGGGGGTCGGAAGTTCGAGCGACGGCCGCTCGCTGGGTCTGACCGCGCCCCGGCCCGAGGGACAGCGGGCCGCGCTCGAGCGGGCGTACCGCAACGCGGGCGTCTCGCCGGCCGAGGTCGGGCTCGTCGAGGCGCACGGCACCGGGACGGTGGTCGGTGACCGTACCGAACTCACCATCCTCGGCGAGGTGTTCACCGAGTCCGGGGCGGTGGCGGGCAGTTGTGCGCTCGGCTCGGTCAAGTCGCAGATCGGGCACACCAAATGCGCGGCCGGACTCGCGGGCCTGATCAAGACCGTGCTGTCGCTGTACGCCGGGGTCAAGCCGCCCACCCTGCACGTGCGGCGACCCAACGCGGCCTGGCAGGAGGACGGCAGCCCCTTCGTCTTCCACACCGAGGCCCGGCCCTGGGCGGCACCGGCCGAAGAACGGATCGCGGGCCTGAGCGCGTTCGGCTTCGGCGGCACCAACTTC
>Ga0307512_10003846_pt1 | contig 16901 bp, 11 predicted proteins | sample 14_EM_MG_FD_200267 | JGI IMG/M metagenome (GOLD analysis project Ga0307512, IMG submission 200267) | Populus trichocarpa ectomycorrhiza microbial communities from riparian zone in the Pacific Northwest, United States - 14_EM | ecosystem: Host-associated > Plants > Roots > Unclassified | place...
CCGACGGCCGCGCCTGGTCGAAGATCGCCGACGTACGGCTGTCAGGCCTCCCGCGCACCGTCCAGGTCGGCCTGTTCCTGGGCACCCCCGCCCACCTGAACGTGCACCGCTCCTTCGGCGGCACGAGCGAGACCTACGGCGGCGGCCAGGTCAGGGGCACCTACGACCACCTCTCCCTCCAGGGCACCTCCACCACCACCTCCTGGACCAGCACGGACGTGGGCGGAAACGCCCCCAACGGCCCGGCACCGGCCGACGCCCGGCCCGGCCGCACCACCGCCTCCGCGGCCGGCACGTACACCCTCACCGGCCACGGGGACATCGCACCCGCACAGGACGGCCCCGACCTGGTCCAGATGAGCTTCCAGGGAGTCTTCGTCGGCGTCCTGTTCATGGCCGCCCTCGGCGCCCTCTTCGTGACCGGCGAATACAAACGCGGCCTGATCCGTACGACGTTCACGGCGACGCCGGCCCGGCTGAAGGTGCTCGCGGCCAAGACGACCGTGATCGCCGCCGTGACCTTCACGGCCGGCCTCCTCGCCACCGCCCTGGGCTTCGGCCTCGCCCAGCGCACCCTGCGGTCCAACGGCTTCGGCCCGCCCGAGTTCCCCGACCTCTCCCTCCTGGGGAACCCCGCGCTGCGGGCCGTGGTCGGCAGCGCCGCCCTGCTCTGTCTGGTGGCGGTCCTGGCCCTGGGCGTCGGAGTCGCCCTGCGCAACAGCGCGGGCGCGATCGCGACGGTCGTCGTCCTCGTCGTCCTCCCGCAGATCCTGTCCTTCGCCTTGCCGCTCCCCGCCGCGCAGTGGCTGCTTCGGGTGACCCCGGCGGCGGCGTTCGCGATCCAGCAGGGCGTGACGCGCTATCCGCAGGTCAAGTACAACTGCCTCCCGGAGAGCGGCTGTTACCCGCTGTCCCCTTGGAACGGCTTCGCCGTCCTCGCCGCCTACGCGGCCGCGGCCCTGCTCCTGGCGGCCTGGCGCCTGCGCCGGAGGGACGCATGAGGTGGCTGCACGCGGAGTGGACCAAACTCCGTACGCTGCCGAGCACTTGGTGGCTGCTGGCCGCAACGGTGATCCTGACCGTGGCGGTGGGCGCGGCGGCGGCCTCCTCCCTCACCGCCAAGGTCTGCCCGGCCCCCGAGGCCTGTCACGAGGACACGGTGAAGCTGAGCCTGACGGGGGTGTGGCTGGGCCAGTCGACCTGCCTGGTCCTCGGCGTCCTGTCCATGGGCTCGGAGTACGGCACGGGCACGATCCGTACGTCACTCACGGCGATGCCGGTGCGCTGGCGCGCACTGGCATCGAAGGCGGCGGCCCTGGCGCTGCTGACGGCGGCGACGGGTGCGGTCGCGATCGCGGCCTCCCTGTGGACGGCGAGCCTGATCCTCCCGCTGGAGGGCCCCACCCTCCGCGCAACGACGGGCTCGGTCCTCATCCTCACCCTGGTGGCCCTCCTGGGCCTCGCCCTGGCCACCCTCCTCAGGGACACGGCGGGCGGAATAACCCTCGGCCTCGGCCTCCTCTACATCGTCCCCCTGATGTCCCACCTGCTCCAGTCACCCACCTGGCAACACCGCCTCCAGCGCTGGACGCCGATGCCGGCGGCCCTCTCGATCCAGGCCACCCGCGACCTGGACCGCCTGCCGATCGCCCCGTGGCCGGGGCTGGGCGTGCTGGCGCTCTACGCGGCAGGGCTGCTGGCGGCCGGGGGAGTGCTGTTCCGGATGCGGGACGCGTGAGCGTCGTTCAGTAGCCGACGCTCGGATACCACTCGCCGCGCCCCTGCGGAGTGAGGTCGAGGAGATTCCAGACGGGGGCGAGGAAGTCGATGCCGCGCTCCTTGATGTCCTCGGCCATGCGCGGGTGGACGGAGTAGAAGTGCCGGACCGTGCCGTCGCCGTCCCGGGTGAACACCGAGACCGTGGAGTCCTGTTCGCCGTCCTCGTCCTCGCTGCCGGTGTCGTACTTGAACGTACTGTCGCCACAACTCAGCAGCCGCAGCCGGTGCCAGCCACGCTCACGGCCGTACTCCCGCAGGGTGGCCGGGTCGGCGGCCGCGGCGATGACGAAGTCGGCGTTGCGGGTGACATGGCGGGAGATGCCGCTGAAGCCGTCGATCCACATCGTGCACATCGGACAGGGGTCGGTCTGCTTCTTGCCGTACATGAACTGGTAGACGATCAGGGGGCGTTCGGAGGAGCCGAACAGCTCGCTCAGGGTCACCTCGCGGACCGGTGCGTCGCCGGCGTCCAGGTCGGCGGGGCCCTCCAGGAAGACGTAGTCGTCGACGGGCGGCCCCGGCGGGAGCGCGCGCCGCTGGACCGCAACCTTCTCCTGGTGCCGCATGAGCTCGATCTCGGCGAGCCGCAGCTCTTCGCGGGCGGCGAGGTATCCGGGGGATTCTCCGGTCAGATTGGTGTGCCGCAACATCGCGTCCTCCTGGGACGGGACGGCCATCTCCGGTCGGTCAAGTCTATGGCGGCACCCGGCCGGCCGACAGCGAGAGCCGGCGCAACGGTGGACACCCGCCCTCCTGGCACGCCGAGCGCCCGCCCTCCTGATACAGGGGAGCGGGCGCGCTCAGGTGCAGACGCTGTGCGGGCTCAGGCGTTCTTGATCGCCGAGATGTCGAAGTTCAGCTTGATCTTGTCGGAGACCAGCACGCCGCCCGTCTCCAGCGTCGCGTTCCACGTCAGACCCCACTCGGAACGCAGGATCTCCGCCTTGCCCTCGAAGCCGACGCGCTCGTTGCCGAAGGGGTCCTTCGCGGCGCCGTTGAACTCGAGGTCGATGGTGAGCGGCTTGGTGGTGCCGAGGATCTCCAGGTCACCGGTGATGCGGTAGTCGTCACCGCCGAGCGCCTCCGCCGACGTCGAACGGAAGGTCATCGTCGGGAACTCCTCCGTCTTGAAGAAGTCCGCGCTCTTGAGGTGCCCGTCGCGGTCCGCGGACCCGGTGTCGATGCTCTCCATCTTGGCGTCGATGGACGCCGTGGACTTCGACGGGTCCGTGCCGTCCAGGCTCAGCGTCCCGCTGAAGTCGAGGAACTTGCCCTTGACGTTGGTGACCATGGCGTGCCGGGCGACGAAGCCGAGCGTGGTGTGGCTCGGGTCGATGGTGTAGTCGCCGGTCAGGGCGGCCAGGTCGGGGTTCACCGCGGTGGGGGTGGCGTTCTCGGTGGTGTCCTTGCGGCCGAAGATGCCCATGACGTGACTCCTTGAGGTGGGGATGTTGAATGTTCAACGAGGTCAACACGAACGACCGTAGACCTATTCCGTACAAGTTTCAACATCATCCGCAAGGTGTTGGCTTGGTTACGCTGAGGTGGTAGACGCCCATGACATGAACCCCCAGCGCAGAGCCCTGATGAGACCCACCCGTCGAGCCGTCTTACTCGCGGCGGCGTTCCTCGCCGCGGTCGCTCCCCCCGCCCGCGCCGCCGCCCCCGACCCCTACGACACCCTCCGCCGCCGCTGGCTCGACCTCGCCCTCGGCACCGACTACGACCCCACGGCGGAGCCGTACGCCGCCCGCCTCGCCGAAACCGGCGAACTGGCCCGCGCCGCCCGGGCCACCATGGCCCCCACCCCCACCTCGCTCTGGCCCGGCTACCCCTACGACCCGCCCGCCGGCATCACCCAGAGCTACGGCCGCCTGTGGACGATGACCCAGGCCTACGTCCAGCAGGGCACCGGCTCGACCGCCGACCCGGCCCTGCTCGCGGACGTCCTGCGCGGCCTCGACCACCTCTCCGCCACCATCTACAACCCCTCCACCACCCGCTACGGCAACTGGTGGGAATGGCAGATCGGCAGCCCCCGCCTGCTGATGGACACCGTGGCCGCCCTCCACGACCACCTCACCGACGCACAGATCGACGCGGCCTGCGCCGCCGTGGACCACTTCATCCCCGACACCATGCTCACCGACTACTCCGGCACCTCCACCGGCGCCAACCGCGTCGACCTGTGCCGCTCCGTGGCTCTGCGCGGCATTCTGGGCCGCAAGGACGCCAAGGTCGCCCTCGCCCGCGACGCCCTCTCGCCGGTCTTCCCGTACGTGACCAAGGGCGACGGGCTGTACCCGGACGGCTCGTTCGTCCAGCACACCTGGGTCGCGTACTCGGGGACGTACGGACAAGTGATGCTCGACGGCCTGGGGCGCCTCTTCACGCTCCTGGCGGGATCCGCGTGGGAGGTGACCGACCCGAACCGGCAGATCGTCCTCGACAGCGTCGAGCACGCCTACGCGCCCCTGATCCACGACGGGTTGGTGATGGACAGCGTCAACGGCCGTGCCATCAGCCGCGGTTACCTCAAGAGCGACGACCGGCACGTCATGCGCAGCGACCACTTCCACGGACAGGGGATCATCGCGGCCGTCGCCCTGCTGGCGGGCGGCGCGAGCGCGGCGGAACGCGACCGCTGGTACGCGGCCGTCAAGGGCTGGATCGAACGGGACACGGTGACACCGATCCTGACGGCACCTCAGTTCGGCGTCGCCGACCTGGCCCGTCTGCACACGGTCGCCGACTCGCCGGTGCAGGCCGCCCCGGAACCCGTCGGCCACCGCCTCTTCCCGGCCATGGACCGCGCCGTCCACCGCGGCTCCGGTTTCACCGCGAGCATCGCGATGTGCAGCGACCGCATCACGTACTACGAGTGCGGCAACGGCGAGAACCCGCGCGGCTGGCACACCGGCGCCGGAATGCTCTCCTGGTGGCCCCAGGAGGGCAGTGGCCGGTCCGACCAGTACACGGACTGGTTCTGGCCGACCGTCGACTGGTACCGCCTGCCCGGCACCACCGTCTCCACCCGGCGCCTGGCCGACCGGGCGGGCGGCGAATGGGGCGTGCCCAAGCCCGACGTGCGCTGGGTGGGCGGCACGACGGACGGTGAGTACGCGGCCGTCGGCCAGCACCTGAAAGGTCTCGGCTCGACGCTTGAGGCCCGTAAGTCGTGGTTCTGCGTCGCGGACGCGGTGATCTGCCTCGGCGCGGGCATCACGTGCACCGACGGCGTCCCGGTCGAGACCGTCGTGGACAACCGCAACCTGGGGGAGGGCGGGACTGAGGAGTTCGTGCGCGGCCGGGACTGGGCCCACCTGGCGGGCCACGGCGGCTGGCTGCTCCCCGACGGCGACCCGCACACCCTGCGCGAGGACCGCACCGGCGCCTGGTCCGACATCAACACCACCAGTACGACGGAGCAGGCCACCCGGCGCTGGCAGACCCTCTGGCTCGACCACGGCACGGACCCGACGGACGCCGCGTACGTCTACGTCCTGATGCCCGGCGCCTCCCGCCGGGCCGTCGCGACCCGCGCCGCCGACCGCCACTGGCTGTCGCTCCTCGCCAACGACAGCACCTGCCAGGCCGTCCGGGTCCCCTCCCTGGGCCTCACGGCCGCGAACTTCTGGCAGGGCGGCACGGCGGGCCCGCTGACCGCCTCCGCGGCCGTGAGCGTCCTCGTACGCCACCGCGGCCGCACCGCTACCCTCTCCGTGAGCGAGCCACCCCGAACGGGTGAACCGGTCGAGATCATCTGGGACCATCCGGTGCGCGGGGTGGTGCAGGCGGACGAGACGGTCGAGGTCCTGTTCACCGGCCGCCGTCCGACCCTCCGGATTACCCCGGGTGTGTCATGCGCGACGCACCGATGTGAGCTGGCTCTCAGCTGACGGGTTTGTGTGACCCCTACAAGCCGTATGCCCTCTGAGCAGTCGGAACGCCTGCATGCCCGTGAGGTTCTGTTCAGGGGTACCAGGAAAACGGGCCGGAGACTGTACGGAGTCGACGGCTCGCTTTCCTCGGTGTGCTTCGTAAGGTCACTACATGACCGTTTTGGATGAGGCGCCGGGTGAGTCGACGGGTGAGCCGACGGACGCGCGCGGACGAGTCGCCGAGCTGCACGAGATTCGTGCGCAGGCTCTGGCCGGGCCGGGCGAGAAGGCGACGGCGGCGCAGCACGCCAAGGGCAAGCTGACCGGCCGGGAGCGTATCGAGCTGCTCCTCGACCCGGATTCCTTCCGGGAGGTCGAGCAGCTGCGCCGGCACCGGGCGGTCGGGTTCGGGCTGGAGGCGAAGAAGCCGTACACCGACGGTGTGATCACCGGCTGGGGCACGGTGGAGGGCCGCACGGTCTTCGTCTACGCGCATGACTTCCGCATCTTCGGCGGTGCGCTGGGCGAGGCCCACGCCACGAAGATCCACAAGATCATGGACATGGCCATCGCGGCCGGGGCGCCGCTGGTCTCCCTCAACGACGGTGCGGGCGCCCGCATCCAGGAGGGCGTCTCGGCGCTCGCGGGCTACGGCGGCATCTTCCAGCGCAACACCAAGGCGTCCGGGGTCATCCCGCAGATCAGCGTGATGCTGGGCCCGTGCGCGGGCGGCGCGGCGTACTCGCCCGCTCTGACGGACTTCGTGTTCATGGTCCGCGAGACCTCGCAGATGTTCATCACCGGCCCGGACGTGGTCAAGGCGGTCACCGGCGAGGAGATCACCCAGAACGGCCTGGGCGGCGCCGACGTCCACGCCGAGACCTCCGGGGTGTGCCACTTCGCCTACGACGACGAGGAGACCTGCCTCGCCGAGGTCCGCTACCTCCTCTCGCTCCTCCCGCAGAACAACCGCGAGAACCCGCCGCGAGTGGAGTCCGAGGACGCCGCGGACCGCCGCAGCGAGGTCCTGCTGGACCTGGTCCCGGCGGACGGCAACCGGCCGTACGACATGGCGAAGGTGATCGAGGAGATCGTCGACGACGGCGAGTACCTCGAGGTCCACGAGCGCTGGGCCCGCAACATCATCTGCGCCCTGGGCCGGCTGGACGGCCAGGCGGTCGGCATCGTCGCCAACCAGCCGCAGACCCTCGCGGGCGTCCTGGACATCGAGGCGAGCGAAAAAGCTGCGCGCTTTGTCCAGATGTGTGACGCTTTTAACATCCCGATCGTCACTTTCCTGGACGTGCCGGGGTTCCTCCCCGGTGTCGACCAGGAGCACGGCGGCATCATCCGCCACGGCGCGAAGCTCCTCTACGCCTACTGCAACGCGACCGTGCCGCGGATCTCGCTGATCCTGCGCAAGGCGTACGGCGGTGCGTACATCGTCATGGACAGCCAGTCCATCGGTGCGGACCTGACGTATGCCTGGCCGACGAACGAGATCGCGGTGATGGGCGCGGAAGGCGCCGCCAACGTCATCTTCCGCCGGCAGATCGCCGAGGCCGAGGACCCCGAGGCCATGCGGGCCCGCATGGTCAAGGAGTACAAGTCCGAGCTGATGCACCCCTACTACGCGGCCGAGCGCGGCCTGGTCGACGACGTCATCGACCCGACCGAGACCCGCGAGGTCCTCATCCGCTCCCTGGCGATGCTGCAGACCAAGCACGCCGACCTGCCGTCGCGCAAGCACGGCAACCCCCCGCAGTAACCCAGCGGACCCTCCGCGACACCCCCGCGGAAACCTCTCTCACGGAGACTGAGACCTATGAGCACCCCTGACATTCGTGTCGAGAAGGGCCACGCCGAGCCCGAGGAAGTCGCCGCCATCACGGCCATCCTCCTGGCCCGCGCGGCGGCCGCCCCCTCGGATGCCCAGTCGGACGCCCAGACCCACCGTGGCCGCCCGAAGGCCGGTTGGCGCCGCCTGGAGCGCGAGCCCGGCTTCCGGGCCCCGCACAGCTGGCACTGACGCCCGCGGCGCTTGTACGGCCCCGTTCTCCCCCTTGCGGGGAGGGCGGGGCCGTCGTCGTGAGGGGCGGCTGGAGGGTCTGAAGGGGCGCGGGGAACTGCGCGACAAGCCACTGGGCTGCCGCAGACGGCGTGCAACCGTCCGTGGCAGCCCAGTAGCCGCAGGAACCACCTACTACCGCAGGCGAGCCATCAGCGCGTGCTCCACGAGAGTGATCAGCGCAGACTTCGCGTCGGCACGATGCCGCGCGTCGGTCGTGATGATCGGCGTGTCGGGGCCGATCTGCAGAGCCTCCCGGACCTCGTCCGGGTTGTACGGCTGGTTCCCGTCGAACCCGTTCAGGGCGATCACAAAAGGAAGGCCCGAGTTCTCGAAGTAGTCGACCGCCGGGAAGCAGTCGGCAAGGCGCCTGGTGTCCACCAGGACGATCGCGCCGATGGCGCCGCGCACCAGGTCGTCCCACATGAACCAGAAGCGGTCCTGGCCGGGCGTACCGAAGAGGTACAGGATCAGGTCCTGGTCCAGGGTGATGCGGCCGAAGTCCATGGCCACCGTGGTGGTGGTCTTGTCTCCGGTGTGGGTGAGGTCGTCGATGCCTGCCGAAGCAGACGTCATGACGGCCTCGGTACGCAGCGGGTTGATCTCCGAGACGGCCCCGACGAACGTGGTCTTGCCCACGCCGAAGCCACCCGCCACCACGATCTTCGCCGAGGTGGTGGAGCGGGAAGGACCGCCGCTAGAGCTTGCGAAGTCCACTGAGCACCCTTTCGAGCAGTGTCACGTCTGGCTGGCCGCCGGCGTTCTCGTCGCCGCCGGGCTGATGGATCGCGACCAGTCCTGCCTCCGCCAAGTCGGCGACGAGAATCCTGGCCACGCCGAGAGGGATCGTCAGGAGCGCGGAGATTTCCGCCACCGACTTGATTTCCCGGCAGAGGTTGCAGATCCGCTGATGCTCGGGCAGCTGGCCCTGCATCTGGTGCGGCTGCGCGGTGGTGTGCACCAGCGCCTCGATGGCGAGCTGGTAGCGCGGGCGGGTCCGGCCGCCGGTCATGGCGTACGGACGCACCAGCGGGTTGTTCGACGCCCCTGCGGGCGCCGGCTCAGGGGAGCGTCGCTGCGGCTGCACGGGCTGAATACGCGGTGCCGGCGGCTGGTCGTACGGCGACGGCCCGGGGCCCTGCGGACCCTGGGGTGCGTACGGCTGCTGACGCCGGTGGCTGGGGGCGGAGGGGAAGTTGTAACGGTTCGGGTTCTGGGAACCGTCGCCGTGGCCCTGGGCAGGGCCGTACGACCAGTTGCCCGAATTCGAACCGCCTGGGGGTGTTGCCACTTTCTCCTCCTCCGACTGTGCCGGGCACCCAATGCCTGTGGAGCCGCGTCCCGAAACCTTACGGCCCCGGGACGCCAAAACGCACCGTCTGTCTGTCAGTTGAGCAGGCTGCCCTGGAGCTCCGCACGGAGATCCGGCGTCAGGACCGAACCGGCACGGTCCACCAGAAGGGCCATCTCGTACCCAATGAGGCCGATGTCCGCCTCCGGGTGGGCGAGGACCGCGAGTGAGGAACCGTCGGATACGGACATGAGGAAGAGGAATCCTCGCTCCATCTCCACAACCGTCTGGTTCACGCTGCCGCCCTCGAAGATGCGCGAGGCACCGGCGGTCAGTGAAGTCAGACCCGACGCGACGGCCGCCAGCTGGTCGGCGCGGTCGCGCGGAAACCCTTCGGACATAGCCAGAAGGAGTCCGTCGGCGGAGACCACCACGGTGTGGGACACACCGGGTGTGTTGTCCACGAAGTTGGTGATCAACCAGTTCAGGTTCTGTGCCGCCTGGCTCATCGGGCTCACACTAACGCTCCTGGTTGTAGGTGCTGTCAGGACCACTGTGCTGATTCCTAGTGGCCTGGCCGTTCGTTTCACTGCCTGCGCCGGCGTTGCGTCCGCGCTGGACGCCTCGACGCAGGTTGCTCAGCCTGCCCCGGACGTCCTCCGGGGCGCGGGAGACCTGTGGGCCGCCCTGGGGGGTGGTCTCGGCGGCTCCCTCGACCAGGTTGGCCTTGGGCACCCGCCGCGGCAGGCCGGAGGAGGTGACCCCGCCCGCCTTGGGCTTGCGGAGCTGCGAGGCCTGCTGCCAGCGCTCGTCGTTCGACGAACGCCAGTCGCCGGCGGGGCCGCTTCCGTTGCCGTTGGTGCTGCCGTTGCTCTCCGGTGCGGGAGCCGGCGCTTCCTGGTTCACGTGCTGCCGCGCGCCGTTCGAACCGCTCGTACCGCTTCCGAAGGATCCGCGGCGGGGCAGTCCGGCGTCGGTCAGTGAGTGGCCCGCGGAAGGGGCCGGTCCCGGACGGTCGAAGCCTACGCTGTCGCGTTCGCTCACGTCAGCGGCCTGCGCAGGTTCCGCTTCCGGAGCGTACTCGGACGAGTACCCGTTCTGGTAGCCGTCCTGCTGCGGCCAGTCGTCCTGGTAGCGCCGCTCCTCGAAGGCCGGGAAGGTCTCCGGTGCGGAGGGGCGAGCGGCGGCGGGTTCCTCGCGGACCGGCTCCGCATACGAGGGGTCGGGGTAGCCGCCGCCGGGTGAGAACGTGTCGTTCTGCGGCACGCCGCCGTTCGGCGCGAAGTACGGCTCGTCGTACGACGGGCGCGGAGCCGGCTCGTCATACGCGGGGCGCTGCTGCTCCTCGTACGGAGTCTGCTGCGGCTCGTCGTACGCGGGGCGCGGGTCGTAGCCCCCGGGCTGCTGCTCCGGGAAGCCGCCGCGGCCGTTGTCGTAGGACGGCTGCCCGTCGAACGCGCCGGGGTACGGGGCCTGGGGGGACTCCTGGCCCGGCTCCTGCGCCTGGGCCTCCAGGGCCGCACGGCGCTCCTCACGCATCAGCGAGCGGCCGACCGGGTCCAGCTCCCGGATGTCGTCCGGGACCTCGGTGTAGCGGCTGTCGTCGAAGCCGAGCTCGGCGGCCGTCCGCATCGGCAGACCGTTGTTGAAGTCCTCGCCCGTGAAGTTCTGCTCCGGGATGATCTGCGAGACCGTGAACTCGTCGCGCGGCTGCTGCTCGCCGCCACCACCACCGTGGGTGATCGCGTCGGGAAGCATGACCAGCGAGGTCGTACCGGCCTGCTCGCCCGAGGGGCGCAGCTGGACGCGGATGCCGTGCCGGTCCGACAGCCGGCCGACCACGAAGAGGCCCATGCGCTGCGAGATCGCGGCGTCCACGGTCGGCGGGTTGGCCAGCTTGTGGTTGATGTCCGCGAAGTCCTCGGCGGTGAGGCCGATGCCCTTGTCGTGGATCTCGATCATGATCCGACCGTCGGGGAGACGGGTGGCCGTGACGCGAACCTTGGTCTGCGGGGAGGAGAACGTCGTCGCGTTCTCCAGCAGCTCGGCGAGCAGGTGCACGAGGTCGGTGACCGCGCGGCCGTGGATCTCGGCCTCGGGGACGCCGGAGAGCTCGATGCGCTCGTACTGCTCCACCTCGGAGGAGGCGGCGCGCAGCACGTCGACGAGGGGGACCGGCTGGTCCCAGCGGCGGCCGGGCTCCTCGCCGGCGAGGACCAGGAGGTTCTCGCCGTTGCGGCGCATACGGGTCGCGAGGTGGTCCAGGCGGAAGAGGTTCTCCAGCTGGTCCGGGTCGGCCTCGTTGTTCTCCAGCTCGGTGATCAGGGTCAGCTGGCCCTCGATCAGCGACTGGTTGCGGCGCGAGAGGTTGGTGAAGATCGCGTTGATGTTGCCCCGCAGCAGGGCCTGCTCGGCGGCCAGCCGGACGGCCTCGCGGTGGACCTGGTCGAAGGCGCGGGCGACCTCGCCGATCTCGTCCCGGGTGTTGATCGGGATGGGCTGGACGCGGGTGTCCACGCGGCCGGGATCGGTGCGCGAGAGCTGGTCGACCAGCATCGGCAGGCGCTGCTCGGCGATGCCGAAGGCGGCGTTGCGCAGCTGGCGCATCGCGCGGCTCATCTGGCGCGCGACCGCGCCGGCCAGGATGAAGGCGAGGAGCAGGGCGACCATGACGGCGGCACCCGTGATGAGGGCGTCGCGCTTGGCGTTGTCGGCGATGTCCGAGGCCTCGTTCACGGCCTTGTCGGCCATGTCCGACTGGATCTGGCGGTAGACGTCGTACCTGAGGGTGTTGACCGCCCACCAGTTCTCAGCGGTGATGCCCTTCTGGGCGAGCTGGGCACGGGCGCTGGTGTCGGTGGTCTGCAGCGTCGCGAGGGCCGTGACCATGGCGGTCGAGTTGGACGGCGGCGGTACATAGGTCTTGTTCGCGGCCGCCGCCTGCGCGGCCGCCTGCTTGGCCTGGGCCTTGCCCTCGGCCGTGGCCTTCGCCCCGAGGTCGACGAGCTTCTGCGCGTCCGCCTCGGTGCCACCGGCCTTGTACTCCTCGATGGCGATGCCCTCGAGGTAGGCGTACGAGGAGAGGGCGACGCGCTGCTTGGCCAGGTCGGTGTCCTTGGGACCGGGGTTGACCAGCAGGTGCATGCCGATCGACCGCTCCAGCGACAGGGCGGCCTGGGTCAGCGAGATCGCATAGACGGTCCGGCCGTAGCTGGTGATGTTGCCGGTGCCCAGGCCGAGCTCGTTGGCGAACTCCATCAGGGGGTGGGCGATCGCGACGTAGCCCTCTTCGGTCTGCACTCCGGAGACCTTGGAGGAGTACGCGGTCGCGCGCAGCGTGGCCAGCTGCGGCTCCGCCTGGCGGAACAGTTTGAGGCGGCGCAGCAGGCCGGCCTTCTGCGGCATGTTCTGCGCAGCCTCGTCGAAGCCGTCGGCTGCCTGGTCCGTCGCCTTGCGGGCGGCGGCGACCGTCTTCTTGTCGGCGGCGGTCTCGGCCTTGCCCTTGAGCAACGGCGCCGCGGTGATGTCGCGCTCGTTGTTCACGGCGTTGGCGTAGGTCAGGGAGGCCCGCACCAGGCGTGCGGTGTTCTCCGCGTCCTGGGCCTCCTGCCAGGTGTCGATCGAGCCCTTCACCTGGAAGCCGCCCATCACGAGGCCGACCACCACGGGTATGAGCAGGATCGCGTTGAGGCGGGTCGGCACCCGCCAGTTGCGGGGGGAGAAGCGGCCGCCGCTGGGAGCGGGGACGGCCGTCGGCTCCGAACCGGGCACAGGGGCGGGCGCCGCTCCGCGCGGCGGCGGGGTGAAGTTGCCCCGTGCCGACGGCTCGGGACCGTTCTTGCTTCGCCTCACTCGACCAACAACCTCTCGGCGGCGGGCACCAACGTTGTGCCGCAGTGTCTCAGAGCCCAGTACGCCACTGAGTACGCAGTACTACTGAGTACGTCTTTGACTATTGGGCAGTTCACGCATTCCAGCACGACGACCTGCGCTCTTCCAAACAGTGGAAAGCGAGGATTCCATGTGATGTGAGCCCCAGATAAAACGGTCATAAAGAGCGAGCCCCGTCAAAAGACGGGGCCTTTGTGCGCGCAGCGACACCAGTTGGCAACGACGCGTGGCCGTAGCACCCGATTCCTCTGCCGAAACGTTATGAACACCGGGGCCGACCGTGTCAAAGGCCACAGCCGGCTCCGGTATGTCTACGACAACTGCCGTACGGCACTGCCGACTTGAGAATGATCTACCGAAGCCGTGCCATGAGGGCGTGCTCGACCAGCGTGATCAGCGCACTCTTGGCATCGCCCCGGTGGCGGGCGTCGGTGGTGATGATGGGGGTGTCGGGGCCGATCTGCAGGGCCTCGCGCACCTCCTCGGGAGCGTACGGCTGGTGCCCCTCGAAACCGTTGAGCGCGACGACGAACGGCAGACCGCTGTTCTCGAAGTAGTCGACCGCCGGGAAGCAGTCGGCGAGGCGGCGGGTGTCCACGAGGACGATCGCGCCGATCGCGCCGCGCACCAGGTCGTCCCACATGAACCAGAAGCGGTCCTGGCCCGGCGTACCGAACAGGTACAGGATCAGGTCCTGGTCCAGTGTGATGCGGCCGAAGTCCATGGCGACCGTGGTGGTCGTCTTGCCTCCGGTGTGCGTGAGGTCGTCGATGCCCGCGGACGCGGACGTCATCACGGCCTCGGTACGCAGCGGGTTGATCTCGGAGACGGCACCCACGAACGTGGTCTTGCCGACGCCGAAACCACCCGCCACCACGATCTTCGCGGAGGTGGTCGCCCGCCCTCCGTCAGAGCTTGCGAAGTCCACTGAGCACCCTTTCGAGCAGGGTCACGTCCGGCGCACCGGTCGTCTCGTCGCCGCCCGGCTGATGGATGGCGACGAGCCCGGCCTCGGCCAGGTCCGCGACAAGGATCCGCGCCACGCCCAGCGGCATGGCCAGGAGCGCCGACACCTCCGCGACCGACTTCACCTCACGGCACAGGTGGCAGATGCGCTGGTGCTCCGGGAGCAGTCCCATGAGTGCTGCCGGGTCGGCCGTCGTGCTGATCAGCGCCTCGATGGCGAGCTGATAGCGCGGCCGTGTCCGGCCGCCGGTCATCGCGTACGGACGTACCAGCGGCTGGTCGCCCTCATCCTCGTACGGCTCCGCGTACGGATCATGAGAGGCGGTGGGCGGGGTCATGAATCCTCCGGGCGGGACAGCAAGTCGGTCAGTCGTGCCGTCTGACAGGGGCCGGTGGGGGGATTGTGGCGGCCGGACGGTGATTTGGTGAGACGGGTGGTGCCGGTGGGGATCAGTGGAGCAGACTGCCTTGCAGTTCGGCGCGCAGGTCCGGCGTGAGCACCGCGCCCGCCCGGTCGACCAGCAGCGCCATCTCGTAGCCGACCAGGCCGATGTCGCACTCGGGGTGCGCGAGCACGGCCAGGGACGAGCCGTCCGAGACGGACATGAGGAAGAGAAAGCCGCGTTCCATCTCGACGACCGTCTGCGCCACGTCGCCGCCCTCGAAGATCCGGGAGGCCCCGGCCGTCAGCGAGGTGAGCCCGGACGCGACGGCCGCCAGCTGGTCGGCGCGGTCGCGAGGAAAGCCTTCCGACATCGCCAGAAGGAGTCCGTCGGCGGATACGACGACGGTGTGGGACACACCGGGGGTGTTGTCCACGAAGTTGGTGATCAACCAGTTGAGGTTCTGTGCCGCCTGGCTCATCTGGCTCAACTATCGCTCCTGCTGGTGAGTGGGGCTCGGGAAACTGCCGGTCTGGCCGGTACCGGCCTGACGACCTTGTGCGATGCCCCGACGGAGATTGGTCAGCCGGCCGCGTACCTCGTCAGGGGCACGCGAGACCTGCGGACCGGCTTGGTGCTGTTGCTGCTGAGCCGTGCCCGGGACAAGGTTCGCCCGGGGCACCCGGCGCGGCAGACCGGAGGTGGTGACGCCGCCCGCCGCCGGCTGCCTGACGCGCTCCGCCTGCCGGACGAGGTCGTCGTTCGGTGAGGCGCGCCAGGAAGAGGTGGCGGGTCGCTGTGCGGCAGCGGAGTGCTGCGGTGCGGCAGGAGCGGAGGCCGGAGCCTGCGGCTGCTGCGGGGCGGCCGGGGCGGAGCCGTTGCTCTGCTGCCCGCCCTGCTGGCTGCCGTGGAACCAGTTGGTCTCCAGCGTGTCGTACAGCGGCGTACGACCGTCGCCCGGGCCGGTGGCCGGTGGCAGCGCCTCGGGCTCCTGGTGGACGGGTCGCTGCTGCGGACGCGGCGGGACCGGCGGCCGCGGAGCACCGAAGTCGCCGTGGTTGCCGTTGGGCTGTGGGCGCTCGAACTGCCCTGTGCCGCCGGGGTTCTGGCGGCCCGGCAGGGAGTGCTGCCCGGTGGAGCCGTTGTCGTAGCCCGGCGTGGCGAACTGGCCCGTGGAGCTGCCGTCGTACGCCTGCGGGCTGGCGAACTGGCCCGTGTTGGCGGGGTTGTTCGGGTTGTTGTGGCCGCCCTGGCCGCCCTGGCCGTTCGGAGCGCCGAAGACGTCCGAGCGGACGAACTGGCCCGTGTTCTGCGAACCGTTCGTGCCCGGCTGCTGCGTGCCGAAGTCCTGACGGGCGAACTGTCCGGTGTTCTGCGGGGAATCCGAGCCGGGGCGGGCGAACTGGCCCGTGTGCTGCGGACTGCCCGGCGCCGGGACGCCGAAGTCGGGACGGGGGAACTCCCCGCTGGAACCGGTGCTCTGACGGTCGTCGGTCCGCGGGATCGCCGGCATCTCCGACGTCGAGCCCGGGCCCTGACGGTCGTCGATGCGTGGCATCCGGGAGGTCTCGTCGTGGCCGCGCGGAGTGTCGAGGGAGGCACGCGGCACCGGCGGCTGCGCGTTCTCGTCGCTCCAACTCGGCGTGCGCGGCTGCTGGTTGCCGCCCGGCAGCTCGGCACGCGGACCACCACGGCCGGGCAGCTGCGGCTGACGGCCGCGCCGGCCGCCGCCCCGCTCGTTGCCGGAGTTGCCAGGGTTGCCGGGGTTCGGGGACTGCGGCGGTACGGCGCCACGAGCGCCGCCGAAGCTGTCCTGACCCGTGCCCGCGGCCTGCAGACCCTGCGGCGCACCCGGTGCCTGACCGAACCCGGCGCCCGCACCCGCGGGAGTCGGCCGGCCCTGCGGGGCTGCCGGGGACTGCGGTCCACGCGGCCCGCCCGGCGTACCCGGACGGCCACCGCCGTTGCCGCCGGCACCCGGCAGCGCGGCACGCGGTCCCGGAGCGGCTCCCAGCCGACCTCCGGCGGGAGCACCGGCACCGAGCGCACCGCCCGGCCCACCGGCGCCGAGGGGGCCACCGGGGGCACCGGCCTGGCGCCGTGCCGCGGCCACACCGGCAGCTGCCTGCGCGGCGGCCGGACCGCCTGCGCCGGCGCCCTGACCCTGCTTGGGCTGCGGCTTCTTGCCGCCCTGGGCGACATCGACCGGCAGCATGACCAGCGCGGTCGTACCACCGGAGTCGGACGGGCGCAGCTGGATGCGGATGCCGTGGCGCTGCGACAGCCGGCCGACCACGAACAGACCCATGCGGCGGGAGACCGAGACGTCCACGGTGGGCGGCGAGGCGAGCCGCTCGTTGATCGCCGCGAGGTCCTCGGGGGAGAGGCCGATACCGGTGTCGTGGATCTCGATCAGCACCCGGCCGTCGGGCAGCGCGTGACCGGTGACCTTGACCTTGGTCTGCGGCGAGGAGAAGGAGGTCGCGTTCTCCAGCAGCTCGGCGAGGAGGTGCACGAGGTCGTTGACCACGCGGCCGGCCACTTCGGTGGTCGGCACGGAGGAGAGCTCGATGCGCTCGTACTGCTCCACCTCGGAGGCGGCGGCGCGGAGCACGTCGACCAGCGGGACCGGTCGGGTCCAG
>Ga0307512_10003847_pt1 | contig 16900 bp, 20 predicted proteins | sample 14_EM_MG_FD_200267 | JGI IMG/M metagenome (GOLD analysis project Ga0307512, IMG submission 200267) | Populus trichocarpa ectomycorrhiza microbial communities from riparian zone in the Pacific Northwest, United States - 14_EM | ecosystem: Host-associated > Plants > Roots > Unclassified | place...
GGAGCACCTGAGAGCACATCGCTTTGCGTTCAGCCTATCTGGGAGCATCTGGGAGCATCTGGAAGGATCAGTGTGGCTGTTCAGAGTTGCTGAGTTGTTCGGTTATGACTTGCAAACCATTTTACATTTTGCTGATGTATTTCAAGATGTTTTGAATGTGCTGAAACTGACCTTCATATAGCAGAGAATGATTGCTGTAATGATTAAACTAACACCTGGTTGTCAAAACGAGTGCATTGACTGTCAAAGTGCCAAAGTCCGCATCGTGGTACTTCCAAATATGGATGTGAAGACCTGTTGGAACTCAACCTTGGAGTTGCTCGAACGCGCCTTCTGATCATGTGAATTCACACGCGGGTGGCTCAATAACCCAAAATTCAGCCATTACAAGCCACTCTTCACAACTCAAGATGAATGGACCATTGTGAAGTATAGCATTGAAGTGTTGAGGCCATTCTGATATTGGACCTTGTGGATGTCGAAGAGGCATACAGTCACATTGCATCACGTGATCACAGTGTAGAATGATATGTTTGATTACCTGGATGGCGTGATGCGAGCATTAGCTAAGAAAAAGGCTGCATGGAAGGAAGTCTTGTTCTTCGCCGCAAACTTACCTCGACAGACACTGTCCAAATATTATGCTGAAGTGAGTCCATCGACGGGCATGATTCTCATTTCTGCGCATATCGTCGATCCATTCCGGAAGTTGTGATCGTTTAGAAAGTGGGACAAAAGTATTGATATCAATCCTGAGAACGAGACATCCTATACAACCCAATACCAAGAGGCCTTTCGGAAGTAGGTGAAGAAAGATTACTGTGCCAAACATCGAAGTGTGCCAGTCAATGAACACGAAAGCTTACCGAGGTGCAATCTTATCCTCTCCTGAATGGTTTTAGGACCCTGTCAATCATCCTTTGATCCAGAGGATGTGTCCAGCGATGATGAAGAATACTTAACCCCTAACAATATGGACAAGACGACACCAGGACGAAGCGATCGCGCAGCATGCTCATTGACCGCCGCCAGGCTCTATTTCGAATTGCCGCCTGAAGCAACAAGGAACTGCGGGCAAATTGATCCGAATCTCAATGATTACCACTCTGACCCAATGGAGATTAGCAGTACATTACAGTTACCAGACATTACCGACTGGTGGTGTCAACAGCAGGAAATGCACTCCAAGTACGCCAATGTCCCTAAACCAGGGTGCGACATATTCTGAATCATACCACATGGTGTCGGAGTGGAGGCCAGTTTTTCCCTTGGCCGAGATTTTATCGGCTAGAGGCAGTCAACTACCACAGGCAAAACTCTTCGCGAAATGGTCGTTGTAAGGCAGTTCGCTCGATCCAATAACGTGATTTTCGCAGGCGCTGACCCATCATTGGATACAACCAACACCGAAAACGACTCAGAAATGAAGAAAGAGGCGGAGGAAATGAACTTGCACAGAATGGCCAAGGTTTACGACTCTTTGGAGATGTGGCAGGGCAGCCAAACCCCACGTGCTACCCAGAAGGAATCTCGGGCTCAAACGAAGCAGATGACTGCCGTGGGATACATTTTGGAACCAGACGAGATTGTCAAAGCATTGTGGTCACTCTTTCAACATGATGGTGCGGCTGCATTTAAATTGTCAGAAAGTTCTCCTCTGCCACCACCTGTGTCTGCAAAGGACCTCCCTGGAGGACGAACTCAAATATTGAATGCCCACCGAATCTGGATAATCAACCATCATCCAGTCGAATGTGATGAGGAGAGCACACCTGACAGCATTTCGGACAATGAAGATTGGCTTAACTGGAATGGGGACATAGATAATCCTAATCACAGTTAAGACGATTGTGCGGCGGACTTTGAATCTGCCATAGTGCAAGACCAGAGCATCGAGGATCCAGAATGGCCAGGGAAGCGGGATGTAAGCGCCGCTCCAAACCTTCCTGGATTGATTCGGCTGACACGGAAGTCAACAAGACAGGCTGAAAACGTGTTGATGAAGGTCAATGCCATCGAAACGAGGAGGAATTGAAGGGAGTGAAAAAAATGTAGGACAGAATGCGTCAATGTTTCACCAGCATCTTTATGTATCTTGAACCAGAGTTTTAGTTAGTGATATATTATGGGCGAATGGTGAGCAGTAGCTTGTCAATATTCGTTGACAACCAGATGTATAGCAGGCGCAATGAAGCTTTAAGCTAGATACATAAATTTCAGTCATGTGAGAGCGAATGGTGCAAGAATGTTAATGCACTCGGCTTTGTCACAAGGCCAAGTCTCAATCTGCCAGAAAGACTACCAATATATTCAAATCGTAATGAAAACAATTATCGATGGCGGCTGATGTTGAATGGACAATACATCAACCTGAGCCTCGACAGAGCGTCAATGATGCGTGGTTTTGTAAGTTCGGTAATTGACCAACAATTTGGGCACTGTGATGCATAACCGATATGTTGGTGGCCTTTATAAGCAACAGAGACAGCGACATGCTCCCGGCCACATCCTGAGCATGGGCGTCAACGAAGCGTCAACGAGTTTTAGCTTTGCATCTTGGGTAATTTAAGTTCCGAACTGTTGTAGACATCCATTTGGCGGATATTGACAGCATTCACTGGAAAAACTCAAGCGACATGCTTCCTGCCACATCCTGAGAATGAGCGTCAATAGAGCCTCAACATTGTTTAGCGTCGCATCTGGGGTAATTTATGTTTCAATTGGTTGTAGACATCCATTTGTCAGATATTGACTGCCTTTACTGGGAAAGACTACAGCAACATGCTTCCTGCTGCATCCCAAGAATGAGTGTCAACCGAGCGTCAACAATTTTTAGCTTCTCATCTTGGGTGATTCATCTTCCACTTAGTTGTAGACATCCATTTGTCAGATATTGACAGCCTTTACTGGGAAAAACTACAGCGACATGCACCCTGCCACATCCTGAGCGTAAGCGTCGCCGGAGCGTCAACAATGTTTAGCTTCACATCCTGGGCAATTTATGTTCTGATTGGTTGTACACATCCATTTGTCAGATACTGCCAGTCATTACAGGGAAAAACTACAGTGACATGCTCCCTGCCACAACCTGAGAATGAGCGTCAACGGAGCGTCAACGATGTTTAGCATCGCATCTTAGGTAATATATGTTCCGCTTGGTTGCAAAGATCCATTCATCAGATAATGGCAGCCTTGAGTGGGAAAAACTACTGCGGCATGCTCCCTGCCGCAACCTGGAAATCAGTGTCAACGGAGCGTCAATGATTTTTAGCTTCGCATCTTGGGTAATTTATGTTCCGATTGGTTGTAGACATCCATTTAACAGATATTCGCTCCCTTTACCGGGAAAAACTACAGCAACATGTTCGCTGCCGCATCCTGAGAATGAATGTCAACAGAGCGTCAATGATTGTTAGCTTTCAATCTTGGGTAATTTATTCTCCGATTGGTTACAGACATCCATTGATCAAATATTGGCAGCCTTTACTGGCAAATTAATCGCGACATGCTCCCTGCTGCATCCTGATGATCAGCATCAATGGAGTGTCAACAGTTTCAGTTGTTGTATAATTAGTAATCAAGGCATGGCGCTGATTTCCGTGTTCATAACAGAATTATTGACTGCCGTGATTGACAAAAGTTCAATGTATCAAAGGTAAAATACCGATTCCAAATTAATCGATATTGCAAGCTGCAAAGCATGCAAAAACACATTCCTGGTTGTTGAAAATGCAATTCTGATAAGATACTATTCACATACTCCAAAAGCAAAAGCCTTAATTGAATCTATGGATGGACCTGCTAGGCGACCCGCTGACAACCCACCCAATTCAAATAGGTTGGGAGTTTATCATCGCATCGTACCTGAGTGGACGGTTCGGGTTCATTGATAACCGGGACCGCCAATTTGGAAACGGTTCAGGTCAGACCCGGACCCAGATCCGAAGTGACAGTCCGGAACCGTTGCTAACACTAAATGTGTCTGGTGGTTGGCAAGTATGATTCAGTATATGGAGATTTTACTCATTTATCGACAATTTCAGATACTCCCGTCATATTCCGTTCGGAATTGTGTAGTAACTCCACCACCCGAAATTTATAGGGAAACGCTACCAGAACAACAACTACCCGAGCTAGATTCAGCTGAGTCTATTATCGAAGGATTGGGAATCCCAATCACACGAGAAAGAAGGTGTCTCATTTGAACAATAATAGGATCCACCCGAAGTGGTAGATTTTTTGAACCTCAGAAGATTAAGCAATGTGTGCTTGCGAGGAGATATCCCGGGCGCAGCAATAGACAGTTTCAAGTGATTTGTAACTCGTTATGAAATGATGGGTTAATATTATACGTCACAAATAAACGGTTGAGAAGAGTTGATGTCTTCCATTGAGTCTGTGAAAGACAAAGGATTAGTGAGATTATGCTTAAAGACGTAATATTGCCAATTGAATCTGAATGCCAGATTCATCAAGGAATTAGTCAAGGGTTGTTGTGAAGATACGTGTCAATATATATGGCAATATCATCGGGTTAAATATTACCGCCACAATAGTACTTCATCACAGAGATTAATTATACGAATATACTTTATGTTTGTAGACAATCACTGCGATCAATTATATCAATATACTTTACAATAGTAATTACTCACCACGATTACTTATATGAGTTGAAGGTATTGTCAATATTGTATCACACCACGATACGATTTAGTTGCGATTCATTTGGAAGCATCTGAAACGACTATACATATTTGTCCTCTTTGGGTCTATGATCTTTACAGACTACCTATACACTTTGTTTGGAGATACACCTAAAGAATTACGATAAGAGCTACGGCTGTGTACCAGGTACTTACTTAAAAGTATTGAAGTATACTTAGAAGTATAGTTTCTTAGGTATAAGCACCCCCCGTAACATCGATATGGGAACTATCAGCTCCCTCATCGTCACCGGGTGGTGCAGGTCACATTCCGGATAGAGATGGCGTCGGTTGTGGTGTCGGCTGCCTGTGTTGGCTGGGTGGAGGTGCACCTGTGCCTTTGCACCTCCAGTGTGTTTCCCAAATCTTTGCGGTGCCATTGTGGCAATGAAGCCATCCGTTCGTATCGTTTCGACGAAGCATAGCCAATTGTCCTCGATCGCAGCCTTCTCCTGTTCATACCCTCGAACCTCAACTACCTGCTTCTTCTCTTCTGGATCTTCAGCACAAGGGTTCTTGAGCGGGCATTGGGTTTCCTCTACAGCGGCACCCGAAAACTCTTGTTCCGCGATTTTGCCCATGTGCAAGGCCAGGCACATGTCGGACTGTTTCAGCTTGACCCGACCTCCTTGCCTTGCCATGGTAGCAGACATGTTGATTCCCTGCAAGGACTTAGTTGCTGCCTCTAAGAATGAGATTTGGCTACTATCTCAACCATCGATGCTTCCATAGCCTCCTCTATAGTGGTTGAACGCTGTTTGGTCCACTTTTGGGGACCATTACCACCAAATTCGTCCATGAAAATTACGGAGCTGACAACGTCATGATGTTCGAATTTTTGGATTGTGCGGACAAATGCCTTGGTCAACCATCGAGGTTTCCGATTACTGGTAGTGATCAATCGGTCACGTAGCTCTCTATGTATACCCGCTGTACACTATACGGTCAGTTGATGGCCATTTACCTCGATATGGATATGCTCACATCCAATAGCACACTGCATTTTATTCTTGCTGCTTCCAGTTTTACAGACAATTTGAAATGTGCATCCTGAGTCATAGTTTCTGTGGTTGCATTGCCAGCTTTGTGGTGGACTAAATGGTGTCTGCTGGGTTGCTGTGTGCCAGCGAGTGCTGCATTGGATGAAGAGCCTGTCGATTGGCTCATTTCGGATCCACTCTCACCATGCTGAGGTGTTTCTGTAGTCTTGATTTACTTTCCTGCAATAGGAGAGGAAGATGATAACGAAAAGAAGTGGGAAGTCCTGAGGAATATATAGTGAGCTCCAAGTCACAATGGCATAATTGACCGCCAACTTACACATTGTACTCATGAGGAATCCGGCTGCGTATGGCTGCACGTTGCAGGGGTTAAACACCATCCCACCATGTGGAGTAAGCAGGTTTGATTGGGATTGTTTGTTTACAGGGATAAATAGAGGTTTCTGATGGCGGAAATCTCATGATTGTTAGTCATTATCAGGTCATTCCTGGCAGGAAAGGATGTCTGCTGATGTTTGTCTCAATAAATCCCGGTGATCTTACATGAAACAGAGGCTTCAAATCATGTAATGTTGTATGGTTCCCATCACTATTCCAATTGTATTGATGGTCAAATACAGACTTTCCATTGTTGCAGTTGATCATACATACCAACCTTGATGTTAAAGATGCAGCTTGCCTGCATATCATCCTCTCATGAAACGTCCAACATCTCGCCCAACAATATACTCAACACAAACAACAATGGTCAATGCTCCAAATAAAAACTTTTCGCCGCTTCCGGCGGGCAAGTACAGCAAATGAACGAAGCATCCCATACGACAAGATCATCATCCAAATGGAGGTAACAGTGGCTTCCTAGGAGAAAGAGTCCGAGCCTATCGGGCATGGTTCAGCTTGCGATCCGAACAATAGCTTGCACCCGAGAGAAGACAGGAAACGCACATTCAAAGCAACGAACAGAAGGAGATGTGGATCGGAGATCATGACTAAAAGGTGAGATTGGTTTCTGAAAATGGACCCCATGCACCAATACTTCTCCACATTCTCCACAGATGATCCGAGCGACATATTTGCAATCTTCCACCATGGTTTGAAGCGTGCAGTGATGTGATCGCGTTCTCACGGCATCTGAAAAACCTGTTCAGTCATTCAAGCTGATTTATTGCACTTGTTTCTTTGATGTTAGTCCTCTAGATTATAATCATTTTGACGGTTTTTTGAACTGTCGCATTGATTTCAAGGATATTCTTAACTATTTAATCGCTTGAGATATCGATTATACAGAAGCTTGTACAACTCCCATTACAAAAATAAAGACACCCAGAGTAAACATTCATCGGATTTTGATATATCGCTGCAATGATTACTTCAAGCATCTGGTCGAATCATCTACGTGTTAAACAAATTGAAAGCATTCAAGTCAATCGTGTTGCTCAAATACCATCGCAAGCTATCTGGGTGTGGTGTCAGTGGAAGATGGTGAATGGCTCTTTGGATTGCACTTATAGAGATGATATTAGTGGCTCTGACTCCGAAATGAGGCTAATGATGGTAGCTTCCATCATGGAAAGGTTGCATTGGAGGTTAATGTCTCTCTTGGACAATCACCATACCAGCAGTCAGACGTATCGGCTCTGTTACAAACCTCACAACCAAGGTGAGAAGTTGTTTGACTCTTCATTCACCATCCTCGACGATGAACAGACACTTCAACCATGTGGGAACGCATCCTGCTGTCGAGTTACAGTGGCTATCCGGACATGCCCCCATCCAGAGAAGTATTGCATCATTCCTTGGTGGCTTATGCTTTCCCCCCCTTTTGGACCCAGTGCAACGAACCATATGAACTGCTTGCTTGTTGCATTGACAAGATGTCACCGGAGTTGCTACTGCATTGAACCGACTGTATTTTGCATCATTGAATTGACTGAAATACTGATCGTGATCAACATAGTCGGTGAAGTCGGAATGTCTCTTTAAACCCCAGGGAATGTTATTTGCAGCTCATCTATTGGAATTGCACACCACTCGGCCGAGTCTTCAAGAGTCTCGATTTCTGGTCACCGGTTTCTCATCATTCGCTTGACAGCCACTTTGGTTAGAGGCATATCATTATCGCGACCTTGTTTTGCAGCATTCAAATTCAGCTTTAGATACTGAAACACCTCGTTTTGGGCTTTGTTTGCAAAATCTGAAAGGCAGCGTTATGATGATTTGATTGTCGGTATGCTTGTTTTAGATCCATCATCGCATTTTCTGGGAGTTTGGAGCTTACATTTAAGTGGTTGCCAAAATGGCGGATATGGTCAGACAAGTGGTTTAGGACATTCATCTTCACAAAGTTGAAATCCAATGCATCAACCAGATGTTGTGCTATTTCTGCCTCAGTCTGCATGTTATCTTCATCATTGCAACAATCCTTTGCAGCCACAGAATGATTGATCCAAGCGGGGTCACTCTCTCATTCCTCCTGTTTGTCCAACGTACGATGCTTTATCTGGGCTTCCGACACCATCTTTGTTGGGTTACTGGCGCGGAATCGACTGAAAAGATCGGTCTGACGATGGGACTCCTCCAGATCATTCTCTATGTACCCCATCGTGGCTTCCATATGGTACTGGTACTTTGGCATAAGGTGAGAATACACAAAGTTCTTGTTGCACAACAGGGCTTCTGTGATGGGAATCCTTTCGCTTGCTGAAGGGTTCAAAAGAGTTGCAGTGAAAATTGGAACAATCACGCGCCCAAGTGCTTTCATCTCCTTACCACTCCATTGCTTTACCTGACTCTATGGCTTATAGAATCGAGCGAAGCCAGTATATGGAGGCATCATCACCCAGGGTTCGTTGAATTTGTCGATGCTGGAATGTTGTTCAAGGAAGGTAGTTACCCATGCCATCCAATGCTCGAGTATACAGAAATACACTTTATGAAGAATACCGGGTATGATAATACTTGTCGGAGAGATGCATTTCATATTCCAGGAAGCGCCTCCCAAGGTTCCAACCACTCGATCTTGCAGATAGTGTCATTCTTCCTGTCTGTCCATCTCATCTCCCCGAGTCACGATTGTCAACTTTCGGAGGCATAGCAGATAATCTCTCAATTGCCACAACAATTGATTCCCTTCTCCAAACGATGATTTCAGTGCTTTGCACACAGGGCAATGATGCTGCTTGATTCAGTGCAAGTGAATGTTTTCGAAGTAGTCAGCTGTTCATGCCCAGATGACAGGATACCATTGCCACATCTCACCATCAGCACAAAACATAAGCTTTCCAGTGTTGAAAATCATGTCGAGAGGGCGAAAAATTAACTGGGAGACCTACCTTAAAACCTCTGATTGTGGATTTGTTGTTCCTTCACAGCAGTGGTTTTCCATGTCCTTTAACGTCATATTCCGAACCAATGGGAAGAGAAGCAACAAGGATGCTTGGATGATTTGAAGGCTTTGATCTAGTTGTCAAGTCAATGTTTCCGAGACTGAAATATACTGCCCGATCCTTCTTCTCGCCCGAATAGTGTGTAACATGTGTCTGGTCTGAAATGCCAAATAGATGGAGAATCGAAGCTCCAAGCGGCCGCCGTATCTATTTCAGTAATCAAAATCATTGTAGCTATGATGATATCCAACTAACCCACCTGTTCATTCCACCACCAGTTGCTTGATTTCACCTCTGAGTAGATACATTCCTCAACATCATTGAATTCCTTTGCTGGAGCATATGACATATGGGCCTTGCATGCAGGCTGTTACATGAGGAACTCAATGCATTCAACAGGATTACAATAAAAGAAACATGTGTTATCATCATCTTGAAGATCATTTGGACTGGCTGAATAATTGTAACACAGTTTGCCAGATTTCCAAGAGTCAATGCCCATCGTGTAGGGCATTTCGTTCAATCTTTCAAATAATGTGTGGGATGAAGTGAAGTTGCTGATGGTTGGCATCGTAGGGTTCCTGAAAAGCTCATCGATAGCCACTCTGCTGAAGTTGTGCTTGACGCAGCAGTGCGCTGATCGATACTCTTCCTTGCAAGAAAAGGTTGACCGCAGATCAGTTTCATTGTCGAAGATATTGAAATACTCTTTACTAATGGGCTTTCCAGCTAGATGGTTGACCAGGTGTGGAGTACCATGAATACGTGTCCAAACTGGAGGTTGCTCTGGCTCGATACATGCAGTTTTGGTGTCCGCGTCTGTATCGCTGGAATCATTGTCGGAAAGGTGAAGAAAAGGGTCGCGATGTGGTTGATCAGCAAATGGAAGTAGAATACTATCATGGTCGATTTTGAGGCGATCATCTGGCAGTTATTCGACTGATACTTATATTATTCTTCCTTGGTGGTCGCAATGGAGGTGAGTGATGTAAGCGCCAATGTCGCAGTACGTCTTCAAGAAGTAAAGACACTGTTGACAAAGAGCTATGTTTCAGTAGCAAAATGAAATGTCGCAACAATTCAAAGAAGCGTCTCGACGGCCTTTTAGCTACTCATCCAATTGCAAGCCAGCTTGTCTTGGGATGAAGCCGCACCTCAATTTAGTTTTGCCAAAAACGGGTCCTACCACTCTAATAGAATTTCTCTCATCCTCCTTCCCACACTTGCATAGTGTTTAATTGCTCTCTCAATTTCAACATCCCCTGATTCTCAAAAGGCATACCGCAGCTGCATTCAGCTTGTCATGGCGATTGTTTTGCACCCTCACAAGACCCTCCTACGCCTATAGCCTCATTGATGGCTGGCACTTGTTGTTAAGTTTGTACCTTACATGAACCGTGTATTCTCCTTAGGTACCGACCCAGTGATGTCATGGGGCGGTACAAGAAAAAGAGCAACGACAAACGTGTGAGATATAACTGGAAAGCATGGTTTTGATTGTCTTTGTGATGAACATAAGAATTTAGTCGATGAATCAGGGCGCTTAGATGATGCTAAGCAAATTGTTTCCTAGCTGAATTGCAGCCAAGATGATGTCACCGGATCCAGAAAACCCTCCAAGTGCATATATATATTCGCATTGCCTGCCCAAGTTACTTACGATTTCTCGAACCTTCGACACACCCTCCTCACCTCCGCTACCAGATTGCGTCACCCTTGACGACATACTCAACACTCCCATCGCTTGTTCGGAGTAGCAAGCATTCCATTTCCACCACTCAATCATTCACCGCCATTGTGAACTTAAAATGTAATGTAATGCCTTCTGGTTCCTGAAATCAGTCATCGCAGATGCTAATACAATCCAGATGCCGCCTCTAGAAGTCCATGGGTGGGCCGAGAACACTGGTGTTGGAGTCAGCAAATGGGCAGCAACAGCCATGGGGATTTGGCGGGATAACGGTGGATTGACAGCACAATGCACAGATAATGAAATGAGGGAGCACGTCTGGGAGATTACCCAGTCCATGGGCATCATCAAAAACCAAGGCGCCAGCCTCGAGTAGGGTTAGCAGCAGGTCCATATTCGCGGGTTGGTTCCGGTTCTGGTTCCACCCCAAACTGGACCGTTGCATCGGGTATTGCCACATGAAAATCCCGGGCCATTGGGAATGGGCCGGTTTTACCGCCAGAAACCCAACAATTCCAGCTCACAATGTTGGCTCCGATTCGGTATTTGAGTTCCCATTGTATCCCAACATGATCAATCCGTAGATTGTACAGTTTCAGCCGTTCGTCCACTTCCTGCATCCAGATTTGCAATCGGACCAATATTCGTTGAGTCACTATCGAAAACCCGCGAATGTCGCTTAATATTTGCCCTCATTTCACACTCACTCAATCAATATCAATTGGATCACAACTCTGGATGCTGGAGGTGAAAGAGCTCGTAAAACTGCACAATCTGCATATTCATGATGTCACAATATGATCAGAACTCAGATAGTTAATTGGAGCCAAAGGGGTGGGAACGGTAAAATCGAACTGCGGTCAGGGTTCAACCGAGCCTGACAATTGCAGGTCTATGTTGGGTTCTGGTTACGAACCCGCCAAGACAAAGCAGTTCGGGTTGCATGGCGGTCCCTGGCCCGGACTGGGGCCTTTGGTTTGGGTCCCACCCGGACCGAAGCCGGGTAACCCGGAACCATTGCTAACACGTGCCCCAAGCAATGGGATTCCGAAGTCAAATGTTGTGTTGCCCGAATCAGTGATCTGGGGTCAAACAGGCCTCGTTGAAAACGGTTCATGGCAGCCAAGACTAACCTCGAGTGTCACGAAATCAAGGCAGCACTGGACGAGTTCCCGGAGGTTAGCCTTTACTCAAGGAAGAATGAGCTCGACCAAACCCCGACTAAGAAAATGAACCTCATGCATGTTGGTATGTATTTCGTCACACCAGTGCTTCTTTTGCTCTTCCTGATGTTGTGTAGATTCAGAGGACGACGAGGACGAAACTGCGGGTCACATGACTTGGCTGGTACAGGTGCGTTGAATCGTTGCAATGCCTCGACCGATTTCCTTGATGAGGCAATAAGCTTCACAATCACCTATGTGGATTCCGACATTGCTGGGACGAGGGTGGGTGAAAACAGTACTCAGCTGGTCTCATGGCACTGGCCTGGGGGTGATGAATCGATAGTTCCGATAGTTGCATCAATCGTGAATACCACCATTGTGTCAATCTTGAATGCTGTGATCACTGGTCTGCCAGACATCGGCTGGAAAATCTGAGAGCTTTGGGGCAGCCGGGAGGAGCCTAATGGAGGTGGTGGTACATACGTGTGTAATGTTACCACAAGTTTCGATATCAATACTGCTGCCAGATGGGTATTGGCGACAATGAAATTGAACAACCCAACCCTCATGTTTGTTGATTATCGTGGCCAACAATCTGATGCCACGGCTGGTGCCCAGACGCCTGTGAGTCGTGGCCACACGTGCCTTCCGGTCGGTGACATCCTCCCACCTCCAACCGAGGATATAATCGACAATAATGGGGAGGAATCGGACGATGATGCTTAGACGCAGAGCAACAATCCAGGAAGCTTCTGGACGACGAAAACAGGCTTCCAACTGTTCAAAACGAAGCTTCAAAAGATCATGATTGGCTAGCAGGTATACCTTCAAGTCGTCCAGAACCGTGATCTCAATCACTTTGCTGATTATGAGCAATGCGTTGTTGCTGATGAGCATGTGGCATGGCTACGCGAGCATGATCACATTGTGAATCCTCCCACTGTGGGCACTTTGGCCAATAAGGAACTTATACGCAGCCTCCCAGCAGCAAATTAGTTGCTGTGAGGATGGAATGCACTGGCCGGACAGTTGTTCAAGGATTTGTGTTATGGGTGGGTATTTTTCTGGCACTTTGGAGGGGGGATGGATGGGTGATAATTTGGAGATTTTTGGTGAGGTTTTGGGTCTCTTTTCAGTGTTATGTTGATTTTATTATTCCACCATTCCTATTCATGCAAGACGGACTGTGTTGTGAGTTCACAATGGTAGGATTAATCATTGAGAGGTATATTTTCAGGAATGGCATAGTGGCAGCGATAGGACTCCGTCTATGGCTTTCATGTGATTGGTAGTTCGGTATCTTGACTTGCTAGAAGTTAGCCCAAATGATTGGTGTAATGCGAATGCTTTTTTGCTCGTAGCCATAACGATTTTTGTCAAAGAACGAAAATCAACCACCCTGTGGTATGCTTGTCACCTACCATTCTTGGTTCCAATTCCCATCCATGCAGGGAGTTGGAAGTGTGGGTGGCAGGACAAGCCAAGATCCTTCAAATGTCGACAGGATAGAAGGAGTCATCACGACCATTCTTTTAATCGTATCAAAGCTGTTTTTCCTTTACACAACGCTTCAATTCAATAACTATACATTCATTCACATTTCCTTTATTAACTCCTTCAATTTTTTCATACTTATCACTCGCCGCATTTTTGAATCAGGACAATCAGGTGCAGCACTTCTCCTCCTCCTCCTCTCCCTTCCAGCACCAGGAGAAGCAGATGATCCATCCACTACGAGGATCTCGATGACGATCTGAGCACGATACCTGGCAATAACATCAATCATTGAGATGACAATTCCGAACCTGATGACGAGCCTCTTCGGCAACCATCCATGAACGCAATGGGTAAGTGGCCATCAAACGATTCCTTCACATCAACACTTTGACAAGGAGTCATGGTAACTCAATTGACACCCACGTCAGCGCAGCCTCTATATCCTGAGCATCAAAATATCCATAGTGTCTTGGAGGAGGAGGATGAACCGAAGCCTGTGCCATAGGCATCCAAGAAGGTACTCGATTAAGCATTTCAATGATGGATTTCGCCCACTCATATACATCGTTACTAGAGGACGGATTCAAACGAAGGTGGTGAGCAATTTGTAGTGTTAGCAACGGTTCCGTGTTCGGACCATTTCTAATATAGCGGTTCCAAGAAAACCTGGCCCCAGCTGGTTCGGTCCAGGTTTGTGCCGAACGGTTCCCACGATTCAGTCCATGAATATTCATCACATAATTTAGTGTTTGGTATATGAAATATGCAGCTTTGGACGGCGCATCATTTGGTGGTCTCCGATTTTTGATATCTTTAACACTCAGCAAGCTGCTTTGAAATTATTGCCATTTTCGGCCCAAAAACGAGGTTTTTGGGCTACTGCTTGCTGAGATTGGAGGATATTAAAGATCGGAGACGGCCAAAAGATGCGCCGTGTGGAGCAACATATTTTACCTTCCAAACACCAAACTCTGTGATTAATATTTGTGGCCTTAATGCGATGGTTCGCTTAAAAAATCGTCGATTTTTGATGGGGTAAAGCCATTGCCAGGTAGACGTATAAAACCGGCCGGGTCCAAAACTGGAACCGTTGCTAACACTATCAATTGGTTGCATAGAACGCTTGAAATCTGAGGTGATATGAGCCAATTGTTGACGACATGACAGGCCTCTTCGACAGCACAGAATACCATGCCCAGACAAATCCTTCACGCATTCCTGCAATGGTCATGTCATATGTGAACTCTATAGTTATTGTTTATGCAATGTTTGTGAATCCCTTTGCAACAAATGTGGTGAAGACTGACCAGATTCATAGTTGGTGGTATGAGGAAATCGCCAGGATTGATCCAGCCCAGAGAAACTCTAACCCTCCCCTTGCCTACATTTGAGACGTGAATGAATCATCTCACCAATTGTTTTCATCGCTGACATTGTGCATCAGGCTCTCGCAATGATTGCTTCCTCCCTTCCAGCGATGGTAAACTACTGCAAGACCTCAATGCACTCCATTTACAGATTTCGAACACAGTCACCTACAGAGATCCGGGCAATGGTAGCCAGGCTATTGGCAAAGGACAGGTTTACATGCCCCACAAATGTCCCTGAAGTAAGTTCAAAGTTCTCTTCTTCTTCACTCATTGTCTTGACCATCAATACAGAAGTGCTTGGTTCGATTTGCAGCAACTGACATTGTGGATTCTATTTGCTGGACATACCTCTGTGGTATACGACAAATGGGAATGAATGATAGATCATCGATTGATGAAATCAATGTAACATTCATGGCAATTGCCGTGACGGCCCACCACCACCATCTGTCGACCTTGAAAACAGGCAAAGTATGCGTCCTGCCAGAGTTTGGTGCAGGAGGAGCAGCACGACATATGTGTGATACAAGATGCGTTCATCACGCAGTTAATATTGCATACACATATGTATGTTGTCGTCTTGATGTGGATTTTCGTTCTTCCTTGCCACAGGTACAAGCCAGAAAAATAGATCATATATGCAGCATGATTCACCAAAGGATCCACTCGACTGCTACGGACCTAGCAATGGCACAACCTCATGACAGTCTGGGCAGCTTCGATGAGGACTTCCTTGATCACCTCCGAGAGGAGCTGATGGAGCAGCCCGACAATGCTTTGCATCGTCTCAGCAGCATTGTTTCTGCTACTGAAGCAAGCACGCAATTCTCAGGTGTTCTGCCTATGGGTGGGTCTGCGATCGCCAGCAGCAGCCAGCCAGTCCCCTGCAGCAACAGCAACAGCGACAGCAACGACATCACCAGCATCACCAACATGACCAGCGTTGATAATATGGGATTAGTCGATGGAAGTACGATTGTAGATGGTGCAATGTCACTTAGAGGTTAGGAATGGTGTCAGTGATCGTATTTACGAGTTCCTTTGTGTGCTATTTTATTCTAGGTTTCGTTAATATATCATAATAGTAGTAAATGTTATCGACCTGATTGTTTACTGAAGTCTGATCTCAAAGGCATGAAATCATAATCGCGATGATGTATAACCTTCCCAGGACTGGTTGAACTGCAAAGTACTGACCACCTTCCATCAACGAATTAAATATCGCGAACCACTTCTGCATGGTAACGATCATTGGTCAAACAAAGCCATGAGGGTCTTTTAAAACGAGAACTACATTCTTCAAGAAATTTATGGAGCAAGGACCATCGGCATCACGAGGACAAATCGAATTGCGCGACTTAGCCGTATGCTGCATCAGCAACAAACATTTCCGTCCGGGCGGAATGGCTCTGTCAGAGTGGAGGCGCTCCGTCAGAGCCGTCAGAGACACCCCGGTGGCAGACTACTCCGCGCCCGGCGCCAATACGACGCGTCACGTTGCATATCGCCCTCCGATCGTGCTTCCGCCGTTTCTTCTCGCTCTGTCGGTATCCTATTGTAAATGAACACCGTGGCGTTGTGGCCAACTGTGACCATACGTCGGAATGGGTTCATTGGATACATCAGCAAAATGTAAATCGGTCCGGAAGCCACACGCAGTTTTCCATAAGCAGAAGGCATTTCGTCTGTCATATTCGTCTTTGTTACAGTCACAAGATTCGCTACCTCATAATATGGCATGCATTATTTAAGTATCTCTATAGATATACATACGGTCAATCTGGCCACAGATGGTAGTCGAGCATAATCGGAGGTTCTAGCTTAAGGAGCCTAGAAAGAAAGTGAGAAGATATGATACTACCCGGCCGTGGGAATCCACGCAATTGCGTGGATCCAGATGAGATGAAAATGAGATGATGTCTATCTACCCCGGGGTCTCCCGAATATGTACTCCCCATCGCTCAGTCCACCTCCGTTACCCCTGTATCTCCGTACACCCGCCGTCGCTCATTAACGATGTACTTGGAGGCCGTGATCGAGCGAGTTGAGAGATGCACTTTGAGGCCGTGATCGAGCGAGTTTGG
>Ga0307512_10003848_pt1 | contig 16895 bp, 17 predicted proteins | sample 14_EM_MG_FD_200267 | JGI IMG/M metagenome (GOLD analysis project Ga0307512, IMG submission 200267) | Populus trichocarpa ectomycorrhiza microbial communities from riparian zone in the Pacific Northwest, United States - 14_EM | ecosystem: Host-associated > Plants > Roots > Unclassified | place...
TTATTATTTATATAAGGACACGACATGTGTCTTTTTCGATTCTGATTGGTCGTAATTCTGTGGCTGAGTGGCTGATTGTGGCAAGTACCTACTACTTAAACTCAGATCCCAAATGACCTGCCCTTTTAATCCCAATGAGTGTTTGGCTCTGATTACAAAGTGTCCTACACACAAAATGTGGACTATGTCCTCTTTCACCTCCCAGTCTTAGATTTATGATATCTCTTATATTGAGTCAGAAATTGTGAATCAACAGCATTTTGGAGCATTTTTTTACTGCTGCACTATGAATATTAGTGATATAGTAAATTGGAGACCAGGAAGTGAAAGAGGATCTGCTTATGCATAGTTCATGTATAGAACACTTTGTGATCAGAGGCAAAACTCATGGACTTAAATGAACTTGAATTGATTGGAGTTACCCAGTGGAAGGCATCTTCACAGTTGCCAATATGCTTGCTCTAGCCACAGAAACAATAGAGACTCACCCGGACTTAGATCACTGGGAGCTGGCCAAGAGATCATCTAATAAATTTGAATTCCAGGAGTATGTTAGAGCCATATACATCTGGAAGCATAGGAGCTGCTAAAAATGGCAACTCTGGGTTGGCTGGGCTGGAGATCAATCTGGGCGCCTCCAAAGGGCGGCGAAGCCGCCACCGTACCTTGTAGAATACATGCACACGGTTCTCCCTAACTTCCATATCGTAACAGGTATTGTTGAAATATGGAAGGGGAGAACCGTGTGAATAGACTTAAGGTACAGAGACTGGAGAGCAGGAGAAAGACTCGAGATATATACAAGGTAGTTGGGTGCCTTATGCCCTACCGGCTGTGTGCCTTGACATCAGCTCAGCTGAAGCTCAGCTCGGTCAGGTTCATGCAACAGGTATGGGACTCTTATCAAGAAACTACGCTGGGATGAGGGGATCTTGTGCAGTTCAAACCGGTTGGTTTTCGTAAGTGGAAGCAGAGATATTGACAGAGGGTCATTGTGGCCGGTTGATATGCGGGAGTGCAATGGCGATTGGAATGGGTCTGCCGATATGAAAGTAATGTTTCTGGAGAGGAAGTGTGGGAAACCCAGAAGATATAGTCAATGAACCAATCTTCCCTAACTATCACCAAAGAACGAGAGTATTCTCATCGAACCCCAAGTTCAACTTCAGCGCCCTCGCGCGTCCCCCATATCATCCATCCACCTCCGTCTCCTCCCGATAATGTCTAAACTCCGCCTCCTCCTCCTCTAGCTCCGGCGCTCGTTCATACATAAAGTCGCTCCTAACCGTATACTTCACCCCCTTCACCATTTCCTCCCCCGAGTGCATAAGCCACTGATGCTGAAACACCAGCGCGCGTCCCTGCATCGGCTCCACATCTGCGATTCCCTTCCCATCCCAATCCGCACCAAAGAACCGTGTAGAACCACCTACATTCTCCGGGCCGCTCTCGCCGAGATACGCATGGAACGTCAGCAGCGACCGCTCTTTGTCGTCGGGGGTGCAGTACGATCCGTCGCAGTGCGCTGTTCCGCTATTAGCATCACCTGGCGAATGGATGAGAGAGAACGAACGCCTAAAATACTCTCCCGGCCCATACTTCAAGAACCGCAGTCTCTCATTCATCCTCGTCAGTCTCCATGGTGTAGTTCCCAGCCAATGACTCCTCATCCCATCCCACCTACCCCCATCCCTTCCCCCCACAATATTCACCCCCTCTTTCTCCAACACCGGCTTGATCCGCCCAAACAACTGCGCAGCAACATCGGGTGAATCAACGATTACTCGCCCGCAATTTCTCAGGTCGGGGCGAAGCTCCTGCTGGCCGTAGCCCGTGTTGATTAGGGCTGCCTCCCAGGTGCGCGAGGAGGCGAGGGAGAGGAGGGACGTGCATTCGGCCGGGGTGAGGAAGCTGTCGATCAGGAGGGCGAAGCAGCGCGGGGGGGTGTGTGCGGTGTTGAAGGTGGGGTTGTGCAGGGTTAGGAGGCGGGTGGTGGCGTTCGGAGGGAGGGCGCTTGGGAGCTCGAGAGACATTATTGCTGTGTACGCAGAGCAGAGGAGGCGGGGGGTTATGTGGAGGGATTGAGTCAGAGCCTCCACAGTCGAGAGGGTGCTGTTGTGGGGCATGCAGTCAGACGCATGTGCAGCTCGGGCGCCAGCGTTACACTGCAGGATGCGGGCGAGCAGCACCCTTGCAGCACTATCGAGTGACAGTGTCGCGATCACCACACGCGTCGAATGACAGCACGCAAAGAGTCGGCTGTGGGTTTGGTCTAATAGCAGACAAGCAACGGCTCATCATGTCTAGCTGTGTTTTGGTTTTGCGCCCAAGAGCGGTCTATGCAAAGGTATCCGAAAGAAAACTATGGAACACGTCGCAACAGCTGCTCTACTCTGCCTTAACTCCGTTCACTTTCACGCCGTTGGTGAGCGGCTTCTTCGCCGCCTCTTTCTCTTCCTCCTCCTTCCTCTTCTCCTCCTCCTCCTTCTTGGCCCGCTCTTTCGCCTCCTTCTCAAGCCTCTCCTTCTCCCTGCGCGCCTTCAGCCCCCGGTCCTCCCTCATCTGCACAACCCACGTCTCCACCTCCGCCGCCGCCTTTCTCGGCTCCTTCTTGTACTTCAGCAACAGTCCTTGCACCTCGGCGGGGCTAAACTCCCCACTCGGAACCTTATCCGCAAACCCGCCCGCCAACTCCAGCAGCTCCTCTTGGTCCGGAAAGTCGGCCGGGAACTTCAGCACGGCCTTGTCCTCATCTTCAACCGTGTACAGCGTCCGAAACAGGTTGTGAATAATCGCCCAATCCGCATAGTTAAATTTTATCTGCAGATCAACGCGGCCAGGCCGGATCAGCGCCTCGTCGAGATGCGACCGGTGGTTCGTCGTCATTATCAGTAGTCGTCCTTCCTTTGACGCCACCCCGTCGATTGCGTTCAGCAGACCAGAGAAGGTCACGCGGGCAGGCGCTGCCTCTGTTGTGGTGGTGGTGGAGTTGGAGGGTGTGCTTTTGGTGGTGTTGTTGTTAGATTTGTTATTGTTGGGGGAGGGATCGCTACTGGTACTGGCACTCTCTCGTGTAATCCCACAGGCGTCGATGTCTTCAAGCAGGACGATGCAAGTTTTTGGAAGGACCGAGAAGAGATGAAGAAGCGTGTCGTCGTTCATCCACACTGCCGACAGTGAAAGCGAGTACACCCGCAGTCCGAATTTCCCCGCGAGTGCAACCGTGAGGGAAGTTTTTCCAGTCCCAGGTGGACCATAGAGTAAGTAACCTCTTCGATACGGCAGGCCGCGGTTCGCATACCACTTCCTCGTCGCGGGCATCAGGTATTCCCTAATATCCTCACAAATCGTCTCCTTCTGTTCCTCATCAAGCACCACCGTTTCAATTGGTCTCGCCGCGCGCGAAAAACACCTTGCCCAGTCGGCACGATTCCCATCCTGTCCCTGCATCGCCTTAAAAATCGTTGTCCGACCCACATCCTTCCCATTCTCGCGATCACAAACTTTCTGCAGCAACATCTTTAGCGGCGATGCGTCACGCCCAAATATTCTCAGCGTGAGATGCTCCTTCTGTTTCCGCCAAAACACGCCAGGCTCCGAGCACTCAGTTCGGAGCACGGTGATTGTGTGCCCCGTCGGCTTGAAATCGAAGTAGTGTGTATACGTCGGCGTAGGCGCGTACTTCACCTTCTTCCGGATCTTAAGATATGGTGTCTCCCCGCCCTCCTCAATATCTTCCTCGTCATCGTCAGAATCACTCTCACCATCATCCCAGATCTCGCTATTCCACCCGTCGAGATTGGCATCCAGATTCCGTGTGGGCCTTGAATACCACGCCTTTCCAGGCCCACACACGGTGTCCCCAACCTCAGCGTGTGTTTCAAATACCCGGTGCTCGTGTAGGTACTCCATGACCGCGGTGAATATGGTGTCCTCGGAGGTTATGCGAATTGTGCAGGAGTAGTATTGGTCTAAGAGGTCATAGAAGAAACCGGAGACTTGGCCCGAGCAGGTTATGGACATTGTGGCTACGATAAAGAGGGTTATTAGGATGTTTGGGTCGACGCCGAGGGTGCGGTGGAGGATTGGGCCGAATTTCGGGAGGAGCGTGGTGACGGACATGGCGCTGAAGAGGCTGGAGGTGAAGACTGAGGAATCAGGGTCGTCGGACATTGTTTGCGGTGATGGGGCGATGGAAGTGGTGGTTCAGGAAGTGGCATGATTGTTGGTACTTATAGGAATTGAATACCAGTGATCACTTATCCCGAAGCCTCCCATAGATGACACACCCGCAGATGACACCCACGGCTGCCTGGATTCTGAGAGCAAAACAACCCCTGATGTCATCTGCAGACGATCGCACAGCCTCGGGAGATGCAGCCCTATGAAACTAGGCAATTGCAAAAAGCTTATGTAGCACCTCTCACTGGGACTACTGCATTCAGCAGGTGCGTTGTGACTCAGGTGTTTAAAATCTGACATTATGACGCGGCAGCGGAGCGCGATCATTCGCCAGAAGAGGGTTTTCAGCTGCAACTGAATAGTAAAGCAAACAGGATACTACTGCATGTCGAGCTCGGACGCAGGTAATCTCTACGTCTGGATCTCACCGCTGTCATTCGCACATGCAAATTTTCTGAGCGGAGTTTGTATGCAGCGTCTAGATTTGAGGCGCAGTCCACTATGTATGTGGCGCTGCTACCCCATGTTGCGATATGGAAAAGCTTGATCGAACGTCACCACAATAGGTCATCGCCATAGCCGCAACACAACATAGTAAACGGTAAGCAGAAGCTTTTACAAGTTTATGGGAAACGGCGGCGTCTGTGATGTGTGAATACAAGAGAGGGAATTAGAGTGAAAAGATAGAATACTCAACCATCAATTCGTCATCCGTACAGAGTTCTGCAAAAGAAATGGAGAGTTGAAAGCTGGTCTGTGTGGGAAGATTGATGGCTTTGTGATCCGTTCGCTTGCGTTTCCGTTGTGTTGGCTGGTTGTTTGTGTCTCTAGGCTTGTTCGTATATCAAAGTGTTCTTGTTGTATTGAATTATGGCTTGCTGGTGTACTAGTTGCTCTTGAACTCGTGGGGGTTTCAAGTCTTCGGACGCCTATCATAAGCGCTCTTAGTGACTACTATATGAAAAAGGGTGGTTTTTTAAGACGGTTTATAGGGGGGTAACGACCTTGCGACAGTTCGGTTACCGTTCCCGAATTTTCTGAACGGTCCGAAGACGGTTCCAAAACGGTTTCCGCAAAATAATGTACTTATAACCGTCTTAAAAAACCCTCAATTTTTCATACTGTACACATCAAAGTTAGATTACTATTCATAATAGATGTAATCTTATTCGTCATCTACAGAGACAGGTCTCCCGATTGTGAAAGCCAGTTGCGAATCTAATAATTCTGTTTGGTTAAATATCGACAAGGGTTCATTTGACCGTGTTACAACCGTTGGAATTCGCTTTCATAACCGGGTGGCCTGTCACTGTATTAGCCGGATTTCAAGTTACTCTATAGGACATGCACATCATAACCTAGCGTAAGAGTCATTTTCAGCCTAGGCTAGGGTTTCAGCTCTCCCACTACTTGAAAATCCGGCGAATAGCCATAGACAATCGGAGTCATCTAATATTGACAGGACTTTGAAACCCGACGAGTGCACACCATTTAAGGCAGAGTGGCAAGAAACAGGGGAGGTCGTCTTGCCTTGTCTCATGCCCAGCCGCCAGAGCCTCATTCGCAATGAGAGACTGGGGACGAGACAAAGTCTTGCCTCATACCATAAGTCCTAGGAATGTCGCTTCTCGCTCACGTTTGCTCCGAGCCTACCACTCTTTTTCCATCCACATCACTGCATCCAAACAACCGACAGCACGCGGCTTTACCAATTTTTCCCGAGGTTAGTTTATGTTTGTTCTGCGAGGAGAAACTACTCGTGGCGGAGATAATGAAGGGTGCGGAGGGTATAGAGGAGAGGGTAAGGTGGATGTTATTGTATTGGGATTGTTATGGCCTTGGAGTCGGATGTATGAGCATCTTAGTATAAGTAGTCAAGCTCCACCGAGAAATAGACACCATCTTCAACCCTTGGTACACGAGGATAGGGTTAGGAGTAATTAACCAACACGTCAGGCAACATCAGCTCACCCGCCGCAAGCAACCCGACAGAAGAGACAGAAGGTAAACAAAGCATTCAAGCACCACAGGAGGCCAGGCCATTTCCAACGGCAGAAACGACTAGCCTAAGGCATGACTGGTCTCTACCTTCCTCTGAGATGACTGCATGTTGTATTTACCTTGGAGAGCTGATACCTGGGTGGATATTTCTTTCCGACTCTTGAGGGTATATCGGCTTTGATTGATAGGACCTCGTCTGAACGAGCCAGACCAGCTTGAACTTCGCAACTTTAAGACTGGAACTTATCAAGAGAGGTAGTTCTAGATCGGATAGAAAGAACGGAGCCAGAAATTGACCTAGGACCAAACTCCCGCGCAGTGGCAGGATTGGGTCCCATGCTTATCGTACAGTCATGCAGCAAAAGTCTTGGTGATGGCGGCTACAGGGTCAACCCATCAAAATGCAAAATGGCGATTGCATAACAACCACACAATAGAGAGAGCTGTAATTGACCAATTAGGCCCTCTCAGTGATGGGGAAAACGATGGTATACAGGTTAAAAAAAATTTGTGACATTCTGCTTTACCTTATGATCACCTTTTTGTGTAGACTCTAGAGACAGTTACAAATCTTCTTCATAAACACTGCAACCACACAACAATGATCCAGAAATAAAATACACCCTTTGCCCACATAAAAATTTGAATGTGTGACAGTCTGAATATACAGTATAAAATTGTTTGCAATTGTGGTGGTGGAGAAATGTGCTCCTACTTTGTGTGGTGACTTATAGCCTCAATTTTGGTGGGGTTTTAGTGTGTAAAGTGAGCCCTGTAAATATGGGGCAATATCTCCACCCAAACTTATTCGAAAATTTTCTCCTTTTTTTACAGGACTCTCTGCTATGTTATATTCAACATATGAAATAGTTAGGGATTATTTCATTTTGTGGAGGTTGTGGCTGTGGTGTTTGTTCCCTGGATAAGGGTATATTTTAGAGCCCCAATAAATAATTGTGATTTAATATATACACTGCACAACACCACAATTTTTTTTAACTTACATGCAATCATTTTCTCCATCACCTAAAGATCCTATTTGGTTAATTACAGCTCTCTCTATTGTGTGGTTGCTGTGCAATCGCAGATTTTCATTTTAGTGGGGTGCTCAGTTGCAGCTCCGTCACCAAGACTTTTGCTACATGACTGACCAATTCCGGTTTAATCATCGTGGAAGGTTCAGTCAAGGAGTTTTTGTAAGCTTCCCCGGTATCGACATGGCAATGGCTATGGACGCACACGGAACGTGTCTAGTCAGTGCTCACAAAGCCGCTTTTGGGTTACTGGGAACCTGCTTGTTAGTGCGCTGCCTTTCAAACAATGAGCTCGACGGCTTTTACAACAATATGGCATCAAATTGTTTGTATCCATGGAAAACCACATCATCTCCGGTTGTATTGACGACCCAGATGCCCGCCAAGTAGTCTTTGTTGCATGCAGTACTTCATGGATATATTCCGACTCTTCAGCCTTCAAGGGAGCTGAAGTTCCCCACTATATCGGCATGACATTTCTTCTAGATGAACCACCCAAATCAATATTTACTGCACGAGGAAAGAATAAACTACAAGCATGTAAGATGTTTAGTCGTACTCCATAACATTGATATATCGAGGATCGTCTATTTCAGCTCCTAGGGGAAACAACTTGGCTTTGTTAAACAGTCATGAATTTCGCCTCCACTAACTGAAATAGGAGATGGTATTTTGTTGATTTTCATGGTATATAGTAAAACTCAATGGGCAATACGCCATTCATCAAACATCACCTCCTAAGTCTCTTCCAACAGGTCTAAGCCAGAACCAAAAAGCCAATACTCCCTCCATTTTAAAATATGTTTTAACGACACCCAAGCATGCTGACCGTGGCCTCAGTGCCGCCACTTTTCCGATCTATGGACACAATATTTGGCTCCTATGACCTCCAGGGGACCAAAGTCACGGAGTTTGCAAAAAGATTTATTCAGGATGGTCACTGCCCAGCTGTAAAACAATCGATGTTGAACTTCGACCAAATATCGTAGAAATTATAGACATGAAGATAAAAAACCCCATGATTGTACTGACGGAAGGTTTCATGGGGCTGTTTATACCTCCCGGCTGGCGTCATGTGGTATGGACCATCGAAGAGGGTTTATTGACGGATATTACTTTTGTGGTTTGACTAACAAAAGATCCTCCTACCTTTCTGGATACTAGTACTGCACCGAGCGTCAAGGTTCGTATGTATCACGTCATGGAGGATCTGTACAGTACGTAAAATGACGAATTCGCCACTCATCACAAAGGCCTTGTACGTAGCTGCAGGGGTACGTTAATGTCATGTCACGCGCGCGCATGCGGGCTACTTACAGCGGTAAAAAATAAGTATTCTTTACTCATACCAGCTACCACTCACATTACCGGCCTTTCTCTCATTTGATCCATCATCCCAGTTCAAGTTTAGGTCACTTACACCTCTACCAAGCCTAGCCTCAAATTTTCGAAGAAGTATTTACACCTAATCATGACACTTCATTCATCCGTAACCGCACAAAAAACGCCATCACAGACCTATGCGGGTCGGCTGAGGGATTCGGGCGAGTCATGACGAGACCGGGCTCGCCCAAGGCCACTGGGGCAGTGGCCCGGCTGTACATATAAAACCTAACGAGTTGGGGCGAGCGAGATTTATCCGACGAGCCTGACACTAGCATACATATTTATGCGACGAGCCCGGGAATGATATACATGTAAATAAAAATAAAAATAAAAATAAAAAATAATTTAATTCCAGACAAATAAACCTAGTGACGTTTACTACATCTCAATCCACTTTTACTAGGAATTACATTGTCTTCTGATGTATCAAGTCCATAAAGCAATTCAATTTTCTCATCAGATGATCCCAATAACAGCCCATGCTTGGGCATATGAACTCCTGATCGCGTGCGTGCTTCTGCAACTGTGCTCGCAGGAAGTCACTCGATTCATCATGATTGTGGTTGTTGAAATACTGATTGCTAGAAGCCTTATATTCTAAAGTACAGGTACATTCGTGATCTTATATACGGCATTCAGAGTATGCCTTGTACGCATGCATGCGCACTCAGCTGAGTCTGGAACGACCATCATCTTAAGGAGATTATGCATCAGCCCAGCTGAAGCCCATAAGCCGTATCTTAGGGAGGTAGACCATATATGCAACAGTGGTTGGGTGTTGTCCATCCAGTCTCGTCATGTTACCCCAAATGCTCGTGTGTGGCGTATAACAGGCGAGTCGTGACTCGCCCGAATCCCTCAGCCGCCCTCCAGCCAATAATAAATCGCTGTCGCAGCACCGATTGCTTAAAGTAAAAATAAGAGAAACAGCGTCATGACGTCACGCAGACAGATCCAGACGAACCTTGACGCTCGGTATAGTATCGGTTGGTACACTTAGGGGCCACCTTCCCGAGACCAATGAGCTCTAGGTACCCTATCCCATATGGAAAGGACTGAACGGAGGTCTAGATCTTTATTGACGCTCATGGAGATAAGTCATCCCTCATCAGTTTTCGTAAGTCATTAATTGGGTCCTGTATGATGGGGTTGTGGCGCTAACTTATGTTCTAGTCAGCGGAGGGGAAACCCACAGATCTTTCAACCGGGACAAGTTGTTTCCTAAGGGCCTGAAACAACCGATCATGGATGCGATGAGTCGGGAGCAAACTGTTTTTTTCTGTAGCTACAAAAAGTTTGAGCTGGATATTTCGTTCCTTCTCGCTGCGAATTGGTGACACTAGATGATCTACATCCCATACCCCGATTGCTCTTACCTTCCCTTTGCTTTCTTGCCTTTTTCCATGGCTTTCATCCACACCCCCGATGGGTTTCACACAAAATGACGATGCAATCGATCTAGATATCCATGTCGTGTCTTGATCTCTTTCTCCTCCCCTCGAAGCACATAAGGTCCTATTCGGCTGTCTTGTCTCCCCACAATCGGATCCACAAATCATTTTCGATATGTCTGGTGATACTGATGATGCAATTAATGCAGAATATCTACATCTCGTGCTGCGACACTGTCGGCATCAAGCATACCGCCTCACTCGAAACGACTGTTCCCTCCGCTGTTACTTTGGATGTTTCTAAGACTTGTTGATTGACTGATCTTCTCGAGGCCAGAAGGCCCGTATATATACAGACTTGTCTCCCATATTCGCAGCCATCGTCTCCATATCTATCTCCGTTTGCACTGATATGAGCCGCTCTCCTGAGGCATATCTTCATACACCAACTGCATATCAAACGGACCTGAGCTGTGAGGCTCACGATGTAGGTACACATGCAACATCCGCTTAAATACAGTTTCCCATCAAACTTTGATAGAGTAAAGACTGATCCAGTCGGCGCTCAATGCAGTACGGAAATCCTCATAAAGAAGTATCCACGATCATCTCGAAGATCAATCATATGCAAAGGTTCACTTAAACCACACCAATTCATAATGAACATCATACCTGCCCATAAACCCCCTGACCTTCATACTTCCGTCTCCTTACACACAACCATGCCTCACCCCACCACTACAGCCCACAAAGCCGAACTTCAGTCGCTCGAATCCGACTTCAACTTCTTGCTCACATCAATCAGTCGTCTCGCCAAGGGCTCCCAAAAGAAAAAATCCAATAAAGTAGCGTACGACGGGGAGAATGTGTGTTCGGCAGCGATAGAAACATTGCGGGGGATGCTCGATGACAGTGCGGATCTCGAGAAGTGCTCGAAGGAGGAGTGGAGGGATGCAGTTGATACGCTAAGGGCGCAGGTGAGGGGTGTTAAGGAGTTGCTGGAATAGAGCTTTTTCTTGAATCTGCTGCAGGGAAGAAAGTGGAAGCGCCACTCTGTAGCTCGCTGAGTGAAGTGCTGTGCTTGACGCGCCCGGCCTTCGATACGACAGGGAAAAAGAGTACTGGATTCTAGTTTGCATTTCAAGATTTCGGAAATGCCATCAAAACTTGATTGATCCGAACATGCTCTTCTGTACTTATATCATGTTGTGTGCAAAAGTACTTACAACTGCAATCGGACGTATATGGACCAGTCTGCAGATTTCGAGAAATCAGTTCGCAAACCTATAGATATTCAAGCTCTATAATTTCCAACCGGAAATCCGTTCGTGCTTGCTAACGGGAGAAAATCATTTAACCCCCACTTTCTGCCCAACAGACGACTTACAACACGGTACCGGCCACCACAGTGACACAATTAGGGACGATAACGGTTAGAGATGCCATTTGCAGGACATATCTGCGGGTGACTCTTTATACCCTAGAGAGTGGTAACCCAGTGGAGTCTGGGTGGGTACGGCTAGCGAAATCAGGTTTGGTTCACCAGCCTGCGTGGTCCGATTTCCTTTGTTCCTTAACGGAGGGCGCACTAGCCACGTTCTCTTGATCTTCAGATACTACGCTGAACACATCCGATTCGTTGACCATACTGCTCACTGCCAACCCGTTAACTTCGCACAGAGAGAGGTAGAGACGCCTCGCGTTATTCGCGTAGATAGCAGGGTTCGGGGCTCAGGGCAGGTTTGCTGCTTTCTTCGGCTTCCCGTGCGTGCGCGCGTATCGGAAGAAAGGCCGAACCTGGAATTGAACATCTTTGTTGCAAACGGATAGCTGCATGCGTGACGGTTGGCGTGTATACTAACGCTTGCCAGCTCACTGCGCCTTTTTCTTTTTACGGCTACGGCTGGATGATAAAGACCGCCCCCCAACACCCCCCCAACACCATCGCACTGGCGACCTATTCCTGCGATAAGTTGGTTTCCTCTATGACCGCTTTTTTCAATCTTTGCTGACAGACAGCACAGCAACGCCCCAATGAAAGACCGCGACGTCATCGTCGTCATCATCATTCTCGTCCTCTTCTTCCTAGGTCTCGTCGCTTTCGGCGCATTCAAGTACCGCGATCTCATTCGGAATGCGCTCGGTGACGAGTTGTGAGGCGGAACGGCTGGGAAAAAATATGCACCGGCTGCACGAGGACCGGCGGTTAGGCCGATTTGGCAATGATCGGCGATGTCATGCGCAGCGCATACGACGACTTAATGGCGCGGTTTCTCCCACCTGTGCTCTCCCCCTCTCTCCACGCCGTGAGGGCGGGGTAGTGTGCACATCTCCGTGAGTACAATGCCAGTTCTGTCTCGACGTCTGCTAACGGGCCGCGAAAAGTTGATTCTTCGAAGCGATACTATACCGGCCGAGACTCTACACGATGCAGAGACGCGACGTCATTGTGGTCATCCTGGTCATCATCTTTATTCTTCTCGCCGCTGTTCTTTTCGCAATATATAGGTACCGCAAGGTGCTGGGGAATGTGATCCGCTATATGCACGAGCGGGAGGAGGAGGAGAGTTATACCTATAGTGCGTGAATGGGGAGTCGGGGTCTTCATGTGTTTGATTGATGGTGCTCGTTTGATTTATGGCCATTGTACAGTAGGCAATGCATACGGCCGTAGTTACAGCTGAAGCTCAGGTGCCCACTCCCGCCGGACTCTGCAAACCGAAGAGCTACCCGTCACTATTGATAGCCCCATGCTGGCGGGGAGCTCTCTTTTGCCGAACCCTAGCCCTCCGTCAACCCCGCTAATCTCCACCTCCACCTCTCCGTATCACTCCACTCCACAACCACCGCTACAATGCCAATCAATACCTGCATCATCGGCTACGGCCTCTCTGCAAAGGTCTTCCAGATCCCCTACATCCTCGAAACTCCAGGTCTCCACCTCCACAGCATCCTCCAGCGCACGCCCACCGCCGACAATGCCGCCTCTCGGGACTACCCCGCCGCCAAAATCCACCACGACCTCTCCACCGTCCTCTCCGACCCCGAAATCTGCCTCGCAATCGTAACTACCTCCAACGCCTCGCACTACACCATCACCAAGGCCCTCCTCCTTGCCGGCAAAGACGTCGTCGTCGAGAAACCCCTCACAATCCTTACCTCTGAAGCCGACGAGCTCGTTGCTCTCGCAAAACAAACAGGCCGCCTTTTAACCGCCTTCCACAGTCCCCATCCCCTCGCCCCCTTTTCTCCTCCCCTGCTAACCCTATATAGACCGCCGCTGGGACGCTGACTTCCAAACCCTTCGCCGCCTCCTCTCAGAGGGAACATTCGGCACCCTCGTCTCCCTACGCTCTTGCTTCGATCGCTTCAAACCTGAGGACGCTAGAACACCTGCATGGAAATCACAGCAGATCCCGGGGAATGGGATTCTCTACGATCTCGGCTCGCATCTGGTCGATCAAGTGCTGGTGCTCTTCGGTCTTCCGGACCGTGTTTTTGGCAGTGTGAGGGATGAGCGGGGGGCTTCTGTTGATGCTACAAAGGGGTACGGAGATGAGGGGTTCATAGATAATGCTTTTGATGCGGTGTTGTATTATGATCGCCGTCTGAAGGGGGTGGAGACGCCCAAGAGGGGGATGGTTGTGATGCTGAGTGCCAGTACGGCGTCGCTGTGTGAACGGCAGACGAGGTTCGTGGTTCGAGGGACGAAGGCGGGGTGGGAGAAGTGGGGATTGGATTTGCAGGAGGATCAGACGAAGGCGGGGATGGGGGTGGGGGAGGAGGGGTTTGGGGTTGAGAGGGAGAGGGAGTGGGGGGTGCTTACGACACCCGAGGGGAGTAAGAAGGTCGGGGGTGAGAAGGGGTGGTATAGGGGATTCTTTGAGAACGTTGTGGAGGCGTTGGAGGGGAGGAGTGAGATACAGGTTAAAGCCAGTCAGGCTGCGGATGTGGTTAGGGTGCTGGAGTTGCTAGGGAAGAGTGAGAAGGAGGGGAGGGTGCTCGAGGTCCCCAGGTGATAGGTATGTTGGGAAGATCTGCGAGGAACGAGTTTCACGGAATTCAGGTCTCTAATTTTGCTGTATTACCACCTGTGCACCATCGCTGCTTGGAATCCACTAGTTAATATTGCTTCAATCTTTGTTCGGAATCGCGTCAGCCACCTTGCATTACCTATTTGTGCATGGGGGAGAGGCAGATGGGATTAGTGGCCATGGTGCCGAAGTGAAGACACTTGCAGTGCCCTCCATTGCGTGGCGGTAATGGGTGGGGAAGCCATGACTTGAACCACGGGAGTTTTCTTCGGGGATATAGTGGGGAAATTTCTGGTTATGTACTTATGCCATGGCCGCTCGCGGCCGAATGCAATATGATTACAACAGCCTATTTGTGCATCCAAACTCGATATCCACTGTCTCGTCCGCCGCTTCATTCAGTTTCAGATCCTCGGCACAAAACGTTTAATGGGACAACGCTGCAGCGACATCACCTCCAATAAATGTACCCTAATGACACATCCCTCTCCTTGCACCCCCGTGGCCTACTTCCATTGGATACCACGCACAAACAACCCCATGTAACTACCAGCAGTGAACCTGAACCAATCATCATATTAATAGGACTCTGGTTTGCGCTTAGATAACCCCTGGCTCTGACTCCCCTTTCTAACGCGTGGTATATAATCCTCAAAATTCTACAGACTACTTCCATTCTCGTCCTTTCGCCGGCAATGAAAAAAGGCTCGCTTCAGTTGGAGTGACACAGTGGCAAGCATAGTCATTGGAGAAAATAGAAGCCTTAGATAGTGACGAAAGGACACTAAACTTACTTATATAAATGTCTGGGGTGTCGCCAAGATGCAGAGGGTGTGAATGGTGAAGATGCACTACTTTTAGTGATGACGGGATGGGACTCCGTGAGTAGTGATATATGATATATTGCACCAGAAGAGATCGACAGGATAACTATTGGTATTGCATTTTAACTTCCCATCCGGGTTACCGTATTACACATTTACACATGCGGCTTTAGATGCTCAGAAATGTAGTTTGTTGGGAAAACATAAGCCTACTTTGTAGTGGAGTCATTTGGAGAAGAATCGAAAAGCCCCGATCTCCACGGACAGCCACGTTGACATAGCAAGATAATGTTAATGGTTACGTGACCGACGAGAGGCGTACATCGTCAGCCAAAACGTATGGTGCCTTTCTCTCTTAAAACTTTAAGAATAAGAGGTGCACTAACCACTTTATATAGAATCATTTTGCGATAACATCAAGAGATATTTTCCGATTAATATAAGCCCTTCTGACACGTTATTTACACCGTGCACCCCACACCTCACCTAGTAACCTGCTCTTGCGGTCACTTTAGCTACTCCTCATTATACAACCCCTCCAACACCTCCTTCGCAATCCTATACTCGACCGAACTCATCCTTCAACCTCTCCAACGTGTCCATAATGAAATCCTGGTAACCCTAATTCACAATATTATTCCTATCTTGTTTCTCTAGCAACTCCCTTGCTTCGGTTATGTTGGCCGCGTTTCCAAGCTTGCACAAAAAAATATAATAGACGGGCTGGAGTGTGGTGATTTCAGGGGTTTAGTTAAACATGTTCTAGACGTACTCTGTAGATGTGCTGATAACTTGTTTTTATGGGATGTGAGGTAAGGTGAGTTAAGGGGCCCGTGCATGATGCTGTCGATAAAGAGAGACTTGTAGGACAGGGAATTGCAAACAAGGTTGAACATAGCTTTTAACCCTAACCTGTTCAAGGATCTTTCGAGAGCTAAATCCAAGTCTGGGACAAGGCATGAGGGTTAAGCGGTTACGTGCAGGAGGTGACACAATCTCGAAGCTTGGGGTCGATAATCTAAAGTTTCCAGCGGCCTGAGTCTTAGTGGTGTGTCTCTATTTGTCTTACTGCGACTCAACAATCCCTTCTCCTTGGTCCTAAATACGATTCATCCAGCAAAACATCCAGCAAAAGTCCTCATTTCGGGGATTTCTGATCTGTAGCTGGGGACGAAGCCCTCTAACTAGCTACCGAAGATAATATAGAATAATTTTCAACTAAAAGTGACATACACGATTATGTTGCACAAAGACGAGCTTGTCAAGATGGGAGTATTCCACAGGCATGGTACAGAGAAGAGACAGGAGAAAGACTCGAGATATATATAAGAGAGTTGTTTGCCTTGCGCTCTACCAATGCCTTACTATCAGTTCAGCTTACGGTGAGCTCTACCTACTATATATACAACAGAGACGTCTCAGACCTCAGGAGTGACACCTTATGATTGATCTGTCTCGGCCGAGAGTGGTGGAGATTTCGTGCAAAATACCTTCATAAACCCTCGAATAAATCCTGCAGAAGAAATGCCCAGCCATAGACGGAACTTCTAACAAAGGATTGCAAGTAGCCTATAGCTAATTCCGTGGCGGACGACTAGTTGAACATAAATCAAATTTATATACGCATTCGGGCTCTAAGCAGCTCTAGACAAGTGACAGGACGGCTCTAGCCTAGGGCAAAGCTTTCGTTTCGTCTCGTATGCAACTCTACAATTATCCCGAATCGAGGACGATGATGAAGATTGATACCAAGAAATTACAACTTCGTAGATAAATAGATGTTCCGACCCATACGCCAAGTTTTCCCGTTGGCCAATAGGTCGACCGATATGCCAAATTGTCAGCTTGGTGAATAGGTCAACCTATACACCAACTGAGGATGCTGACCGATATACCAAGTAGGAGGTTGGAAGGCAGTTGGGCGGAGGTTGGGGAGGTGCAGTAATCCACTATATCTTTTCAACTGTTGAACTTCTATATCACCTACTGCTTCATTATCGTGTCTATCCTACTTCTCTCACACTTTAACCATCCTATTCTCTT
>Ga0307512_10003850_pt1 | contig 16890 bp, 12 predicted proteins | sample 14_EM_MG_FD_200267 | JGI IMG/M metagenome (GOLD analysis project Ga0307512, IMG submission 200267) | Populus trichocarpa ectomycorrhiza microbial communities from riparian zone in the Pacific Northwest, United States - 14_EM | ecosystem: Host-associated > Plants > Roots > Unclassified | place...
TAAAAATATGTTAATTAAATGCCATGACCACCAGTGGTCGGCCGGCTTGTGGTAACTTAGCTGGGCACCCCTTCGGGGTGAATGCAAAATGATTACAAACAAACAAACCAACACGAATAAGGATTTTAGGGTAATTAGTACGTTAAAAATAAGGATACCGATTTTAGCCAATCCCTCAACTGGCTGTGGTAAACATTGTGGCGAAAATTTATGGTCATGCAGAATTACTCAGATTCGCTCAATTTGTATGTGAGTTAGCCCTTTTTGTATCGCCTGCAGTACTTGAATATAAATTCTGCCAGAACTCCACCAATTTTAACGGAAAAATTCCAAAGCTTTAGGGATTACATCTAATAGCCATTCCAAACCTATTGCAGCCCCGGTTTTTTTTACCTGTTTAGAGTTTTTGTAGGCAGCGAAGATGGCACCCAACCAGACAGTGGTGCTGCTGTTGTCCTTAAATTCACCTCCCACAGCTTCTGGCGGAGAAAAACATTCTTGAGGTATTATAGAAGGATATTTTACTGGCTGTTGATAGCAACAAAACTTGCAGTGATAAAAGTACGGTCTCCGGGAGCGACTTTTGCTACGGGACTGTATCTTCGTATCTAACAACACTGTTACGAGAACTGTATACGTGGAGGCTACGACACGGGAAAGGAGTAAGAGAGAGAAACATTAGAGATATGTGCAAAAGCTAGAGAACTTCGGGGACTAGGCTGTATTCTTTTCCACCGGATATTCAAAACTTCACCGTCTCGCTATACTCTATGAAATCTATCATAGCCGCTGGACGGAGTATGAAAGCTACGGAAGAAGGCCATATAAAACGCGAAGGAAAATCTATTACCTCCTTAAACATACACAGAATAACTTGCTGCTGCTCTTCCGAGAATTTCAGGGAGGAGAGGCGAACGGGATTAGGGGCCATGGTGCCGAAATGAAGACACTTGTAGTGCCCTCCGTTGGGGTAGGGGTAGTGGGGGGGAAGCTATGACTTTAGCCATGGAGGTTCTCTTCGGGGAAATGGCGGGGAAATTTCTGGTTCTTTATTTATGTCATAGCCGCTCGGGGCTGAATGCAATATGTTGACACGAGAAGATGATGGAGAAGAAGATGAAGAAGATGAATTGTCTGTCGATCCAAAGAGAAGGGAAAACTATGGACTTATATATAAAAGAGAGAGAAGGAAAACTCAATGCCGACTGCCAAAGCCGGAGCCCAATGCCGAATACCAGTGCCGAGCCCTCCTCCTCGCCATGGGGGCAGGCGAGGCCAATGGGGGCCGTAAGCCACCGGCCTCATGCCCGAGCCCGCCAGCACCAAACACTAGGGAAGCCACCGGGCCAAATCCCTAGTCAACACAATATAATCACAAACAAACAAACAAACCGAGAACTCGGAGAGTTTAATACGGAACAACTAATAGTAGACCCATATATCCGTCCCACGAAGCACCAGGTTGCATCTACATAACTAATGCTTCCCCCGCACCAACACGAAAAGGCAATATGACCTCCAATACCATTTATTAGATGCAACCGAATACAATTAACAATCACCGCTTAGAAATATCGCTGTTATATTAACGCTGCTTGCGATGCTTGATCACATCAATGTCCCATCGACGCGGGCTGCTGTGGCGAAAGCCATACTGGACTCTAAGGAACACTTCTGGTATACACCGGCGTCGGCGATATAGACTCTTTGGGCTGGAATTGTGGTATGACGTACGGGGTAGGGTTTTGTCAGAGCTTGAACCAGATTACCATTATTGCTGCAACTGCAAGTCCAACAGCAATGATAGAACCGACTACTATGCCCGCGATAACACCGATAGGTTGAGTATTACTTTTCCCAATCACTGAAGGTGTGGTCGATGTTAGGGCAGTGGAGTTGAGACCCCTATGCGAGGTAGGCTTGACCAATCGCGTGATTGTTTCCGTACTACTCGGGGTTATGGTGGGTATCGGACCTTTTGCTGGGTTCGTCTCGCTTGTGTACAGCACCCATGACGGGTTTCGGAGAGTAGAAGGTGTGAAACTACTCTTCCCACAGTCCAGTTCAAGAAAAGTACCGAGACCGTAGCCATACTCAGGGTTCGCAACAGTCCGTCCGCCAGCCAGTCTTTCAGGTCCCCATGTGGCCGTCTAGTTTCTGGCAAGATATTGCAGGTCTAGGGCCCAATCAGGGCGACTGGGGGTGACGCCTAGGGCTGGGGTTACTAATTCACCTGTAGTTAGACAGTTATTTCGATAAAGACACAATGATGTGGGCTCTCCAATCTATGGATAATCGACTGGATTGGTTATAGTGCAAATTATGTACCTAGACGCGGTTGGGAGGCATATTGGATATCATCATCCGTCACGACCACATCACTCGCATCATGCGTTCATCACTCGGAATATTGCCGGCACCTACAGTCTCGCAGTCTAAAAACTTCCAGGACGAAAAATGATAGTCCGGGACAGACTTTTGCGAACCCTAGCCGTACTGCCAGTATGTCGAGTGACAATACGGATACGACGTCCCACTATGTCCAGTCAGTCTAGATGTCAAAAATGTACGAGGAATAAAGTGTGCATGCGAACTAATATACCGCCCCATAACATTTAGATTGTGTTAAAAATGTGGTGAAAGCGAGACTACTGTATGCTATGCAAACGGTTCTGTATGGACATTCGAATCCATTATTACATAGAGTCATCAATAGCTAATAATACATCATTTCAGGCAATAGATCAACATACATTGCACAACATACGCCTGTCACAATCTCATCCCTCGACGTGTCGCCTGCAACATTACAGTAGGCGCTTGTGTAAATGTCGCAACCACTGACGTTGCAAGTTGATGGATCGTTCTAGCAGAGTGAATCAGATACCTGCCTTCGCAGCTGCCGTCGGAATTCTGGTACTGGGGTTGGCTCCATATCTACGGTACTCATAGCACCGTCACGACCGGAGTGTACAGTTGGGGTTACGACTCGGGCCCAGGGGTGTGAGCACGGTGATGGCATCTCTTGCGGCACCGCTGATGCAAATAATAGAGTCCATACGACAACAATAACTTCGCCGAGAGTAAGGAGTGGATGGATCTTCATGGTGATTGCAGTTTTGTTTTAACTCACTGAGTTCTGACAGAGCAGCAGTGCCCTTATAATTGTCACTTCAACTCGCAATCACTCCCCAACATGGGGGAAATCTTCGTGTAGCAACCCAATGCGCAGAACTTAGACTTTCTCGCGTTAGTACACAAGGATTAAGATATATGTTCTTGCACAAGTACACTAAGACAGATGCTCATGCACCAGTAGGAGCGCCTACGACTAACGCTTGAAATACAAATGGAATAGAGGCAGTTCTATTTCTTGGCCCTTATATCTGAGCACTGAGCAGTGCATCTTCGTGCGGGATATTCTGCCAACTTGGTGTTGTGAAATCCTGAAGACCGATTTTATTCTTTCGCACCGTTGTAAAATCTCAGAAGCGTAGCTATTGTATTCCATCCTCCAGATGTGGGTCGAGCGAGCTATCTGCGGATAGGAAGTCACATTCACGGGGTTACATGGGAAGGTTACATTCCTTCGGTAAAAATTACCAAGGCCTAACGGCTTGCGTTCCCAACTTGGGAGGCTTTGATTTCCCCACTTCCTCAGTGTCTCCACTTACAAGGTTCTGATCTAAGAAACATATTTACCAGCCCTTCGCCCGCAGAAAAAAGAAAATGTGGTGGAAGCCTCGGTGATCTTGGCTTGCCATCTATACTGGTGGTATTACCCGAGATATGGGGATACCCATTACGTAGGAACAGCTTAACTACACTAGTATCTTGCTATTGTTGGGAAGTTTATATTGTTTTCACATCTTCTGGACTCGATACACTCGTAGTATTGGTTACCGAGCGGTTACTGCCGAATAGAAGGCTCTTTCGGACATATAATATCACCTGCGGTTGTCTAATTTGACTGATTTCAACGATTGAAATTCATTAGAACCTACTCATCTGTATCGAAATCGATTATAGCTACCCATGCGGGTGGGGGGTGCTGCTAGGCGAACGCGTGTGACCTCCTTTCTTCCGAAAAAGAAAAGGTCCTGTGTAGTTAGACTCTGCAGAGTTAGTGTGCAGTGGCAATATACTGCCACGTGCTCGGCTATCTTCCAATCAAAAAATCCCTTAACCCACACCCTCCACCCCCGTTCCTTTGCCAAGAATTGGCTAGACCCACACTAAAGCTCTACCGTCCACTTGCTCTATGTATGTTCTGTGATAGAATACGTACCTGCTATAGGGTTAATTTCGTAAGTTGGCTAGTGCCGTATGTTCTTTCCTTCGTGATAATTGCGATATGAACACCTCTGTTGTCCAGGCATCTCAACTATCCGGGGCTACAACAGACCATCGGGGCCCGACATCATGGTCCCGTCTCGGGTATCATTTATATAGCCTGGTCCGTCAGTGGCTGAATCCTTCTGAACAACGAATACCGGCGGTGGGGCCTTAAAATTGGCATCGGTAAATGTTAAATGTCATGATGACATTAGCGGTCTAAAATGTCCCATATCAATGCCCCGAAACTACCGTTGTTAGTCTCAAAACAAGCGGCTGTGGGTACTACACTGCAGGTGATAAATGTGAATATGATAATAGTATTACATAACATGATTTCCACCGCTTTTCACAGTCCCATCCATCTGCATGTCACGGAGACTTGCAGGCCCTGTAGGAGTCTAGTTAAAGGAAATTTGCCCTAGTCTCGAACGGTCTAGAATTCTGTGCCCCGAGATTCATAGTCCCGTCCCTGGCAGACGCTTGCTCGTATATGGCTAGTATCTGGATCGTAGTTGGATGTCGGTGATAATCTTATTTACGAAACTTCACTAAATATCACTCACGCTTCTGTGTCTATGGCATGTTCGAAGTAGAGATAGTAAAGATGATAGAGAAACTTGATTGTATACTATCTAAGAGGGCCGTAAGGGCATATATCTATGGTCATACAAGTGCGAATGCGTACGTACCCATCTATGTATCGATCCGGCTGAATGCCCTCAGCCCGACAGCAATCTTCAGCCATACGAAGGCTGAGATCTATTTATATAACATGGCAGTCAATGTTGCACCACATCAATCGAGATTTCTTAGGTATCTTAAGTCTTCTTCCTCTCACATAACAAAAACCTCACGTAAGGGCTCCTATATTGTAAAACCAACATAATAATATATTGGTCACTAGCTATATATATTCCAACGGAATATTAAAGTTCAATTAATGACTGTGAGACTAGTCGCTAACTAAAGTCTGTCCAACGTAGCCTTATTCCATAGATAGGCCCGGAAACTAGCTACTGGCTGGAATCATCCAACTGAGCCTTAAATGAACGTTTACCATCGCAGCCCACATGGAAGCAAGTCAAGCTAGTTGAGAGCCCGCTCCCGGTGAGTCCATCTCCACCGTCTCCCAGTCAGTATAGATCGACGACCGCCTCACAGCTCCCATTGAGTCGATCTGTACGGTCTCTAGTCTGTTTTTGTTTGTTTTGTTCTTTGTATTAATCATACTGCATTCACTCTATCGAGAGTAAGGCAGAGCCCATTTTCTCTTCCCCCCGGCTGGCTAGCTAGATGGGGGGTATCCCCATCCTTTACCCTTCTCACTGTTGAAAACAATCAAAGAAGAGAATGAAAGATGTTGAGTTGTCTATCGCATAGAAAGAGAATAATATATGTATATATGTAAGAACGATATGATTCCTAAGAGCGAATATTACCTAGACCCAAGGTAACCTAAGAGCTAATGTCGTACCAAGCCAGAGGTTACCAGAGAGCCACATATCACGCCGCTTGGTGTCCTTTCATCTGAGACGACTTGTCTCTTAGTATCACTTGTCGTCCGGCAGGAGCAGGCATCGCAATAGTCTGTCCCGTCCGAACAAGATTGCTGAGGACGGGACTGTCACCTAAGCTTTCTGTATTTCTCTCTTTTGTTATTTCGATTTTTGTAGCTACTCGTTCTTTGTTTTGTTTGCTGTTTGGGAAAGAATGGGGAACGAGGGTAGGTGGAGGGGGTGAATATAATGGGGGCACTAGTTAGTGTAAGTATAGTAGGATTAAACAAAGCGGTGGATATTTATAATTATCTACCATATCTTAGAGATGGAGATCCAGAGCATAAGCTATAAATTACTGGCTTCTTGCGCTCTATCTTAAGCTGGAAATTGTTCCTAACCTGTGCCATCTGTAAATGCCAATAGACCGGCTAGATCAATGTGGTCATGTCTTGCCAAGACCTCAATAATGTGCAATCACTTGGCTATCTTGCCGTTACATTGTTACGATGTTGAAAGAACTGCAAACAGTATTAAAAAGAAGTGGGAAGCAGAAATACTGGAGCCATATACAAAGTTAGAGAACTTCGGGGGTTGGCCACCGGATATTCAAATTTAATACGAGGGAACTGGTAGCGGTAATACACATATCTGCCCCACGCCCACGAAACTCCAGGTTGTGCCTACACAACTATTGCTTCCCCGCACCAGCACCAAAATGCGATATGATCTCCAATATCCACAGTTCTGACACTTCATTCGTTAGATACAACCAAATACAGTAACAATCAACATATTACCACTGCACACGTGGTCGCTTCACTATCCCTTCGGCGCGGGTTGCTGTGGCGAAGGCCATACTGGACTTTGAGGACTTTGAGGACCACTGCCGGAGTACACTGGCGCCGGCGATATCGACACCTTCGGCTGGAATTGTGACACAACTTGCGGGTTCGAGTTGGCTGTTCGGAGCTTGAACCAGATTACCATTATTGCCGCAACAGCAAGCGCGATCGCAATGATGGAACCAATTATTATGCCTGCAATAGCACCCCCAGATAGAGAATTATTTTTCGCTGCCAGCGCAGGTGAGAGCGGTGCTGGGGCGGTGGAGCTGGGGGCAGCCTTGACTAAGTCCGAGGGTGTTTCCGTACTGCTCGGGGTCGTGGTGGGCATCGGGCCTTTTGCTGGGTTCGTCTCGCTTGCGTACAGCGCCCATGAGGGGTTTCTGGTAGTAGTGCTTACGGAAATATCTCCACAGTCAAGGTAAAAAAATGTACCAAGACCATAGCCGTACTGATAGTACATGGAGTAACAATATGGGTATGACGATCCACTACATACGGAAAATCAGTTTTAGTGCCATGAGGTGAATAGAATATCATGCGAACCAGTACGCCGTCCCATCAGTATACGCCACTCCTGCCACTCTGCTGAAAGTGTGACTAGTGTATGGTATGCACACGCTGAAGGATGTACATGTGAATCCACTATTATATACTTCAGTAACTCATAATACTCCATGGTAGGGAACAGATTCACATACATTGCGCAGCATGCACCGGTAACAGTCTCAGCCCTTAATTCGCTTTCTGCAAAAGCTGTACAGGAGACACTTGTGAAAATATCACAAACACCGACATTGCAAGCTGCTGGATTGTTCCAGCCGAGCGAATCAGACATCTGTCTTCTCAACAGTCTTTGGAGTTCTGGTGTTGGAGTCGGCTGCATATCCACGGTAATCGGGGCTCCACCACCATTGGAGTTTATAGTTGAGGCTGCGAGCCGGGGATATGAGCAAGGTGATGGTATCTCTTGCGGCGCCGCTGATGCAAATGGCGGAGCCAAGACAGCAACAATAACACCGCTGAGTGTAAGAAGTGGATGGATCTTCATAGTGATTGCAGCTGAGTTTCAGCTCACTGGGTCCCGACAGAGCAGCAGCTCGACCTTATCACTTCGGCTCGAAAGCACACCATTTCCAACATGGCGAAAGTATTCCCACAGCCCTGCATGCACAGATCCAGAATTTCTCGCTACGACACGGGGCCAAGACATATGTTCCTGCATGAATGAGACCACCCTGCAGCTGAAGTAGCAGCTTCAGCTTGCCATAGGAATGGAGGCCGTGCTAGTTCTCGATCTACATATTTGAACGTGCGCTTTCATGGGGAAGAACTGCTGAGCAGGTATTGCCGCCTAGGATACGGTAGGCAAATTCTGAAGATCGATTGATCGCTTCGCGCTGTTGTAAAAAATGCGCAACATAGCTGTTGCATTACATATGCAGAGTCACCCCAGCAATGGACATGGCGTCCTATCTGCGGATATGAAGTCACATTCATGGGAGACACATGGGAAGGCTACGTTCATTCGTCTGAAATTACACAGCATCGGACCGCTTCCTTTCGCAGCTTAGCGAAGATTTGATTTCTCCCCTTCCCCAATGTCTCTGTTCACAAAGGGCTAGGACTCATACTCACCTACAGCCCGTCACCCACAAACCAAAGAAAACAAATTTGTGGGCGGAAGTCTTGGCAATCTTCACATTCTTCATCTGGTAGTATCCGAGATGCTGTGATACAGGAATAGCCCAAATTACACCCGTATCCTGGTATTATTGGGGAGTTCATATTGTTCTCACATTGCTGCACTAGTACACACAGAGTTCGATAGAGAGCTACCCTCCGGTTATCGCCGAATAGAAGATGCTGTGGACATACATCATTCGCTTTTGCGTAATTTGAATGGGGTCTAGCCTTTTGTGTAACTTTGGAATCAACGATTCAAAACCATCAGATGCCTACCAATTCCTGTCAGCATCGGTTTTAGCTACCCTTTCTAAGCCGCGGGTTCTTATTTGCTTGAGAGCTCATAACGAAGGTAACACTCTTTTCCTACGAATTGAAATGGTGCCGTTTTTACGACTTTTTGGTTGCTGCTGCTATCGAGGATGTTATCTAGGAATCGAACAATATATCATTGAATACTTATTGTCATGTGCCTGACTATCTGCCAATCATAAAACTCCTAAACCCTCCACTCTCTACCTCCATATCGTTGCCAAGAATTGGTCTAGACCGACAATACAGCTCCACCACCCTGCCACTCCATATATTTTCTACTATGATTGGAATATGTATCTCGCTAGGGAGTCGTTTTCATAAGTTGCCTAGTGCAATACATTCTTTCCTTTGTTCATTATTCGTGAGAATTGCGTGAGTTACTCTCTGCCGTCCAAATCCCTGCGCGCTGGCAGTCAGAAATAAGTTTACAGATACTAGGATATACATAGATAGGCGGGGGGGTAGCTAGTACCTTAGTTAGACGTCAGGCGGTGAGCATTAATCTAAAAGCTTAACTCCATTACATTCGGCGGAGTCTAGGGCTACAAGGGTAAATCACTACAACTGAGATGTTTTATGTTTGTCTCTCCACTTACCAAACAATAACCTCGCATATCAAAGCTCGACTAAATATTAAGAAATGCGCACTCTATCTTCTCTCATATTTTTCATTATAGCTTACTCCGTAGCAGCCTTCGATAGCTTTGAACAAGCCTAAACAAGCGATAGCAAAAGAACGGGGTAATTAAAACGTAACAGAACGCCGAGCATTGTTCCTAAGCGGTCCGGCCAGCCTGCATATATCTTCGAGGGGCTGCATAAGCCTAGGCCAGCCTGCGTAATCATAGGCCGGCCTGCAAAAGTCTGTCATAAGCCTAGGCTAGCCTGCGAATATCTTTGATGCCTGCGGAAGCTTGCATATACCTTCGAGGCCTGCATAAGACTTGGCAGCCTGCCGGCCAGGCTTCGATTTTCAGGCCTGCGATCAGGCCCTGTTTCATGCAGGCCTGCTGGGCCAGGCCGCTTCGAAACACTAGCGCCGAGCGCAATTTGTACAACTTCAAAACTTAAATAAAAATACATGCAATGATGCAATCGAGGCGTGTCATTGATTTGCACGCCACAAACCAGCAGTGTAATTCTTCGTGGTGTGGGGTTGATTCCTGCTTCCGTCTGACTATCATGAACACAACAGTAAGAAAAGGCTACACTTAACAGTATACATACTCCATCGCTGGTTCAGACGTATCGCTCAACTGTGATACTACCAATAATATTAGAAGTATCATTGTAACAGCTACCAAAATATCACTGCGATGATCCAAGTTATGCTAACGACCCACCGGAATACCTTGCTCACTATGAATGGCAAATTAATGGTTCCCAGGGTGAGAGGATAGCGATATCCAGAATTCCCAACCGTCTGTCTGGACTGACGTCTTTTGGAGTTCCGCACCGCTGTCCAGACCGGGTGAACAGTTTGTTTGCCCTGGGGTGTCACGGGCCGAGGATAGAATCCCTCGGGCCCGTTCAGGGCGACTGTAGGTCCCTAGCGGAGGTTACCATTAGCGGATGCGTATCATCCCAGGTGGCAACTAGGCTGAGCTCACCGTGTCCGTTGGCACACTCAAAACTGGGGCTCCCACATCTTTGATCCGCATTTTCTACACAGTTGATCCGCTTCACAGAGTTTGTAGGTATAAGTGCCTTGTTTTTTCCCATCACTCCGCCACATTTTAGGCTTAAGCATCGCGTGCAAAGACTGTAAGGGCCCTGCAGGATTGTAGTCCGTATACTAGAAGCTCTAAGGAAAAAGCGGGCAGGAATTCTCAGTTCGGAAAATTGTAATCCAGGGTCGGCCAGGGCTCTGCCCGTACGAGACAGACGGTTGGGAATCCTGGCGATATCTCAAAAGGCACAAACTCGGCAGTGAAGGATGCTCATCGTTTTCTTTCATCCCTGAAAATTCATGGCAAATAGCTCTCTAACAGTTAGAATTATCCCCTGGATCGTAACTTTGGTATTCCCGGCCCGTTTGGCAACCGATTCCCCACCCGCAAATATTTAACGACGCAACCACATCTCTGTGGGGGTGGCCTGGGAGCAATATAAACTTACTTTCTTATGTCTTCAGAGTATTTTGGGAAAAATTAAGGACTGTACAGGAATGGGGCACCGATAAAAAGGGCAGTTCTTATTGGAAGGTTTGTCTCAAGATCAGTTCCTCATAAACTCGAAAATGTCACTGCACAGCACTGATGGACGACTCTGCCCATAACACCCAAAATATCCTTCAAGCTCTGTGCTAAGGATATGCCCTGAAGTCCCAGTATCATTACGCAAGGAATTCCATCTGCAATGTACCTGAGAGTTGAGGCACAGAGGGGGGGATACCGATACCCATCGCACAGCTCTCATAGTGAACAAGGCTCAAACCCACTTTGTCAGTCAGAGGGCATATCTTGACCTCTCAGCTAGAGCTGGAGCTGCGGGCAATTTTCAGTCCACCTGGAGAAGGGAAAGTAGCTGGGATGGTAGCCCAGCCAGCGGGAAAGCCCAGCCAGAAATAACAAATCTCCACATAAACTTTGCTAAGCATGTTCAAAATGCAAGTACCTGTGGTGTCTCAATAATGAAAGGCATTGTTTTTGCGGAATTCAATCACCTGTAAAGGAGAAAGGTGGGTAGTGGTGCATAGACATTGGGTGGGGTTGCCAGTTCAGAGGGCGAATTTTGGAGGGGCAGTAAGGCTTACAAAGTCACATCACATAGAATTTACAATTCACTTGGATAGAAAGTTTTATTTGCTACTAAAGAAGACTTAATAAAAAGGAGGGCCTCTGACGACCATTTTTGGACGTGTGGCGAGGTGGTTGCGCGGGCGGCCCGTATGGGCCGGGAACCAGTTACGATCCACGGGATACAGGAGGGACTGTCTGTATGGAATAAAGCTTACCGCGACGAACGAAAGAGGAATATACACTGCTAAAAGTAGTATTAGGTTGCTTATTTGCTCAAAAGTTCTCACTCGGATGTCCCAAGGAAATTCGGAACTGTTTCATAACCTTAGCTGCATATTTCATTAAAGTTGCCCCAGTCAGATTAGATGGCATTGTTCGGATTCTCGCCCGGCAATTCCGTGCAAGTATGATCTTCTAAGTATGGTTACAAGGTTCGGAGGTCTCATGGTGAAAGCCCCACGTTATTGGTGATGCCAATTGGAATGATCTAATGTATAGCAGAATCCCGAGAAGAGTACCATCGTTGTTTCTCTACTCGTATAATAGCTTTTGTTCGGGGTGACCCGACTGCTCTTCGTCGAATGTCGAGATTTTATGCAACTAGCTGGAGTAAGCTCTCGTGAAGCCAATGGAAGACTGGCGGTGTCAGTGCGATAGTGCGACACTCAAGTCTCGGAATTTCTAGGTAAAGCGAGAAGTTGTGAGCTGTGTATGGCATCATTGGATGTCAGTGTTCGGGATTCGGTGGTTTTACCAACTTCCTAGAGAAACGCTGTTTGTCCGATGGTAAGATGGAAACGGCGCCATCTTTTTGAGGCAGGAAGGGGAGGAACGGTCTGATTGCACGCTCGGGGACGCGATATTGCCGTTGTTTGTTTGTTTGTTTATTCATACTGTATTCACTCTTACCAGAGTATGACAGAGCCAAATAACCCCTCAAGCGATATTGTCGTCCCCGGCCGTTCCTGGCAGATATCCGTGGATGAAGAAATTCACAGCTAGTAAAACGAGATCAATCATACCAAACCTCAAATTTACCCATAATATGTACTGCAAACGCTATTCGTTACCATTGGCTGACTGATCTGTAGTCATATAGAATACTTAAATGCTTGATGTCAGCCGAAGACAGTGAAAGTCAGCCAGGACGGTTGAGTACTCTGGGCTACAATTTGTAACCATATTTTGGGAGCACTTATCCCAACAATTGAGTATGGAATGGCAAGCACTAGAATATCAGGACTGTGAAGGTTGTGTGACTATTCTATTAGGCTGTGTTCTAGTCCAGTCACGGAGGATGTCCCTCCGCGGAGAGACCAGTCCATTCACGGAGTCCCACCCTCAGTGACTGGACTGGTTCATTCGCGGAGTGTACCCCTGCACCCCACCTCCGTGACTGGACTGGTTCATTCACGGAGCATACATACAAAGTGCTAATTACACTCAACGTCGTGGTGCAACTACAATTACACTATGCTCTATATCCTGACTTGAAACCAGCTCTTCTCCCTCGAAGCCTTCTTCCTCTACATCGTCCTCGTCCTGCTCCTCGCACACATCCTGGTACACCTCGAGACCCTCTCCTTCCTCAATATCCAGTCATCTCAAATGACTTTCGTCGTTTTCCTCTGCGCCATCGCAAAACAATACGAGCCGCTTTCAGGCTCTGTCAGGCTTTGTTTTGTTTTGTTTAAATCATACTGTATTCACTCAACTTAGAGTATGACAGACTCCTAAACCCCTCCGCCTCCGGGCTGGCCGGCTGATGGCGGAGCTGCACTCCTACTACCCGTCATCCCCTCTTTGACAAAGGGAAAGCACATCTAACGAGACAGTCCATGAGATACGATACAACGGAAACAACATCCCAACAGAACCGAGAGACCGCCAGCGCTTACTCCTTCATTCGCCCGGGCGGGCACTTTCCGATGTCAGTGGCCGCCAGGAAGTCCATCACCGCCTTATCACACATTTCCATAGAGAACAGCTCAGAGATCAGCACGTGTTGGCATCTGCCCGCTCTCCACCCCGTTGCTTTCCCCACCTCTTTCCAGAGCGTTCTTTGCTGGCCATTCCATCAGCTGCAGTAGTGGAAGAGGTGTTTCCGTGTCTAGGCCGTTCTTCCTCCAGCTCTTTCAGGGGTTCACCGGCGCGAAAGCAAATCCTGACGGTGTCACGACTCAGACAGGAGCCAACTTTGAAAGTATGGCAATCTTTCAGGCTTTCCGCCGGCTTTCGCTGCATATATCTTTTCGCGCAGATACAGTTTCATGCATTCATTCATGGGATGGGGAATTCTCTCGATACTCACAATGGGTGGTGATGGTCGCAGCGGGAGAGTGCAAAAGACTAGCTGCATCACTGCAAAGGACCACTTCAACAAACCAGCAGCATCTCTTCTATTGACCAGCTGAATCTAGTGCGAAGGAGGTTTTGCAGCGAAAGAGGTTTTGCAGCGAAAGAGCTACTGCAGCGAAATGACCACCGCAGCGAAAGACGCAAAAAGAAGTGAACATCTCCAAGTCTGAAAGGGCACGAAAGAGCATTGCCAGCGAAAGTGTGTGGAAAGCAGCCAAAAGCACGAAAGCACGTGGTACTTTCAGGAACTTTCAAAGTACGGTCGAGTTTCGCAATGTGTGCTAAATGCACTTAGTTGCTCTATGTTAAATGCAATTGCATTATGTAAATTCAGCTAGATAGGACCAGCTAAGTGCGCATACATGTGTGGGCATATGTGTGCAAAGTATTCACCGAGTGTATACTCGGTGAATGGACCAGTCCATTCACGGAGGTGGGGTGCAGGGGTATACTCCGCGAATGAACCAGTCCAGTCACTGAGGGTGGAACTCCGTGAATGGACCGGTCTCTCTGCGGAGGGACATCCTCCGTGACTGGACTAGAACAGGCTGCAAGCCTAAGATAAAAGGACTACATCAAAAACCTAAAATCACATGATAACATGTGAAATACTCTTTAACAAAGGCTAGATACTGCGAGTCCCAAACGACACAAACCAGTATCTTTTGAAAGTTCGAGGCTACACAATATGACTCAGGTAAAACACATTGTTCTTTACCGGTCTCCAGAACTACCAGTAGCAACTTGAAGGCACTACCGAATCACCAACGAAACACCGAAATACATATCTATACTACTTTACTGTCCCACTTTAACACAACCAGTCACATCCTGCAGCGTCGAACAAACCCTGCACCTAGCGCGGATGAGGTCATGCATTCCATCAAAGAGGCAAAACAGTGGTACTGACTCTGGAAATTGGAGATGCTTCGTGTTGAGATCAATCGAGTACGAATAGAGATATTGAATTGACTATCGTACAAAAGTGATTGTCTAAAGAGCAAAGAGAGAGAAAGACAGGCGAATATTATTCATATAAGCATATGGAATGTGTCTTTTTCGATTCTTATTGGTCAGAATTCTGTGGCTGAGTGGCTGAGTGGCTGAGTGGCTGATAGTGGCAAGTATAAACCACAAGAACTCAAATTAAAAACAACCCACCAATTTAAGTCTGCAAGTTGCACTCTGACAACAAAGTATGATATATATGAAATGTATATAACTCTACCTGCTTTCACATCCCAGGTTGACATTCATGATATTTTTAATATTGTGTGAGTAGTTGTGGATTAATACTTTTATTGTAATGTGTTTTGACAGTAGTATGCGGAGAATTTGCAATGGAGTAAATTGGAAACTGGGAAGTGAAGTATGACCTATTTATGGATGTTTCATCTGTAGAACATGTTGTGATCAGAGCAAAACTTGGTGACATCATTGGATTTCAAATAATTCAAATAGCTGCACAGAAAGCTTCTTTTCAACTGACAATAATTGCTCTGGCCATAGAAATAGTACCAACTTACAGAGACTTGGAGAGATATACTAGTGGGCTTGGAACCTGTACAGTGGGTACACTGTAGAAGATGGAGTTGAGTCTAAACAGGGTGGTGGAAACATCTATATCTTATTTCCCCTGCTTATATTGGCACGGAAAGCCAGTAGGGAGACGGTGGTGCACAGGAATAACAGAGGTGGACTGGGTGATTGCAACTGAATATATTTAGAAGACTCAGAAGTAGATAGGTACACCGAAAAAAGTGACAATATTAATGTATAACCCATAGAAAAGTAGTTTCTGGGATTCGAATCCATAGTATATTTGACGGATGGCGGTAAGAGCTCCTATCACCCTGCATGTTGACTACATTACTGTGATATGCATACAATTTTGTTCACTAAATACTATACATTATGCTGCATTCAACGATACAGCCAAATACGCTTCATTGCATGCTCCCAAGTAGGCTCTTAAGATCTTCCTAAGTACACACCTGAGTACAATCTCAAGTATTCTTCCAATTCCACTCAATCACACATTCTGAGCCTGCTTGACTCTATGCTCCCAGGTAAGCTCTCAAGCAGCATCCAAGTACACTCCAAGTATGTTCCCCAGTATACCTCCAAGGACATTCTCAAGTACACTTCTAAGCATGCTCTCAACAACGCTCCTAATTCCACATCACAGTGGTATACTCTTAGCCATATATGCTCTTATGTAGGCTCTCTAGATGCTCTCAAGCATACTTCCAAGCATGCTCTCAAGTATGTTCCCAATTGCATGACATAATACACTCCCAACCTACTTGGCTGAATGCTTCCAAGTTTACTCTCAAGAGGCAAGACACTTTCCATTTCACCTGACTATATACTCCCATTTATGCTTCTTCATATTTAATTGAGGGACTTGAAGAGTTGCAGCCACCAGGCACCAGGAGGCAGATCATGGGTACTGGGTAGTGGGGGGGCATATCGTGGCAGAAATCACTGTAACGTCAATCAATATTAAAGTGTCAACCATATCATTATTGTACCCACCACAATGAGATCTTGTGATGCCTCATACTTAAGGTATTAACAATCACAATTTTAGATTTGGCAGAAAAAGTAGAAAATTGGATCTTAGAACTTGTTACGGGGGTACTTAAACAAGCCTTATAAGTGCTAGCACGGCCGTAGATTCCTATTCCTTGCTAAGGTTCCGGATAACTGTATCTCGTATTTTCCGAAGCCTCTGGTTTCGTTCGGCTTCCTGCTTTCTTTCTCTCGCCTGAAGACGCTTAATCTTATTTGCTTTCTTATGCTGCGCCCTAGTCTTCGGTATGGGATTCACTCTGCCTTGTCGTACAATGGCGCGGTCTCGGATGGATTCCTGAACAACCCTTTCGGCGCCCTCAATGATCTGATCAAGTCGTGAATCTTCCGTAAGGTCTCTTGGTGTTGAACTAACTGCTCGTTCAGGCAGCAACTGCTGAATACTATCAGGATGAACAAACTCGAGTCGGTTATCCACTGGTACTTGACGTTCTCTTTCCTTAAGGTTATCTATACGAATAACCAATCCTTGTTCGAGGCCGGTAATCGAAGCAAGCCACCAAATGCACTGAGCCA
>Ga0307512_10003851_pt1 | contig 16887 bp, 24 predicted proteins | sample 14_EM_MG_FD_200267 | JGI IMG/M metagenome (GOLD analysis project Ga0307512, IMG submission 200267) | Populus trichocarpa ectomycorrhiza microbial communities from riparian zone in the Pacific Northwest, United States - 14_EM | ecosystem: Host-associated > Plants > Roots > Unclassified | place...
TCTCTGTGGAATCTCAAGATTTTCACCCAAGGTTCAGGATTTTCATGGCTTTCCTTGAGTAAGGAAGATATGTTTGAAAGTAATGTGCTATGTACAGCATGGGCAAGGGTCAAAGCTGGCGAAGAAAAATTCATGGCAGCACTGTACACCGGTTCGAACCAGTTAAGATAGTTGAACCGAATATATACAGTTGAACCTGTTGTCAACCAGTTCATTGCACTGGTTTAGCATGCAGTGCAGTTTGAACAATTAAGTAGTTGGTGCAGTGCAGTTTCCCCGCGGAAACCCAACTGGTTTCCACCATTGGGAGGTCTGAATATAATGTAGTAAGTATCTCATGTCCACTGCTACCTGGTTAAGCTTCACCATTTCACAACAATGTCGTGTAGATGCCACTGCGAGACCTCATGACAACGAAATATAAAGCCATTATTGCTTGTAACGCACATCCTCCAACCAGCATCAAACCGTGACCGAGCCCCAGAATCTCTCTGCCCAATGCGGTGTTTGTTATCATCGGCGCAGGGACACAAGACCGACCGACCTGAATGCGTCCCCACATGCGCCCGACCACGTGCCTACGGTCCTCTGACGCACGAAGCCGACCCTGCACCGCCACACTATAATGGCGTCTCCTAGAACCGAGAAAAAAACCATTATTCAACTGCACCCACAATCCCAACATGCGGACGGACGAACAGTTCTGCACTTGGCAGGTCTCTACAACAAAACGGATATTTTCAACTGGTATCTACGCCTTCATCAAACATACGAACGCCTACTTGAAAATGTTGATGAACCGGACCAGAGAGGTGTATACCCATTGCACTTTACAATAATTCACGCGCATGATGATAATGGTTATGCGTGCTGTCGTGTGATAGAAGCCGTGAACCGTGTTGAGTCAGGGACCTAGTGGGCCGAACGCCGCTAACACTTGCGCTTTTGCACAATCAGTTACAGAAAGTATGCGAAACATTGTTGAAAAGGGAGCAGGGCTAGAGACTTGCTTTATTCCGCAGTGGCGTGTAGTACTTGGCGCAATAGAGAATGGACACGATTTGAAGATATACGGATGCCAAATTTAAATCTGCCGTAAAAACGAAATATTCAGTTTGTAAAATCCTACGCCCGCATTGCTCGCTTTAGAACTAACGTCACCCGCCGCAGCCACAGAAGCTGATCTCGTTCAATACCTCTACCGTCAGATACAGCAACCCTCTGCTGGACACTTACTCATGTTGGTGCAACTGCAAATATTATGCTGCTACTAAGATCCTCGGAACGTCTAATTCGCCAACAAGATTCATTCATGATCACATAACCATATCAAACATCGTTGAACGTCCCCGAGCAAGAAGAAAAATGTAGTGGGCTCCCCAGCTTTCCTTTCCCATCCCTCAGCTCAATTGCACAACCCTCGCTTCTCAAACCATCTTCCGGAATCCCATTCACAGAGCAAGACCGAGCGTATCCAAGAGGCACCCCAAAACCCCAAAGATCGAGAACAATAACAGATTAACCGCAACCAGAAGCCCATCAACATAGAGTATCAAACAAGTCAGAAGTGCGTTCAAGGCTGTAATCAACTCGACAACCAGGCCAATAACTATTGAAAATACGGAAGTATCTGCATTTCTCTTTAGTAATATTGTACTTTCTTAAGTATTTCTCCTTACGATAAGATGGTACTTTACAGATAAGAATAATGTGGTGTGTTAATAACTTTTAATACTTTTGTTATCTTTTATGTTTAGGTTATCTAGAAAGTTCCGGTTAGAACTTGTCTAGAACCTTCTTTTTGTTCCGTTGGATGACGGATTTATCAGCGCTTATCTTAAAAAGAACGCGCCTAGATTGTTCTGTTATGTTCTTTACGGTTCTTATGTATTTCTGTAAAGTTGCAGAGATTATCTCTTCCTGTTTTGGTTATTGATCCGCGACCATGATCATGGACAATCACCCGTTTATTGTTGAATATATATAGATACTGTCTTTCCGGTTGGAAAACAGTTCTTTAGACTTGCTCAGACATCGATCGGAATACTACAATATCTCCTCTCGAATTGTTTTCTCAGTATATGCTTGCCTTTCGAAAACTTCGTCGGGAAAACCTTCGGTGCAACTGTAATGGACATATATTATCCCTGTTACCACTGTGTTACTGTTGCTTCCTATAGATTATGACAGCCTACCCTGTACTTTGGCCATTAGAGCGGAGTTATGAGAATGTAATGTGTGTGTTACCATATGTAATATCGAATTACAGCAAGATGCAAATTTCTCATACTGCATGTATTCGATCCACCCCGTTTTTCAATCGTCATCTTGACAACCACCATCATCATCACCACCATCACCGTCAACACCATCACCATCACCATCACCACCATCACCATCACAATGACCAGCATCGGGTATTTTAATCTTCGATTATTCTTCCACGAAATTGTGTAAGACCCTCCTACCAGTGAAGCCCAATCCACCGCTACCAGCTTGCTCCCAGCGAAGCCGGATCCACTGCTAACGGCTCGCTCCCTGCGAAGCCAGATTGTCAGAGGTGAGAGCGAGCATTCCACTGCTACCAGCGCAGCCAGATCAACTGCTACCAGCGCAGCCAGATCCACCGCTAACAGCTTGCTCCCAGCGAAGCCAGATCCACCGCTAACAGCTTGCTCCCTGCGAAGCGAGATTGTCAGAGGTGAGAGCAAGCATTCCACTGCCACCAGCCACGCCAGATCCACAGCTACCAGCCAAGCCAGATCCACCGCTAACAGCTTGCTCCCAGCGAAGCCAGATTGTCAGAGGTGAGAGCGAGCATTCCACTGCTACCAGCGAAGCCAGATCCACCGCTACCAGCTTGCTCCCAGCGAAGCCAGATCCACCGCTAACTGCTTGCTCCCAGCAAAGCCAGATTGTCAGAGAGGTGAGAGTGAGCATTCCACCGCTACCAGCATGCTCCCAGCGAAGCCACATTGTCAGAGAAGTGAGAGTGAGCATGTCAGAGCAGTGAGACCAAGCATATCTGAGGTTGGAAAGTGAATATGTCAGAGTTGTGTGAGCGAGCAGATCAGTGGTGAAAGTGAGCATGTCAGAGTTGGAGTGGTAGCGAGTATGTCAAAGTGTACACATGTCAGAGTAGTATATCAATAAGTAACTCTTGAATATATAGTATTATCCATAAATTGCAGTATACAATACATGCGCTACAGTTGCATTATAGTAATATTTCAGTTATGCTATCGGTAAATTACAGGTGCATTATGGTGCATTGACGAAAACAGCTCTGGGGTGTTTTTCATGATCTGGTGGTATCGGTGGTACGGTAGCTTACGGTAGGCCATATAGCCTCCGGTAGATTACCCGTGACAGAAAATGTTTTTCCTGACGTTGTTGAAATCGTTATACTTGCAATACTTCTTCTTCGTATACATCTTCTGAGATGATAATAAATCTCTTCGGATTTTCGCTGTTATAATCTAATAGGTTATGAGCCCGGATGAGCAATACTGATTCAAATCCTACATATCCTCCACTTACTCAGAATTTGTTCGACGTTCACTCAGTTCCCGTCGAATATCAAGAAGTACCCGAACCTTCTACAACACCACTTGGATCACTACCTCCTTTGCCTCGCCCAAATACACCAGTAATAGCACCAGGCGGTTTCTCTTCCTCCGGAAAGAATCCTGAGGTCACCTTCTTGACTCGAGTCGACAAGAAAACACCAATAAACCTTAAACTCGATAGTATCGGGAAACTTACGGGTCAGGACAACTATCGGATATGGAGTGCCTCAATGAACCTAGTTCTGAAAGGTTTTGAGGCGTACGAGGTAGTGGTGGACGGTGTGTCTCCAGCAGACGATGCTGTTCAGACAGAAATCGATGCCTATGAGCATCTCAAACATACCTCGTCGACCATATTCATATTGGTGGTCTCCGAAGACATTTTGTAGAAAATTGTAGAGTTGGAGGATCCACACCTGATGTGAACCTGGCTTGGCACCAAATATTATAGAGATTCGGCTTTTCCACTAGTTTCCCAGATAATGAATCTGGTCTCCCTTCCTACTCAATATTCTGGTACAGACTTACCAGGATTAATATCCAAGTTTGAGTCCCGGTGGCTCCACGTTACGAAACTCTCGAAAGCCTCCTCCGATTTGTACAGAAAAACTTTCGCCACGTTTCTTAACGAAGATAAGGCTAAAAGAGATTTTCTGTTAGATTTTTTGGTTAAACACCATAAAAACGTGATCGATAATTTTACAACAAAAGGTAGTTTGTCGTATGCCGATGATAAGCAACGACTTATGGATATCGACAGTTCCGAGATCGAAGACAATTCTGCTCTCCTTGTTTCTAAACCTTCGGGTAATAAGAACAAGGGGAAGAAACCTTCGAAATCGGGAAACTCCAACAACTCCTTCTCCTCCTCCTCATCGAAGACTTGCACCTGGCGCAAGAAACATAATCCAGGAATATCTGAAGGACATACCTGAAATGAATGTTTTCGTCTACAAAAGATGAATAAGGAGAAGAAAGAAAAAGAAGAGAAGGAAAAAGCCGAGGAAGCAAATGTTACTACTGAGGAACAAAAAGTAAGGAACAAATCCTTCTACTTTGACACGGCCTGTACCTCACAGATGACCCCTTATGCAGGACGTCTCCTCAACTACTCGGTATGTGGCGGATTTGTAACATCCAGTTCACAAAAGAGCATGGAGAATGTTGGCAAGGGAGATGTGGTGATGGACTGTGTTCTGAGAGATGGATAGGTTTCCTCTTTTTGTGTTCGAGGTGTTTTGCATTTTCCTGATTTGGCACATCCTTTGATTTCTTTGAGGAAATTGCGGGAAAAAGGATATACAGAGTTTGGAGAAGGGGATTATATTTCTATTAACAAGGGAACAAAAGTTGTTTTTGAAGCTGTTTTTGACGAAAATTTGTTTAAAATTCCTGAGACATCAGATTGAGCCCATATTACTTAGGATTTCTGGCATCAGGCTCTCGGACATCTAGCACCATCAACAATTGATAAATCGCTACAGATGTATTCCAACTCGAATAGACCAGGAAAACCTTCGAATTACATCTGCACCTCCTGCGTTAAAAGCACAATGACTCGGTCTCCTCGAACGTCAACATCGAAGAAGGAGAGGAAGAAACTCGATTATGTTCATTCTGATTGGAGTGGACACTTTCCGGTTCCGTCATATGGTAATTCCATTTACTATATTACTCTAATCGATGATGCTACTAGAGTTGCGTGGGTTCGATTTATGAAACAAAAATCCAAGACAACTAAGGTAGTCAAAGACTTGGTTGCGGAAATGGAAGTTCAAAACCACAAAACTCCTGCTGCATTTCGAACGGATAATGGTGGGGAATATGTTACCAAGGACTGATAAGGGTTCTTTTCATCAAAAGGAATTATACATGAGTTTTCCCCTCCATATTCCCCCAAGTCAAACGGAGTTGCAGAACGTCTTAATTGAACAATAGGAGCATCACTTAGAGCTATGCTTGAAAGTGCATCGATTTTTGATAAGAAGTTATGGGCTGAGGCCGTGTTAACCTCAGTATATATAAAAAATCGACAACCTCATTCGGCACTAAAGGATCTAACTCCTTACAAGGCTTGCTATGGCACCAAGCCATCGATCCAGCTCCTCCAACCTTTCGGTGGAGAATGCTATATCCATGTACCGTATCAGAAACGAACGGATGGAAAGAAGTTATCTCCGAGGGATCAAAGGGCTATTTTTACTGGATATACCAATGTCCCCCATCATTATAGAGTGTTCTTACCCGATACCAAAAAGACAATAGTATTAGCAGACACCTTCTTCCCCCCTCTCAAGATACAAGGGGTTACGCCAATGATAAACCGTCGAATTGATCAAATTCTCACTCCCCTCCAACGCAAAACCCCATCAACATCTGTTGAGTATACCTATAATGATAAGGGTATAACATCGATTGATATGTGGCGTCAGTGGATGGATGAGAATCGTCAAGAAGATAATGATTTGGTCGACGATGGTCATGATATTACTGCTCGACTAATGAGAGCTGATTTTCTGGAATGAAAAAGAGACGGATATTTAGGTGCTCCCTATTGGGTTTATGATGCCGATGATATGGCCTATCAAGAAGCCCTACCACAACAACCCGAACAACCTAACGAAAGAATAATCATCGAAGAACTCAACAGGATCGAAGAATTCGATGAATCTATTCGAATGGTTGTTCCTGCAGACCACTTCCTAGAATCTGAACATCAACAAACCGACCAACGATCTCAACTACCATTGGGACGTCCTCCTCCTCCTCACAAAAGACCTATGACGCCACCACCAATTCCATTTGGTCAGGTCGTCACCCGTGCTGGAAGAGTTGTTAATCCACCTGAACGCTATGGTTTCGAGGGTTTTGCCCCTCAGGCCAGTATGCGGGATGCACCTCCTCGACCTCCTACTCTAGAACCTCAACCTCTGGAAGGAATCGAAGGAAGTCAATGGGCAAATTTAAGTGTACTGACGGTTGAAGAACCAAAGTCTTACCGACAGGCCAAAGTGTCCCCACAATGATCAGATTGGAAGAAGGCGATGAATGAAGAACTTAAGTCACTTAAGGAAAATGATGTTTGGGATGTTATCCCAAAACCAGTGGGAAGAAAAATTGTGGCTAGCAGATGGGTATATAAAGCTAAAGGAAATGCTCAAGGACAAGTTGAACGATATAAGGCATGGTTAGTTGCCTAAGGATTCTCACAGATCTTAGGCCAGGATTACGATGAAATATTCGCCCCTGTGGTTCGTTACGATTCTCTTAGACTTTTACTGGCATTAACAGCATGTAAAGGATGGCGACCTCGACAGTTGGACGTCAAGACTGCATTTTTATATGGGATATTAAAGGAAGAAGTTTTATGGATCTACCAGAAGGCAGCGGGCTAGATTGTACGGCGGCAAAACTCGAAAGGTGTATGTACAGATTGAAGCAATCTCCGAGGGAATGGTACTACCGGTTAGTAGACTACCTAGGACCTTTCGGATTTGCTATCACTGCTTGGGATCCATGTGTTCTTGTTCACGAATCAGGAGATCTCTTTTCAGCTATATATGTGGACGATATTACATTGTTTGGAGCTACTGGAGAGCTAAAAGAGCAAACCATTAACGTATTGAAGACTGAGTTTAAAGTCAACGATATGGGTGAGCTTAATTGGCTTCTAGGAATCCAAATAACCTTTACAGACGATGGGATCACTCTTTCCCAGACAACATACATCCATAAGATTCTGAAACGTTGTTCGATGCAAGATTGCAAGCCCGTCTCTACACCTATCGACTCAAACCATCAGTTGAAGGCTATTGAGGACGACTACAAGCGTACCGATGCAACGTCATATCAACACATAATCGGATCTTTGAAGTATTTAGTTACTGGAACGAGACCTGACCTAGCGTACACAATCACTCACCTCTCTCAATTCAACTCATGTCCCTCCACAAAGCATCTAGCCTCACCCAAACGAGTGCTTCGATATCTCCAAGGAACGAAGGATAGACACCTTTTGTATCCATGGAATAATCAACTCAAAATGACTGCATATACGGATGCATCTTATGGCAATTGCTTAGATACGAGATGAAGCTTTTCAGGATATATATTTTAACTTGGGAACGCTACTATCTCCCTGAGATGTCGGAAACAGCGGTCCGTTGTTACCTCTACTTGCGAGGCTGAGTATATGGCACTTGCTATGACGACAAAACATCATCTCTGGCTGAAACGTGGAACTCAGGAGCTATTGAAAGAAGATATTCCTACGGCTCTCTTTTGCAACAGTAATGCTGCGATAGATGTGGCATATGATCCAAAGCTTAACGACCGATCAAAACATATCGACATTGCATATAACTTTACTCGAGAACAAATCGATCAAGGAAATGTGTCTGTTATGCATGTACCTTCGGAAGAAAATTTGGCAGATATATGTATAAAGGGAATGACGAGATATGTTAATAACCACTTAAGTTCAAAGATATTTGGATCAAAGTGAGAAGGGGTATTGAAAATACGGAAGTATCTACATTTCTCTTTACTAATATTGTACTTTCTTAAGTATTTCTCCTTACGATAAGATGGTACTTTATGGATAATAATAATGAGGTGTGATAATAACCTTTAATACTTTTGTTATCTTTTATGTTTAGGTTATCTAGAAAGTTCCGGTTAGAACTTGTCTAGAACCTTCTTTTTGTTCCGTTGGATAAGGGATTTATCAGCGCTTATCTTGAAAAGAACGCGCCTAGATTGTCTGTTATGTTCTTTACGGTTCTTATGTATTTATGTACAGTTGCAGTGATTTTCTCTTCCTGTTTTGGTTATTGATCCGTGACCATTGTCACGGACAATCACCCGTTTATTGTTGTATATACAGATACTGTCTTTCTGGTTGGAAAACAGTTCTTTAGACTTGCTCAGATATCAATTGGAATACTACAATATCTCCTCTCGAATCCTTTTCTCAGTATATGCTTGCCTTTCGAATAGTTGTTGAAATTGTTATACTTGCAATACTTCTTCTTCGTATACTTCTTCTGAGATTCTAATAAATCTCTTCGGATTTTCGCCGTTATAATCTAATAATAACGAGGTGAAGAAGAGACACTGAAAAATCATTAGCCTCCTTCTACACAGTAACACCGGAAGAGAAGAACTTACAAATGCCGCACTTGGTAAGCAGGAACTGGAGCGTATAGTTGATCCCCAGCAGTAGCTCGCAGACGAGCCCAGCAATCAGGCCCAAATCCAAGAACTTATACCCCGATGGGAGCTGCTTGCACTTCTCAATGGCAGCGTAGCACAGAGTGGCGATTTCTTGACACCAGCTCGTCTGTGCCGAACGTCAGTACGATGTACGGTTGCAACTGGTTGATACTTACAACTTGAGCTTGGGTGCAAGCGCTGGCGCAAGTGGAGTTGTAGTTCGTGTTTACGGATTTGACATCGGTGATGAGGACAGAGACAATGTTGTCGAGGCCGACTGTGCCTCGTCTTTCGATCAAAGCGGGGGTCTGGTCGATGGCGACTGGGGAGGCAAGGACGGAGGTGACGGCGAATAATGCGAAGGAGGCGAGTCCGAAGATAGAGGCCTTCATGGTGCTGGTTTGGAGGTTAGAGACTGGAGGAGTTGAGATTGGGAATTGAACTGTTGGTTTCTGCTTTGGACTTGAAGACCCCGGTTGTGGTGGAGAACGAGAAAAATAGATGGAGAGAGTGCTTTATATATTGATTCCAACGTGAAGAAATCTTTGACGCCAGTAGAGGAAGGGTATGTGGATATATGCCTGCCGACAAATTCAACTGATTGCGGAACGGATATTAGCTTCATTGTGAGGGCTGATTGAGCGACTTCGGTTGTGTATTGCCATAGGATGCTAGGATTCTCTCACTAGACACCAGAACAGGTTAGAGCTGGACAGCAACTTTGATGCTCCTAACTGAGAAACTTCTATGATATCCCTTTTGCCTGTTCTGCTGAGCTTTTCCCACCTAAGCTGCTCACCATGAATGGAGGATCATGACTCAATACACCGCGAGATACCACACAGTCAATCGATGACCTTCTCGATGGTCCACATGAGGGGCCGGCAATTGTAGTAGTACGACCATGATCACCCTTCACTAGCAGGATATGCATTTTCGGCATTCATTTTAGGATTCCATCGTAACACCCGAATAGGTTAGGTCCTGGACCGAGGCAGCAGCATCGGTGCCCTTCATTGAGAAATTTCTATTGGATTCATTTCTCAATTGTCTGGCTGTATTGTTGCTCTTTCCGCTAAGCTGCTCTTCATGTAAGGGGAGCAAGTGTGAATCAATCGGTATCCTCCTCGGTGCCCACATGAGCGTCCGGCAATTCTAGCAGCACGATCATGCTCGCTCGGGCTAGCAGTATGCATATTCGGCATCCACTTTAGAGTTCCATCACTAAACACCCGAACTAGTTTTCTAGGCTCGAAGCAGCAACTTCGGTGCTGCTCATTGAGTAATTTCTATGATATCCATTTCCTCAACCGTCTGTACAGCTGAGATTTCCTTACTCAAGTTGCTTCCCATGAATTACGTACCGAGACAATTCACTACAAGATACCGCGTAATCATCGGTATCCTCGTCGGAGCCCACACGAGCGTCCGGCAATTCCAGCAGCACGGCCAGGACCTCCCTTGACTAGCCCTATGCATCTTCGGCATTCTCAAAGTGCACGGCTCACTCACCACCAGTACCTCCCGCAGCGAACGTGATCACTATTGCAGGGAGTTCCATACATACCTACTGGCAGTCTTCAACTCTTCCCACAACCTCGGCTGCCTAATTCCCTTCGCAGGAAAAGGAAGCGATTAAGTGCGCGTGGCGGACATCTCTGAGCCTTGAAACTAGTTGGGTGAGGATATACCGCGAGCGACTGCATACTGTTTCTCCCCGGGGTTGTCTTGTAACACACAGATTCTACAATTCGAAAAGGATGGTTTTCAATGAAGTTTTGGTAACTAGTGCAAGATATATGCTTAATTTGAACCGGGCAAATAGGGAGTCTAGTCTGGCTTCGTTCGGAGCTGAGGACTAAAGTTTGAGAGAGTTTAGAGTCTAGCTATATGCGCTAAACATGATCACTTAGGGAAGGAATGCTTTAGCTGATAGTGGTGACTACACTCTAAGAACTAATGATGGTGATAATGGAGCAACCGTACTGCGTTGAGGAAAAAACTCAACCAGCATTGTTCGATACCCGCGGTTAGGGTTCGGAAAGTGCCGACTTTTGGACATTCGTCATGTACGTAAGTTAAATTAGGTTTATTCCTTGCTTCCGGAGAAATCCGTGTGGGCCGCCAGCCAGATTTGTGTAACTCGCAAAGGTTCCCGGCACATGGTGGTCTGGGCATATCAAACGGCAGGTGTTGTATTTGCATCCATATTGGACGAGCATAACGGTTTATATTACGCTTCGTTCGTTACACACACTCCTGATTCCTACGCGCTGGTTCGTGTGGTGTATTGCGCGATGGGGGCGTGAAAATTTCTTTAGGACTATGGATGTCCTCAATGTGATAGCTAGAGAGAGTTAGGAATGTAGTCTTGGACGCTGGCGCCACTCCGAAACTATTAGGAATGAGTTATTTGCCCGAAGTGAGGTATGTAGGTTGGTACCCTATGATTGTAAGACATTTCAGTGTCCTGAAATAACTGCGGAAAAGTTGCGAAAAATGCTGCAGAAATGGAATTGCACGGCATGGGCAATGAGTTCTGGTGTCCCAAGGGTAGCAATGTAACACAGCAAGGCGGAGAGGGAAGCAGCGGATGGGTTGCCAGATTGTACCATGATGCACGACCTCCGTACTTTGACGGTTGACGAAGCCATCAATTGCTAGCTAAAAGGAAGTTTGTAACTTGCCTAATTCACTCGAACAGTCCACCGACACTTGATTGCGGATGGACCAGGGGAATAGTTGGTGAGTATGCCGTTGAGTAAATTCTACTCTAGCACCTACGCAAAAGACGTAACTAATATCTTGTAATCTCATCTTCTCCGTTCGTCCGGCCACATCCGGTGGTAAAAGTATTCACCATCTCAGCTGCCGGCGAAAGTTACAGTTCCGGGAAGGCATCTCAACATACCTAAAGAAGCCAAGGCAAAGTCTACCGGATGATGTGTCGTCTGTTACACGACACAGCGATGCCTTACGACTTAGTACGTGCTCAACTATGGCCAGAGCTGTTCGACGCAGCAAATCACCCGACGCCTTAGTGGCTGAGCTTGAAATTACCTATAGCCAACAGACCACACCGAACTACCGGCACGGATAATCAGGCACTTCATGTTGCGTGTCGAAGTCGCGGTCTGGAGTAACTCATAATCGAACCGCACTGCCGATCTCCAGCTGGGTACGAGCCAGTTCGCTTGGTCGATGATCGCGCGGATCGGCTGGCGTCGCTAACGATGTCGTCTGACGGAGAGCTGACCGTCGGCCCGCTAGTAGGCCGCTACTGATCGTATATCACTCAAAGTCGAAGCCAACTGTTCGCAAGGATACTTCACATTAAGTGCTAGCATTGAACCTTTTGTCACAATGCACCTAGCGGTCGATGCAGCGTTGTAGCATTTGCCCTTACTCGTGACAGGATGTTTTCGCCACACTTGCTACTGACGAGTGGCGTTGTAGCCGGCCTGGCATACGTGTGGGCTAAGTATGGCGGGCTTGCAGAGCGTTTGCAATCTCCGGTACGTCCAGAAATGACGACGGGGCCCTATCAGTATGCAGCGGAAAGAGTCAGCAGTCCGCTTCTGGCGCAGTGGTGACCCATCGAATAGCCTTGAAATCTTGAGGATCGCTGATAAAAAATACCAGTATCAGGTCTCTTGGGTTATTGCTCTCCCCTTTGCCCTTCCTAGCTCACTATGACCGGGAGCGGCCCGTTGGTCTTGCGACACTACTGACCAGCTCAATATCTAATCTTATCTAATGCAGCGGATATCTCTCTGCAACATCCACCTCTGCCAGGACTTCCTCCAGTGGAAAATAGTAACCGTGACTATTCCTATAGAATAGTGTAATAAGTCGACACCAGAAGCAAGTGGTATGTAGAAATGTAGTCTTTGTGACTCGTTCTCAGGCTATCACTGCTAATTCGCTTCTCGTGATAAAGCGCGACCATGTCCGATGTTTCAACGAATGTTTTCCAGGTGGGTGTCAACTGCACTTGATCTTAGAGAAAGGGAAAAATTAATATTGTCACCATTGCTGCGTAGAACACTTTGTCATCAGCAAAAAACAATTCATTTGGCTCAATTATGATTTAAGCTCATCCACATTAGATGCCGCATATACCAGCCAACAGCCAAGATGGTTGCAGATGCCAGCTATCCATTCTATTTCTTGCGTTGCTAAAGTTTTATAAGTGATTAGCGAGAAAATAATGGTTGCAGCTGTGGCATGTGGTAAAAGAGGGAGAGAAGCAAGAATATATTTTGTCATGTAACACGGAAGCTTTCTCACAATCAGGACATTCATTTCCTTTCATTCTTCATTATCTGCCCTCATTCCATCATCGCTATGCAGGATTGTCTCAGCATAATTAGTAATGATATCGTGGCCGTAGTTTTTCCGCTCAACATGTGTGTGTCACCTAAAATCACTCAGCCAAGTGGCGCCCGCAGCGTTGCATGATCCTGACCGAGCTGAACTTCAGCTGAGCTGATGTCAACGCACACAGCCGGTAGGGCATAAGGCACCCAACTATCTTGTATATATCTCGCGTCTTTCTCCTGCTCTCCAGTCTCTGTACCAAAGTCTATTCACACGGTTCTCCCCTTCCATATTTCAACACGCAGTGTTGAATGTAGGGGACGCGGCGAGCGAATGGTAGATGGTATAGTATGGTAGTGATAGTGATCTCTAAGGGAATAAGAGGAGTGCCGGCTATCTACAGACTATATATAGCACCTGATCCTTTTATAAGCAACACGCAGGCTGGCCGGGCTTTTTTAAAAAGCCCGTGCGAAGGAGGATCGGCCGGGCCTACAATCAAAGCCCGCAGCCCGGCCGTAAACATGTGAAGCCCGGCCGGCCCGGCCCGTTGGGAACACTAATTGCGGTTAACAGCGCGGCAAATGTCCTAGATGGATAGTACAACGGATAGTCTCGACGGAAGCCGCTCATTACTATAAGGTGTAGGAGGAGGTCGCCGATACTGAGTCACGGAGTAGACTCATACACGTAGACTCACCCGCCACCCGCCACCCGCCACTTGTTGAAATAGTGATGCTAGAGAAGCTTTATTGTACTATCTCAGAGGGCTACAAGGCCATGTGTATACGGTACAAATATGTATGTACTCGTCTATGTATAGAGACTGCCGAACACCGTCAGCCTGTATGAGAGCTAGCCCAGCAAGCAGCCATATGAAGGCTGAGATCTATTATGCAACACCACTCGCCACTGCGAGTGCTACTCCATCATCTCCGCAGGATCTCCAGACTGTTCATGTATATAAAGGCATACACCCCTTAGATAGTTCAAGAGACATCGGCTTCACCATAGAATGCAACAGCTCTGACCAGATGTGGAACGATCAGCGAGTTATGGTATGAGTTGGTACGACTCTAGGACTGACTAATGGGAGGATGATGTGTGGGATGGAGCAATTATCCCGATGCCTTCTGGAGTGTTTGTTTTGTAACGTACGTACGTGAGCTATGAGTTTTGGATCAATACGAACGGGACTTATGGGAAGCACGTAGTAAATGTGGAGTGTCAACTTAGATGAGGTGTAGCGTTATGCCGTTGCCAGCCCGTCCGAATGCCATATTATCACCGGTAATGAAAATCCGCGGGGCATCGAAGGCGGAATATTAGGAGTTTACCTCCCAGCGCTGGTATGACAAATACCGGATAAGTATAATGTCATATCGTGGGAACTCCATCAGAATTATTGTGTTCTTCGCACCGGGGAATAATGGACGCTCGCAAGTAACTACAGGATGATATCCAATCTACACTAAATATGTTCCAGCTCCTTTCCGCCGTGTTATAAGTACGACACGGTATCTGCATGGACGCCACTTGGTGATGCAATGAGCGTAACCTTCACAACAAAGTCATAATTTCGTAACAAACTAGCACACTGGTGTCGGGATTCCGTTCACTATCCATTGGATCATAGAGTTTGCAGGAGCTAGTTGGAATGATCATCGGGGGATGACGTTTTTGTAGGCATCAGGCGAGCCTCGTAGGATGGGGATCAGATTAGATTCAAAGATTAGGTAGTGCCTCGGGTAGATCCGAGAACGTGCATGCTCGTGGTGAGCTAAAACGATCTCTACCTATCGCGCATAACCTACGATGCTTATACATGACAAGAAGGCAACAAAGTTTCTCAATCTTCCAAACTCACTTCAGTCTCAATAAATAAAGGCAGATGTTATATTGCATTCGCAAACAATCGCGCTAACGTTACTCGGCTCGGCTATCAACAATATAACTATATTCTGTTCATCTCCTCCCAGTGTTCGGGCGGCAGTGACCTTGACCTTAGCCCTGTAGCCCTTTCGCGCAAACCCCTTTTCATCACCCGCCGCTATGACTACTACCCCACTTCCTTCACCCTCCGCGTCTGCAGCATGGTCCGGCCATGTACTAATCTGTCGGATAGTTCGTATTTTAAACCATTGACGATATGCAGTCCACTCCATGGTTACTGGACTCGGAGAGAAGAAGCTAATACGAATAGCAGGTCTTCCGGTCATACTCCTAACTTACCGGTACTACGATAAGAAAGGGGCAAAGACAGCGGCGTGACAGAAGACCTCCGATGTGGCATTTATGGTTGGCCGCACAGGGGGGAGAAGAAACTGGCGGTATTGTTGAGGTGGGCTTCTCGGAGGTGTATGTGGACTTAGAACGGGATGCACTGCAGTGGCTGATGAAGGGGTGGGTTGAGTGTATATCTGGGTGGGTTGTTTGTTATTGAGGAGGATAAGGCGGGAAGGTATAGGAGGTTACGGGAGATTGAACGCGATGGAACTTAAAGCATTGGTGGAGAAAAGCGTTGATGGAGGAGTTCGGTAACACGGGTGCGAGGATCCGGTATGGTCTGTGCGGCTTGGATGATGGGGATACAGAAGAGGACGATGATTCAAGCTCAAACCAGAAACCAGTTATCAGCAACGCCAGCTTCTACGAGTTAAAAGCAAACACGATAGTAGTCAGCGACTGGGTATCTTTCATCCCTGCGCGGATGGAGTTCTGGCGGATAAATGCCGACATGAAGCTACCCTTTTGCGATAGCTCTATTGTATGACCCCCGCCCCCGCTGCTTACAGACGCATAAACTAACCACTTCCTCAGCCTATCATGCCCGTCCCAGATTCCCCTCTCCGCTCCGTGATAAAAAACATAGACCTCTTCCTCTGATCCCGACCCGCGGCATCCCAAATGGGAGATTGACCTCGCCACGTACTATGAATACCTTGCCTGCGCGATCAAAGATCTTGCTGTGGTGAGAGCTATGGAAAGGCTGCGGCCACCACTAACGATGGTAGGAAGGATAGAGTCTGGTAGTGCCAAATCTGCTGCCTCGGTGAAGTTGGATTAGATGGCGGTTGATTGCTCTGACAGGCGCGGTCAACATCACGACTTTTAGTAATTGAACTAAGGAAGAGGGTCGATTGCGGACGAGCCATATGTAGAGTACAGGTACGCAGGCTAGAGAATATGAGCTGAGATAGCCCTAGGTCAGGTAATGATTTTGGTTGTGCGAGCTGAGAGTAATCGAGGCATCGCAATTTGAGATCTTTATCCCCTACGCGCTCGGTTTTGCAGATTTGGTTGTAGTAGTCGATTGGGTAATTTCCCTTGTTCAGTTGAAGCCACCAATGAAACATGTTCCGCTTTGCACTCTGACATCCTATTTAGCCAATCAATGCCACTCTCGTTCGCAACCAATATGCAAAAACTGAACGTGTAAGGAATAAGTGGCCCTACATACCAGTCCCATGCAATTGCTACAGTTGGGCGACAAGCCTGAGCATCGAAACTTCGGTCAGGTGTATGTGTGGAGAGTTTGTCCAGTAAGCAAACCAAATAAAATGATGCCATAATTTTGTTTTCGAACAGGTCTATATGACACTTTTCAAGCATATATGGCAAAACGGAATGAGAACAGATGTTTTGAAATACAGTATCTACTATGCCAAAAAACCCCCGTTTATTGATGTGACTGCAGTGCCACATTTACCCGAGTGCAGCATGACTCCCAGAGTCCAGTGATTGTAGCATATTACTAAATTTAAGATTCCAGTTACTGGGAAAT
>Ga0307512_10003852_pt1 | contig 16887 bp, 21 predicted proteins | sample 14_EM_MG_FD_200267 | JGI IMG/M metagenome (GOLD analysis project Ga0307512, IMG submission 200267) | Populus trichocarpa ectomycorrhiza microbial communities from riparian zone in the Pacific Northwest, United States - 14_EM | ecosystem: Host-associated > Plants > Roots > Unclassified | place...
CCACTTTCCTCAGGCTAAGACCCCCCAAATGGTTTAAGCTTATCAAGAGAAGAACCATCACTGGGGGCGAGGGGGTATATAATCAGTGGATACATTGTGATTTAATTGTGATTTTTTAAGCAATTTATCCAGCTAGAAACCAGTGGATATATGCTGAGTTTTTTTAAAATGTATTCACCACTTTGATCAGAATGTAAACAACAGATACATGCTGATCACTTTTACAAAGAAAACACCAAAGCAACGAGTGGCTACTTTCTGAATGAAAACTCTGGGTTCTTTCACAATTATAATCACAATATATCCAGTGGCTACTTTCTGAAAGAAACCAAGGGTTTCTTTTACAATTTTGTTTACAATATAATCACCATGGGCCTGAGCCACTCATTATGATTTCTTTCAAAATATATCCAAGAATACAATCAGAATGTCCCCAGCAGATTCTTTTCAAAGTAATCACAATATACTCTCAATGTGGCTCAATTTTACCACAAACTCTCAAAGAACTCATCAATTATGTGGTTGGATACATTGTGATTGCATTTCTGGATACTTTTTGAAAGAACTCTCAATGAGTGGCTCAGGCCCATGGTGATTACATTGTAAACAACATTGTGAAAGAAACCAGGGGTTTCTTTCAGAAAGTAGCCACTGGATACATTGTGATTATAATTGTGAAAGAACCCAGAGTTTTCATTCAGAAAGTAGCCACTCGTTGCTTTGGTATTTTCTTTGTAAAAGTGATCAGCATGTATCTGCTGTTTAAATTCTGATCAAAGTGGTGAATACATTTTAAAAAAACTCAGCATATATCCCCTAGTTTCTGGCTGAATAAATTGCTTAAAAAATCACAATGAAATCACAATGTATCCACTGGTTATATACCCCCTCACCCCCAGTGCATGTCAGCTCTCACTCAGATGTGCACTAACCACGCCCCCACAGGAGAGTACTTCAAGAAGTTGGTTTGGAAGTACCGCGACAAACCGGCCTCCTTCTTCCACTGCCCTTGTCACATCAAATGTCCACAGGAAGGCTTCCCGCCGACCTTGCAGACACGTGACCACATCGTCAGAGTATGCCCGCTGTTCAATGAAGCCCGTGACAGGCTGAGAATGGCGTGCCCCTCCATTGACCGACCCCAAAGGACCCTTGCCTGCCTTGTCAAGAAAAAGACAATCAAGCACACCCTAGAGTTTCTGGAGAGCGGAGCTTTTTCTAGGTCTCACGCCCCCTACAAACTGCCGTGAGCCTTATTCCATGAGCTGACAGACGCGGAAGGACCCGTCATCAAGGTCTTTTAGGACCTGTTTGTTTTCATAGGCTCATATCAGCCAGTCCCTACCCACCTTACATGGTGTTCCCTCGGTTCACCACCACCCTTTACTTTCTATCTATTTCCCATTTTCCTTTTCCCTCTAGGGTGTCCTATCGGACAATTGATTATAGTTTAGCTGTGTGCTAGGAACGCAAATCCTGTAGTAGATAGGGACTCCTCTGGCCTCCGAGCTGAATGGAGTATAATAGAATTCACACACACACACGTTTTTCCTCCCGTCGATCATGCTGCGAACAGTGTAAGGTGCATACACTCTGTGTTCGCGAGATAGCTGACCTTCATTATCTAAAGAAAACCAAAAAATGCTCGGTCAAAGCGGGTTCTTGAAGCTCGAGAACCAAAAGAGGCCGAGAATCCCCGTACCGTGATATTCGTCAAGGGCACACACACTGGGGAGAGGCTGAATGCAGTTATGCAAGAATTAGTCCGTCGTGAATGTCCCTTCGTTTCCCCCTTCCTGTCATTAACCGGTGATACAGATGGCGTTAAAACGACCATACTCAATCTCATTCTCAAAAAAGAACCTCATCAGACCTTTCGAAGATCATTCCTCATTAGAGTTCTGGGCTCTGAAGAATGATGCTTCAATGTTTGTCGTCGGCCAAAACTCCAAGAAGCGTCCGGAAAATCTCATTTTCGCGAGGACTTTTGACAACCGATTATTGGACATGTGTGAGGTTGGGGTAGAGAACTTTGTCAGTATGAAGGAGTTGAAGGTACGGCCTCCCCTCTCAGCCTCGCTATACGCCTGATTGCTGTCTGTTCGAAGACACCGAAATCAACACCAGGACACAAGCCATTGATGCACTTCTCATCCGAACTTTTCGACTCCCATCCACGATATACACAGCTCAAGACAATATTGATGGACATGTTCAACGGGCAAGTCATCGACTCGATATGCTTATCCGGGCTGGAGCACGTCGTCAGCGTTACTGTCGCCCCCACCCCATCGGACTTGAACTCAGCCTCCTCCACCTCCCTCCCGAGGGTTCATGTACGAACGTACACGCTCAAGATGCTCTCTTCCGGTGTGAAAACTCCGAGAGCAGAACTTACCCCTATGGGACCCCACTTCGACCTTGTATTTAGGCGTAATCGAGAAGCGGATGAGGAGATGATGAAGGCTGCCCTGAAGAGGCCAAAGATTGCAAAGAAGGACGTGGAAAGTGGCTTGGGCAAGAAGAGGAAGAACTTCGAGGTGGACGAGATAGGAGACTTGCGCGGACGTGTACACGTTGGGAGGCAGAATTTGGATAAGTTACAGCGAAAGAAAGTCAAAGCCCTACGGGACGACGACAACCTGTCCGTACGAGAGTAAAAACCTAAGCAGGCAGACAATTCAAGCCATCTATTTTGTAACCGACACGACTAAAGTCACGAGTACAAACCGAAGGCTGGAGGAAGGTGTGCATAAATGGGGAGAGATCCTACATACATTTCGTATGCTGAAACACGATCCGAGAGAAAGAGTGAGGATACCAGGCAAAACAGAAAGCACTATGGCCACCTTTGTCTGTTTACTACTCAGCTCGGGCACGAAGGAGTGACGCGAAGTCACTTTTCTAAGGGCAGACCACCAAAACAGCGTTCAAAAGGAGTCGGGGACCTCTGGTTTCGATGCTCGAAGATGGAAACGTAACCTCTCTTCACTCATGGTGAAGGGTGGAGATACTAGGCCGTGATCGACTGAGTCAATGTCAGTGGCATGTAAAAAAGAAGTTCGAGGAGACAAAAACACACAGGGTGTCAACATTACGTATCGGGCTCCAGCTTCTCACCACGAGCAAGGACGCGTACGACCCTACTTGGTTGAGAAACTACATCCATCATGGCTTTCACGGCGGGTGGGCGTTCCACAAGACCTTTGCCACTACGAAGGACGGGAGGAGCTCCACCATTCCTGTTTTTACCATGAATGTGGTGAGGTATGTTTTTCCTGTTCCTGAACCCGCTGTCAGGATCCTCGTGTTTCCTATTGCCATGTGTATCCTCAGGTAGAGGTCGGACTTCCAATACATTCAATCCAGCTCGGGCAGCCCAATAGGCGGCGAGAGTACCCGTGGTACGGGGCTCAAACTTGTTGACGTGAGGTGTAGGAAGGGGGACGGGTGATTCCACAAATGAAGGGTTTTTTGGAGCCAATGTCACCGGTTCAGAGTTCTGAGCTATGACGGCAAAAACGAGCTTCGAGTTCGCGTTCCAAGACTCGGTTCCAGTATCGGAAGAGGTTGCCTGAACCGGTAGGCGCCCCGCCTCCCAGCATGCGCAGCAGATGGTTCTACGAAGCCATTCGGGAGATCCCATCAATGGGTTTGGCGCATTGGTGTTGAAGGCGATGTCTTCCCAAGAAACGAAGGCATCATCCTGTTGTACACGTATACGGGGATTGGTCCCGACCTGTGCCTCAAGTACTCGAGATGCGGCGCGGGCGCGCTGAGAAAGTGGACTGGTCCCCTTCTTGAGCAAATCGAGGGTGTTCAGGACTGAAGGGGGGGGGAAGGTCAAACTTCAGAAATAAGGGACATATTTACTACCCACCTTCAAGGGGGACAATTATGATTTCCTCGCGACCGTCCCGACTCCACTTCTTGAGGTGACCCAAAGCGTGGATCAAGACACTAGCGTCGAGAACGATGACGTCGGCATCCTTTGTGCCTTTTCCACGCTTCTGCTTCTTCTCCGAAGGGTCTCTAAGAGGCCTATCATCAATACGCTGCTTTGGCGGTGAGCCGGAGACCCGCCGGGAAGTGTGATGTTGTTCAGTAGGGCTCCTCCCGCCTTGGTCGCTGCGAGGCACTCTGCGATCTCTCCAGTTTTCGGCCCCTGGGGTGCGGTTATTTACCGACTTCTCGAGTTGCTCGACCTGGTGACTTAGGAAAGCGGCACCCAACGCTCTGGACATGGTCGCCTTATCGGCACCTGAGACCTGTGGGTAATGAGTGAGAATTTGCAGGGAGGAATGCATGCGAATTAAGTCACCTTTCCTTGCATGTCACTGGGCAATTGTTGGCTGGGGCAGATACGGATGAGGAGAGAGAGAGAGAGGGAGGGAGAGAGAGCGTGGGCCATCCATCATTCCCTCATGCACCCGCCGCCGTCACACACACCGTCACGTCACCTCCTCAGCTCACACAAGCGATACTAGAGAGAATGTCGAGAAAGATTGGCAGGATTGGAGACTGGAATAACAACTCTCAATCGGGATCCGACAGGTTCATGTCTCATATTCGTCTGTTTACAGCGACATCTAACGCGAACGGTGACCCTAGAAGCGGCTCCAGTGGACCCAGGATCGCAACCCTCCGCGACACCAGCCAGCCAGATCCACCAGCCAGACATCACGCAAGCGACGACGAGGACGAAGAGGAGTCTGGCAGGGATCAGGCTGAAAGCTGGTTTGCCGGCGGTGAGCGAAGGTTGGTCTTCATTATATCCTGAACCTCAATCACATATCTGATCCGCCACATTCAAGTGGGATATCGGTAGAGAACCCCGGTCGTCCCAACTTTCCAGGAGGATCCCTTGTGCAGGATCTTTTACGTAGAGCTGCAGAGTGAGTGATACACCCACTAAGATCGCTCATCTCACAAACTGCAATGCCCAGAGCCGGTCCAGCTGCAAATAACACTCCTCGCAGCATGTTTTCTGGTGGCGGATACACCCTTGGGAGCGATGATGCGGAGAGCACCTACGTTCCCGACCCAGACGCACAAGGTTTGTCTTGACATTCCCGCTTCTAATCGCCTACCCACTGAGACACCCGCTAGATGCTCCCCCCGCAATTCGACATTTGACGTTCTGGCGGGATGGCTTCAGTGTTGAGGATGGTCCGTTAATGCGATATGACGATCCTAATAACGCACAGATTTTGGAAGAGATTAATTCAGGGTACAGCCGCCTGCTCCATTTCTAGTCCCATTTCTCACAGTTTTCTATAGCCGGGCCCCGCCCCAAATCTTGAACGTTCAGGTTGGACAACCCGTCGAATTGCGTGTCGCTCGCCGGATTAATGAGGAGTACGTTCCCCCGGCTGCCGGTCCAACACAAGTGTTCTCCGGCACTGGTAATCGACTCGGAGCCCCTGTTCCCCCCATCTCTGGAACTGAACACCCAGTGCCCGGAAGGTTCGATGAAAGGGCTGGTCCCAGTGAACCACAAAGAGTGTCAACAAGATTTGAGGTGGATCAAAGTCAACCAACAACTAGTATTCAACTTCGTCTGGCCGATGGGACCAGGTGTGTCATTCATTTCCCATTCCCCGTGGTAGCCCGGTTGACCATGCAAATAGGATGGTGTGCAGGATGAACCTCACACACACCGTCGGTGACATAAGGAACTTCATCAATGCGTAAGTTCTGTGCACCCACTCCTGCTGCTGCTAACCAACCACGTCCTTAGATCTGATCCTGTTAACTTGACACGTCCCTACACAATTGGGACGACTTTTCCCAACAAGACGTTAGACGATGACACACAGACGATCAGAGATGCAGGACTTGCAAACAGTGTAGTCTTACAAAAATGGGTTTAAGCACGGCAGATAATCCAGATACGACATGACAATGTATTAAAACATCACGTGTTGGGAACATCCCTTTATCATATCGCGTCGCGTCGCGTCGATCTATTTAACACTTTCATCAGTGCATCACTCGCACCAATACTTTGGTGATGCCACTTAATACTCGCTCTTCCCAGTCTACACAACCAACGCGGACTCAAAAGAAGAAGCCTGGGAGACGTGGAGCTCGGGACTCGGAGGACGAGGCGGATGACGCTCCTACGAATATTCATGGCATTGACGGAGACGATGATCTGGACCAGACCGGGGGGGCAAACAACGAGGTATGTCGTGGCCATATTCTTTCTGTCCTTCAGATAACCCCAAAGCCACCCAGGAAGCAGATAAAAAGGCTCGGGATTTAGTCCGTCTTGTGCTATTCACAGAAAACCGCAGAGTGCCTCTAAAACGGGAGGAAATCTCAAAGAAGGGTATGTGGTTGATTTCAAACGGACATTGGGAACATTTTTCACCTTTATTTTCGCAGTACTCGGGAATACCCCCCGTGCATTTAAAGATGTACTAGAACGGGCACAGGGGATCTTACGGACCACCTTCGGAATGGAGCTGGTCGAGCTGCGGTCGCGAGCAGAGCTTGATAAGGAAGATGTATCTAAGGACAATGCAGACGGAAATCAAAGAAAAGCCACCGGCGTGAAGAAGAAAGGTAAGTACGACCCTCCAGTATGCCCCTGCTAACCGCCACAAATAAATACGATTGTATAGCCGCTGTTAGTGGAAGCAAGAGTTACATCCTGCGCTCGATACTGGACCCTATCATTCTTGATTACGCTGCTCTCACAGACCAAGAAGTTTACGAGCAGGAGATTGAGGACTTGCCTGAGGGGGCTGATGATGCGGCACTTGTCACGTATGGGAGCATTATCTCCTGGAGCGATTCTGACCAGCTCGGTTCACTGGGTATTCTATATGTTGTCCTCGCACTGATACTTGTCAGCGGGCGGGTCATCGCTGACAGTGCGCACATTGTCTGTATTCTCCGGCTTGCACTAATGGAGCCACTTCAGACGAATTGCGAGCCATCCTCAAGCAGTTACAGCTGCAACCAACAGAATCCGTGCATTTCGACGATAAGTCGACTCACCAGTCTCTTACGGTTAATGCGTATCTTGGTCAGCTGGTGAGGCATGGTTACCTCGACTACTCTAAGATCGGGGATGCCAAGTCTGGCGGGAAGCGGGGTAGGGTTCCAAATCCCAGTCAGGCCGGGGGAGAAGAGGTCAGCAATGGAGAGTGGAGATGGGGGCCCCGCGCACACAGTGAGGTGGGAGAACAAGGTGTTGCTCGGTTCGTGGCGGAGTTCATGGCGGAGCGGACGGCTGATCCAGAGGCTGGAGAGGAGACACAACAGAAACTCTTAGAAGCGATGCTGAAAGGTATCAAAGGCGTTACGGGCGAGTTGTCGGACGTAAAGTGACCACTGTGACACCCCTATCTTCGTCCTTAGCACCAAGTGTATGCGTATAACCAACACAACTGTGACGTCAGCACGCACCCCGGCACTACACCACGCTTCATCTTAACCACAACGAGCGATGGGTTCTATAGCAGATGAAGCTGCGCTGGCCAAAATTTACCGGCCAGATACTGCAATCAATCTCTTGCCACAAGATGATACTGCGGTGCACCTCAGTGACGGGATACAACAGTACATTGCGAGTCAACTGGGACTGGTAAGCCCATTGGATCGAATGATAACCTTCGCTTGACATCGTGAACGCATTTTTACAGGACCCCCAAGCACTTTTGAAGCTTCCTGTTTTGAGCTCATCCCCAGTCGATGGCTCCCATCCAATCATGGACTACTTTATTTCGTTTGTGTCTAAATAATTCATTCTTCAGTTGCCGGCCGGTAGTCTGAGGACGACACTTTGATTTCAGGTCCTCGCACAACACATATCTTATGGCTAGACAATTACTCGGACATTCCACCGCAGCCGCTTACACACATGTCCTGTCCCATGGTGCAAGATGCGTCGAGATTGATGTGTGGCCATCTGCCAAAGGACCAATCGTCACTCACGGACACACCTTCAGCAAGAGCGTCCCATTACTCGATGTTTGCAAGGCGATAGGGGATTCTGTTACCGAAAATGACTGGCCTATCTTCGTAAGCCTCGAGTGCCACGTTGGGGTGGAGGGTCAACCTGAGATGATTGGTCTCATGGACCGAACGTGGGGTGACAAACTCATCAGGGAAGTCTTGGATGGAACGACCCCGGAGGGTGTGTCTCCGCAAGAGCTGAAAGGGAAGATCCTGCTCATGGTATGTTGGTCGCGAATGTGGCTTCATTCGCCGAGTTAATTGGCCTAGGTGGAATATTACCACACCACGGCTCCAGGAGAAGACACTGTGGACGTATCCACCGACTCCTCCACAGATTCGGAATCATCACAGGAATGGCACAGCCAAGTCCTTAGTAGGCTTGTGGGAAGAAAGCATTCGACGAAGAACCGGCCAGCAAAAGCCAAAATATCTGACGCCCTCGCTGCTCTTGGACCCTACGCAAGAAGCATGAAGCCTGGGAGGGACTGGCACATCGAAAGTATGTGCCTCCCAGCAGCAAAGTTCGATTTATAACCAGATCCCACAGGATCGGAGTACCCCGTGCCGGTGGTGGTAAACATTTCTGAATCTGGGATGTTCTCCCTGTTGCCACATTCTCTAAAGCATTTGATATCACATTCTCGAAGAAACTTGAGGAGGGTATACCCCAAAGGTCTTCGAGTCACGTCGGGTAACCAGAATCCTTTGACCCAGTGGCACAACGGCTCGCAGATCGTTTGTTTGAACTGGCAAAAGTATGACATGGGGATGCAACTCAATGAGGCACTGTTCGTCGGGACGCCGGGATGGGTACTGAAGCCAGCCTATATGCGTGGATTACCTGAGGAGCATCCAAAAAGGGTGAAGCTCTTGGGTCATGTCTATGGGGTTTCAGCCAGTACGTCTTAGAACGTTCGCGTCACTCGAGCATTGCATCACCTGATGGTCCCCAGTGCCCTGCCCTGACGACACTACGAAATTCCACGCTTACGTCCGAGTGCAGCTGATACACACAAAACGGACTCATGAGTGGAAGACGAAATCGAGACAAGGAGAAGCCATTCGTGGCAGCCCCGGCGTAGACCTAATTTGGGATGAGAAATTCCAGTTCAGTTACGACAGTGATGAGCTGGCTTTCCTGCGGTGAGATCGCAAATGGGAGCGAGTCACGGGGGTTGGACTGACAAACTTGATCAAGGATTCTCCTCCAAGAGGACGAGTACGGAAGGGATGACGAACTCGCTGTTTTTTGTGTGAGGCTCTCGCACATACAGCAGGGATGGAGGCTGGTCAGATTATTCAACATGAAGGGAAACGACTCGGGTGCAACATTACTGATCAGTCTCTCCCTCGAGTGGTAGTTCAATAATTGCAATGCAGTGTGGAATGTGGGGATGACATCGTTAGAGAACCTCTACACCTCACCAGAAGACGTAATGGTTACTTTTGCTCGAGTATTTCCACTCTCAGTTCCAACCGATTCCACTTGCTTCACGACGTCCATACCTTCTGCCACCTCCCCAAAGACGACGTGCTTGCCGTCCAGCCAAGGGGTGACAACGGTCGTGATGAAGAACTGATAATATGAGTTGGACCTATGGTTTGATTCTGAGAGCGAACGAACCTGTGAGCCGTTGGTATTGCGACCCGCATTGGCCATAGACAAGAGTCCGGGTCGGCTGTGCTTGAACTTGAAGTTCTCGTCTTCAGAGTATTTTAGAATGGCTAGAAAAGGAAGATAGAGATAGAGGGCGTACCGGAGAACATCTCTCCGAAGATGGACTTTCCTCCAGTACCATCGTGATGAGTGAAATCTCCGCCCTGGAGCATGAACTGGGAGTGTGCAGGTCAAAGGTGAGTGGGATAGAGCGGTGGCCGAGGGTATAATGACGTACCCTCGGGATTACCCTGTGGAATGTAGATCCCTGGTAACCAAAGCCATGCTGACCGGTGGCAAGCTCGCGGAAGTTTTGTGCAGTCTTTGGAACAGCTTCGTCATAAAGCTTGAAAATAATCCTTCCGGCAGGTTTCGAATCGATGGCAACATCAAACTATACGAAATAAAGTCAAGCTCGGGGGACAGTGCGGTGTGCGTCGACTCACGAAAACGTTGCGCCTAGAGAGGAGAGAGTAAATGAGGACTAATTGACGAAAGACAATGTGAGATACGCACTTTGTGACCGTTGAGGCGGACGTCGCGAATCGTCGAAGGAAGGCAGACATCGCTGTCGGCGGTGAGCGGTCAATGAGCTGGAAGTGATGATCACGTGCGCAGGCCGGATGTATGATCGTCGATCAGTGATTCGGACATCGCGGGTGTTAAACGTTATGATATGCCAGGTAGCTAGTAGTGTATTATACAGGCAACGAGCAAAGCAAGGCGAATAGCAATACGACAGGTTCAATCAGCAACCCAATTGATAGAGGCACAGCCAACTATCTGATCACAAACTTCGACCCATTAAAAATACTCCCACTTTCCACTCCTTCCTCCTCCTGATTGCTCGTACCCCATACCTTCCACATCTTCATGGCTTCTTCAGCAGGGCAAATGGTAAAAATCTTCGTTCCGTCTGGGCTCAGGCAGCTGTGGCCGATGGCAGAGGTATGGGCTGTTAGGCTCAGAAGTCTGCTGTAGCTCGGGTACGAATGGACTGTGATCGAATTGCTGAATTCGCTGGAATGTTTCTTGAGGCCGCCGGTACCGTCTTGCCATGAGTCGCCGTGGGTACTCAGTAGTTCTTTGCAGTGGGGCGACCAATGGAGCGAGCTGATCGCCGTACGCATTGGAATCATCTGTGTCGGTGAAGTCGATTTGTCAATTGTTTCCAGGGTGTTCCAAACGCGAATCCTGCCATCTGGTGAGAGAGTTCCAGTGGCCAGGAGCTCTGGCTTCCACGGACACCACGCGAGCGCCTGGAGCTTACAGTGAGTCCAGGTTCTATGCGGAGATAATGCAGAAATCACCTTGACCAATGCCCCGTGTTTCATTCGCCCGCCCTTCTTACTACCCTCGCCCAGAGACTTACATGCGGCGGCATCCCAGATCTGTACGACCCCTGATGCATCGCCGCTGGCAAGATATTTCCCATCTGGGCTCCACTCAAGCGCATATACTGGAACCTTGTGCCCCCCTAATTTTGCAATAGTCTGCGGAACACGGACATCGTATAAGCCGATGGACCCTGGTCTCTCACCCACTGCCAGTACTTCATCGTGCCAACTGAGCGAGTAAACGCCAATACGCTTCTCGTCCGACCAATCTCTAACGAGCGTTGATTCTGCAGCATCCCACAGGTGAAGAGTTCCCCGCTCCGCACCGAGAGCAAGAACGTTTGAGTCCTGTTTTGCCCAGTCAATGACCCTTATCGGAGGATCGGTATTACATAGATGGGTTATTTCTCGTGTGTCAAGGTCTTGGTAATATACATCGCAACCACAGGCGACAGCGATCTTGTTGGATGTGGACCATGAGAGGGGAAAAGATAGGAGGTCCGAAGGAACGCCCGGGGCATCAAGTGCCAACACAAATTGCTTGTTGACACCCAAGTTTGCTAGGGAAGATACGGGAGGGATGGCTTTGGGTTGTTGGAAGAGCCGCATGACGTTACTTCGTAGCGATTGAAACACCTTGCTCTCGGGAGTCCAGAGTGCGCGGTCGTTGTAAGAAAGAATGTGGTCGTCAGCCAAGCCAAAGACGTTCGCAATGCGCACTGTCCTAGGACTTGCATGAAGGGGAAGAGAAAAGGGTCGGCGGGTTGGAATGTATCTATCACCCTAGACAATGTGAATGTGTTTAGCATGTGGTGCTAGGGAGAAGAGGCAAGACTGAAGGACGTGCCCTGGATGTTGTCCCTTGTCCGGTTTGAGTGGTGTTGGATGCCGCTAAGGTGTTTTGCGGACGTTCTGGGGAAGAGTGGGAGAGTCTGCGTTTCTTGGAAGAGAAAGTGTTGGTGAACGAATCCCTCCATTCACGTCGTTTCTTGGGTAGAGGAGTTGTACAGTCAATTGAATCCTGCATTCCGGGCGACTTGCCCCGCGTACGAGAGGTGGTACAGAAGCCGAAGGGGAGCGATCAGGATGATTCCGTTTTCTCACGTTTGCTCACCCCTCATCGTATCCTTTATTACCGTCATCGCTGAACGGCAAACGCAGTGTATATGTTCCAGTGGAAACGAATGACAAACTAGCGAATGATATGGGTATACCAAAAAAACAGAGGAGTGTTGGGGCGTCTATCGTCGACCGGACCCCCTCCCGTAGCCAACTTGGAGGTTGTCCAATTCAGCCTCAAGACTCTTAATGGCACTGTGAGCGTGTTCCAAATCCTTATTGAGTCGATCACGTTCCGCAATAAGCTACAAGGGAAGGGGGGACATAAGTGCGCTGAAAAGTGCATGATTAAAGTGCAACTAACGTGTTGCTCCCATTGCCTGAACCTGGCCTCCTCGCTCTTGACTTGCTCGGTGAAGCGTTTACGAAGGGCTTCCTCCTCCTCTTTGAATTTCGGATTATCGGACTTCTTCACTCGAGGTTCACCGAACTTCCTGGTCTCCATCTGTTGTTGACGGTAGTTTTCATAGTGGATGTCTTCAGTTGTGGAGATCAAATCGAGCATGTGGGTGCGAATTAAGCAAGACCGCAACTTTCGGAAATCGCAGTGGTTCTCGTTCTCAACTGCGGAAACGTCATCTGAGCCTTGCTTTAATAGAAAAGAAAGCCGGGGCATACCCTCTGCAACCCCCCAAAGGTACTCCCGTCCCTTGACAACACGGCCGTCGGCGGTGGTAACATCCTCAGTGGACCCAATGATGGAAAAGGGCATGGCGTCGAGAAGCACTCGAGCATTTTCAGCAGCGGCCTCGTCATCGGTATCGATGGGAGGCTGGTAAATGCGGATTCCCTGAGCGGCGATCACCTCGCGAATCTACGTAGGATATGTATCAGGAGTCAATATCGCCGCGGAAAACTAGGTTTCTCACTCGCTGCTTGAACGCGTAAAGGTCGTTCTGGGTCAATGTGTCCGCCTTCGCGATTACCGGAATAAGGTTGACGCGTGTCCCGAGACGCTTCATGATTTCAATGTCCAACGGCTTGAGCCTAGAGGAAGGGAATGGGTAAGCATCGCGGGGAAAAAGATGTACGGAAAAGGTGCGGACGTGTGACCGGTTGGGCGGATAAAGTAGAGACAAGCATGCACTCGGAGGTCCGTCTTGTCGGTCCTTAGAGGCTGCTGCTCTTGTCGCATATACGCCTCATGTTGGTCGTCGATGAAGTCGACGATGGGGGACCAAGAATCGCGGTTGTTGACATAGTCACCAAAGCCGGGAGTATCAATGACAGATAACTTGGCTTTGAACTGCTTCTCTTCCAACTCTGCCTTGATGATTTCGACCTCGGTCAACTTGTCAAGTTGCTTGAGGTGACGGCGGTTGTAGTTCTTTGGGGCAGACAACTCGGTGGAGAATAAAGTGTTAATGAGCGTAGTTTTCCCCAAACCAGATTCACCTGCGCGAAGGTCAGCGCATATGCGACTATTCAGAAGTGGGCGACGCGACTGACCGACGACCATGATGGTGAAGTGTGCGCCCCGTTTGGCAACGATTTTATGTTTCTATACCAAGCTTTAGGCGAAGATAGACGCGACGGACAGATAAACACACCTGGTTGGGCAAGTTGGCGATGCCGATACCTTCAGACATTGTTTCTTGGATGATGCTCGTCGACGGAGACCAAGGAAAGGTGTTGGTGGAAGACAGCAAGTCTTGTTTGTCCCTATTTGTTTGCCGTGCAGTGGCACCATTACCAACACCCGAGCCGATCCTTCTTCAGCTTCCAAGTAAGCAAGCGAGAGCGGGGAACCAACATTACATTATTCTGAAACTAGAGGTACTATGACAGCAATGTGTGTAACTATCGATTAGTCGAAGGCGTATAAACTTTTCGTATATGGTGGGATCGTTTAAAATCCTCCCATACCACCCATACCACCCATTCCTGGCATGCCTCCGCCAGACTTAGGCTCCTCAGGAGACTCCACGATACACGCTTCGCTGGTAGTCAAGAGACTCGCGACACCGGCAGCGTCTACCAAGGCCGTCCGTACCACCTTCAAAGGGTCGACAATACCGGCTTTGATCATGTCCACGTACTCGCCCTTGGCGGCATCATAACCCCACGAGAACTTCTCCGGCATGGAATAGGGTTCGGAAAGGAGGGTTCCCACAATAACAGACGACTCTTCTCCAGCGTTATTGAGAATCGTACGGGTGGGGTGCGTCAAGGCACGACGGATGATAGACACGCCTAGGTCCTGATCAAAGTTGGCTGTTGGAATGACCTTGCTTGCTTGCGTGCTTGAGTGCGAGCCGGATGGCGTGGGCGAACCAAGGGCTAGAGACGCTTTGAGAAGTGCCGTACCACCGCCAGGAAGGATTCCCTCCTCAACCGCAGCGCGCGTAGCGTTCAAGGCGTCGTCGTACCGATCCTTCTTTTCCCCAACCTCGACCTCCGAGCTGCCCCCAACCTTGATGACCGCAACACCACCACTCAGCTTGGCCAATCGTTCTTGAAGCTTAGTCTTATCGAACTCGCTGGTCGTCGAGTCCGAAATCAAGGAACGAATCTGCTCACAGCGGGCGGAAATAGAGTCTTTCGAACCTTCGCCGTTGAGGATAATGGTGTCATCCTTAGTGATGGTAGCAGACCCGGTGGACCCGAGCATGTCAGGCGTGGCCTTTTCGAGTTTGATGTCCAATTCGTCCGTAAAGACAGTTCCACCAGTGAGGATTGCTAGATCGCCCAAAATTGACTTCCTGTTATCTCCGAAACCTGGTGCCTTAACTGCAGCGACCTGGAGCTGACCGCGGAGTTTGTTGAGGATGCAGGCTGCAAGGGCCTCACCATCAATGTCCTCAGCGATGATGAGGAGCGGGCGTCGGGACTGAGCGGCGGTCTCCAATGATGGGAGAATATCCTGAAGAAGAGAGATCTTCTTCTCGGAGAGGAGGATCAACGGTTTCTCGAATTCGACCTTCTGAGACTTGACGTCGGTCACGAAGTAGGGAGAAATGAACCCTCGGTCGAACCTCATCCCTTCCGTGATCTCAATTTCGTCCTCGATAGTCTTCCCCTCTTTGACGGTGATGACTCCTTCCTTTCCGACCTTCTCCATAGCGGTTGCGATGAGGTTCCCGATGTGCGAGTCCCCGTTAGCAGAGATGGTAGCGACCTGAGCGATCTCCTCCGTTGTGGTGATGGTTTTGGCGTGCGAAGACAAGACCTGTACAATTTTTTCCACAGCGGCTTGTGCACCGCGTCGGAGGTCCATGGGGTTGCATCCGGCAGCAACATTTTTGACGCCTTCGGAGTAAATGGCTCGGGCAAGGACAGTGGCGGTCGTCGTACCATCACCAGCAATCTCGTTTGTTTTTGAGGCAACTTCCTGGACAAGACTATGGATATATGAGGGTAAGAATACAGCAGGGATTCAAAAGTACAAGAACACCCACCGAGCACCAAGGTTCTCAAACTTGTCTTTGAGTTGAATGGATTTTGCAACCGTCACGCCATCTGTTCTATGGTCAATATGGAAATAACCCGAAGCGAGAGCAAGTACACACCCTTCGTGATCTTTGGGGCACCAAACGACTGCTCAATGATCACGTTTCGCCCTATTGACATTCAATTACCAACAGCAGCTTTGACAAATGCATAGCACATACCTTTGGGGCCTAGTGTCACGCTAACTGCGTTCGCAAGTATATCCACCCCAGCCAATATGCTTGCTCGCCCTTCATTGGAAAACTTGACGTCCTTGTGCGCGTACCGACGTGAAATACGTGTCGCTGGCGAACCACCAACGACACGACGAGCGACCTTGTTGGAGGACTGGGAGAGGTGATGCATTGTTGGAAGGGGGAAGGGATTCGTGCAAGTGGACGGGAAAACAAGAAACTGGAAGTACACGTAGAGATGCTTGGGTATAAAACCGGCTTCCCTAGCGCCCACTCACGGTCACATGACTTGGGGCCATCAGCAAGACGCGTCGGTTATTAATTACAGCGTTCCGCAGGTTTGTTTGTGAAGCTAAAATATATCGTGCAGTGGATGTCGATGACCACCCGTAACACTAGATAAATATTATTTCCGGCCAAACTTTATCGGCATTCCGACCGACCCGGATGGTCATTGTCACCAGGGGGTCCGCCCGCTCAGGGAGCTCGACTTATGTCATCATTTTTTTCGGTTCGGTGCCACCATCCTAGGGCCGCCGTCCGGGCCAAGCAATCACCATCCTCCGGCCCACCGCCTTTTTTTGTCATCAACTAATCCCCCGCCGGGCTGGTCGGAATGGTCATACATGATCTTTCACTGTAAGAAGTAAGAGCGCTGAAAAATAGTACATACAAGTACAAAAAGTATTGATCATTATTTCTGTGTAATTTTCGGTCGTGTGTGTGTGTGTGTGAATTCTATTATACTCCCATCAGCTTGGCGGCCAGAGGAGTCCCTATCTACTACAGGATTTCCGTTCCTAGCATACAGCTAAACTTTAATCAATTGTCCGAGAGGACACCCTAGAGGGAAAAGGAAAAATAATAAACTGAGAAAGAAGTGATGGTGGTGGAAAACCACATAGGGTGGACAGGGACTGGCCAATACAGGCCTAAGAAAGAATCAGGTCGCTATATGACCTTGTCAATGGGACCTCCCGCATCGACAGCTCAGAGAAAGGTTCACGGCGGTTTGTAGGGCGTGTGTGTGTGTGTGTGAATTCTATTATACTCCATTCAACTCGGTGGCCAGAGGAGTCCCTATCTACTACAGGATTTGCGTTTCTAGCACACAGCTAAACTATAATCAATTGTCCGAAAGGACACCCTAGAGGGAAAAGAAAGGTTGGAAATAAATAGA
>Ga0307512_10003853_pt1 | contig 16882 bp, 25 predicted proteins | sample 14_EM_MG_FD_200267 | JGI IMG/M metagenome (GOLD analysis project Ga0307512, IMG submission 200267) | Populus trichocarpa ectomycorrhiza microbial communities from riparian zone in the Pacific Northwest, United States - 14_EM | ecosystem: Host-associated > Plants > Roots > Unclassified | place...
ATTCTATAAGCTTCCATTCCCTTCCATGACCTTCTGTCACTTTCTACAACGTTCCAGTAGCTTCTATGACTGCATGTATATATACTGTACCTCTTAGCATAGAACAAGTCTCTAAGCTTGTTCTATTCATGCAATACAGGTTATTGTCACTTCCTTGAACATGTGCAGCTTCCTCCTGAAAGAACCTCTCTGCGATAGTCGACTTTGTCGCTATTCACCTCTTACCTCTAAACATCTTCAAGATCACATGTCGTATCTTGCTCGATTCCAAGTTGCATTTTGACTTGTGTAATCTTCACTCACTCTCAGACAAGTCACATGATGTATCACATGATCTTCTTTGACCCTTTGACTAGTCACATGACGTCTCACGTGACCAATCCCGACACCTGATACCCGACACCTGCCTTTCCTCTTTGAATCACTGACACGATTACCAAGTTAGGACAACTTCCTAATCGAGACGTCAGGTCAACTTCCTATTTGGGAATTACCCCTATCTGAAAACTCCAGAACTCAAACAACTGAAAGACACAGTGACCTAACCATGACACAGAAGGTTATAGAAGGTTATGGAACTCTATGGAAGTCTCTGGAAAACATGAGAATGTTCCACAGGTAAGTTAGGTAAGTGAAAGGAGAATGGCCTGGAGTCAAGTACAAAAAGGGAAAGTAAGAGATTAGGTAAGAGAGGGGCAGTCTGTGACACCAACACTTGTATTAGGATGGAAAATCCTGAAACCTATAGACAATGGAGAGCTACAGTCTAGCACCAACAAAAGATTTACTTAAAGACAAAGGTACTCCATTCAGAATATGGAACTCCCAGCAGTAATTGCACCCAAGGACAGGGACAGAGACAGACTTCTAGATAGGTCTGGCATCGCCCTGGTAGCAACAACTCTGGTTCCAACAACCAAAACTGGTGTGGACAAGGAAATTGCACACAACCTCCCTGACCACATCTTCCTCCCCAAGATGATAATGCCATAGATACTTCTGCTGTTATCTGCAAAGCAACAAAGGATAAGGAATGTGAAGAGTACCAAAAAACAGGCCAATGCTTTGAATGTGGAAAGCAAGGCCATCTCATTCATAACTGCCCTAATAAAGAGGCTCATGCTTGCACTACTTGCATGGTCCAGATCCAGGACAACAATAAGTCAGTCACTTCTGAAACCCCCTGTTATGATCTGGTTCTGCCCCTATTTTATTTTCTATTTTCCTTACCTTTTTCAGTCACATAACCTTGTGTCACCTGATCAGTCACCTGATCAGTCACCTGACCCTTGTCACCTGACCGGACAATCACCTGACCTTTCAGTCACATGACCACCCCTATTCTTCTTACTTCTTATTGTCCTATAGCCCATTGTCTGCCATATATGGGGACCTTATTGTCTCTGGGCCTATTGTCCTACTCCCCATTGTTCTCTCTTGTTATTGTCTTTGTCTCCATTGTCCCAGAGCCCTATTGTTCATCTTATTAGGACACTTAGTCATGGTAGCTGCCTCAGTAGTATATAAGCCTAGCTTGTATCATAGAAGAGGCCTTAAGCCTGACTTGGTTTTCCAATCCAAGTGTTGTTGCTCTCACCAATCTTGTGTGCTCCCCTCCTTTCTCTCTATCTCATCTCTCTTTGGGTTGTCTCAAGATCCCTTGAAACTCTCCCTTGTCACCCTACCTTTCTCCCAAGACATTTGTCTTGTGGAACTTCATCTCAAAGCACCTCCTGTTGTCACTAAGGGTGCCAGTCCCTTGTAACTCTCTGCATCGCCAGACAAACTGTGCACGTTGCACCTTAAGGCCCTTGGACCTTAACACAAGTCAGGCTTACCCCAGAACCCCCTTGAAACACAGGGAACAATCGACAAAGTGGCAGCAATCATACTTTTAGGAGAACTCACAAACAAGCAAAAAAGGGTCAACAGATGGCAGGTTGATAATCTCCCTAGCCACATCAAAGGACAAGCATATTTTGAAGACTACTCAAGAACAGGAGGAGCACTCAATCTCAGTACTAGATAATATGTTGACAAACCAAACAAGAAACACAATGTAGTAGAATTTGTCAAAGTAGAAGGAGAAGACTATTGGACAGCCCTCAATTGGAGCAGCACTGAAGATTATTGGTACATAGCCAGACCAGCACTCATCTCCAGAGAAAACCCATTCCTTGGTTGGTGGAGTCTTGACAATCCCCAACATCCAGACTATGTCAACCCAGAACAGTTTACTGAAGCAACTGAAGGGCCACACCTTCCCCTCAAAGCACATCCAAGGGAAAGTACAGAGGAAATCCTTACAGGAGGATTGCATCACATCGCCACACTTCAAGAAGCATCGCCACTATCTCCTCAGGAACCCATACTACCCCAGATTGAAGAGGCAATCACTCAAGGCATTAGCATCCCTCTTGACATCACGCCAGCTGTAGCAATCCTTCCCCCAGTTCCTCAAAGATCCTCTGGCCCATCTATATCTAGACCAGGTCCTCCAAACGTACCCATCACAGTCACAGCACCAGGAGGAAGTACCCTCTCATATGTCCCAATGTCAGGACCATAGCAACTGATACAAGTAGCCACTAGCAGAGGACAAACTATCATAGTCACCATAGCATCAAATGGAGGATTAAAAGGAACTTCTCCCCAACCATTTGAAGGAGACAGGAACAAGAGCCATGCATTCCTAGTCACATTCAGCATCTTTTGATTGGCAAATTGAAAGAATGAGGCCATGAGCAACCCAGCTACACAAGTCACCACCACACTTACCTACATGCAAGGAAGCATGATGGAGCCTTGGAAAGAAGAACAAATGACCAAGCTTGAAGCACACATCACAGGAGGAACAGCTGATACTGAAGAAATCCACTGGACCAAGTTTGAACAAGCCTTCAAAGACTCCTTTACCAATACCAATAGAAAGCAGGAGGCATTTAACAAGCTTATCAGACTCAAACATAGACCAAACAGTCTCAACATCTTCATATCTGAGTTCAAATGACTTGCCACTGCAGCCAGAGTATAGCTTGATGACCACAGAACAATCTATCACTTTAAACAAGGTCTCAAGTCAGGACTAATGCAAGCCATCATCGCCTCGAATGCCTACACCCCTGTGAATCCATGGACAACGTTCCAAGAATAGGAAGACAACACCTGCTCTTGCCACCTTAAATGGATACATGGCCAGGAATTCAAAAGACAAAATGACAATAGACAACAGGGCCTGTACCAGGTACTCGGTATCAAACCAAAGAGCAGAGGTCACCCAAACCAAGGACACCACACTACTTCCCAAGGAGGAAACGCTATGGACATAGATACCATACACAGACTGGAACTATCTGACAAGCAGAAATCAGAACTTATGGCTACTAGGGCATGCTTCTACTGCTTCAAAATAGGACACCAAGCCAAGGACTGCCACAAGAAACAAGTGGACCATGCCAAAGGCAGCAGAAGACCCACTAGTAACTCACCATGCATTGATAGAAATCAATCCACCCCAGACATGACCCCATCTGACATTGCCTAGTTCCTGAAAGACAATGTGGACACCATAGATGACAAAACCAAGCTGTCTATTGTGGAGAAAATCCTGCCAACAGGTTTTCCAATGGGTCCAAACTAGCTGCCATAGTTAGAACCCTCCATGTCAATAGTGTGTACTTTAGTCTGAAGAACTTTATCTGAATAAATTTCACTTTATCACACTATCAAGGGCAGGCAGAAGAAACAGCATTACTCAACTCAGGAGCTATGGAAAACTTCATCAACCATGCAATGGTGACCAGACTTCAACTTGGCACCAAGAAGCTCAATTTTCAAAGACCAGTTTTTAATGTTGACGGAACAATGAACAGACATGGAACAATCACCCATGCTTGTGATCTTATAGTCAAATAAGGAAACAAGAAAGTGCAACAACACTTTTACATATCAAATCTTGGAAAAGACAGATTCATTTTAGGATATCTGTGGTTCTGAGCTTTCAACCCAGATGTCAACTGGGCAGAAGCAGAACTCAAAGGACCAGGAATTAAGATAGAAACAATCCGATATGAAGTAATGGAGAAAGCCAGAAATTATGTGCAGAAACTCAGAGCACACCTAGCAGCCAAAGTAGAGTGCCATCCATGGTTGGGAGTAACCCCAATGGAAACATTGGGAGGCCCAGTAGAAATCAAACGCACCCATAATGCTATCAAAATGGCCCATAAATATGACCAAGAACATGGCAAAGAGGAAGTCAAACTCCCAGAACAATTCAAATGCCATGAAGCCCTATTCTCAGATGAAGAAGCAAATACATTCCCTCCAGGATGTGGAGAAGGTGACCACAAGATAGAGCTTCTAGAAACAGCTCCAAAGAGCTTCAACTGCAAAGTCTACCCTCTATCACAAGGAGAATGGGAAACAGAAGAAAAATTCATTGATGAAAACCTTGCCAAGGGCTACATAGTCCTGTCTGACTCCCCTTACAGATTTTCAACATTTATGGTGCCAAAGAAGGATTCCAAAGAAAAATGGTACATCATCAACTACAGACCTCTGAATGCAGTCACAAGGAAGGACATCACACCCCTTCCAAACCTAAAACAGTGCATTGAAGACTTGCAAGGCATGGAGATCTTTAGGAAATTTAACATATGGTGGGGATACAATAATATCAGGATCCATGAAGGAGACAAGTGGAAAGGAGCCTTCAAGACATGACAAGGGCTCTTCAAACCAAAAGTAATGTTCTTTGGAATGTCCAACTCACCTGCTAGCTTCCAACAATTTATCAATATGCAAATCATGGAGGAATTCTACCAGAAGTTTGGAGAACTGGGAAGCCTCCAGAACTACATGGACGACTTCAGACTAGGAACCCTCCTCAAAGACATTGACCTCCATATCAAAATGATCCACTTCCTTTTCAACCTACTTACAAAACACAGAATCCACCTCAAACTCTCTAAATCAATCTTCATGCAACTGCAAATGGACTTCCTAGGTGCCAGAATATCCAAAGATGGTGTTACTGTCAACCCTGCCAAAATTGCTGGACTAGCAGAATACCCACAAGACATACTTAACCTTTGACAAGCAAGAGGATTCCTAGGTGTTGCAGGATACCACCACATGTTTGTCAAAAACTTTTCAACAATCGCCGCACCTATTACATGCTTAACAGGAAAGGACATCCCCTTTGAATGGGGATTGGAACAACTAGAGGCTCAGAACAAAATCATTCACACCATCACTTATGTACCAGTACTTGTCAAACCAGATCCTTCCAGACAATTTGAACTTGAGATAGACGCCTCACAAATTGGCACAGGAGCTATCTTATACCAGCAGGACCTACCAACCACACACACAAATGGTAAAGAAAAACCAGGACCACGACAACCAGTGGGATTCCATTCCCAAAAATTCACAACCACTGAGCAAAATTACCCTATATACAACTGCAAGTTCTTAGCTATCATAAGAGGACTCTGCTGCTGGTCATATTTGCTCAAAGGAACCGAAATCCCCATCCTGGTATTTACAGATCACGCCAACCTATGGTATTATAGAGACCCCCAAAAGATCAGCCTGCATGTTGTGGGATACCTACCTGAACAAGAACAGTACAATATTCTCCTAGAATACAAACCAGGAGTGACAAACCAAGCTGATGCCCTATCAAGGCAACCTGACTATGAAGGACCAAACCCAGATAACGAAGAAGTCCTTGTATGGCCCAACAAATACTTTTGCAAACACCACACATCAATCAGGATGTTACGATCTACCCTTCAAATTTTCACTCCCCTTATCATCCTCTGCTACCTCGCCACCCTTTGCAGTACCCCGGAGCAACCCCGAACCATCCCCAACCATTATATTCCCCTCTGCACTTCTGAGCCTATCCCCGCCACAACCTGCCCAGCCATCTATCCAGTCACCTGACCAGCCACCAGTCATGTCCAGTCACCAGTCATACCACCTGCCCAAGTACAACTCATCCAAGCCAGAGCCACTTCCTTATCAGGAAGCCCACCTGCCATTCCCAGCCGTTGAACCTTGTCTGCCTACGCCTCCAATCCCCTGGAGCCAGCATACTTGCCAGTACTTGTCCATGGAATACCTAGCCAACCAGAAGCTAGAGAACACCCTCGAGAGCAACAGCCCCATGTCTGACGACTCCCCAGAGTTGTCCATAGTCATCCCTGCCAACTGGCCCAGCCAGCAGTCGATCCCAGTACCCGATCACGTGCCAGCGCCCCAGCTCCTAGACTTCGACACCCATCCCGTTGTACCAAGCCATCATCCCCCATTAGAGGTCACTATCCCTGAGGACCCTCCGTCTCCTGCTAGCTCGCTAGGCAAGTGTAGTGCCTCCCTGACCAGCATCGTCTTGCAACCTCAGTATGTGCGCCTATGGAACGCTGAAGGGTTGATCCACAAGCACTTGCCTACATACGACAGCACACATACCATTGCAGTACCACATCGCAGATCCCCGCCTGAGAGCGCCTTGGTATCTCCCAAGGCTTCCCCTGATCTGTCTCCATCTATTCCTGAACCCGCCATCAGTGCTTCTATCCCGAATCCCACCTCGACTTCCCCTATTGGATATCTATCCCCTTGACTTGTCGGACGCCTGCACATCCTCCATTCTGACTCGGATTGACTTGTAACTTCGCATGCAACATGACTCATACCTGACTCACTTATATCTAGTCACTACGTCATTCCATATGGTACAACACAAGTCACCACTCGTTTTTGATCTGACTCCTCTTGACTTGACTCCTCTTCTACGATACTCATTCGCTACCGCTCACTTGTATCTCTTATTGTTTCACTACTTAGGAAGGATCCTATTGTTCTACCTTTTAGGATAGATGACTCTACAGACCTGTAAGACCCGCCTTAGCCCTGCAGTCAAGCCTTAAGCTTGACATGGTTTCCAATCCAAAACGTCTTGAAAGCTCATCCCTGTGTGCTCTTCTCTCTTACCTCTATCTCTGAGTCATCTCTAGTATCACTAGGAGACTCTACCTCTATCACCTGATCCGCCTTAGTCATCACTAGTGAGCACTCCCTTTCCAAAGTCCTCTTCAAAGGACTATCTGCTTGTACATGCACTACTCCCTTTCGTATAACTTGTGCACGTCGCACCTTTAAGGCCTTGGACCTTAACACAAGTCAAGCTTTCTCAACCTACACTAGTTGAGGAGTAGCAAGCCTGGAACAAACATCCCAACCCATTTTTCCCGACCTACACTGCCCCACCTGCCGTTGGAGGTTAATCTTCCACCTTACCTACATGCATCACACTGCAGCCCTTCTCTCTGAACTTCATCCCCGAGAACCCACAAACCCGTACCTGGAACACTTCCTTACCCAGTTTTACGCACAACTCAATGTCTACCATGAACAAACTTGCCGATGTGGCTAAAGCCATGAAGTCGTACGCAGAGGCTCTCAAGAGCAAAGCAACTATCAAGAAACAAGAAACCACTGGTTCACCCACATGTACCCAAGCTGGAGAGGTTGCCAGGCAGAGCACCCCCGCTACCACCACACGTACATGCACTGGAGAGGTCATCAAGAATACCCCCATCATTGCTAAAGCCGCCAACATTACTGTACAGGCTATTCAAGACCAGAGGGCCACTGGTAGAACAAACAGCACACACGTCACATGCCAGTCTACCCAGGAACCCACTGGAGCAACAAGGGGAATCAACGCGAACATGATGACACGAGAAGAACTCCGTGCCAAGCTCTACCAGGTCTTTGACATAAAGACTCCAGCACCCGTACCAGAACCACTCATACCTGTACCAGAGGAACCAATTGGTCCTATCCAAGCCAACGCCATCTGCTTCAGAGGCAAAGTCTACAAACACCAACTCCACGCATGAAGCAAGTGGAAGAACCCTCGCACCGGATGGGCGGTTAAGAAACCCAATCAAGGAAGGATCAATGATCACAGCATCATTCCCCCCGAGAACCAACTCATAAGAAGCTGCGAATGCTTCCATTGCCACAAGTGCAGACATTATGCCAGAAACTGCCACACCAAAAAGAAAACCGATCATAAAGAAGCGATCACAATCAGGGTGATCAACGCCACAAGTACCTCCCCAATCATGACATCAGCCAACCACTTGGACGCACTCCAGGAAGAAAACCTGGATACCACTTCACCTGTACCCGCACCCATTCCAAAACTCTTGGATGCCAAAAGGATCAAAGAGCTCATTGCAGCTAATGCCACAAAACTCGACATGCAAACCCAGCTTAAGCTTATCAAGCTATGCAAATCACCCACACCCGTCACTACACCATGCAAACCAACCACGACACCTGATATTAACACTGTCACTATAGGACAGGCTATTGATGAATTAAACAGCGTCTTTGTCAACAAATCAAACTTGGTGCAAACCAGCTTCCCACTTGCACACTACAGAGGAATTGACACAGAACTCGCTCTACTTGACTCCGGCGCTACAGAGAACTTCATTGACCATGCAACTGCCACCCGACTACACCTAGGAATGAAGGCGTTACTACACAAAAGAGCTGTCTATAATGTGGATGGCACACTCAATAGGAGAGGAACCATCTCTCATGCCGTCAACTTACTGGTTGCTAGAGGCAACAAGAAACTACATCAACGATTCTACATCACAGACTTGGGCTGAGATCGATTCATCTTTGGCTATCCATGGTTCAGGGAATTCAACCTGGACATCGACTGGCCTAATGGCATGCTCAAAGGACCAAAGATCAAAATGGAGACACTCAAACATGGCACATTCCAACATGTATGCAGCTTCATCAAAGAAAAGAAGAAAGAAGATCAAGACAATGATCTCATCATGAAGATTCAAGCAACTACACTCACAGACATCACCCCAGATATGTCAGACGATGATGACCACATTCCATGGATAGGAGTAACCTTTCTGGGAGAGGAAAGCGGCCCAGTGGAAATCAACAGGACGCATAATGCAGTCGAAATGGCACACAAATATGCCAGACAACATGCCAAAGAAGAAGTAACTCTACCACCCGAATTCAAATGACACGCTGCGCTCTTCTCAGATGAAGAAGCAAAGAAATTCCCCCCATCACGACCACACGACCACAAAATAGAACTCACACCCAAAGCACCTGACAAGTTCAACTGCAAACTGTACCCCATGTCACTTGCAGATCAAGCCATCGAGGACGAATTCCTTGACAAGAACCTAGAAAAAGGTTACATCGTGCCTTCGGACTCCCCCTATGGCTTCAGCACATTTATGGTGCCCAAGAAGGACAGCAAGGAGAAATGCTACATCATCGACTACCATCCACTAAACGCAGTAACCAAGAAGGACGTCACCCCACTCCCCAATCTCGCCCAGTGTATCGAAGACCTCCAAGGCATGGAGATCTTCAGCAAGTTTGACATTCGATGGGGATACAACAATATATGCATCCGCAAAGGCGACGAATGGAAAGGCGCCTTCAAGACCCGCCGCGGGCTATACAAGCCCAAAGTCATGTTCTTCGGCATGAGCAACTCCCCCCCGACATTCCAGAGATTCATTAACCACAACCTCTTCGACCTCTTGGCAGCAGCAGGACTGCATCTCAAGCTCAGCAAATCAGTATTCATGCAGCCCCAGATGGATTTCTTGGGCGTTAGGATCAGCAAGAAAGGCGCAACCATTGACCCCACAAAGATCGCTGGTATTTCAGACTGGCCAGAAGAAATCAAGACACTCAAGGGAGCAAGAAGCTTCATAGGAGTTGCAGGCTACCATCGCATGTTCATCCCCGGATTTTCCCAGATCGCTGCACCCATTACCTGACTCTTCGGCAAAGAGGTACCATTCGAATGGTCACAAGAATGCATAGACACAATGCGCGAAATCAAGCGCAGAATCACATCATCCCCTGTACTCGTCCAACCAGACCCCAGCAAGCAATTTGAGCTAGAGGTCGACACGTCGCAAATCGCGACAGGAGCAATACTTTACCAGCAAGGACCCCCCTCTACCCGACCAGATGGAACAGAAAAACCTGGCACATGACACCCTGTGGGATTCCATTCCCAGAAATTCAGCAGAACAGAGCAGAATTATCCCATCTACAACAGAGAATTCTTAGCCATCATGCACGGATTGTGCAACTGGGACTACCTCCTCAAAGGAACCTCCATCACTGTACTTGTCTATACCAACCACGCCAACCTCAGATACTACTGCAACCCTAGGAAAATCGGGCCAAGAGTGGCAGGATACCTGCCAGAACGAGAACAATACAACATGTTACTGGAATACAAGCCGGGCGCAACAAATCGAGCCGATGGGCTCTCGCGCCGAGAAGATCACGACGACGGAAGCAACCCTGATAACAACAATGTAACAGTATGGCCAGACAGCTATTTCTGCAAGGAACACACGAAAATCCGCGTAATGGACTGGGACAGTCTTGAAGACAACCTGGATCAAAAAGTCAAAAGGGTGCAATATGCGCAACAGGAAATACTCAAAAGATGGTCTATCGCCCATGGACTGACGCTATGTGACGGAACTCACTGGTACCATGGCAACGCACTGGTTGTTGTAGAAGACAATGTCCTTAGGAGGGGTGTAACATCCCTTTTCCATGATCAACTCACAGCTGGCCACCCTGGAATTTCAAAAACCTTGCAACTCATCTCCCCATACTACTGGTGGCCCAGCATGAAAACCTTTGTAACAGCCTACATCAGAGGCTGCGCAACCTGTCAAATGACCAAAGTGAACACTCATCCATTGCATCCACCCCTGTCCCCAATCACTCCAGCAGAAAATGCTTGTCCCTTCGAAACTATTACTATGGATTTCATCATGAAACTCCCCCTTTCTGGAGACCACGACACAATCTTGACAATAACAGACACTGATTGCTCTAAAGCGAGCATATTCCTGCCTTGCAAAGAAACCATCGACTCTGAAGGAGTCGCTCAGCTCTACCTGACACACGTCTTGCTGCACTATGGACTCCCCAAGAAGATAATATCTGACAGAGATCCCCGCTTCACCTCACGCTTTGGCAAAGATCTATGCCAACTCCTCAACATTCACCAAAATATATCCACGGCCTACCATCCCCAAACTGACAGCGCTAGCAAGCGCACTAACCAGACACTTGAGCAATACCTCCGCCTATTCTGCGGAACTCAGCAAAACAACTGGCATACATGGCTACCTCTTGCGCAGTATACGAAGAACTCATGGCCAAGTGCGACGACAAAGAAAGCACCATTCAACCTCATCATGGGCTATACGCCGCAAGTTCACCAACCTAGCAGAACCTCAGACATCCCCACGCTTAACCAACAACTAAGAAGCATCAAAGAAGCCAGAGAAGCTGCTCAAGAAGCCCAACGTAAAGCGCAAGAATCCTGGATCAAAGAGAAACCCAACTACAAGCCCTATGTCATTGGCGACAAAGTCTAGCTAGAAGGAACCAATCTGAAACTACCCGCAAATCTCACTAGCAAATTATCCCCAAGGTAGTATGGACCCTTTAGGGTAGCCGCCAAGATCTCAAATGTGGCCTATCAATTGGAACTCCCACCACAATGGAAAATTCATGACGTCTTCCACACATCACTAATAATGCCATATTGGGAAACCTAGGAACATGGCGCCAACTACATAGAACCACCACCCAACATCATAGAAGGCAAACCTGAATGGGAAGTAGAACAAGTCATCCAATCTTGGAGATTTGGCTGTAACAAGAAGAAACAATACCTTGTACGATGGAAAGGATATTCACCCTTGCATGACTCATGGGTCGACAAAAACGACATGAACACAAATGACCTCATAACAGACTTCTACAATAGTCACCCCGCAGCAATTCGCTCGTGCATAAAAGCTGAGGAAACAAGCCACAAGAACCCATCACCAGTTCCCCCTTTCCCCCATCTATCAGCCAAAGAACGCCTTCTGCAATTCAAACTGGCATCTCCCCTTGAAGTCAACTCAGTACATGTCCCCCTGTCCCCCACAATCACGAACTCCAGTACATCCTCCCAAGACATTACCCTACTTGAAAACGAATGGCCATCCCTCGTCCCCCATTCCCCGGAACCTCTCATCCCGGCCTTGCATCTGGAGGATTCCCCACTGCCACAATATTCACCCTTGGAACTAACAACAGCATTGTGCTTGTCTGGATGCACACCGAAGGAAATAACCTACATCTCTTCGCTGCTTTCATTGATTGAAACACCTTCAAAGTCAACTTCATTGGACAACCTGGCAGCCAAGACCAAATGAAAACGCAACAGACGTTGACCATAAAGCTCTCCAAGTACCCACAGAAGGCAAGCCCATCCTCAGAACCAGAGTCCAGCATCAACGCAGTGATCTGCCAGGATACCCACCCATACCTCCGCAAGAACAAACTAATAATCCCCCCGAAGCCAGCCCAAATGTTAGTATCACGCCCATCTACCCCAACAACGAAACAACCCAAGGATCAGAAGAAGCAGAAAGAAACAGTCAACTAGGATCAAACAACTCGTACCAAAGCCTCCCTGGAAGCTACCATGAACCAGTTGTTCAGCAAGCTCAGGAAGAAGCTAGCGGATAAATGCACAAAGGCCTTTGTGGCCATGCATACAAAATGGGAAACGTACAGCAAACGATTTGAAGACATCACGGTCGCCAAGCTATTTCGGTGACATAATGAAGACATGGCACTCTACTTACTCCATATTCAGCCGCAGCTATATGTGGAAGCAACGACAATCCTCAAAGGCAAAGGAATTGACATGCCCAACCCGACGAAATCCAGATGGACAGCTATCTCAGGCAAACGCGAAAACCTCATGGCCCTCAGGGCACACTTGGCTAAACCCTGTAATCGCGTGGCAGCGATTCCCTTAGGAGGGACCTCATGTTACAATCTACCCTTCAAATTTTCACTCCCCTCATCATCCTCTGCTACCTTGCCACCCTTTGCAGTACCCTGGAGCAACCCCAAACCATCCCCGACCATTATATTCCCCTCTGCACTTCTGAGCCTATCTCTGCCACAACCTGCCCAGCCATCTATCCAGTCACCTGACCAGCCACCAGTCATGTCCAGTCACCAGTCATACCACCTGCCCAAGTACAACTTGTCCAAGCCAGAGCCACTTCCTTATCAGGAAGCCCACCTGCCATTCCCAGCCGTTGAACCTCATCCGCCTACGCCTCCAATCCCCTGGAGTCAGCATACTTGCCAGTACTCGTCCATGGAATACCTAGCTGACCAGAAGCTAGAGAACACCCTTGAGAGCAACAGCCCCATGTCTGACAACTCCCCAGAGTCATCCATAGTCATCCCTGCCAACTGGCCCAGCTAGCAGTCGATCCCAGTACCCGATCACGTGCCAGCGCCCCAGCTCCTAGACTTCAACACCCATCCTGTTGTACCAAGCCATCGTCCCCCATTAGAGGTCACTATCCCTGAGGACCCTCCGTCTCCTGCTAGCTCGCTAGGCAAGCATAGCGCCTCCCTGACCAGCATCGTCTCGCAACCTCAGTATGTGCGCCTATGGAATGCTGAAGGGTTGATCCACAAGCACTTGCCTACATACGATGGCGCACATACCATTGCAGTACCACATTGCAGATCCCTGCCTGAGAGCGCCTCAGCATCTCCCGAGGCTTCCCCTGATCCATCTCCATCTATTCCTGAACCCGCCATCAGTGCTTCTATCCCGAATCCCGCCTTGACTTCCCCTATTGGATATCTATCTCCTTGACTTGTCAGATGCCTGCGCGTCCTCCATTCTGACTCAGATTGACTTGTAACTTCGCATGCAACATGACTCATACCTGACTCACTTATATCTAGTCGCTACGTCATTCCATATGGTACAACATAAGTCACCACTCGTTTTTGATCTGACTCCTCTTGACTTGACTCCTCTTCTATGATACTCATTCGCTACTGCTCACTTGTATCTCTTATTGTTTCACTACTTAGGAAGGATCCTATTGTTCTACCTTTTAGGATAGATGACTCTACAGACCTGTAAGACCCGCCTTAGCCCTGCAGTCAAGCCTTAAGCTTGACTTGGTTTCCAATCCAAAACATCTTGAAAGCTCATCCCTGTGTGCTCTTCTCTCTTACCTCTATCTCTGAGTCGTCTCTAGTATCACTAGGAGACTCTACCTCTATCACCTGATCCGCCTTAGTCATCACTAGTGAGCACTCCCTTTCCAAAGTCCTCTTCAAAGGACTATCCGCTTGTACACATGCTACTCCCTTTTGTATAACTTGTGCATGTCACACCTTTAAGGCCTTGGACCTTAACACAGGATGTTCGATATTGACAGCATTCATGATGATTGGGATAGCAAGGTCAAACTGGCACAATACCAGCAACAATCAGACCTCAAGAAATGGGCACCAACACATAATCTCACCCTATTAGACAGGACCCATTGGCATCATGGGACTGCCCTGGTTGTTGTGGCAGACAACACACTTAGGAGGGGGGTAATTTCCCTTTTCCACAATCAGGTGACTGCCGGTCACCCCAGGATTACCAAGACACTCCAACTACTTTTGCAATACTACTGGTGGCCAAACATGAAAACCTTCATCACAGAATATATTAAAGGATGGGCAACCTGCCAAATGACCAAGGTCAACACTTGCCCCAATCACCCCCCATTATTCCCCATCCTCCCCACAGAAAATGCCCATCCCTTTGAAACAATTGCAATGGATTTTATCACTAAACTCCCACAGTCAGGTGGATACAATACCATTCTCACAATTACGGACACTGACTGCTCCAAAGTGTCAATCTTCATCCCTTGTCATAAGGCCATTGACTCAGAAGGAGTCGCCTTACTCTATGTCAATCATGTCATTCCCCACTACAGTATGGACCATTTGTAGTAGCTGCCCAAATATCCAAAGTGGCCTATAAACTCCATCTCCCTTCCACCTGGAAAATCCACAATGTCTTCCATGCTTCTCTATTGACACCATATAAAGAAACTGATCAACACAGACCAAATTTTATCAAACCACCCCCAGATATTGTCACACAAGAAGAGAAGTGGGAAATAGAGAAGATTCTAAAAGAACACTCCTATAGTCAATGGAAGAAGAAGCAATATCTTGTAAGATGGAAGGGCTATTCACCAGCCCATGACTCATGGGTTAACACCAAAGACCTCCATGCATCGGACTTGCTAGTGGTCTTCCAAAGGCATCCCACTAGTATAAGAACCCTCCCACTTGATGAAACAGATCAATGCTGTTACAATCCACCCAAATTTTCGCTCCCCTTCTCAAAGCTACCACCCTCACCTATTATCCCACCAACCATCATCATCGACCAACCACCCCCATCAGTACTATCCGCCCCCAGAATCCCTACGCTGTCCATACCATGGGACCAACCTATACCGTTACCAGAACCAGCGCAGGAACTACAGGACAGCGACATGTCTAGTCCTAGTCCAGAGCCAGCACAGGAACTACAGGACAGCGACATGTCCAGCCCTAGTCTACCTCCAGTCATCAGTCAACTGCCTGAACAACCAGAGCCACCACCATCCCCCAGATATATTGTTACAGAACCATTCGTGCCGTACCAACGAACCAGTCCCCCTGAGTGTCATCACAACACTCACAAGCTTCCACAAACGGAGAGACCATCCCAACCTTGGAGGGAGCATTTGGCATACTCACCACCACAGGAGTACAAGCAAAGCATATCACCAAGTAGCATTGCATCTCCTTTGCAATGCACGTGCCTCTCAGATAGAGGATATGCCACCCCAGACATATCACCCACAATGGAGCATCCATACAGCTCTCTGCCAAGTCAGGCACCATCACCTCCATCCCAAATGTTGCTCATGCAGAGCTCCACAGGATCCCCGAGCAGCCCGCCCCACCTCCTTCCTGATGTGGCAGCATATTGATGCACCATCACACCTTCCTAATTCAGTACCGATCTTGACTTCCCCTTTAGGGCAGAGCCTGCCCCGTTTATGCATTCAAGCACGCGCCCATCAATTCACCTTCAAATGACTTGCCACTTGGAATGTGAATACCTTGCGCCTCGACCCTTCATCTGGACCGTTTCCAGGTCCCTATTGTCTGTCTTAGTTTGCTTAGTTAGGATAGGGACCATCTCCCCTGTATATAAACCAGCCAGTAGTTCTGAAGTCAAGCCCTAAGCTTGACTTGGTTTGCAATCCAATGTTCTCAGCTCCTCCCTTTATTACTAGGAGACTCTACTTGTCATCTCTCTTCACACCGTCAAGTCCCAAGTGAGCACCTCTATTCAGACCAAGTCCTTTCAAAAGGACATCCCCTTGTACATGCACTACTTGCCCCAGTACAAACTTGTGCACGTCGTACCATCAAGGTCTTGGACCTTAACAAATGCCATCCAACTATTTCCCCAACATCTTTCCTCCAGCCACCACAGTCTATAGCAAAGAATATCATGACTGCTCTATCATTACCCATACCCACCAGCATCAAGACAACATCACCTATCATTCAACTATCTACCAACAAGGAGAATCTCAACCCACCTTCCTTGACACTAGCTGTACAGTTGGCTGAGACACAATCCATCTTAGGTCTGAGGTCACCATGCACTGGTACAGAAAACTTATCGTTGACATCACTGTCCCCAATCCCTATTCCCCCACATACTCTATCACCACCTTTTCTGAGGGTTCCAATGCCGACCCTGAACCTTAGCTCCCCCCGCAGCACAGTAGGAGAAGAGATTCTCTTGGAGCTCTGCAACAGACCTCTGGCTGACTGCATCAGCAAGCATGTCCCTTCTCCTGAGTACCACCCT
>Ga0307512_10003854_pt1 | contig 16879 bp, 15 predicted proteins | sample 14_EM_MG_FD_200267 | JGI IMG/M metagenome (GOLD analysis project Ga0307512, IMG submission 200267) | Populus trichocarpa ectomycorrhiza microbial communities from riparian zone in the Pacific Northwest, United States - 14_EM | ecosystem: Host-associated > Plants > Roots > Unclassified | place...
CTTCGGCCGTTGCTACTGGTGGATTCCTCTCGGTTGCTCGATGGGGAATTCGGAGGCATCGCGGCGGTTCTGCGGGTCGGTGGGTTGAAGTGGAATTAGATACATGCACCGTCGAATACCACAAGTCTTCGCCATGGCACATTGGTTGACTGCGTGCTTACGAAATAGCTGCCAAGGAGCAAGAAGTATGCAAGTATTCAGGTATCATACAATGTGTGTGAGTTAGGTGGCCAGTTGCTCAGTAGCTGTTCTGTAAGTTTGAACTGTTTGCTTCGCGCAAATGTCACATGAATTGACCGTACGCAGCAGGTACGCATACCAACCACCACTATCCCGTACCTATTCACAACGTGCGATTCTATGTACCAACAGAATCTACGCCATTCCCGTCGACGATAATACTACAGTATACCGTCCGATCCTGGGCCGGCGTGTCCGAATAAGGTGGGGCGCTTGCACCGTTTCTGGTCGGGTGCGGACGGAGAACGGGCTGGTTGCTTCTGTGGAATCTGTACTGAACGGGCGTCAGCCGGGTTAAGTCCGACGAGATATCCGTGTTGACGCCCGAGACGACGAGCCGCTGGTGACGATTAACGCCGGAGAGCTTCATGGCAGTGGGGGGTGTTGTCGGCGGGGGTTTTTTTGTGGAAATCGGTTAGGGGCCGCATATTTCAGCACGTCACGACCACCATGCGCGATGGAGATGCCTTCACGGAGACGCGCGCAATCGAGCGGTGCGGTCTCAGTGGTCCCAATGGCGTGGGAATAGCTGCCAACTGCAACAGCGTGCTTTATCCTGAGTTTAAGCGTTGTACATTCGAAACCACGAACGCGCACCTGTAGTCACTCATCCGGCCCGTCCCCTCCTGAAACGCACAGCTGGCTTCCCAGAACGGAGCAGATGCGCTACATACCGCCTCATACCCTCCGCGCCCGCTGCGTGACGTTACATCATCCCATTGTCAGTCGAGACGTCGGGTATCCGGTCGACGAGGAGTCGGGCTACCGCCGAGTGCCCTTTAGCCCTGGCTAACCACAGCGGCGTCCACCCAGAATGATCCGTAGCCGTGACATCGGCTTCTCGGTCGACTAGCAGCTTGACCACTTCTTCGTGCTGCCCCTTCGATGCGAAGTGTAGCGGCGTCTGACCCTGTCCGTCCACGGCCGACACGCTGGCTCCCTGGTCGACGAGCAACCGCGCCACACCCTCATAGCCTTCCTTTGAGGCCCAGTGCAGCGGTGTCTTCCCGTCCTTATCGGCGGCACTGGGATCGGCTCCCCGGTAAGCGAGCAGCCGAGCCACGGCCTCGTGTCCCCTCCTCGAGGCAAGGTGCAACGGCGTCATCCTCTCCGTGTCGGCGGCTGAGACATCGGCTCTCCGGTCAATGAGAAACTGGACCACCGCCTCATGCCCTCCCTCCGAAGCCCAGTGCAGCGGCGCCCGCCCATCCTTGCCAACGACCGAGACGTCGGCTCCCCGGTCAATGAGAAACTGGACCACCGCCTCACGCCCTCTATCCGTAGCCCAGTGCAGCGGCGTCCACCCATCCTTGTCAACGACCGAGACATCGGCTCCCCGGTCGACAAGCAGCTGGACTACTGCCTGGCGTCCTTTCTCCGAAGCCCAGTGCAGAGGCGTCCACCCCTCCTTGCTGGCGGCCGAGACATCGGCTCCCTGGTCGATGAGAAATCGGGCCACCGCCTCGTGCCCTCCCTCCGAGGCCCAGTGCAGCGGTGACCACCCGTCAGCGGCCGAAGCGGTGGCTCCCCGCTCGACGAGCAGCCGCGCCACCATTTCATGTCCTCCATCGGAGGCCCAGTCCAGCGGCGTCCAGCCCTCATTGTCGGCGGCCGAGGTGTCGGCTCCCGCATCAATCAACAACCGAGCAATACCTAGGTCTCCAGATATGCATGCCCGACGAAGCAACCGGTGTACCCGGGCTTTGTTGACAGTCTTGATCCTAACTATGGTGGCGAACTTCCATTCCAGCTCAAACACGCAGACCGAGGAAAGAACGTCGTCACCTTCTTGCTGCAGAGCCCAGGATCTTAGCCAAAAGTGGTCTGTGCTCGAAGGGCTAGTGTGAACACACTTGCCATGATAGCGGAGCCATTCCTGGTAGGTAGTCCCTGATACGAATGTATCCCAGAGGCGAGTTAGAATTTGACGGTTGCCATTTTTGTCTTCGGAATGAAATAAGTGCCATGGCCAAAATACCGCCGAATACAGTAGCAGATGGCGGTTCTTATAGCCCGTTTCTCTAGTTTCTCTAGTTGAATCGTAATCGTTCCAGGAGCCTGGACTGCATAAAAGCGAAAGGCAGACTTCCGCGATTTCAGTATGCGAATCGACCTTACGCAGCTGGGCGTCCAGGAATTCATCCATGGAAATATGCGCAAGCCGGAAAACGTTCAGCTGTTTGTCCAAAATGACGAGGTTTTGACAAGCTTTTAACAAGTCATTGGCCTGGATTGTGCTATGGGAAAATTCACCCGAGGCGCCAAGTTGGACTGTTATTGCATCCAGCAAGGTTTCAGCTCGCAGTGGTTCGTATGAGCATTGGATCCACTGGAAAGCCTTGAGTGCTAGTCGAGGGGCGCTGCCTTTCTGAGCAAGAATGCGCTGGTATATTTCACCGTAGGCATCTATCAGGGTGTCCGGAAGGGCGTTCAGTTGACTTCTCACATCAACTTGCGTGGCCATTTCGCAGAGGTAGGTAATTTGAAGCGCGGCGAGTTGGAACCTAGCTTAGCCGTCAGTTGCTGCTTTCATCAGCGATTGACTCGTGTTGAGCTTACATTCCCTTGGATCGCCTGCACAAGGCGTCGCATATTTCAACTTCGAGCTCACAGCTGACAGTGCCATCAAGTAGTAACCTATCGTTGATGGCACTCCGAACCTTCGTTTTGACGAACTGGTTGATATCGCTCACATTGTCGTCAGGCTGCAACTCAATTCTCGGAAACATCTCAAACTGCCGAAGGATGTCGGTGTCCATTCGAGTGGTCGCAAAAATCTTGACTAGATTCTTTGATGTTTGCACAATATACTTCAGCGATTTCAGCAATTGTAACCGGACCCCGCCTTCAATTTCGTCCAACGCATCGATGCAAATCGTCGTCTGAGGATATGAATCCGCGAGCTGAAGCAGGAGCTCTTGGCTTTCTTTAAGGCTCAACTGCGAAGACTTTTGTCCCCGCTTCTCCCGGTCTTGATAGAGGTCGACCACCGGCTGCAGGATTTTGTGTTCCCCAGACTCGGTCTGCGCAAGCTGCTGAATAAGCGTGTTCAAGATGGTGTTGGGAGCTCGGCGGCTTGCCTCGGCTCGATCGCAGTAGAAGTACGCTAGCTTCTCAGTCGGATGAGAAAGTAAAGAATCAATGACTTTAGATGCAATGTATGTTTTACCGGCGCCAGCTAAGCGAAATGGTTAGAAGTGAACTCACACCGACGAAGCGCACAACGACTTACGGATTCCGCGTAACAGCAACAACATCGAAACGCTTGATGACCTCCAAGCGCAATACTCCCCCTTCCCAAACACCCACTCGCCAGTGCCCTCTAGGCGCTCTTCGCTAATCCGTTTGTGGTGATTTATATACGGGATTGTGGATATCCATTCCAGGATCTCGGATCGCCTAGAGGCTAGTTACTTTAGTTTTAGTGGAACAACCGCTGGTTTGTAGGAGCTTTTGTACCTTCTACCCTTTGCTGCATGTTGGCTTGAGGTCCCAGGCATGTAGATGTCATTTCGATGTCTTTCAGGAGCGCTTGAAGGTTCTCGTGCCCAGCTTGTGTGGCTACAAAAGGGCTGATCAGCATCGTTAAAATATATGCAGGAAATCACCGGAACAAGGCCATGATGGTGGTGTTAAGGTCAAGTGGGCTGTCAACACCATTCCAGAATCCACCAGACGGATGCGGGGGCCTCGCTGGCAGAGTCGTAAACACCAAAAGAAAGAGTAAAGCAAAGTAAATATGAATTAACATAAGGGACCAGCGGGCTAGAACGCCCTTGGCATCTGCCCGCTGTTCTGCGGTGTAGCGATACTTTGCGTACGTACCTTGATTTCTTTCCGCTAGGGCGCTTGCCAAACGGGCTTCGATGATACTTGGAGCATTCCCGACACACTGTGACACTCTGTCCCTTACTGTGATGTAGTGGTGATCGCAGTTATCCGTGAATTTGACCATGTTGGAGTGGTCGGCATCGATCCCAATTTGCATGTGGGACGCCTCGGTCGGAAGCGAGTAGGTTGCTGAGTCCTGCGTTACGAGTCGTATCATCGCGCCATTTCTTGTCCAAGTCCCACCACGGACGACCACTGCTCGAGTGTCTCTGAGTTCGTAGAACGACGTGATCTCGCAATCATGCAGGTTAAACCCTTGTAAGAAACGTTGATAAACGTGCCTTAAGAGTTCCGAGCCTTCTCTCAGGTCATGGACGAAGTGTTCGTTCTTTTGGTCCTTGACCAGCGTCCTCAAATTGTCAATATTGATTCCCCGATTGGGGACACCAAAAAACAATAGAGCAGTACACGAGTTCAGGATGGCTGTATCGTTTTCGTACACTTCGTTATGTTGAGATGCATCTGCAAGTGCCTATAGATGATAAGAATCAATGGTATTGAGGTGGCACGTTCACCCACCTGTTTAATCACCAACCCACCGAGGCTATGGCCTATGAAGATTATTGGACGGCGCTTTTCCTAAGTCATGTCAACCGATCGAATTTCGTACAAAACCTGCCATGTACACATACATTCTCGCATTGGCGTGCACTATTCAGACCGTCAAAAAGCATTCTCGCATAGTGTTGAATCGAGGGGGTGGCCGTGCTATTGGTGAGAGCGGAGTCGTAGCCAAATGTGAGAATCCGAACTTTGTAGCCTCGTTTCTCTAGATCGAATGGCAAAGAGTCCCTTAGCCACATCCAATGTTTTTCACGCGACTTCCAGGAGCCATATGCGTGGCCGGCGAGGCCGGTGACAGCGACAAGGCTACAAGACCAATCAGCTCTCTGAAATCATCATTCGTAGGACAGGATACGCATTACTCCACTGTCGGGTTTTCTGCACTATATAACGGTGTCATTCCGAGAAAGTCACAGTCAACTTTAAGTTCAGTTGCTAGGGGGCAGGCCAGGTAGATTGTTTTCCCCGGAGTACATGTTGAAAGAGCTAAGGGTTCGCCATTTGTGAGGGTAACAGTCGCTGTTATCATGTACTCACAATAGACATATGAAAGGATAAAGTCGTCATAGCCGAGGAGTTGTTTCAGGAAGTCCTTGAAGTCCTCTTGCTTGACGGATAGAGGGATATCGCGAATTCTGAGTGTTCGACCTCGGATCTCTGGCCGAGGTGTGGGCCATCTATTAGCGGGAGTCCCCCGAGATGGAGGCCGAGGCATTTGTGCTGACGAGCCCGAGGGCCCTTGGGCCAGCGAGAGATTTTGAGCGTACCGACGAGGTTTCTAGTCCTTGGGCGTAGCTTTAAATTTGAGGTGTCGGAACTGAAGCAGCACTTGTAAGAGGTGACTTAACGCTGAGGAGTAGTTACCAGCTCAGATCGCCTTGCATACATACACTAGGCAGACATCTCTGCCGAGCCTCACTACCGTACAGTCCTCTTTTAAAACAAGGTTAGCTCTGTGTAATGCGCACTAGCGCGCTTCAAGTTAGCGTGGGGGCTATAAACGTCACCTAATTAGGAGGTTGGGAGGCTGAAGCTCGTGAGAATGGCTGTGAGCTGAGTAGTATCGTAACAAAACACCCCTCAAAGATCAAGTCAACAGGAACATCGAAGTCAATTTCACAATACCAACCACACCTCATGCAATAGTATCGCATTTCGCCGCTCTCGTTCTTGCACCTTCGCTTCATTTACCTACTGCGCCGGCAATGCCCCAGATGAAGACGATAACACCGAGCCGATTTCCAATCCACCTTTATTGCCCCGTCAACCGAATACGAAGCCTGGCCCAAGGAGACAGCCGACAGCAGACATCTCGCGCAAGATTCCTTCTTCGGCTATAGGCAAGAAATGAGCGTTTACAACTGCATTCAAACTGGGAGTCCTGTCATATGCGACATATGGCAGGACAAATGACGGCAAAGGCGGTCTACGAGCTCCGACGGCTAAGGAGGTGTGCAAGCGTTACAACCTAAAGCATACACAGATGGCGGCAGGAGGAGAAGGTATTACTTTTGATGAAGCTTTCACAGAAGAGAATCTCGCGGACGTTGGCCTAAGCTTGAGAAGGCCTTGGTGCGAGCGTTTGCTGATCGACGCAAGAAAGGAAAGGCTGTACGGAAGAAGTGGTTCGAACGGACGGCAAAGGTGTTGTTTCTTCAACTTTACCCAGGCAGTCCTCCCTAAGTACAGTATCGATGCCTCCACCTACTTAATAAATCTACTAATATTCAACCCCTCACAGCTCCCTGCACTTCCTCGGCGGTCGCGTTGTCCGCGGGATCCGCAGACGTGCTGAACCAGTTAAGAGACTGGAAGGTGTCCATGGGCGGTATGTGGTTGCAGAGTTGTTTCCTAGTACCAACGATACTGAAGACGATGACGGTGCGGAGCTCTGCTGGAGATATACTAAGCCAAGCACGCTGCGGACGCGCCAAGACTGCCAAGAGCGGCGCCAAGAGTACCAAGACGGCGCTAATCACTTTCAAAAGAGGACTCTTATCCGAGATAGGTAAGTATCTACTCTAGATATATATCACCGCAGCAACGGCGCTAGTAGGGGAGTTGTAGGGATTTATGCTATGAATGCAGCCGAGAGTTGAGCATATATATCATAATATGAAGAGCTGTCGTAAAATCTGTAGAAGATGGTCAGTTATAACCTCATGTCACTCTCAATCCCATGTCTAATACCATGAAAAGCGGGGCCATCCTGGTGTTTAGCGCAGCCAAGCAAACAAGTACGACAGAAATAAAACAGGGTCTGCCAAGACTCGATAATACATATGCATAAAACTTCGCGATTTTGACTTCGAATGGGACACCGCAGTCTCAAACAAGCGCGAGCAGGAAGTTGAGCGTGCACTCTTTGCCAAGATGCAAATAGGCCGCCTGATTGGCTGCGACGGCCGAAGCGGGTGCGTCTGCCGTCGTCGCTAGGTGTCGACTGGAAGTGTTCGCGGGAGAAACCGAATTCCCTCTGCTTTTCCTGCTCTTCTGGCTCTAGTGCATTCCCTGTGCTAGGTATGAATTCTGGATTGTTCCTGCGATTCGGCGTGTCTGTGTTTTCGGCTGGTTTTTAATAGACCTGGGTCAAGTATGCACAAGGTCTCGGCATATTTTCTGGGCGTGCAAATAATGTGAGAGAATTACACGGATTTGTACATGCACAGCCCAGCAAAACCTCGATACTGTCAAGAAGCAAGAAGTATGCACCTATGCAAGTACCCAGGTATCATATACACGTGAGATAGGTGGGCAGTTGCTCAGCAGCTATTCCGTAAATTTGAACTGTTTGCCCCGTGTAAATGTTACATGAATTTACCGTACGCAGCAGATACGCATATCAACCGCCTTTATCCCGTATTTACAACGTGCGATTCTACTGGCAGAATCTACACATTCCGTCGACGATAATGCTATAGTGCGCTGTCCGGTCGCTGGGTCGGCGTCTCCGAATAACGTGGGATTGCCTGCATCGTTTCTGGTTCTCCCGTCGTCCGTACAGCGATCGTGGATTGCTCGATGCCATCAAGTGCGGACGGAGAACTTGCAGGTTGCTTCTGTGCTGAATGAGCGTCAACCGGGTTGTCCGGCGAGATCTCCGTGTTGACGCCCGAGACGACGAGCTGCTGCTGGCGATTAACGTGGTCGTCCGTATTCAAGCTCTGCGTGCGGCGAGGAACCTCCTGGGCAGGACTGCTCTTTGCGTCGGAGGGGGACTTGGACCGGCCGAGAGTCAAGCGCTTCAACTTACGGACAGCCCGCACCTAGTGAAATTTTTAGATTCAAGTGGCCGTGTGTCTGCGTGGGCTTTTGCTTACAACGGCCATAGTATTGTGGATGCTCGAGGAAATGGCATCCGCCATTTCCTCCTCCGTAGGGGTGATGAAGTCTGCAGTGTTTTCCTCCACAGTCAATAGTTTGTCTTCGCCTCCGCATGTTACCCAGAGGTGCTCCTACAACGTGTTATTATGTTCCACGGAGCGGGCCAAAGTAACATGGTGCATACCCGCAGCTCTGGCATCTTTATCCTCTTCGCGGGATCCTTCTCCAAGATCCGCTTAAAGAGATCCACTAGGTCCCGACTGGCTGTGTCGGGTATCTGAGGTCTTCACGGAAATAGATCAGACGAAAGCTTGGGGGGATACAGATCGGCGGCGGTGCGACGTACTCATCGTTGGTTATGGACGCGTAGAGCTCCAGAACACCGCCGTGGTTGAACGGAAGGCAGCCGAACATGAGGCAGTAGAGGGTGACACCCATCGACCAGATATCCGCGGCTGCGCCGCTGACATCCCCGTGTCCGGGAACACACAATTCCGGGGGAAGGAACGCCGGACTTCCAGCTGTCTTTGCTGTCATCATCGGAGCGTCTTTCTCGAAGATTTCGCTGACGCCGAAATCGACGATCTTCAAGACGTCGTCCGCCGTTAGCAGCAGATTGTCCGGTTTAATGTCACGGTGGACTATCCCTTGCGCGTGCACTATCGACTCGGTAAGTTCCCACATGACGGTACGTATGAATTGGAGGAGGGGGCAAACAGTATTCGATTCCCAAGAGCATGTCTCTGAACCACAACCGACACTGCTCTTCAGGGTACGGTTCGGCTCGACGGTCAAGGTCGACTTTCATTACCACGCCCTTCTCACACATTTCGAACACCATGTACAACGAATCCCCTTCTGGATCATCGAGCACTTCTATCAGGTTGATTACGTTCTCGTGATCGAGCTTCTTCAGGATCGCCATTTCCCCGCGGATCAGATAGAGCGGGTTCCCTGCTTCCTGCTCTTTATATATCTCGGACGCAGGTCGTCTGGGCCCCGGCGACAAGAAACCTCCTGGGCCCCGACGTATGGCGGCGCCTGGCCGCCGGAGGAGCTGCGATTGCGACCTCTTTCGTAGTCGCGATTTGGAGAATTCCTTCACTGCCTGTAGCGCATCCGAACCGCATTCTTTAGGAGGGTCGTATTTGGAGCGGAAGGGGAGAAGGAGAAGCATTACATATTTCTTGCCGTCTCCATCCACCGCGACATAAACAGCGCCGAATGATCCACGACCGATTTCCTGCTTCAAGACGTATCTAATCAAACGTGTCGCAAAGTGTTAGACGGATGCACAGACAACCTAGAGCCACAGTATCGAGGGCACTCTACTGGTTGACTCGAACCCCTCCGTTGCCTTCCTCATCACTCTCATACGATGCGCACGCATCAACGGTTTCTTTGATAGGCTGTCGACCAATAGACGGGGTTCTGTGGTGGTGACGGGGAAGTCCAATTACTGGCGAAGAGATATGCCTAACGGGGTAAGGCTGGATGGAGGCAGCGTCCTGATCCGGAGATGCATTCTCGGAAGCTGGTGGTTGGACGAGGGTAACCATGGGGTGTTTGGCGGACTTCGAGCAGTGGAAGCAATCGTAGTCCTAGGAGTGGGATCGTGATGTGTTTCGGCTCTAGTGTTGGGTTGTGTGCTTTTGCGAATAGAAGCGTACCTTTTGTTGTGTTGATGGAACTCCAGTTCAGCCCCACCTTTCTTGTATCTACTTATCTATCCCTCCAGCCGAACTTGATTAATTATCTACTCTACCTAGGCGTTTAACTACTGGGTACATAGTTACTTGCCTAGCATTCTTGGAAACCGAGACCAGACGGGGAACACTTCATGTTGTCTTACCCGACCGCGGGCCAGCAACAGCTCCATCAAGGTCCCACACCAGCACCTTAATCCAGCGGCGTCGCAATGCCGATATACTCGTTCTACATCTTCGATCGACATTGTTCGCGGCCCCCTCGTCCTGTGCAGCTCGTCCACTATTAACGCATCCCCAGGCGAATGTATCTATGTCAAGCAATGGCCGGACCGCGAACGGGCCTATCGCAATTCTCAACCACCTCCGTCGCTTTCCACGATCTCCTCGCCGACCGTAACAACCTCCGATAGACGCTCGATAGCCACCGTCTCCGATGCCCCGGCTGCCACTACTAGTCTTCGCCCGCCGCCGGGAAGACTCAGCGTTCAAGACGATGCAAAGCTGGTCTTTGGAGTCGTATTCTCGCTGCGCAATATGGTCAAGAAGCTATCGGGCCCGTTCGTATCCCCTACCCACCGCCTCTCCTCCCGCTGGAAAAACTGATGGATGGGGAAAAAAAAGCGACGATACCTTCCTTTCCTACCGCACCGGCGTGTACAAGCTGCACTACTACGAGACTCCGACGAATCTCAAATTCGTCATGTTGACAGATATCAAGACGAACGCGCTCCGGGCGGTGCTGCATCAGATCTATGTCAACCTCTATGTGGAGTTTGGTATGTTGAAGGGGGTCCCTTCTTGGGACATCATTCAGACTATGACTAACTACAGCGTGCGAAAACAGTCACGAAGAATCCGCTATCACGTATGCTGCTCCCTTGGTCTGGTTATTGAACATGTGGACAAGTCGGATTGACAGATATGTAGCCATCGAACACCCCGGTGGCGAAGGTGTCGCTGTGGAGTACTTCGAACTCGCTCTGGAGAGGTTTTTGGTATGCTTAGCCCAGCCATCTCCGCACTTTGATCTCCTCCCTTATTCTGTCTTCTTGCTAATCATTCCCACACAGCAATCAATCCAAGAAACGGTATAGAACGTGCATTCTAGTGTCAGCAGACGTACAAAGGAGCTGGGGTTAGAGCGAATGCTGTAATGTCGTAGATATCTGCAATGAGATACTACTGTATAATAGCGCCCAATCATATGATTGCTACCCACCGTCTTGGTGAACTCATGGTATCCGAGCGCAATATCATGACTCATATACTCATTCACGTGACGCGCCAAGCCACTATTCATACCACGAAGGAAACTTGACATCCCATAGATAATCTGCCAACCATTCCTCGCCTCGACCTCGAACCTCGAAAATCGCAACTAAAACTCATAGTAATTCACTCCTAACCCCTTGTCCTCTGGCTAGGCTAACATAAACGAATAATAGCCAATGGCAGGCCCCGGCTCCCACCCAATTCACGTCCACCCCGCGCGCCCGCTATACCGCTTTGCTGCCACGGGACTGGGGGCTGCTATGTGGTTCTTCTTGATGTATGCCCCTTCCCGAGGGAAGGATGAAAGGACGCAGAAGAAGAAGGAGTGCTGACGCCGTGGTTGTGGGAATGACAGGTATCGTGCCAAGAAGGATGGTGCTGTTCTGTTGGGACTGAGGCATCCTTGGGATCATTAGACAAATGGGTAGAACAGAAGCATGGCAGGGGCGCATTGGAAACCCAAATATAAACACTGAATCGGCGCGGTTTACCTTCTACTGTGGTCCGCTTGTAGTATGTTGTCAGGGGAACGGAGAGGGCTGGGTTTCATTGCGACATTTTGTCTATGGAACTTGTCGGACTCGTGTTTTCGCATTGATGCCCGAGGTCTGTAACTAGTGGGAATCTCTAAATTGGCATATACAGGAAATCACGACGAACAGCATAGACAATCTATTTACTTTCCTCGTCAGGCTATGCTATGATACACCTCCAATGTACTTTGTCTTCCTCGCTTTCCTCTAGAACCGCATCTTCTCGCCCATAATCTTGTAAGCCTTCCTCTTCTTCCCGTTCCCACCGCCCTTTTTTCTTGGTCCTAGAAGTCTCGCGAGCCGCGGGAATAGCCGCTGTTCTCCGGCCATCGACAATCCGAAGCCAATAATCGCCGCCGCAACGAGTACAAACTTGAAGCCTACCGGCATCGGTGTGAGTTGCATTAGGTCTACGAGCCACCGAGGACAGATGAATAGCATGTACGTCGATACGGCAGCGCCGAGGGAGGTTGTGCCTACGAAGGGGACTAATGGTGGATGTTAGTGGTCTCTTGGGACAGTCGGGGTGGAACTCTAACATACCGTTGTAACGCATCGGCAGTCTATATGGCGGTCCGACACTGAGTATCACGGCAGCAAATATGTACTGGTAGCAAGAAACAAGGAACAGTGTTGTGTTTGCGGAGTTCGGGATGTTCGTCTTCTCGTGACTGAGAGTCGGCGGGATGTACCACCTTTGGACTTCGGCGGCTTTGTAGCAGGCGAACTGTAGGGCAAAGGCAATAAAAATTTGCCCGAGAAGAGGCGTGAGGACTTTACGGGATACGAGACTGGCAGTGGGCCGTTTGGAGCTCAGAGTAGGGTACGGACCACTCCATCCCATGAATACCGCAATGGGCAGGATCAACAGAAGGTCGATAAACAAGAACTGATGAAAGGTCAGCGGCCGTACAAGTCTCGGACTGATCATGGCTTACCTGGAAGTCCCCAAGATTGGATCCGGATTTGTACAGTATGCTGACAGACGTGAACTGGATAGCAGAGTATAAACTCATATACTTGAAGCAACTAAAGCTAGTGACCAATGCTGCACGTCCTTCCCGGATGACTTGTGGAACACAGGAGATATCAAAGATCCTGCTGGTGAAAGGGGCAGCGACTGATGCTTCCGCCTCCGACAGCGATATGCCAACGTCTGCAGCTTTGAGGGCTCCGCAGTCATTTGCTCCATCGCCACAGAAACCGACGCAGTAGTCGAGGGCTTGAAGCTTTTCGACGAGCTCGTGCTTTTCGTCGGGCGACATTCGGGCGAAGACTTGTGAACGAACCAGCATCTGAACTGTTAGTAAGAGGTAGAGCTTGACAGAGGGAATCTCATACCCGATTGATATAGTCCTCCGAAGCATAGTCAATGATCCATCTGAAAGCTTCACCAGTAACAGCCATGCAGTAGTTATGGAGGTAGTGCGTGCTGTATGGTCCAGCGATATCGGCTCCAGGCAACGGCAGCAGGGTGACATCATCGAGGAACACAGGAGCACCATCGATAGTTTCCCATTGTATCCTTGCATCTGGACTTTGCGAATTGCCCTCCTCAAAATGTGGCACAAAGACTAGGCACTCTTCAATCAATTTGCACTTCTGGGCCACACTGATGGCCGTGAGGATATTATCGCCGGTGCACATAACGGTACGGATGGATGCCTGTCTCAGCTCCTCAATCACAGGAGTCGTTGAGTCCTTCAACTTGTTCTCGAAAATAATGAATCCGGCAAAGTCGAGGCCAGACTCGGCATCTTCACGCTTCATCTTCTGAGCTTTGATCCAGGTCAGGTTTGGGATGTGCTTGGTTGCGCAAGCAATCACACGGTATCCACTGCGAGTGTAATTTTCGAGCATAGTGTCGTAGTCTGGAGGGACTGTAATAACGTTATCAGCGTACGTGCAACCAACGCATATGGAATACGTACAGCTCAGTGAGTTGCAGATCTCGAGCATGCATTCCGGTGCTCCTTTCACGTAAATGTCACCACCCGAGGCGCGGAACCGCTTGACGATAACGCTTGACCGTCTGAGTTGTGAAACGAACTCGAAAATCTTCAAGATTCCTAGTTCCTGAGCGGGATTCTGTAGTTGTCAGTAAACACGGAGCGAGATGCAGCTTAGAGAGACTTACCAGGTTGGAAGTCGCACGGCTATCCCGCGGGCGGACAACGGATGGCGACAGCCCACTACTAGGACCATTCTCTGCATTCCGTGGATCATGGTTGTTGCCGCTGTTCGTGTTTCCACCTTCGCCTTCTTGAAAGACCCAATCAGTGAACTCAAACATCTTCAGGTCCAGTGGGTCGCCGATCAACTCGTCATCTACAAGCCTTAGGGAATGACATGTTGCCATAGTGTTGAAGAGGGATATAAACGGCGATTGACCGGTTCGAGAGCCTTGGGTATCAGCTTTCAACAATGCCCGAGAGGTCTCAATGAGCTCGGAAAATTTATGCGGATATGGGGTCACAGAATGAACACCAAGTACGTCCAATCCATCTTCAGTAAGAGTGCCGGTCTTGTCAAAACAGACGACGTCGATCTTTCCGCCGATATTGACCCGCTGCGGACTGATGCAGAAGATATTACTCTTCTTCAGGCGGGAGAGAGCAAAGTTGGTGCCGATCGTCAAGGTCGCAGGCAAAGCCGGAGGGACAACGATGGTGATTAGATCTAAAGCTCTGATAATGATGAGGTGCCACTCCAGCCCTAGTCGGATGAAGTTGACGAAAGAGACAATGAACCCGAGTCCAGCAATTCCACCCATTACGGCGATGTACTTGAAGGAGTCACGGTAGAATTTGAAGCCTGTGGGTTTGGGGAACAGCATTGAGCGGACCAGGGCGCCCTTGGTGGTGTTGAATCCCGTACGAACGACCATAGCTAAGGCAACCGCCTCCTCTTCGATTCCGTCCTGCGGCTTGCGGGCTCGAATGATCTTGGTTCCGCAAAATAAGAATGACCTGGCCACTGCTGGGTGTATGGAAGCCGCGCCGAGGTCAAGCAGGTGAAGAGCTTCATTGGTGCAGGGCAACTTGGAAACCGGGACCGATTCGCCTGTAAAAGAGTGAGAAAATCAGTCGACGTTCGGCTTGACACGGAGAAGCGTTGACTACCTGTCAGCATGCTCTCATTAACGATGCAATCTCCGGTAAGAAGGAGACTATCGCAAGGGAATAACGACAGCTCCGGATCCGTGATTTCGTAGACATCGCCTGGAATAAGATCGGTAGATGCAACATAACGCCCTGATATTATTAGCCTTCGAAGGCCACATCACGGGTAAATCGACATACAGAAGCCGCTCCTTAGTACCCGGACGTTACAGACAAATCGAGAAACCTCTCGCAGGCGACGCATAGTCTAAATTATTGTAAGCCTAGGCACCAGAGAAGCCAAGATGATTTCTCAATAACCCACCGATTTAGTTTCCAGCAGGGTGCTCATGATGCTAAATAATGAAATGACAAAGATACACACAGCGTAGTAGTAATACTCGTCGAGGGACCAGAGTACGAGACTTGCGATCTGGAATACGTAAAATGGATGGAAAGCCTGGATTCACGATGCGAAAAGTTGTTCAGTCTCATACATTCGTACCGGAAATGGTAGTGAAAAGGATGGTGAGCAGTGGCACCAACCTCATCAACTAGAATCTGCATGGCAGTTTTCTCTTCAATGTCTATCACATTATCTCCAAACACGGTTTGCCTATAGCTCTTCTCATCTCCGTCGAGACCCATCCTCAGCGACCGTACGTCATCCCATGAAGGGTCTCGCCAGCTATGATTAAGCATAAATCTATCCTGCAGAGGGTGGTAGCAGAATCTTATGTAGCGATAATCTAGGTACTGCAGCTGCGGTACAATTGGGTCATCATCGTCGTAGTCGTCTGACGCCTGGACGCTGATAGACTTTTCTTTGCCTTGCCCGAAGATAGTTGACAACGTCTGTCCGTATTCGCGGCGTTTGACCTTGTACGAGGAGAATTCGTTCCATTGGTTCTGCACGCAGTATTGTGGTCAGACTCTACAGTGCTTGACACATGCCTAGATGACTTACCTCAATCACCACCCAGTCACAATCACCAAGAGGCGACGTTCTGCCAATGAGTCTAACATGCGCCCGGGGAAACCACCGAAACACCAGCCAGGAGACTCCCAACGTGAACCACGAGACAGCAAGATATGTAGCATATCCAATCTTGCTAGTGACAAATCCAGTCACAGCAATAGTGAGGTCCTCGGAGGCAATGTAGATGGTCTGACTTGTCCTGTGCGGGTTCCGAGTCGAGCCTGATTCCCTTTCCCTATGCTGTATCAGCGGATCCGACACACAGGTATCCTGAGCTGACGATTTCCGGCGCAATGAAAGACTATGCCGGCGTATTGATTGGCTATCCCGTCGGATCGAAAGACTGTCTCTGCGATGGTAACCTGCCTCCTCCTCGATATCGAAATCAGATTCCTCTAGGACTTCATCATCGCCGCCTCCAATCATCCGCTCTTGCTCATCGTCTCCTTGATAAAAAGACCAACTTGTCACAGAGTCTGTCCGCGGCCGTCGCCGATGCTGGAAAGAAGCCGTACTCGTAGCAAGACTCTCCGACGTTGGACCTGCAAAAATCTGAAGCCCTATCAGCAAGTTTGGTGACTCTTCCGGCAGACTTGCAGCCACACACCTCGTCCTGCGCCATTTCCACATCGCTGTAGAAACTTGAAACGCTAGTTATCGAGTCGCGCCGGCCGCGACTAGACCGGACCGGATCCCTCATCGAGTGCATATCATTGACATCCTCCGGCATTGTAGAGGGACTTTTGGTGCGCAACAAGTGCTGGTTAACCAAAGGAAGTTCGCAAGATCCAAATGTCGCGTTGGTTGTTTGGTTGTTTGTCGGGGAGCCTCGGTTTCTTGCGGGGTTGGGCGCGTGGTGTGTGGTGGTTTTGCTGCCAACGACAATTTATAAGAGTACCATCTTTCGTGTCCAAGGTAGAATAAACAACCCGCGTTTCTTTCTTGCCTTCATACAGGTAGGTAGGTATGTCATGGTCTTGGCTTGCGCATAAGTACTCGGTAACTGGAATAAACCTAGCCTTTGCAGCATCCCCTTCGTTGGACCATACACCGCATTCTAAGGGGTACTTTAAGCCTCTTTTGGAATTGAAAAGTTCATCATTAATCGCTAAGCCGGATATGGGAAACAAATTGAATGGAAAACCTTAACGGGTTGGCGGACTGCGTATAGATATAAGTAAAGGTAAGTACTTATGTACTAACATACTAAAAGGATATGAATTTCGGGATTAGCGCAACAACCATTGCCCCCCGTGATTGAAGAGG
>Ga0307512_10003855_pt1 | contig 16873 bp, 18 predicted proteins | sample 14_EM_MG_FD_200267 | JGI IMG/M metagenome (GOLD analysis project Ga0307512, IMG submission 200267) | Populus trichocarpa ectomycorrhiza microbial communities from riparian zone in the Pacific Northwest, United States - 14_EM | ecosystem: Host-associated > Plants > Roots > Unclassified | place...
TAGGCATTTCAGAAAGCCAAGATGATGTAATATAATATACTTTATTTTCAGATTATTTGATAATTTATTTGATTTATTCCAACTCAATCTTTCAAAAACAGCCAAACATTGGGACAGTTTTTCAAGTGACTGTATGGTATGTGCTAGCACATGCATGCACTGTAAACTAGTGTCTATGATCATATGTATGGTGTCTATGTATGTGAAGTCCATGTGGCCCAAAGGCCTGACCTCTGAATTAGCAACAAATACTTTACTAGTGCTGTTGAGGATCGCTTTGTTTTCCTCTTGCACTTGTGGATTTTCTTCTCAAGTGAGTTGTACAGTTTCATGAGATCTTCCCAGATGGCCATGCATATAGCACTCACTTTCACTTCCTCTCCACCACTTGTCACCCTGGTTTTCTCTTTCATGTCTGCTTCCTTAGCAATTTTAATCACCTTTGTCATGTTCTGTTTGGTGAGGGTGTCTAGCTTGCTGCTCTGTATGATAGCAGCTAGCATTTCTGCTATATGATGGAAAGCACTTGGCTGTGATGCATCTGTGCCCCTTGGATGAACTTCCGGTGGGCTGCTGGCCATGACAACACCTTCGCCAGAATTGGTAACAGTTACAGTTGGTTGTTTGACTGTGGGTTTAGCAGCTAGTGCTGCCGTAGTTGCCCACATTTGGGGCACATTACTGCCTACTGAGTGCAGCGTGGAAGAGCTTATTCCTGGTTTTGGCAGGATTTTAGACATGCCTGTGGTCTACCAGCTGTCTAACTATGTGTTTTAGGAGTTTTTGGAGTGCTTGTTAAAGCGAGGAGTGTGTGTTTTTTAAGACTAATTCCTACTACAAGCTACCATGTTCTTTGGTGAGATTTTTAGCCACGGAGGTGGTGGTTGCCGAAAAAGGAAGTCCGTTAACTTACCTTACCATGCTATCGTAGTACTGTATATGCTGAGCCGAGCTGCAGATGCCTGAGCCGGCTTTTGTTGCTCCTCGTCCTCTCCAGCCAGCAACTGTGCCCCCTCACTTGCTCCCTTTCCCCTCTTACACGGCCTCCTGCTCCCCTACAACAAAGTCTCCCTCTTTCCATGCCCAAATTTCCCCGGCTGAAGACATAGATCGCTCAGCTGATGGCACAAGTACGCCACCTCAAAAAACCCCTCGTTCCATGTTGCACATGTCGTCCACGACCCCTCTCACAAGGCAGGTTATCTAGGCCACATCTCGGGCCATACACTACTCATCCTCACCTTCTCCAACGGGTGAGTGTCCCTGCTGGCTCACCTTTTTCATGTCCTGACCAGTCCCCCTCGCGAACTTGACTTCTTTTTTTGCTCAACTCATGGTGACTCCTTGACACGTAGAACCACGCGACGCCTCCTCACCCGATGCAAACACTGCTCTCCGGCTTGCGTGAGTCTGTCGCCAATTTGCCCCAGACACCTACAGTGACGCGATTCTGTTGGAAGACGTCAACGAACTGGCATTTCGAGATGGGGATGGCGATCGGCTTGGATTCGGTGGTGGGCTGTTTCCCATGAGCTACAACACGATGACATGACGGTTGAGGATCTTGACGACGAGTTTGTCGACATGCCCGTGGTGCCTAGGGCCTGGTTGGACGCCGCATGTGTCTGGCAGGCAGGACGCAGCAGAGATTGCGAACGGTGCGTGGGCACGTTTACCAGACAGCTTTGTCGATTGTATCATTCATAGGTTTCCTTTACATCCATGCAACGCGCTTAACGCAACGCATACATCTCTACAAGACGCCGACCTTTTGCGCCTACTTAGACGTCCTGCTGCGCGGCATGGCCATGTCGAGTCTACTTCATCACCATTACTATGCTCTAGATTGTCATTAAAGACCAAGTGGGAGCAGTCCGTCAAGGCCAATCGTCATCACAAGTTCATCGAGTGTCTGTCGCGCAAGGACGTAGTCATGGGTTCGTTTCCTCTTTCCTCGTCCATGAATTCACCGCCTGGGACCATCTGACACTCACTCTTCTCCCTTTTTGTTTTTGCACCCCATAAGCAGGTTTCCCAGCTTGATTTCATTGACATGCCATCGCCCGGATTCGACATGCAGCAGGTCAAGGGCCACATCCTTTCCCTAAGCTAGATTTTATTCCTTCCCTTGTCATCCCCGCATGCTTAACCCCTATAGACCCAGTTATCGGCCAGTAGCGGGGGTAATTGAGAATCCTTGGGATCCATTCAGACATTCTTATCATGAAGGTGGAAAATTCGTTGTGAGAAATGTCCCCCTCCCATTCGCCGACTTCTTGTGGCTGAGTCCGCTTCGAACGATGGACTCGCATACCCCTTCCTCAGCATCGCAATATATCTCACAACGGGGGCTTCGCGTGAAACGAAATGGGTTGTTATCAGCTGGTTATGTTTGTGGACGATTCGTAACTTTCGTTTGCTGGCACTAATTTCTCGGGGCACCCAGACCAAGTTATCCTGTGAAAGAACCAGCCACGGTGGATGGCTTTACTAACTCGGCGAACGCGCATGTGTCGCAACAGTCTGTTTGGCCAAGCGGGATCGCAGTGTGACTTCAGCAAGCTTGAGATGAGCCAACTGAGGGATAGGGCACGCGAGCTCGAAGAAAAGTAACGGGGCATGGAGGTGAACCCTAAAGTCATGAACATGATTGACACGTGCGTGCTGGCTCTCGGCCGACCCACTGGTTATTCGGGCTGATTTGAACGATCAAACATAGCGCCAAGAAGCGAGGGGCGAGCCTGAAAAAAATGCCAGGAACTGTGTTGAAAGACAAGGAAAAGATGGAACAGACAATCGAAGGGCCCGACCGTTACAGGCGCGACGCTTTGAAGACAACATGGAAGAAGGTGGACGGGTGAGTTGCATACAATGGAGTACCAGTATTGTATCTGATTTGGTAGCTATCCAGCGACTTTGGGGGCATCTTTGCAGAGCTCCTTCGCGGTGGTTTTGTGAAACTGCAGCCGCCGGAGATTCGCTTGGTCAGGCCACTCTCGCCATTGTCGCCTTCGTCACCGTCGTCCTCACCAGCGCTGCCTTCGCCTCTGCCCTCGCCGCCGGGTCTCCCTTCTGCCCCAGCTACGAAATGGACACCCTTGTCCATACGTCTCAAGTCCTTAGTATCAGCCTCGCCTTCGCCTAGCCCACCGCACACTCAGAACCCCTCAAGCTCAGTCTCGCCACCGTCCCCATCGCCAACGCCGACCCCGTCAACACTGCCATCGCCGCCGCTGTCTTCGCCGCCGCCACTGCCCCCCTTGCCGCCTTTGCCGTCGCCGCCACTCACGCCTCTCTCTGCCTTACAAACTGACGCCGCCTCCACCTTTATCAATCGCCGCCGCATCTCTAACCCATCTGAAGCCACTGAAGTCAAACCGAATAGCCGCCGAACGGAAGAACAAGCCGAAATATCAAGAGTAAGAAACGGCGACGCGACCCCGATAACGAAGCCCGAGCCAGCGCAAGTCCCCAGCAACAACCACAACCACCCCGACAACAACGTCGAAGGCAAGTCAGCGCGCGACGACAGCAATGACTCCGGCAACCTCGAGCTCCGCAGCAGTGACCACAGCCACTCGTGCGAGCAACTTCAGCACCAGCGACAACGGCAAGTTCGTGTACGATGCGGGCGGGAACAGTCTCAATAACCAGGGCGGTGCACGGCTCGACAACGACGACAACGACAGCAACAGCATTCTCAACAACGCTGCCACCATCATCACCGACGCCCGCGCCCTTCCCACCAGCAATTCCGACGACAGCGACAGAACCAGCACCAGCACCAACATTGCGTCCTGCGCCACCAACACCCATCACAGCCACGACCGCGACTTCGACAAGACCAGCGCCTCACCTTCCGACACCGACGCCGTTTTTCCAATCGATTTCGTGCAAGCCACCCCTGTGTTTGACGTCACTTCACTGCATTCGACCAACAACCTTCCCACCATTCTTCTTGCCGACCGAGATGGCAGACGCGATGCCGCGCCCCCTTTCTCCTCGACACCTAGCACACCCCCTCGTTTACTGCCTTAACTTACAGTATGTAGTTCGTGTCCGCACAGGTGAATATACTCAGTTTGTGGTCTCTTTGTGCCCAACTGAGTTCGTGTCCGCACAGCCCACCACTCACTCGCGCTCGCGCATTGCTGCACTTTCAACCCCTCGTTGATTGCAACAGTTACCTCTACACCTTCTCCTTCCCCAAAGTTCGACAAAAAGAGCATCGTAAAGCTCTTTCAAGTCCATTCCACCCAGTCTGTACCGACCGCCCCCCCCCCCCCTGAGGCAGCTTCTCGTGCATCACGATCCGTACCGTACTGTTACCTTGCCAAGCCGGTCAGGCCCAGTCAGCCATACCGGCCCCCCTTCGCGTCGAGTACTCCACGCCAAGGCCAAATGGTAATTCTACATTCCCGTCCCATGGCGAATGGCCAAGCCAATAGTGTCGGTATCAGTGTATGTGGGCATAGACCAACACCTTACTGATCTGACTTGAAGATTGTAAGTCGCGTCGCGTCTTTGTACCTTCACCCTCTTCTAAAGACAAGTCATTTCAGACCCACAATACGAACTCGGGGCTCCGAAGCGGGCGAACTCCGATGACATGCCGCCCTTCACAAATGCTGGCAATGCGGAGGGTAATTACGACTCGCGCGTTCCCGGATAACATCAGTTTGACTCCCACCATGGCGACGTGGCATTCTTCGTGATGGACACGCAACGACATCGTAGTAACCCACTTAGTGCAAGATGCATTTGTGCAGGTTGCCTTGACCTCGGTGGAGGTCTTACTGCACAGCCTTGCAGCCCGCTGGCTCCAGAGAGCAGTGAGATTTCTTTTCTTTTCTTGCTTGAAACATTTGCTGACTGCCATGTAGCATTGTTGCTTTGACCCGCGACTCGCATGCTTAGGTGAAACGGCGATTTCCATTTCTGCAGGAGCTACCCCTTCTCCAGGTGTGCCACCGAACACATTTCCAGCGTACCATGGCCCCGCCCTCCCAGCAGATCGCCGCCACCCCGTCCCCAGACATCCACCCTCCAAGCGGCCTCGGGCTGCGTGCCAGCAGCATCTCTGAGTTGGAGACGCTAGGCCCAGACACTCCCCCCTCTCCGCTGGGCCAATAACACTTCTGTAAATCCAACGATGCATCGCCAACGCTCGTCGCCCCCTGGACCCAGCTTCTTCGTCCTGTTTCCACCTTGTCTTGCGAAGCCGTCCCAGCACAGCGCGTCCGCGGCCGCACAACTCGTGCTCTACCACACCCTCGGGCACACCGCCACCGCCCCAGCAAAAGCAGACGCATGCGTGGCAGGTCTCGCAGGAGCTTCATATCTTGCGGAGCTGGTGACATCACTCACGATCCTGAAGTACCCGTTCGCGCGACGGCGGTGACGCGCGAGTGACGATGATGGCGGTGGTGATGCGCGGGTGACGATGACAGTGGCGGTGACGCGCGGGCGATGATGGTGGCGACGGTGACGCACAGGCGATGATGGTGGCCGTGACATGCGGGCGATGACGATGGCAGCGGTGACATGTGGGCGACGACGGCAGTGGCAACGCGCGGGCGACGACGACGGCAGCAGGGACGCACAGGCGACGACGGCAGCGACGGCGATGGTGACGCGCGGGCGACAACGACATGCAAAATTCCTATATCCACAACTCACTATTTTCAGCAATTTTTCGGTAGTTAATCCATAGGACTTTCAACTCATCTGAGATTGTGTGATTTTTAGTTGAATATTGTCATAAAATTTCATTAACTTTTCAAGAGAAAATAAGACTAAAGATTTTCACACATAAAATGCACGAAATTCCGCTGTTGTACACGAAAATGCAGGAAAATCCTCATGTTTGGACATACACTGCTGCCCAAGAGAGGTAAAAGAGAGGCAATACACCTTACACCGAAGGCTAGATAGCTCAGTAGGAAGAGCACCTGATATATATCCAGAAGGCCTGGGTTCAACCCCCAGTCTGGCCATTATTTATAGGCTGCTTAGGGCCACGAGTGCCACTGGTTCTGCGTCACGTTTTCCCCAGCAGCGTTCAGCCCAAACGTTCAGCATTATCAAGCGGCTCAGGCGGAGCCACCCATCCTTCCTCTCCTCTCTCTATATCTTGGCAACCCATCGAACTTGCACGTAGACAAAGTGCCTAAGTTACAGTACTGTTAGGCGTTCGCTTTCAAGCCCCTTTTGAGCATGCCTTGCGGGCTTATGAGGAAAAGGCGGGCGTCTCTTTGACACAACATCCCCTCGCCATCAAACTTCAGACTTGCGACTCAGTCGAGGCCATTACTGCCCTTTTGCAAGATCAGGCACAGGCATTCAGAGATCTGCAAGGAAGCGACAAAATCATGAAGTCCCTCAAGACGACTGTATCAATTTTATCCAAAATTTCATCAGCTGCCTCCCTTGCCGATGCCTTTGGCCTGGTACGTCAGAAGGGGCTCATGCCGTGTCTCACATCTCTGACTTTTTATTTACAGACATTCCCACCTGCGAAGGCGATACAGGCTTGTCTCGCTATCCTACTTGACGTACGTGCCGTTCTCAGGTTCATATGTCGATGACCTGGTGACGTCTGTGTGATTCAGTCGGCCAAGGGCATAATATCCAACTGCGATGCACTCGTCGACTTGCTCGAGTCGATCGAACACTTCCTAAACCGGCTCAATATCTATACACGAATCCCTCCTACGCCCGCAATGGACGAGATAGTTGTAAAGATTCTGGTGGGGCTCATCTCCACGCTCGCTCTGGTGACAGAAGAACTCAGGCAGCGACGATCAAGTGAGTCCGTTCTCGCCGATGTTTTACTTTACTCAGCAACACACAGTCAAATTTGTGAAGAAATTTTTCAAGGAGAAGGACATCGAGGCAGTCCTTGGTAGGCTTGACCGACTGACGAAAGACGAGGCCCGGACTACTGCAGCTCAAACGCTCGCTATTGTCCACGGGCTCGTCCAGAATATGAGGGAGTTCATGGATGGTGAGCAATGCACTCGGATTGTGATCCGCCGCATTGATACCCTCGTCTCTAGACGGGAAATCATCCATAGACGGTGTCCGCGAAGACCTTAGTACGTTTTGTTGGCGACAATGGGCCAGTTCCGTTTTTTACTGAGAGCGCTAGGGATCCTACATCAAATGGCGAGCGACATGAACAAATCGAAGCGTAGGTTATCTCCCGACGGTCACATTGCTGCCTGAAGGCGCTGAGGTTGCCTGGCAGGTGACCAGTTGCTAAGAAACATCCGGAGTTGGCTCTCTCCGCCTGATCCATGGAAGAATTACAACATTGGGCGCAGATTGAGGCACAGTGAGACTGGGACGTGGTTCCTAAACAGCAGCACGCTCTCGGAATGGAAAGCATCTGGCCCGAGTTCGTTACTCTGGATCCACGGGAAACGTCAGTTTGCTGCACATCGCTTACTCTTTCTCAAAAGTGATGTGTTTTTCTTTTCATAGCGGGCGCTGGTAAGAGTGTACTTTGGTTCGTTGACCCTTCTGTGTTCTCGTCTTAATAACTTATGCTGTTTACCAGTTCCACAATCATCGAGGAGATCGAGGCTATCCAAATGTCTGGGCTGGCGTCGCTCGCCATGTTTTACTATGATTTTAGGGAGGACGAAAAGAAGGACCTTCGTGGGTTGCTCTCATCGATCTTATTCCAGCTCTGCGACCAATCCGATTCATACTATACCATCCTTTCCACTTTTTATTCGACACACCGCGATGGAGCCCGAAGTCCTAGCGACGACGAACTCATCCGATGTCTAACGGACTCGTTGGCTCTCCCAGGACAAGCTCCGATTTATCTAATCATAGATGCCTTGGACGAATGTCCGAACACATCTCTGCCGCCTCAACGCGAACAAGTCTTATTGCTCCTGGAGGACCTCGTCGACTCAAAACTCCCCAATCTCCGCATTTGCGTCACCAGCCGACCCGAGACCGATATCAAGCCCATTCTTGAGCCCTTAACTTTCCATTCTGTTTCTTTACACGACGAGAGCGGACAGAAGGAGGACATTGAGAACTACATCAAGTCTATCGTAAACGCGGACAGAAGGATGCGAAAATGGACATCGGTGCACAAGCAACTTGTGATTGATGTTCTGACAGAAAGAGCAGACGGGATGTAAGGCATTTATACTGGATTTCTTCATGACACTCATCCACACGTCGTAGGTTCCGATGGGTGCATTGCCAGCTGGAGTACCTTGCTAAGTGCCTCCCGGGGCGTATCCAGCATGCGCTAGGCGAATTACCACCGACACTTGATGCGACATATGAACGCACGTTGGAGGAGATCGACGGCACAAACTGGGAATTTGCGCGATGGCTCCTGCATTGCGTCGCAGTGGTTTCCCGGCCGCTACGAGTCGAGGAACTGGCGGAGTTCCTCGTATTTGATTTCAATGCGGGACAGATTCCGAAATATCGCGAGGATTGGCGCCTCGAAGATCCAGTAGATGCGGTGCTGTCAACGTGCTCCACATTCCTTTCCTTTGTCAATGCCGAAGATTCCCAAGTGATACAATTTTCACACTTCTCGGTCAAGGAGTTCTTGACCTCTGCTCGCTTTGCCGAAAAGCGTAACACAATTTCCAGCCGCTACCATGTTTCCATGACACCTGCCCACACCCTCGTTGCCAAAGCGTGTCTTGGTGTTCTATTACACCTCGACAAAGACGTCACCAGTGACATCCTCCTGAAGATTCCTCTGGCTGAATACGCTGCAGAACACTGGTTCGAGCATGCCCGTTTTGAGGGTGTGTCACAAAATGCAAAGGAAGGAATGTCACAGATGTTTGACCAGAGAAAACCACATCTTGCGGTTTGGCTCTGGATATTCGACCCAACTATTCCCTTGTGGAAGCGAAACAAAAGGGAAAATGCACCGTTGACCCCTCATGGAACGCCGTTACACTACGCCGGGTTTTGTGGCCTATATGATGTTGTGAAAGGCCTCGCCGCTGAGCATCCACAGGGCGTAAATTCTCGGAGCTTCATTGGCAAGGAAACGCCTTTGCATCTAATTTCACGAGCGGGCCATATAGATCTGACCCGGCTCCTCATCGAGCACGGCGCCGACGCGGCAGCCCAGAACGACGACGGGACGACTCCGCTGCATGAGGCGTCCGAAGGGGGTCATGTGGATCTGGCCCGGCTCCTCATCGAGCACGGCGCCGACGTGGCAGCCCAGACCAAGTATGGGACGACTCCGCTGCATGGGGCGTCCTTACGGGGTCATGTGGATCTGGCTCGGCTCCTCATCGAGCACGGCGCCGACGTGACAGCCCAGACCGAGAATGGGACGACTCCGCTGCGTTGGGCGTCCGGACGGGGTCATGTGGATCTGGCCCAGCTCCTCATCGAGCACGGCGCCGACGTGGCAGTCCCTATCCCACAGCTAAATCAAATCAAAGGTACTTTCGATACGGTTTGAACACACAATCTGCCCAAGTCGAGCATTGCATTGCATTAACCATTAATCTACTGGGTCCCATGTCCACTCGAATTTACTACTTATAGCATATGCCATGAATATCAAAAATTGGATGCAAATCAATGCAAGTCGGCATGTAACAAGTAGGTTTACACAGGCAGGTTAGATTTGCCGAATTTATCACAGTTCATAGATTTGCTCTTGGAACAGTCTCTCATCGGCGATCGAGCTTGACTCACCCGACATGTGCATATGTGTGGAGTGCGAGTATTTCCTTGAATGTTTCTTTTCTCTCTTCAGACATTACAGTTTACCTTAGGGATAATATTAATGAGCCAACTTGAATGCATGAGCCAGCTCCCGTGATTTTTTCTTTTTTCGAAGTGTTACGGAGCTTGAAGGGGAACCGGTTGTATGATCAGCTTTCACGCGAGGTCTCGTGATCTCCGGTAGTATCCGTTCCGTTCCGCGTCGCGTCGACGGATTCACGAGTTGACTGGTAAGAGTCATCAAACCAGGCCTTTCTGACCTTCCCATATTCTAATCGATGAGGATGTAGACACCGCTTCAAGCGCAGTCCAGCATACACAACTCTGCTCACTCGCACGGGCCAATGCGCTTCCATGTCCTCGGACTCGGTCCCATCGGCACTCTCGTCTCCCACCACCTCTGCAAGACCCTCGACACCACCAAGCACGGCGTCGTGCTCATACACAAATATGCCCATCAGCTGAAGAAGGCGAACCTGGCAGGGAATACGCTCAAGGTGGAGCGAGAGGGCATAGTGGACACGTCGACGGCCTTCCGATCCGAGGTCTTCCAAGCAGCGCGACAGCTCCGGTACGAGGAGAGACAGGAAAAACTCCTCGCCCGAGCCGAGAAAAAGGCACGCGCAGGGGGCGGCTCCGACAGCTCCAAAACGAAACGCATATCCCCGTCGTCCATCCAAGACACCCTCCTTCCGATCGAGTCGCTCATCGTCGCCATCAAGGCGTACACCGTCGTCGACTCTGTCAGGGCCTTGGTCCCCCGGCTGACCCCCAATTCCACCATCGTCCTCCTACACAATGGCATGGGCGTCTACGAACGATTGGTCGAGGACGTCTTCCGCAATCCCGAACAACGACCGCACTTTATCGTTGCCGTCAACGATCATGGCGCGTGGAACAAGGACTACTTTCACACCGTCCACGCCGGCATTGGTTCCATAACATTCGGGATCGTCGCGGATCCTCGGGGCAGAAATTTTGAGGCCTCGGTCGCGGACGAGGATATCCCAACGCACGAACGGGCGCTCTCGCTAGACGGCATCATGTCGCCCCAAGAGTGCAACGACGACTCTCCCTATCGCTCCCTGCGCAACACCGTAGCCGCCCTCTCGAACCTGTCGGGACTCGACGCGACATGGAAGCCCATCTCGCACGTCGAGACGGCGATGAAGCGCAAGCTCGTCGTCAACTCTGTGATCAATCCTCTCACGGCGCTCCTGGGCTGTCGTAACGGCGACCTTCTCGAATCGGCTGAAGCGCGGAAAATTATCTCGCGCCTGTGTGCCGAGGCGGCGCGTGCCTATGCCATGCAGGCACAGGAAGAGGAAGGGTCTTGGAACGACGGCGAAAAGCGTGTGAGGATCCGCTCGGGATTCGGTCGCGTGCCTCCGGGCTTGGATGCTCAGGCACTGGAAGAAGAATGTCTGCGCGTGATGAGGGTCACCGCGGGGAACATCTCTTCGATGCTATCAGACATACGGACAGGGAGCTACACCGAGATAGAGTACATGAATGGGTACCTGCTTGGGCTCGGTCGATCGTTTGGTCTGCCCATGACGACGACAGCGACCCTGCTAAACCTTGTCAAATTGAGAAGTGCCATTCCCTTGGATCGCTTAGTCTACAAGTAATACTACACGAGTATGACACCAATTCATCATTGCGAGGTGGTGTTTACTGATCTAATGTATCTTTCGAACCAAACACGGCCGCTCTCTGCGGCGATTGACCCCCAAATCCATGATCATGGGGCGTGGTGCTGCCCACGGCTATTCGGCCCAACTCGACCGACTAGCGCTCCATCTATCCCTTCGTGTTACAGTGCCAGTACATCAACTCATTTAATTGGGGCAAGGCACCGCCATATGAAATCACCGCACGCTCGCCATCGCCACAAAATTATATTCTTACAGTTAACGTATTCGGATTTCTCGTGATGATGAAGGGGCGTTTGCTCGGCCAAATGTTCGCCACTGTACGGTAACAACATGATAGCGCTGGTACGACCTGTGCCTCGTCGGTGTAAACACGGCCGACTGGTACAGGCTAAACCATGAGCCCCCATTGTGTTGCCTCAGCCTCCGCCCTTCTTGCTGTATTGCTTCCAATTATGGGTACCTCGCATCTGAACTACACGTGGAAGCACGCATTCCCTCCGGGGTCCTCTGAATCTGTACCACTACGTAAACACCCCGCCTTGATCTGCGTATGTAGTTCAATTGAAGGTGCGGGGATCGGACCCTAGATCCACGACTCGTGACAAATCGCAGAGTAGCATGGCGCTGGTGGCCACATCGCTGCGACCCCTCCAACCGTGCACGGCATCAACAGTCCGAGATATCCTTTTTAATCCAGCTCCTATGCCCATGCCGAGACAAAGGGTCTGAACAGCATGACTTTGATACTTGTGTGGTCACTGGCATCGCCACTGCCGGCTCTCATGCATCCGGACCATGAGGCATCTGCAAACTGTTTCCAGGTGTCGTCTTCGCCGCGGACGATCGGACTAAGAGCTGCTGTATTGTCGCTGGTCGCCTCCATGTCGGGGGAACTTAAATTTCACTTTCCTATTCGAGGGCGCAACGCGGGGTGCTAAGACCCTCTTTAATTCGCCTGTACGTGAGTCGGCTCTAATGCGGATCTATATATAAAAAGGTCAAAGTAGCCATGTAGTAGTAGTAGGTCCATATTGCGTAGCTAAAGACGTATAGAAAATATTCATTTCGAGTCGTCTACTAGAATCTGAAATGCATCAAGCATTTCCGAGTATATATAGTACGCTAGTCCTTAGAGAATGCGAGCAGAGAGAACCTATGATGGTATCCGCGAAGCCTCTCAATCTATTATTAGTGGTCATCAGCATTGGGTCTTCCCCATTTGACATTCTTGAACACGCCATTATGCCAGTCTTGAACGCGTCGTCCAGCCAAAAGGGACATTGTTGATCCGTCCTGGCCGATCAGGCCGATACCAGAAGACTGAATAACGGCATCAATGAGAACAGGATACCTGCACATTCGTTAAATATGGAACCAAAAGAAAGGTGAAAAAAAAAAAAAGCAAATCACCATCTACTGCCGTATTTATTGATGGTATCTTCTGCCACGTGGTCGATCGTGTGCCAACCAACCGTGCGAATCGAATCCCACCACGAGGGATCTCGTTCGTCGCTGAGCATGATAACGTGCTGAGGGACGAGGCCCAAACGCTCGCGTGTCTCCTCCTGTATTTCTTCTATGCGGCGCTGGTAGGTAGCTATTGAGGGGAAGCAATCCTCCATAGGCAGGTTGTTGCAGTACACGACAAAGTCGGCTCGACGCGCGTGGATGGCGATATACTTGAAGAGTGTCAGGATAAGCCGAGGTAAAGATCAGGCTCGAAAACAACTAATGCTCACAGGTGGGATAGGTTCGTGATCGGGGACCTGGAAAATACGCCGCAAGTAACCGTCAGCCATGGTTTGAAGCCGGTGGGTCCAACGAAAGTGCTTGACGACAAATCGCCACGCTGGGCTGAGTTCGTGACCATACTCGAAAGACTAGTATCTTGTAGTTGAGAAACTATAATAGCAGAGGAGTCAAGTAACTCACAGTGTCGGCGCAAACGTAGTACAAATAGTCAAAACAGGCCAAATGCTCGTCTGGCGGTAATACAGCGCCATGGACCTCGGATGGTTGAGGCTCCACCAAGTTGTTTTCTCTGCCGGATGGATAGAGAAGCGAAGCGATTTTCCAGAAGTGGGCATGTGGGTCATGTTCGGATCCAGGGTCCTTTTGGAGCGACGCAGGTCCAGCAGTAAAAGAGATGTCTTGTCACGATAGTAAATCAGTGTCTCGATTCTGCATGGAAGAGTATTCATATTCTCACCGAGGCCCTGAAGCGATAGTGCATTGGTCATCCGAGGCCGCGACTCGCGTGTCTGGACAGCCTGCCAAACGCTCCAGCAGCCGACGTCCTCGATTTCCACGCTGGAGGTATTCTTGACTTCGCTCCATTGAAGTACGGGAATACGGATAGTTTGACTCAAATAATCGATGTCAAACACATCACTGAAGAGGATCTCCCCAGCGTCACCACCGATATGAGAAGGAGTGAATGGGCCGACAATGGGTACCCGTTCGGTCAACATAGCCAGGTAAATGAGATTTCCCTGGATGATTCAATCAACTCGAGAAGGAGGGGAGAGAAACGGGACACACGTAGGTCATAACATCATTGGCTGGATCGAGAGCGTAAGTAAACGAGCCAGAAACTAGAGAGGACGAGACACCGACTCCATCCAGCAGAAATCCATGATGTGATGTATTTTGTATCGTTACGTAGGTTATCTGAGTAAGCATGTGATTAATTGGAAGAAGAGTGTTGTAGGGTAACGCGGACGAACCTCTGAAATGATCTGTAGGGGGTCCAAGAAGAGCAGATGTCCTGTTCCATGTTGAGGCACCGTGTGACCCGAAGATGGCATCCGGAGTTTCGAGTAGGGGAAATTGGGAGAAGTAAAGATAGGCAGGCACGAGAAGGGAGAGGGCAGAAAGAACGAAACCGACGACGAACTTACGACGCCTAATAGGGAGGCAAAAATGAGGGGAATCGACGTGAAGGTCGAGACGGGGGTCAGAGGAATGATGGTCGTCGTCGAGCATGACAAGTTTATGGTCCCTTAGCATCGTGCCCGTGATGCTGGACGGGCGACCGAAGGTGAGGCTTTAATAGGCTCCGTTCACTGATTATCATTATCTACTGTCATGTGAAGTGACAAGTTTACGAAAGGAAAGTCGACGTGGCCAGGATCACAGCTCACCGGAAAAAAAGAACCACGTGCCGAAAAAAGAAACAAGTTGCCCCAAATGTAATGGTGTGAGTGCCAAGGGCGCCAGTGCTCCAACTTGAACTGTAACTGAAACGCAGACTCATGACAGTTTAGACTCCAACAAAGCACGAGGCGAGGCGTTAGTTGACCCATGATTATATGATTGACACCAATTTAGAGCCGCCACGGTGCCACCAAGTTGACTTGTGTCATCCGAATCGGGAAATCCTATTTTAGCTTACACCCCTCGGCTGGGGGGCATTTCCAATCTTAGATTCTGGTCAAAGTGACCCATGGCTGCCGGTGTTGACCGTTCCCCATCCGCATTCGTGCCTAACTCCCCCCAGTCACCGTGCCCCACTTAACCCCTCATTTATGCGCCCCTTCCCTTCTTAGTCCTCCCCCTCCCTCTCTCCCATTCCTCGCCCCATCCCCTTTCACGACTAACGAATAATCATGGACTCAACTAGCAAACATCCTTCGCCTTCGCCATTGCGTGTGGCTGGCGTCGTCTCATTCTACATGTTTGCTGCCCTTGTGGTATGTCCATTTTGGTCCCACCCCTTCACCTCACCAGGCGCTCATCTCCTCTCTAGATGGTCTTTGTGTACGCCCCTCTGTAGTCTTACTTGCTTGGCATTCCCTGACCTGAGATCCCGTCCCCCCAAAAGGAACAAGGCTGTGCTCAACTCCTCCCCCGATCTGCCGCTGATTTTCCTATTCCTTCAACTCGTCATCGCGGTCTTCCTTCTCCATGTAGCCGCGCTCTTCTCCTCAAGAGTAGAGATACCGAACTGGGATTGGTATACTGCCAAGAAACTGTTCCCAGTCGTCACAATCAACGTCATCGGTCTCGTGTTCAATACTCTCTGTCTTCGAGAAGTGGAGGCAACATTTTTCCAGGTAAAAAAACTTATCAGTCTTTTATCATCCTCGTCGTCCGGCTCAGACCTAGTCCTCAGATCGCAAGAGGCTTGGTCTTACCCTTGACTATTGCTATCAACCCCGTCAGATTTCACCCACAGCAGGCCTCCCGTGTCACTCTCGCAGCTGGTCTTGTCACCATCGGATTTTTCGTTGGTGTCATTCCTGAGGGCAGTCTCCCTGTCTCATCAATTCCATCACCCAGGAGTCTAGTTTTCGGCGTATTCTCATCGCTTTCCATCGCGATTCACTCAGTCTTGGTCAAGTCCTCTCTTTCGTATTGCAATAACTCGACGATCCAACTTGCATATTGGACAAATGCAGTGTCTGCCATCCTGCTTGCTCCTTTCGTGTTTCTTCGTGGAGAACATGCCAAGATTGTGGAATTGAGCATCAGTTCGGAGTGGAATATGAATGTTTTCATTGTGGGCAGCCTGGTAACGGGCTCCTTCGGGTTCTTGCTCTGCGTGGCAGGTTTACTCAGCATCAAAGTGACAAGTCCCGTCACCCACATGTTTTCAAGCGTGCGTTCCTATCCATCACACTTCTCATGTCATGATATCCATTGTTCCTCAATAGGCTGCTCGCTCCGTCATTCAAACGCTTTTGGGGGTTTGGATATTTCACGATGTGTTGACCGTGTAAGACATCTGCTCTCACTGCGTCATCAATCCCCTCTCACGCTAAGATATATTGCAGTAATCGCACGATATCCCTTGGGGCTATTCTTGGCGGTACAATGTAGGTTCCCACCATTGACTAGGCGAGCGCTTTTAATTACTTTGTTTCAGGTATTACACGTGGGTCAAGGCGACGGAGCAGGCCCAGGCCATGCCACCTGCTCGACAGGTTGATATCGAGGCTCTTGGCAAACTGAAGGATGACAAGCATGAGAGCGTTGATTGGCAAACGCGGGAGAAAGCGGCGGCTTTAGACTAATACCGGAATGACGGAACTAGGTTCAAGCAGGGAAGGCGCATGGCCTGAACCATTCATGTGGATGAACGGCGTATGGCCACCGTGGCGCTTGCCATGATTGACACGTAGTGTGACATTTACCCATGGTCGATCTTTCAGTACTTTCAGTCTCGGGTTTCATCATGTCCTGTCATTACCCCTTATTGAGTATCATCGGACAATTGGACAATATCAGAGCACACTTTGAAATGTTACTGCATCTGACGATCAGAGAAATCACGTCATCAGACACGCAAAATGCTTGAACATCATAAGTAATAATTGTTCCCAAGGTCTTTGGATCTATGGAAGGATAACACACTAATCGAAGTGCAGCGTGATGAAAGGGAAGCAAACGGCTGATTTATTTTTGTATTGTAAAACGGTACCATGTGGGCATGGGGGATTTTGCCCTGGGTTCATCCGTCATCCGTGACGTCCGCA
>Ga0307512_10003856_pt1 | contig 16873 bp, 12 predicted proteins | sample 14_EM_MG_FD_200267 | JGI IMG/M metagenome (GOLD analysis project Ga0307512, IMG submission 200267) | Populus trichocarpa ectomycorrhiza microbial communities from riparian zone in the Pacific Northwest, United States - 14_EM | ecosystem: Host-associated > Plants > Roots > Unclassified | place...
ACCCACGAGCACCACACATCCGCCGCACCCACCACCCGACCCGCCACCGCGATGCCCTCGTCCATGCATAGGGACCCCACGACCAAGGCCGCCACCCCCACCGCCTCGAAGCACGAGGAAGGGTCGCCCTCCCCCACGGCCCCCGCCTCCTCCTCCGCCGCGGCCGCTGCGGCACAGCCCCCCATGGACACCCAGAACGCCGCCTCCACCGGCCGCCCCCTCAACCCGCTCCTTCTCCTCACGGGCGTCGTCGCGGGCGTCGCGGTCCTGTGCCTGCTGCTGGTCGGATCCCGCTCGGCCGCCGCCGCGACCCGGCACGGCGAGTCCGGTACGAGCTGACGTCACACCGTTCCTTAAGTTGATTGGCCGGTGTTGGCCATATCGGGCATCCCGAACAGTGTGAGCTGGTCTGGGTTGCTGGGCCCCCGAACGGTGGTGGGGCCGTGGGGCGGGTGCTTTCCGGGTGGGCGCGGTCGCGTCTGACGCACCACGGGGGTGCTGCGCATCGTCCTGCCCGGAGCCGTCCGCTCCGTACGGCCCGGGGTGCGGTGACTCGGCGTTTCGGGGACGGCCGGCCCGGTGCGATCCTCCGGTCGCACGGCCCCCGCCTCGGCACGCCCTACGGCGTGGGTGGTGGGGGTTTGGCGGGGTCCGTCTTTCCTGCGCCGGGCCGTGCAGCCCAGACCGCGTCTGCCGACGACCACCGCGGCGGCATGATGCCCCGTGACGGTGGTGGTCGTTGCGGTGGAAGTCTGTTCTTTCAGAGGGTTCAGCCAGTGCTGGGCGCCCCATTTGCTGGTGTACGCGGGGTCCACGGCGATCACCGAAAGTCCGGCATGGTGTGCCATTCCGGCGAGCCGGTCGCGAAACTTCGCGGTCGGGATCCCGGCCACCGTGCGCCGGAAGGACTTCCCGCGCCTGCCTCTGCCGAGCTTCTCCCGGCCTGTGGTGCGGGCGTCCGCGAAGTCCAAGTCCTCGATCACCAGTGCCGCGCAGTCGTGGAGTTGGGCGAGGTGGATGAGGTGGGAGACGGCCTCGCGCAGCCGGGCATCGCGGGTCGTGGCGGGCAGCCCGGCTAGTTCCAGGGGCAGGGTGTGGGGCGGGCCGACGGGGTTGCCGCACGGGTCGAGGATCCAGGCGGCCAGGTGGCCGGCGTTGAGGTCCACCGCCAGCACCCGGTGCCCGCGCAGCACATCCAGGCTCGGGACGGGAACCTGCCGGCCCTTGGGCACGGTGGACCAGGAGGCGTCGAGATACCAGCGCCCGCGTCCGGGGTCGTAGGTGATGTCGTAACGCACCGGAGCACCCGTACTGATCCGGTCGGCCCACTGCCCGCCCCGGTGGGTAAAGAGTGCCGTCGCATCCAGGAGATACCGGCCGCGCGGGGCGTTGGCGTGCTGCTGACGCAGGGATTCGGGCAGGACGAAGGCGATGGTGCCGTCGGTGGGGGTGATGCTGATGGTGTAGTTCCCGAACGGCGCCCCCGCCTCCCCGTCCGCCGTCAGAAACATCCGCCGCGCCGACCACACCTCACCCCAACCATCCAGCTGGGCCTGCCAGGCAGCCCCGGACAGCGGCTTGAGTCCGGGTGCGGTGGCGTAGAGGTGGTGGCGGGAGTTCAGCAGCCGCCGCCCGCCCCGGGCGATGCGCACCCGGCCGTGCTCCCGCTCCCGCACCGCCTGGCGCAGCTCACCCTTGAGGATCTGCAGCCGTTGTCGCTTGGCCCGCCGCTCCGCATGGTCGGCGTAACCGCGCACCGTACGCCGTCCCCGGCGCACGCTGCTGCCGGGCGGGACGGCGAGGCGGGCCTCGATCACGCCGATGGCCCGGCGCAGGGAGCCGATCCGGGCGTTCAGCGCCCGCCTGCCCAGCCGATACTGGTCCTCGGAGGTCCGGGTGATCGCACCCGCCCACCGCGACGACGACTGCACGGTCAGGGCCCTCTTGCGCTCCGCCCGCCGGGTGTCGGCCGCCGGCACGTCGCCCATCCGCACCCGCGCGGCCAGATCCGCCCCGGCCAGCGAACCCAGATGCTCCCCGACCGCCCGCAGCACAGACGCATCCGTGGGCGAGACATGCAGCCGGGTCCGGATCCGACATCCCGACGGCGGAGCGACCACGAACGGGGCACCCAGCGCACGGTAAGGGCGCGGCTCACGCCCCTTCCCACCCCGCTTCCGCTGCCCCACGCCGTACGCCCGCGCCCCTCACCCGTGATGATCCCGACGAGCCGAAACTAACGCCGCCTCCCCGCCCACCAGCGCACATGTCTGCGATTGGCAAACAAGTGATCCATCCCGCACGGAAACGCCCGAAGATGATCACCGGCCAGACTCCTCGCCGCAGACCACACCACCCGAAATGGCCAACCCTGACCAACCAATCCAGGAACTGCTTCCAACCCGACCAGCTTGTCCGTGATCTTGTGGGCGATCGCGTTCCAACTGGCGTGCGTGACCGCGGCGAACAGCACGGCCGCGGTGACCAGCGGGGTCACGAGCTGTGCTCGCGCACGTCCACGAGGGTCGCACCGGCATGGGCGACGAGGTCCTTGGGCTCCATGGGGAAGACGGCGTGCGGATTGCCTGCCGCGGCCCAGACGATGTCGTGCTCCAGCAGCGACCGGTCCGCGAGCACCCGCGTCCTCGTCCGGTGCCCGAAGGGCGGTACGCCGCCGATGGCGTACCCGGTGGTCTCCCGTACGACGTCCACCTTGGCCCGCGTCACCTTCTCGACGCCGAGCTCCTCCCGGACCCGCTCCAGGTCCACCCGGGAGGCCCCGTCCATCAGGACCAGCACCGGCACCCCGTCCGCGGCGAAGATCAGCGACTTGCAGATCTGACTCAGCTCGCACCCGATCGCCGCGGCGGCCTCGGCGGCGGTGCGCGTCGCGTCCGGGAAGCGGCGGATCTGCGCGTTCAGCTCATCGAGACCCAGCTCACGCAGGGCCTCGGCGAAACGGGGGTGGGCTCCAGAGTCCGAAGGCATCATGCCCGGCAGGCTAGCTGCCGGATACAAACATCACGAACGAATTCCAGGTGCTGGGAGCGACGGTGAGACTGGAGGGTGCGGGGGGGGTGCCGACTTGGAGTCGCGGATGGCACCCGGGCCGATCTCCTCCCCCGCCTCGCGCAGGGCGACCCGGGCGCCGAATCGGGCCGGGGTCTGGTGCTGGTGGACGCCCTCGCGGGCCGGTGGGGTGCGGCGGCGGGGCCGCATCCGCGGAAAACGGTGTGGGCGGAGCTGAGTGTGTCCGCCGCCGCACCCCTGCCGGTCAGGAGAACGCCACGTCCTTCGCCTCCACCACTCCGGCCGTGCGCCCAGGCGCCGACTGATACCGCCAGTACAGGTTCGTGTGGGCGATGACCCGGTCCGGTGCCGGGGCACCCCGCTCACTCTTGTCGTTCGTGGTGTGCGCGTCGCCGACCAGCGTCACGTCGTAGCCGCGTACGAAGGCACCGTGGATGGTGGAGCGGATGCAGGCGTCCGTCTCCGCGCCGGTCACGACCAGGTGTCCGGCTCCGGCGTCGGCCAGGACCGCCTCCAGGTCGGTGCCCTCGAAGGAGTCGCCGTACGTCTTGTGCACCAGCGGTTCCGACTCGTGGCTGGTCAGCTCCGGAACGTACCGCCAGGCGTCGCTTCCCTTCGCCAGGTCCTCGTCGAAGTGCTGGACCCAGACGACCGGGACCCCCTCCACGCGGGCCTTGTCGACGAGCTTTGCGATGGTGGCGACGACGGCGTCACGCTCGTGCGCGGACGCCACGACGCCCTGCTGGACGTCGATCACCAGCAGGGCGGTGTTGGGTCGTGCGGGCAGTGTGGTCATGACCGGCAGGCTAGGCCCTGCCACCGACAATCGCCTCGGCCCGCTTGCGCCGCCCCGCGACCAGGCCGCCGGCCGCGCCCAGCGAGACCAGGCCCATCATCGCGGCGGCGAGGATGCCATTGATGCCGTCCATGGTGAAGTACATGGCGACGGCGGTGGCGCCGTTGAAGAGGAACAGGAACCAGAGGGTGCCGGGGCGGGACAGGAACGCCTTGATCTTCGGCTTCTTCGCGATGCGCGAGCCGGCCAGGAGCGCGATGACCGCTCCGACACCGGTGGCGATGTTCTTCTGGACGGTGTCGTCCAGGACGGCGCCGGCGCCTGCGCTCGCGGCGAGGCCGCCGACGAAGAAGGTCCACAGGACGAGGTCGGTGACGAACTTCTTGACGGCGGCGACGGGAGAGGACACAGAGGACATGACGAGGGCCTTCCGGGGGCGGGATCAGGGGGTTCGGGGTCTCTTCGACCCGTCGTCAACGATCCCGTCCGGCGCCTTCCCCAACGAGGGAGCGGCCTCCCGAACCCGTGGTGTAGCGCACTACACCACGCAGCTCGGAAGGCCGCCCGGAGTCCGGACCGTCAGGCCCGCACCAGCTCCCGGTCCTCGTCCGGGTCGCTGTCCTTGGAGCCACCCAGTTTCTTCAGCCCCTCGCCCTCGACGTCCACGTTGGGCAGCGCCCGGTCCAGCCACTTCGGCAGCCACCAGGCCTTCTTGCCGAGCAGCGCCAGCACCGCCGGGACGATCGCCATCCGTACGACGAACGCGTCGAAGAAGACCGCGATCGCGAGGCCGAAGCCGATCATCTTGATCATCGACTCGCTGGATCCGATGAAGCCCGCGAAGACCGCCATCATGATCACCGCGGCCGCCGTGACCACCCGTGCGCCGTGCTTGAAGCCGGTCACCACGGCCTGGCTCGGCTTCTCGCCGTGGACGTAGGCCTCCCGCATCCGGGTCACGAGGAACACCTCGTAGTCCATGGCCAGTCCGAAGACGACGCCCACCATGAAGATCGGCATCATCGACATGACCGGCCCGGTCTCCTCCACGCCCAGCAGGCCGGACAGCCAGCCCCACTGGAAGACCGCCACGACCGCGCCCAGGGCCGCCATCACCGACAGCAGGAAGCCGAGGGCCGCCTTCAGCGGGACCAGGATCGAGCGGAACACCACGATGAGGAGGAGGAAGGCCAGGCCGACGACCAGGACCAGATAAGGGATCAGCGCGTCGTTCAGCTTCTGCGAGACGTCGATGTTCATCGCCGTAGAGCCGGTGACCAGCACCTTCGCGTCGGTGTCGGCCTTCACCCGCACGCCCGCGTCCCGGATGGAGTGGACCAGGTCCTCGGTCTTCACCGACGACGGCTTGGAGTTGGGGACGACGGTGATCGTCGCCGTGTCGCCGGACTTGTTGTACGTCGCCGGCGTGACCGTCACGACGTCCTTGAGGCCCTTGATGTCGTCGGTGACCTTGGCCACCGCGCTCTTGGGGGAGTCGCTCGCCTTCGCGTCGACCACGACCATCAAAGGACCGTTGAAGCCGGCGCCGAAGCCCTCCGACAGCAGGTCGTACGCCCGGCGCTGCGTCGTCGACGTCGGCTGCGAACCGTCGTCCGGCAGGCCGAGTTCGAGGGAGGTCGCCGGGATCGCCGCGGCGCCGAGACCGACCACGGCCAGCAGCAGGACGGTGACGGGACGGCGTACGACGAAGCTCGCCCAGCGCGTGCCCATGTTGGGCTTGCCCGCGGACGCCTTCCTGGCGGCGCGCGCGCCGCCCAGCAGCTTGCTCTTCTCGCCCGCCGGCTTCACCTTCCGGCCCGCGTACCCGAGCAGCGCCGGGATCAGGGTCAGCGCGATGAGGACCGCGATCGCCACCGTGCCCGCGGCCGCGACGCCCATCTTCGTCAGCATCGGGATGTTGACGACGGACAGGCCGACCAGCGCGATCACCACCGTCAGACCGGCGAAGACCACCGCCGAGCCCGCGGTGCCGACGGCCCGCCCGGCCGCCTCCTCCCGCTCCCGGCCCTCGGCCAGCTCGGCCCGGAAGCGGGAGACGATGAACAGGGCGTAGTCGATGCCGACCGCGAGGCCGATCATCATGGCCAGCGTGGAGGTCGTCGAGCCCAGGTCCAGCGTCTTCGCCAGGGCCGTGATCGTCGAGACGCCGATGCCCACGCCGATCAGCGCCGTCAGCAGCGGCAGCCCGGCCGCTATCAGCGAGCCGAAGGTGATGACGAGGACGACGGCGGCGATCGCGATGCCGATGACCTCGGTGGCGCCGGTCTCGGGCGTCGTCTGCAGCGCGTCACCGCCGATCTCGACGGTCAGCCCGCCGCCGCGCGCGTCCTGCCCGGCCTCCTCCAGGGCGTCCCGGGAGGCGTCCTTCAGCTCCATGCCGGAGACCTTGTACTTCACCGACGTATAGGCGATCGTGCCGTCCTTGCTGACGGCGTTCGCCTTGAAGGGGTCGGTGACGGAGACGACCTCGGAGCCGTCGCCCAGCTCCTTCACCGTCTTCTCGACGGTCGCCTTGTTGTCGGCGTCGGTCATCTTCTCGCCCGCGGGCGCCTTGAAGACGACGCGTCCGGTCGCTCCGTCTGCGCTCATCCCGGGGAAGCGCTGTTCCAGCAGGTCGAAGGCCTTCTGGGCTTCCGTACCGGGGATGGAGAAGGAAGACGAGCCCGCGGCGGGCGCGCTGGCGGCGCCCACTCCCGCGAGTGTCAGCAGCGCCACCCAGAGCAGGGCGACGAAGTGCCGTCGCCTGAAGGCGAGCCGGCCGAGTTTGTAGAGAAACGTGGCCACGAGGGCGTACTCCCGGTCAGGTCGTGGGATGTCAGGGCCCGGCACAGGCCCCAAGGACAGGGGTGATCAGCCCGGCGGGGAGGCAGGGGTGACCGTCCCGACGACTTGAGCGGTGACGTCAGGTGGTGGGGAGGTACGGGGATCTATCGGGCGACGAGGGCGGGGAGAACCACTGCGTCGACGTACGAAAGGAGGAACTCCTGGGACGGCGGCTGCTCGTCGATGATCGAGCGGGCCGCGAACCCGCCGATCATCATGTGGATCATGTACTTGATCGCCGGGTTGTCCGCACAGACCTCACCCCGGTCGATCGACCGCTGCAGCACTCGCTGGAACTCGGCCATCTCCGGCTCGATCAGATGCTCCCGGAACGCCTTGAGCAGATCCGGGTTGCCGTGCATCGCCATGGCCAGACCCCGCATCAGCGCGGAGTTCTGCTCCATCTCGCAGTCGTCCGACCGCATCGTGAGAGCGTGCAGATCGCCCTTGAGCGACCCGGTGTCGATCTCGTCGGCGAAACCGCCCGGCTTGTTGTGCCGCACCGCCTTCGCCACCAGCTCGGCCTTGCCGCCCCACTGGCGGTAGAGCGTCGCCTTGCTGGACCGGGTGCGGGCGGCCACGGCGTCCATGGTGAGGGCGTCGTAGCCGACTTCCCTGAGCAGGTCGAGCACGGCCTCGTACAGCTCGGCCTCCCGTTCGGGCGTGATCCGACTGCGACGCGCCGTTGCGACCTCAGCCATGCCACTCACCTTCCCGCTCGGGGTGCGTCCTCTTCGTACTCCATGAAGATACCCTGAAAGTCAACGAAACGAAACCGTTTCGTACGTGTGCTGGCTCACGAAGGTGAAGAACCCATAAGTTGCCCGGCCCCATTCTCCGGAAAAGCATGGGGAGGTGAGCTATCTGCGCCTGCCCCATGTCAGCGGTGACCAGTTGTGCTTCGTGGCCGAGGACGACCTCTGGCTGTCTCCCCTCGACGGCCCCGGCCGCGCCTGGCGCCTCACCGTCGACCGTACGAAGGTCGGCCACCCCCGCTTCTCGCCGGACGGCCGCACCATCGCGTACACGAGCTGGCGGAGCCTGGTCCCCGAGATCCACGTGGTGCCGGTGGACGGCGGACCGGCCCGGCAGCTCACGCACTGGGGATCGCCGGACACCCAGGTCTGCGGCTGGACACCCACTCAGGGAGACACCGCAGAACGAGACATCCCAGAACGAGCCATCGCAGACCGGGACATCGCAGACCGGGACATCGCACAAGGAGACTCCGCACAAGGAGACTCCGCACAAGGAAACAGAGGAGGCACGATCCTCGCCGTCGCCTCCCACGGCGAGCCCTTCTCCTACTTCACCTGGGCCTACAAGGTCTCCCTCGACGGCGACCCCGGCCGCAAACTGCCCTGGGGCCCGGTCTCCGACATCCAGGTCGCCGAGATCGACGGCGAGCGCAGGACACTGCTCCTCACCGGCACCCCGCCCCACGAACCGGCCGCCTGGAAGCGCTACCGCGGCGGGGCCACGGGAAGGCTGTGGCTGCACGGCGAACGCCTGCTGGCCGACCTCGAGGGTCACCTGCACTCCCCCCTGTTCGTCGGCGGCCGGATCGCCTTCCTGTCCGACCACGAGGGCATCGGCAACCTCTACTCCTGCGCCTACGACGGCTCCGACCTGCGCCGCCACACCGACCACGACGCCTTCTACGCCCGCCACGCCGCGAGCGACGGCACCCGGGTGGTGTACCAGTGCGCCGGCGACCTGTGGATCGTCGACGACCTGGCCGCCGACTCCGAACCGCGCCGCCTGGACGTACGGCTCAGCGGACCGCGCGCCGGCCGCCGCACCTACCAGGTCCCGGCCGCCCAGCACGTGGACGGCATCTCGGTGGACGAGACGGGCCGCGCGAGCGCCGTCGTCGTACGCGGCAGCCTGTACTGGCTCACCCACCGGGACGGCCCGGCCCGCACGATCTCCGACACCCCGGGCGTACGGGTCCGGCTCCCGGAGATGCTCGGCTCGGCCGGCCGGGTCGCCTATGTGACGGACGCGGAGGGCGAGGACGCCGTCGAGATCGCCTATCTGCCGCGGGCGACCGGCGACCGCGAACCGCGCCGGCTGGCCTCGGGCGGCCTTGGCCGGGTCCTGGAGCTGGTCGCCGACCCGCAGGGCGAGCGCATCGCCATCGCCGCGCACGACGGACGGCTCCTGCTGATCACCGTGTCCGACCATGCGGCTACCGCCGCGGGCACCGAGGACTCCGACCACGAGGTCACCGAGCTGATCCGCTCGTTCAACGGCCCGGTGCGCGATCTCGCCTTCTCGCCGGACGGGGCATGGCTGACGTGGTCGCACCCGGGGATCGGCCGCTCGCTGCGCCAGATCAAGATGGCGCGCATCTCCGGGACCGGAAAGGGGGACGGAAAAGGAGACCGCCTGATCGTCGACGTGACCAACGGGCGCTTCGAGGACGAGAACCCGGTGTTCACGAGGGACGGCCGCTATCTCGCCTTCCTCTCCTGGCGCGGCTTCGACCCGGTCTACGACGTCCACACCGGGGACCTGTCCTTCCCGCTCGGCTGCCGCCCCTACCTGGTCCCCCTGTCCTCCGTCACCCCCTCCCCCTTCGCCCTGACCCCGGAGGGCCGGCCGGCCGCCGGGGGCCTGGACCCGGTGGCGGAGGGCGAGGGCGACGGATGGGTGACCGTCGAGGTCGAGGGGCTGGAGAGCCGGGTGACCCCCTTCCCCGTCACCGCCTCCAAGTACTCGGCGCTGTACCCGGTGGCGGGCGGCGGTCTGGTCTGGCTGCGCTGGCCGATCTCGGGCGCGCTCGGCGAGACGTTCGCCAATCCGGACGACACCACCGGCCGCCCGACCCTCGAATACTTCAACATCAGCAAGGCGAAGAAGTCCGAACTCGTCGACCACCTGGACTGGTTCGCGCTCAGCGGCGACGGGAGCCGGCTGGTCGTGGTCGACGAGGGCGAGCTGCGGGCCGTCCCCTCCGGCGAATCGGGAGACGGCGACACGACGGTCTGGATCGACCTGCGCCGCATCCTGCACGAGGTCGACCCGGCTGCCGAGTGGCGCCAGTCGTACGAGGAGGCCGGGCGCCTCATCCGCGCGTACTTCTGGGAACCGGGGATGTGCGGCATCGACTGGGACGCGGTGCTCGACCAGTACCGCCCGCTGGTCGAACGGGTCGCGTCCCCCGACGAGTTCGCGGACCTCCTGCGCGAAGTACTCGGTGAACTCGGCACCTCCCACGCCTACGTCACCGCCGCCCGCCGCAACGAGGGCCCGCCGCACTACCAGCGCCTGCAGGGCCTGCTCGGCGCCAACTTCGTACGCCGGGAGGAAGGTTGGGTGGTCAAGCGGATCCTGCCCGGCGACTCCTCCGACTCCAAGGCGCGCTCACCGCTGGCGGGCACGGGCATCAGGGAAGGTGCGGTACTGACCCACGTCGACGGCCGCCCGGTGGACCCGGCGACCGGCCCCTACCCCCTGCTGGCCGGTTCGGGCGGCACCACGGTGGAGCTGACGTTCAGGCCCGCGGAAGGCGAGGCCGGCCGCGCACGCCGGGTCGCGGTCGTTCCGCTGATCGACGAGCGCCCCCTCCGCTACCAGGACTGGGTGGCCAAACGCCGGGCCGTCGTACGGGAGTTGAGCGGCGGCCGCTGCGGCTATCTGCACATCCCGGACATGGGCGGCTCGGGCTGGGCCCAGTTCAACAGGGATCTGCGGATGGAGGTGTCGAGGCCCGCCCTGATCGTCGACGTGCGCGGCAACGCGGGCGGCCACATCAGCGAACTGGTCGTCGAGAAGCTGACCCGCACGATCCTGGGCTGGGACCTGACCCGCAACGCCCAGCCGGTGTCGTACGCCTCGAACGCGCCGAGGGGTCCCGTGGTGGCGTTGGCGGACGAGGCGACCTCCTCCGACGGCGACATGATCACGGCGGCGTTCAAGTTGCTGAAGCTGGGCCCCGTCATCGGCCAGCGCACCTGGGGCGGAGTGGTGGGCATGACCGGCCGCCACCGCCTCGGCGACGGCACGGTGATCACGGTCCCGATGAACGCGGCCTGGTTCGACGCGTACGGCTGGGGCGTGGAAAACCGGGGCGTCACCCCCGACTTGGAGATCCTCCGCACCCCACTGGACTGGGCGGAGGGCCGGCACGCGCAACTGGACGACGCGGTCCAACTGGCCGTGGACCTCCTGGAGACCAACCCCCCGGCCATTCCCCCGGACTACAGCAACGTCCCCGACCGCTCACGCCCAAAGCTCCCGCCGCGCACAACGCCCTGAAAGGGGCGCGAGGCTGTATCAATATGCGGCTCCGCCCCGTGGGCGCACGGCAGCGCAAGAGTGGGGCGCCCCGAAACCACAGGGCACCCCACTCTCATCGGCTAAAGCCAGGCGCAGCGACTAGGCGTCGTAGTCCTGGTCGAAACGGTCCTGCTCCTCCCGCTGGAGGCGCTCCGTCTCCTCGTCGCGCATGCGCTCCTGGCCCTGACGGCCGCGCTCCTGACCCTGTCGGCCGTGCTCCTGGCCGGGGCGGCTGCGCTCCTGGCCGGGACGGCCGCTCTCCTGGCCGGGGCGGCTGCTCTCCTGGCCGGGGCGGCCGTTCTCCTGGCTCTGCCGGCCACGCTGACCCTGCTCACGGCCCTGCTGGGCCTTCTGCTTGGCCTGCTCCTGCCACTGCTCCGACTTGTCCTGGAACTGGTCCTTCATACCCATGTGGGTTCACTCCCATGGAGGGTGAGGGGAAGGCCCTTGATCGGGCCTCGACCAGATTCACACGGGTCGACAAAGCGCGCATTTCGATCAACTACGGTGCGTAGCACGGGACTCTTCGTCCGCCGCCCCACCTGCACCGACGAGCCCGGACCGCATCCCCTCCAACCGTGACCCGAACCGCTTCATCTCCCGCTGCCCCACCGTCCCGATGAGCCCCGGCAGATATCCCCGCACGCCCTGCATCCCGCGCAGCCACCACTGCCCGTACACATGGCTCGACCGCCGCTCGATCCCGGCGACGATCCGGTCCACCGCGGGCCCCAGCGGATACGTCTTGTTGGACGGCCAGGGCAGCCGCTGCCGCAGCTCCCGCATCACCTCGTCCTGATCCGCGCCGCGCACCATGTCGGTGTCGGTCCAGGACAGATACCCGACCCCGACCCGTACGCCCTTGTACCCGACCTCGGCCCGCAGACTGTGCGCGTACGCCTCGACGCCGGCCTTGGAGGCGCAGTACGCGGTCATCATGGGAGCGGGCGTGATGGCCGCCAGGGACGCGATCTGCAGCAGATAGCCGCGGCTCTCCATCAGCACCGGCAGAAAGGCACGGGCGGTCACGGCGGACCCGATCAGATTCACCTCGATCACCCGCCGCCAGGCCTCCGGATCGGAGTCCACGAAGGGCCCGCCGGTCGCGACACCGGCATTCGCGACGACGATGTCGACCTTCCCGAACCGCTCCTTGACCTCCCGCGCCACCCGGGCCATCGCCTCGTGATCGGTCACGTCGGCGTACCAGTGGTCGCTGTCGCTGTGCAGCCGTTCGGACACCTGCTTGAGGGCGTCCGGCTCCAGCCCGACCAGCGCCACCTTGGCGCCCCGCGCGGACAGCTTGCGCGCGAGCAGCTCCCCGACGCCGCGCGCCGCCCCGGTGACGACGGCGACCTGTCCTTCGAGGCTGACCCTGCTCATGCGCCCTCCTTGATCGTTGCGTACGTCACCACGAGTTCCCGGATACGGCCCGTGACCAGCTCCGGTGCCTCCACCGGGGTCATGTGGCCGAGCCCCGGCAGCTCGGTGCTGCCCACACAGTTCGGCAGCGCGGCGACCAGCGCCCGCGCCTGCACGGGCGGCGTGAGCCGGTCGGCGGTCCCGAAGACGACAGCCGTCGGCACCCTCAACTCCCGTACGCCGTGGTCGAGATCGAGCAGATCTAGCACCCGCGACCAGGCGTGCCGCACCTTGCGCGGACACGCGTGCACGATCCGCGCGCACGCCTCCACCATGTGCGGCGCCGAACCCGGCCCCATCGTCCCGTACTTGAGGATCCGCCGGGCGATCGGCGTGACCGGCCCGAGCGGCGCCCGTACCCCGAGAATGCGCCTGGTCAGCCAGGTCCGCAGCCGCCCGGGCCGCATGGGCAGGACGGTCGACTCGGCGACCAGGTGCGACGAGCCGGTGCTGCACAGCACAACGGCCACCGCGTGCTCCCGGAAGCCGTCCCTCGTGGCCGCCGCCATCACCGTCATGCCGCCCATGGAGTGCCCGGCGATCACGGCCTTCTCGCCGGGCGCCAGGGTCGCTTTCAGTACGGCTTCGAGGTCGTCGGCGAGGGCGTCCGTACTGCACGCCGGGCTCGCCGGACTGCGTCCGTGGCCGCGCTGGTCGTAGGCGATGACCCGGTGGTCGGCGGCGAGGTCCCGTATCTGCGCGGCCCAGAAGGCGGTGGAGCAGCTCCAGCCGTGCGCGAGGACGACAGCGGGCGCGCCGTCGGGTCCGTGCACCTCGACGTGCAGGCGGGCGCCGTCGGCGGAGACCGCGACGAGCTCGCGGGTGGGGGCGGGCGGGGCGTAGGGCCCGGTGGAGACGTGCATCAGCCGGCTCACGCGTCCACCTCCGCCGCTGCGTCGTGCTTGGCGGGGGGCGCGGCGGGCGCGCGAAGGAGTTCGTATTCGGCGAGATCCACCTGCCGGGTGGCCCGCCGGAACTCGGTCGTCGTACCGGGCCAGATGGTCGTGTTACGACCGCTCGCGTCGAGGTACCAGCTGGTGCAGCCGCCGGTGTTCCACACCGTCCGCTTCATCCGCTCCTGCACGCGCCGGTTCCAGGCGGCGACGGCGCCGGGCCGGGCGTCGAGCGCGGCACGCCCGCCGATCACGTCCAACTGCCGTACGAAATCGGCCATGTAGGTGAGCTGCGACTCGATCATCAGGATCATCGAGGAGTTCCCGAGCCCGGTGTTGGGCCCGATGATGGTCATCCAGTTGGGGAACCCGGCCGCGGAGGCGCCCCGCAGGGACTCCATCCCGCCCTTCCAGGCCTCGGCCAGCGTCTTGCCCTCCGCGCCCACGACCCGGTCGGCGATCGGCATGTCGGTGACGTGGAACCCCGTACCGAAGATGATCGCGTCGACCTCGGCCTCACTCCCGTCGGCGGCGACGACGGTGGAGCCCCGGATCTCGCTCAGCCCACTCGCGACGACATCGACATTCGGCCGGGCGAGCGCCGGATAGTACTCACTGCTCAGCAGGATCCGCTTGCAGCCGATGCGGTAGTCGGGGGTGAGCCTGGCGCGCAGGGCCGGGTCCTTGATGGCCCGTGCCATGTTCCGCTTGGCCAACTTCTCGATGAAACCGAGCTCGTTGGGACGCTTGGTGAACGCCTGGACCTGCAACTCCCGCATCCCCCACAGCAGTCCGCGCCGGGCCTGCGCGGTGAAGGGCAGCGCGCGGTGCAGCGCCCGCTCGGCGCCGCTGATGGCGCGGTCGACGCGGGGCATGACCCAGGGCGGGGTGCGCTGGAAGAGCGTGAGACGGCCGACCTCCGGCTGGATGGCCGGCACGATCTGGATGGCGGACGCACCCGTCCCGACCATGGCGACGCGCTTGCCGCGCAGGTCGTAGTCGTGGTCCCAGCGGGCGGAGTGGAAGACCTTGCCGGGGAAGGAGTCGAGCCCCGGGATCTCGGGGACCCTGGGGTCGGAGAGCGGCCCGGTGGCGGAGACGACGATGTCCGCGGACAGCCGCCCACTGCTGGTCTCGATCTCCCACCGCAGCTGCTCGTTGTCCCAGGTCATCATCTTCACTTCGGAGTTGAAGCGAAGGTGGGGCCGGAGCCGGAAGACGTCCGTCACCTGCTCCAGATAGGCCCGGATGTGCTGCTGCCCGGAGAAGGTGCGCGGCCAGTCCGCATGGGGCGCGAAGGAGAACGAGTACAGGTGGGACGGCACGTCGCACGCGCACCCGGGATAACTGTTGTCGCGCCAGGTCCCGCCCACGCTGTCGGCCCGCTCCAGCACGACGAAGTCGGTGACCCCTTCGCGCCGCAGCCGCACGGCGGCCCCCAGCCCGCCGAACCCGGACCCGACCACCGCCACGCGTACATGTTCGTGCTCGGCCATCCCGTAGCCTCCACGCCTCGCCTATCGGACTCTGCCAGTGAACACTGGCGCAATGGGAGCGTAGAGCAGCTCCGTACCGATGGGTAGGGGTCTGCGGCAACGGGGGGAAAGAAAGTTACCGGCGGTACAACATAGGCTGCGCACGTGGCAGGGGATGACGGACGACGCGAGTACCGCATGGAGGAGCTGGCCCGGCTGGCCGGCATCACGGTGCGCACCCTGCGCTTCTACCGCGAACGCAAACTCATCCCCCCGCCCCGCCGCGAGGGCCGTATCGCCTGGTACGACGACCACCACCTGGCCCGGCTGCGCACGATCGCGGCACTCCTGGAGCGCGGCCACACCCTCACCGGCATCGCGGAACTGGCGGAGGCCCTCGACCACGGCCGCGACGTCGCCGATCTCCTGGGCGTCGCCACCCCCACCGAGGAGGAGCCGGTCCGCCTCACCCCCGAGGAACTCGCCGCCCGCTTCGAGGGCGAGGTCACGCCCGAGAACCTCGCGGCCGCCATGGACCTCGGCTACCTCGGCACCGACGGCGACGAGATCGTCCACATCAGCCGTCGCCTCCTGGACGTCTCCTCCACCCTGGTCCGCGAAGGCATCCCCCTCGCGGAGGTCCTGGCGGCCGGCAAGCAGGTACGCGAACACGTGGACGCCCTGGCGGAGATGTTCGCCGAGGTCGTCCTCCGCCACGCCACCGAGGATGACCTCCAACGCCTGCGCCCACTGGCACGGAGCGTGGTGGAGGCGGAGCTTTCACTGGCTCTGGACCGGCGGTTGCGGAAGCGGGACTAGCGCCCTGGAACGGCTGATTCTTCAAGTGCCCGGTAAATGAAGAATGTTCACTCCATCGAGGCACTTTCCAGATAGTCGCAGGCGAAACCGCGTTCGCGCTCCGAGAGTGAGATCGAAAAGGCCCGGCGACTGTGCAACCAGCCCCGGGGTATGGCCGACACTTTCGAGGAGCGTCGACGTGCCCAAGCCTAGTCCTCAGCCGTCGCAACCGGCTTCGACTCCGACCGAACACCCACGAGCTCTTGGAGCTGTGCGTCTCAGCAATCTGACTGAAGTGACCACCTCACCCGGCAGGCAGGCAGCGTGCCTACATCCAGCTGTGCACCGAGCAACTGGGCTTCATCCTGATCGCCGAAGCCACAGATCTCGGGGTGTCCGCACGAAAGATGTCCCCCTTCGAGAGGCCCTCACTGTCGCCTTGGCTGCCGCGCCCGGACGAATACGACGCCATCGTGTGGTCACATGTGGACCGCGTCGTGCGTTCCGTCGGCCACATGTCCGAGTTGATCGAGTGGGGCCAGCAGCATGCGACGACACTCGTGTTCGGAATGCCTGAAGAGGGTCAGCCGCTCATGGTCACGCCACAGGCGGATGGCGACGCCGTTCGCCGCTGCATGAATCTGGCCTACGCCGCCGAACAGGAGGCTCGCGCCCTTTCCGCCCGTCTCACCAGCGCCCACGAAGCGCTGTGGCGCCTTCTTGTACCCGAACGGAACAAGGCCGCCGCCGTATCGGCCCGTCGCGCGCGCCGCATCCCTCCGGCGTCGGTTGGTGTCTCGCTCCTGACGCGGAGACCGTCGCCGTTGTCCGCGCGATTGTGGAAGACGTGCACTCGGGGCTGTCCCTGGTCGCCATCGCCCACAAACTCGAAGCCGCAGGCGTTCTGGTGCCGCGCGACCGCCATGCCCAACTTCAGGGACGCCCCACGGGTGGGCGGCGCCACGGACGCGACTTCGAGCGATTCCGCTGGACTGCAGGCAGCCTGTCCAAAATCCTGCGCACGCCGACGCTGATGGGGCACCGGGTACACAGGGGGAAGACCGTCCGTGACGCTGAGGGCTCACCCGTGATGATCGGACCTCCACTGCTCGCTGAGGAGGAGTTCCAGGCTCTCCAGGACATCCTCAACACCCGCTCGAACGGCATTCACCCCAAACGCCGGGAGACATCGCTGTTGATCGGGGTCGCGTACTGCGCCGGGTGCAGCGGACGCATGTACTTCGCCACACGGAAGGCCTATGCGTACGGCGACTACGCCTGCCGCGCTTCTGCCCGCGGCACAACGTGTCCCGCTCCCGCCGCCATCCGCG
>Ga0307512_10003857_pt1 | contig 16869 bp, 25 predicted proteins | sample 14_EM_MG_FD_200267 | JGI IMG/M metagenome (GOLD analysis project Ga0307512, IMG submission 200267) | Populus trichocarpa ectomycorrhiza microbial communities from riparian zone in the Pacific Northwest, United States - 14_EM | ecosystem: Host-associated > Plants > Roots > Unclassified | place...
CACACTTTATGCATTATGTTTGACTCTGATTCCACCACTAATCTTCGTTCTTGTTCCGACCGGACGCATTTATTTTGATGGCTTATACGTGCTACTCTATACAAATGTGGAGTTCAGAAAAAAAAAGGTCCATGTCATTGCCTCATGCCAGCTGTACTCCATCCGCAGAACTGCGTCTCCCACTTTCTCACAACCGTGTCTCGTTCACGAAGTGTGGAACGCCTGGAACCCGACACGTCAACGCTTTTCTCTCCTTCCCAAGGGAAAGAGGTAAGTGGACGGCTGTCATCACCAATCCCCTTCACACAGTCTTATTGGGTAGAGCCAGTGGATCAGGAACGCAACGTGGTCAAGGTTTTCACTGCAAAATCAACGCAATATGTGGCACCGTCAAACAGCTCCCGATGTTGGCGTGCCATCGGCCCTAGTAAGAACGGAAAACACCTGAAACAAGCTCGCCCTGCAACACGCAGATGAGGTATCGGACATGCCTTGGCTCCGTGATCTGATCCCGAAGTGCATATATTCAGATAGTGGCGATCGAGAACTATGGGCGCACAGTTAGCGTCCGGAAAGGTCAGAAAAATCAAGTTTTTTGATGAACTCCCTGGTACAAGTGGCATGACGGGTGAGCCAGGGCAGGATTTAACCTTGCATGATGGATTGCGCATGTAGCCCATTAACCATCTGAGCGGCAGGCTAAAATACCGTGAATGAGACCTGAGACCTGCTGGACAAACGATAGGAGATCATTTTAACTTGCGCAAATTAAACTGCGGGCTCTCACTTTCTAATCTAATCCTAGTCCTATGATGCACGCGGCACGAGGCGAAAATTTCCCCGATTCAGCAGGCAATAGTGGATTGCCCCTGGTCAAGTCATGACGGATGCCCACCGTGAAATGGATCCCTGCACACGTTGAGTTTACCACGCTTTGGGGTCCCAGAAAATATGACGATAATTAAAACAGTTGCCTCTGTCGCCAGGACATGTCAGCTACCACATTATCACAGGGGCTTCCGGAACTCGGTCCCTCAGTTACCATCAGATGCTTGCGGATTATTTTTTCTGCACAGCTATGCAAGGCAGTCGTGCGGCGACATACCATGTACAATGAGAATTGGGTGGGCGCCAGCGGCGCATGTCCATTTGGGGATTTGAGTCCGAGATATGATATCACAGAAACAAATTTTCAACAAGCAACGGGACGTGCCACGTTCCTTGAGTCGCCTTGATGCAAGAGGGGATTTACGGCTCGAGCCGGATGTGCCCTGAAACGCAAACCACTGTTGCTCCGCGGGATGGCACGCTTCGCCGGCCGACCGATGTCGGGCTGCAATATCTTGGCGTGGTAGAACATATCCAGAAATAGAAGACAATACACTTTCTTCACTGGCACGCTATACGCGCTGACTGGAACCAGCTCGTAATGTTTTGATGTGTGCAACTGGCTCGGGTAGCGGGCAGCATACATACAACCTTCGTCTGTCATATCTAAAATGACAGAAGACTTCCAATGAAACTTTTGAGGTGTGGCAAGATGCGAAAAGTCATTGAAACATCGCCGCATGGAAGACGGCGCTTCGTTGATCTGACCTGTCATCGTCTCGAGATCAGAGCACTTGTGGCTGATGGGCGATAATCATGAGTGGACAGCAGCGACAAGACAGCAGCGACAAGGAAGCAATCGTCAAATCAGGAACTCCTTAAAGCTTGCTAGGGAACAAAATCATGGCGGTCGCCACATCACTAACACATAGTTGAGTACCGCAAGAATAGTTCCAGAACTCATCGAGAGTAGACAGTGCTATCCGAGTCTTGAAAACGGGCGCCCAAACAGAGATGGAACAAAGAACCAACAGTAAATATACCCTATTGAAACTATCCCAGGATCTCGGGTTACGATATCTCCAAAGTTACGAAAGCCCATACGAAATTCTGTTGTTACTTCCCTTGCCACGCTGCGACTAGTGCCCGTGCGCCCTCCTGCGTCGCATCTGCGACTACCTCGACATGCTTGAAAACATGCCCGTTTTCCTTCAAGGATGAGAGGAGAAGCTCGCGGTAGTGAGCTATACCACCCAAGGAACCCCCAAGGCACAAGACACTCGCATCCGCACGGACTCTGCGAGGGTAATCCTATTAATCCATGGGTTAAGAATACCAGGTACTCGAAGGATCATCTGAAAAGTGTACCCACGTCCTGCAAAGAAGGGGGGAGGAGCACCGACGCTATTTGCGTGGCAAGCTTGTTCGCGCAGTCGCTCGCCACGTGGACTGCAAGGGGATCGCCGTCCTGGAAAGCTGCCTCGAATACGATCGGGCAAAGGGAAGAAAGCCTAGCCTCGCGCGGCAGCGGGCTGCTCGAGTCTGGCGCGTACAGGACCGCCAACAGGTCCATCACTTCGCTGACACCGAATTCCTTGAGGAGCTTCTCTTTCAATGGGCCATACGTGACCGAAATCCCTGTAGCGTCCATGTCATGCTGCGTAAGCAGAGCACGCACGGCCGTGCGTCCGACGTCGAATCCGCTGCCTTCGTCTCCGAGGATCCAGCCCCAACCGCCCACGCGTGCGATGGGCTCCAGCGGCGCTTCTGCGGAAACCTCGCGGAAGCTGGCGACGATGCTCCCGGTACCCGTGACCACCGCGACGGCTGTTCGCACGTCAGGTAAGATGCGGAGCGGAGCGGCGAGGAGGTGCGTGTCGTTGGAGATGTTTAGCCGCTCGACGGGGACGCTGAGTAGCGCCGAGACGTGAGGGAGTAAAAGGGAGACTGCTGAGGGCGAGTCCACGCCGGCGACGCCCAGCCATGCCGCACGAAGGTTGTAGGGTGGTACGTTGGCTCCGGTGGCATCGGCGAGCGTTGTGAGATCAACTGGAAGCGCGATAGCGACCGGTGACTGCAGAGCTGTCACCAATGCGGAGGATGTCACCTCGCCGATGCGTTTGAGAAAGGCGTCGAGGCCCAAGGAGGCGAAATTTGAGCCTCCGCCCGACGCCCTCGCGAGTATTGTCCCGTTTGATGTACACAAGACAGCGGCGGTCTTGGTACCCCCGCAATCGATAGCAAGATACAGGTCTATTGGGGAGGTCATATTTGCTAGTTTGTTGATGTGGAGTTAGAAAGGACCCAAGGATCGAAGGCGATACTTGTATTCTTAGCCACCATCACAGTTACGGGCGTCGGACGATAAGTTGATCAGTGGCACAGTCATGTGTCCACCCTGATTCGGCATGGGTTGGTCACAGCGATGGCCTGTGATAAAGCACCGTATAACATCAACTGAACTGAAGATACCTTTCTTTGATGATCAATGTTGATCAACCCTCAGCAACGTGCAATCTCACGAAATCTATGTCTAGCATTCGCTGGCAAGACCAATCCTGCAGCAGGAATACGCATCTTCACGATCCCAAAGAAATGAAGTATATATAACTGAAGCAATTAAAACAATCATAGCTTTGTCTTGGAAGCTGTATCCATTCTGAACTCCGATTTCGCTCGTTCGCGTAGTTCCCGACGCAAAATTTTCCCCGCAGCACTATAGATGGACATCAAGTGCTTGCAATGAACACCATCGAATGTGGGACAAACCTCTTCGGAATTGCGTCGATGATGACGACACCACCGCGCAAGAACTTGTGTTTCGCGACGCGGGCCTCAACCCACAGCTGCACGTCCTTGGGGAAAGACTTTGGGGCCTTTGTGGCACCAGCTTTGTGGACGATATATGCTCTACAGACCCATGATTAGTGGAAAAGAAGATGTATTGGGCGTCAGCTCACCGAGGAAGCTCGGTAGCCCGAGCCGGGTCGTCAACACCGATCACTGCAGCGTCAACGATTTCAGGGTGTTGGAGGAGAACACTCTCCAGTTCGGCGGGCGGTACTGCAGAGATGGCCGATGTTAGTTGGATTGAGGGGTCGATAGTCTCCCCACTAACCTTGGAAGCCCTATAACTTGGAGATTACACAGCGAATCAAAAATTAGGGACTGTAGCTCACCTTGTACTTTATTAACTCTTTCTTACGGTCAACAATGTTATAGTACCCTTCCTCATCTCTAATAGCAATATCACCAGTCTTGAACCACCCGTCTGCGGTGATCGAGCTTGCAGTGGCAGTGGGGTTATTCAGGTATCCCTTCATCACTGTAGGACCGCGAACCCAGAGTTCGCCGGGTTCGCCGTGTGCGGCATCAGCGATGTTATTCTCGTCGTTAGCTATGAGGCGAGCCTCGAGGTTGGGGAGAAGTATGCCAATGCTACCAATTTTACGGAGACAGTCTTTCGCCGGAAGCAGATGCGTTGCGGGCGAGGTCTCAGTCAAGCCGTAACCTGACGGAGAGTGTCAAATGTGGGGGAAATGAAAGAGCGAGGGTGTAAGACCTTGGTTTATGGCAACGGTCGCACCAACAGATTTGAGTTTCTTCACAACTAAGTCTACAACTCCTGCGCTGAGAGGAGCTGCACCTGATGTCAACAACTTAAGCGAGCGTAGGTCGTATTTGTTGGTAGCTGTGCAGGTGATTAATTCAAGCGGGGTGTGCAGAGAATTGAAGCCCCACCAGGGTGATGAACCAAAACCAGAAGAATGGGCGGAACAATGAAGCCCGCGGTGACCCTGTAACGCTCGATGGCTTGACAAAACAGATCGGGATCAAATTTGGGCAAGATAGCCACAGGGAAGCCACAAAAGAGGGGATATAACAGAAGCATGACGAGACCTTCGAGGCGTATTAGCAAAGTGCAGGGAATCTGACAGCGGTGACACGTACCATAAATGTGATAATATGGAAGAACACCTAATGCTACATCTCGGCGGGGAAGAAGAGGTGCCTGCACAGCCTTGACCATGGGTAACATGGCGGTAAGATTTCGATGGGTTGTCTGGAACCACGTCAGCCAAATTCGAGACAGAAATGGAACCACATACCTCGACCCCCTTCGCCTTGCCAGTTGTTCCCGAGGAGTAGCAGAGCAATAAAGTCTCGCCAGCTTGAGAACCAGAAAATTTCTCCTCCTCCTGGAGAGCGCCGTGGCCGAAGAGGTCACTCAATCCCAATACTCCCACCTTGCGGGCAACTTCGGCGCCATTTCCGCCGAAGTCAAGTACCACCAGTCGGCGTCGCGCCTCACCCTCTGACACACCAATGTGCTTGAACATGGCAAATACAATGGGAATCAAGTCGGGGTGGGAGAATACGACGCGGGCACGGCTGTCATTATACTGAAACGCGAGCTCCGCGGGCGTGTAAGCACTGTTTGCGAGGGTTGTACGCACGCCACCGGCGATGAGCCCAAAGAGCGCAATGGGCCACGCGATGGTGTTGGGGCCGAATATCATGGCGGTGTCGCCTCTGAACAGACGATTGCCTTGCGGGAGGCGGGTGCGGATGCCATGAGCGAATTCTAGGGAGAGGTTGCGAAGGTCTGCACGTGAAAGGACGCGACCTGTCGCGGCGTCCAGGAAAGCGGGAAGATTGGGGTCGTGTTGGGTGGTCCGGAAGATGAATGTCCAAAGGGATTCGGATGCGACCTCGAGCTTAGGAGACGGAGAGGTGTAAATGATTGGTGGCATAGTTGGTACAGAGAGGGAGGGTGGTTATGGGTGACCGCACTCGGCGTGCCGTGCAACGCTTTATAGGTCTGTCCCGACCCGACCGTGCAAGCGAGAGGCACAAGGGAGGTAACACCGAAGTTGACATTGCTACAGTAGCATGGGTAAAAGTCCGACTCGGAGGCGCGCAACTGGCGCGCCACGTAGTGCACGCACTAAAAAGGCTAACAACCACTTTGTCTCTAGTATCCACCCATCCACACCCATTTCACTTTGCGCCCTGCAGGAGATGTATGGTGAAAATACTGAGGAAGGGCTATCAACTCGAAACTCGCTAGGGGTACCGTTGGAATGAGAGTTGAACGTTGAACTCACGAGACTCGGACCCATGTGGGACACTGAAATTTTTTTTAATGACTTCGGGACCTTGGAATGGAAGACGAAGGGGTAGCTCGTACGTCTGCCTCTGAACGCTGTGGGCATTCCCTCTCCGGCCCTGTGTAGAACCTACGGACACCCTGTATTCAGTATTTTCAACTATCAATCGAGAGGTGCGGGTAGCAGCGTAATTGAGCACCGATGTGCGAAGCGATCCAAGTTGGTGAATGTAGGAAGCAACAGCAGGACTGGACACGCGGTTGACATAACATGGACCTGGATTCAACACGAGTGGCCAATGACCTCATCGTGCCTGTTACTATTGGGTCCGAGCAAACAAAAGTGATGGAAAGTACGATGTATAGGACTCCACCATCCAACAAGTCGTGTCAGGTTCGGCCGTGCGCCCAACGATTACAACAAATAGGAACACTCATATCTCTGCACGGTCGAGCCTTGAGGCTCGCATTTCGCTGTGTTAGTGGGTTCACACTTTTTCCTCATATACAATGCCATAGCTTTGGTCGATGTATAGCTTCAGCTTCAGAAAGGCGGTATGGTCACGGTTGGTCGTATATCCTTGTTTTGCTGTTCAACGCTTGGGATGCCTGCTGGTGACAATTTTCTATAGGCTCCGGAGGGGATATGAGATCATTATTGGACCACCGATCAGCCCGGAAATACATATGATTCGTCGCCAGTAACTCTAGTCTTCTACTAAGCGCGCCCCACCTTTGTCCACGGTGAGGCGGATGCGGTCTCCGCTATTTACGTCCTTGAACTAAGAAAGAGTTCATGAGACCGAATTATAAGGCAACGCATGTGACGTACTGTCAGCTCTCTTGTCCTGTGTAAACTCTCAATCTCATCAATGCGCTCCCGGACGGAGTCTAACAACTCGTCGAAACCCTCTTCCTCGACAACCTCCCGTGCGGCTTGGAGAATCAATGTAGAGTCTGGTCTGACGTCATGGTTGATCTATGACAAGAATCAGGAAGGCACATCAGTTATGTTCATGCATGAAGAGCTCACGTCGATGGAAATTATGTTAGATCTGTCAAGCTCTGAGATAATGTCTAAGTGGAGCGTTGCAAGAGGTATGGAATAGATGAACCTTCTAAGAAGTCGGCTCTCGTCATGATTTGGCGGCATTGATACTGAAATGGTGTAACCTGAGTGCGTTCTCAGCTAGATAAGATATCACTAATTGACTCACATATGGTATTGAAGGTAAGGGTAGATCGCGAACTGAGACTTCTTCGCCGCTCAATATTGCCTCTTCTAGTTGCTGCTCTTGCACCTGTCTGATTTTCACGAATTCGCGCAGGAGCAACCAAGAACAAGAACTCCATTTTTGCTATCACGGCGTCACATCGATGCACAGCGTCAATATTAACAGGTCCTACCTCGTCCATAACGTCATCATCGCAATCCTGTATGAGGCCAATTTGACTGAGGAGCCACCCTTTCTCGACCGTCAACAAGTGACGCGCCATCTCCACCATATCCCTGGCTCTAGAAACGCGACTGAGGTACGCTAATCGCCCACCCACGATAGATATTGCATGCGTCAGAGTGTCTTGGAGGGGTGTGGGAAGCGATACGTAGTGGCGCAATCGCTTGCAAACACCTCCTGCTTCTTCCGGTTCTAAGTCATAGACAGTCAAGACCTGAAGCCCGTGATGATCAAAAATTGCGCCCAGACGGGGAGAAATCATTTACATGCATACGGCTTGCGTTCTTCCCTGAGGGAGAAATCAGACGAAAAGCTGACACAGTGACCTCCGAAGGGACGTACGAAGTACGGTATACGGCCAGAAATCGTCCCTGAAGCGCGAACATGGGCATGAAATCACAGAGATGAAGAAAGAACAGCTCACGAGCTCATCACAAGTGTTAATATGCCTGTCAGATGTCTGGCATGAACACCCTCTCCGAAGAGCAAAACCACACTCACCGCTAGCCGCCCAAGATTCTCCACGTTGTTGCAGTTGAAGCAACATGTTTCTGCCCTCGTCATCATTGTTGAAAAGGTGTACGTTGTTGAGTACCAGGACAAGCGGTTTCCCGGTCCTCTTTGCAGATCGCAGTGCCACCTTTTCGAGCTTGTTCATGACTATGACGTTGGCGACTACGTCGGTGGTCCCTGTCTTAAAGTACAACTGTGCCTACCTCGTTCAATATCAAGTCCAGCGCCGCCTCCACCACGCTCGAGTCAGTCTAGGACGGGCGGCGCAACGGAATGTTTTCACCTTCCCTTGGATCTCTTCTCGAGAAGAGGCCAGAGTGCGAATCCTCATTGTACTCATAATTCAAAGCTTTTCCAAGGCGGAGGCGGAAAACCTCGAGATCGGGGTGGGCGTCGCACATGGAGACACCTTCTGCCTGGTTGGCTTGCATGGCATCCAATATCATAGTCGTCTTTCCTGTCCCCTGTATAAAAGTAAATGTCGATAAGGAATGCAGAGAAAAAGATCGAAAAGGGAGACCTTGCATCCAAAGATTAAAAAGTAACGGCCGCCCTCGTCTCCATGGATGATACGATCGATGGTATCCTGCTCCTTCCGCCGAAGATGCACTGTCAAGGGGTCATGCATAACGTCGACATCCTCAGTGGCATCGACCGTATGCTGATTTTCCAACGAATGCTTTGCGTGCACGGCTAATTCCAGTGAAGGATCGTAGCCTCCTTGGAACGCTTGTTCGATCTGAATAATGTCTAGCCTCGGAAGTTTCAAAGTAGAAGGACAATACCTTATCTAAAACATTCTTCTTATACCAAGAATAATACGCCACGCCGCCTACAAAGGCTGGGACAATCAGGGATGAGCACCAAATACCGAGCAAAACTCGAAGTCGGGTGAAAGAAAAAATGGGATGAGTTCTACGTCACTCCGCGATGCTGGCTTCGCAGCAGCGTCGTAGAGGCTGGAACAAGTTCGCGTAGGCGTATACGACCAACGAGTTGCAGGTTGGGTAGCTTCACCAGGCGTTTCGGCTGTTGACCCAAAGAACTGGCCCACGGGAATGGGGTCAGCATGACTCGTTAGGCACAAAAGCCCGAGACTAAAGATCCGACGGTATAATGTGGAAAAGATTGGACACGACACAGGCGCACTGTCCAAGGCTGTGGCTCACCTATTCCCATGCCCATAAGAGCGGTGAGCGTGGCATCCATAAGCGATGACCTGCTCGCTCCTTGATCGTAATCCATGTTAATGAGCTTCCGCTGCCCGCAACATAGACAACTTGAATGAGAGCCGTTGACATCCGGACGAGTTTGGGCAGCGCTTTCGGGGTGTCCACTCGCTTCGGGATTAGAAAACTTGTTCTGGAGAAGGGCACTGCGGAGGAACATTCGCTTGGATGGACGCCATGAAGGATACGTGCTTGGCGTGAGCCTTCGGGAGATGAGTGCTAAACCATGTTGACTAGATGAGAAACGAAATGTGGAGCTGACCGCGGGTAGTCCCATAGCCAGAGGATATGACCGTGGATGCTTTACAACATTACACAACACACTCATTGGCGCTAAAGATGAGAATGGCAAGCATGTGCAACGCCAAGAACTAGTTAATTGCATTTGGTTGGGCCGCGAGGCGACGGTGGCGTCGCGTCGCGACATGTGGTAGATTACATAAGTGTACATTCTTGGCCTTCACAAACTCGTTAGTCGTGTAAGTCAATTCATTTTGTTTATTTATGACAGCGAACACTAGTAATGAAAGCCTTTTGGGTATCGATGATTTAACGAAGTCGGCATCCTGTCGTCCTCCAATAATGTCAACCTACACCCCCAAAAGTTAGGCCAGTGCTAACTTACGGAGATCCAATATTCTCAGATCATAATATCCCATTATCTGGGTGGATGCGTTCCCACTCATTCACCCACATGTACTGGGAGAAGGCCATATACAACCAACGGAACCAGATGCGCTGGGATCGATGCTGCAAAGTAGCAACGACGGTTCGATGGTACTCCTTTATTCCCGCAACAAAAACTGGCCGAACAGGGAAGACCGTGTTGCTGACCTCCTTGCCGTGTACCAAAGTATCAAGAATTTTATAAAAACCAGCCTTCAGCTGAATCAGCACCGGAGCAAGAACTCCGGTGTATTTGACGATGACTGGCTTTGATTTCAGGGAATACGCCGCTAAAGGGTAATTGATTCCCGCCGGTGATGTAGCCAGAAGATGAGATACCCCGTGGAATAGGGAGATGTGGTTCGGGTGGCCAGATACCCCATACGAATCGAAGGTCAAGATCTACAGACCACATGGACGAGATGTCAGCAACAACAGGTGGGGAGTAGAGCACGTACGATAGAAATGTTGTTTTCCGCAACATATTCGTACACGGTATCAGCTATGAGACCGGCATCCCATCTCACGTTGATGTTGTCCTGAAATTCGCTTTAGTTTAGTGAGCTGCTTGTGCCACACAAGATAAAATATAACGTACAGTTTGTCGAGAACCCATCGCTTGTCCTTGGACACTCCAAAAATGTCGAGGCTATCTCCAAGCTCCTGCCGTCGTACATTGCCCAACCCATCTGCATTGCCGACAGAGAGGCACAGAGAGTATACTTGCGGGAACGTGAGGGCAACAGAATCTGAAGTGTTGTCATTCGGGCTTCTAGACACTGGCGCCGCAAACGAAGGAATCAAGGAGGTGACCGTTGGACCAAAAAAGAAGGTTTCGTCGTCAGGATGAGCTGTGAGGAGTAAGACGCGAGGGGGAAAGGCATGGCCAATATTTGATTCATGGGAGAAGACATCGCCTGAATGCAATGGTCGGAGCAAAATGCTAAAAAGTACGGGCACCAAGGCGAGTATGGCGTATAAACCAGGACGGATAGGCATGTGTGAGTGGCAAGGACAGGAGAGTGTCTGGTCTGAGAGACAGGTCACGCCAGCCAACGTAGTGCGGCCATCATTTTGCTCTGCTTTACATTGCGCTGCCACGTTTGATCGCACTTTATTTACTCTTATTTTTACACCCGACACCCTCTCATGCTCACAGCTGGGCGACTCGCCCCTTGCATCATCCGCCGCTCACTTTGTCTTCGGGCCAGTCATCGGTCAATCACTTCATCGCTACAGTACATCCACCGCTTTCAACATACACGGCCACAACGACAAAACTCCGCGTTACGCGAAAACATCTACACGTTCCCAAACCTCTTAACAGCCTCGCGCATTGCCGCTTGTCCCGCTCTAGGCTGGGCGATTCTTTCTGACAACTATGCAGCTGCGACCGGCCTGCTACTCTATGCTGGAATCACGGACTGGGTGAGTTGCCGAGACTACGTTCCACCCCATGTTGTCCTGACCCTTTTGAATACCAGCTTGATGGGTTTCTGGCACGCAGGTACAAGATGACCTCCGTTCTTGGAACCATCCTCGATCCCGCGGCAGATAAAGCACTTGTTGGTACTCTTGTCGTCACATTGACGATACAAGGACTGCTTCCTCGTGAGTTTTTGACCCATGAAGAAGGCTTAGTCCTCATGTTGATGCTAGTTCCGCTGGCCACCATCATTGTCGGCCGTGATGTGTTGTTGTCACTGTCTGCATTCTACATCCGGTACACATCGCTTCCACATCCGGTAAGCTTCGTCACTTTACCCTGGTGTCTTATGTGCTCAACGCCCTCGAGAAAACTTTCCGGCGCTATTGGGACTTTTCAATACCATCAGCCGAAGTGCGTCCTACAACGATCAGCAAGGTGAACACGGCATTCCAACTTCTCCTTCTGGGTTCTACGACGATAAGTCCTCTCTTACCCGGCGCAACTGTCGGCTTTGGGCTGTACCTCAAAGGTTTGCAGTGAGTCACGTACAGCATCGCGTACAAGTCCAGTCTTAACTGTAGCTTAGGTGGACTGTAGCCATGACCACAATTTGGAGCGGTCTATCCTATGTATTCTCAAGGGATGCTGTCCGCGTCCTGTCAAATGCACAGAGACGAAGAAGGCTGCCGTCTGATCCATAGTATCCTCCTCCCACGATCTCACGGGATATTTACTACCCGGCGTTGGCGTCTTCATACAGGCTTCACACCTTGCCTGCTCTGGTTAAATTACTTGCCGATGCGTTCGATCCCTCTTTCGCGCCCCTGCTGCCCTCCTGCACACAATTTCCCTCTCATGGCCTCTCCTAGGCTGCATTCTTGTATCGATGGTTTAAGCATCGGAAATTAGAACAGTCCCCAGATGGCTCTCTTATGTCCACCTGTTACCAGCTACAAATGATTCCAAGTCCGTGGCCTACATTCTTAAGGTCACCTCTTCATTTCTGCGAAGACAAGCGGCGTTCATATCACCCACGAGATGAATTTGAACTGCACGTTTGTGCACCGCCTCTTCTAATCTGCTTTGGCCAGGAATATTGGTGTCGTACATGTTGCAGCGCATAAAGTACATCTAACATGGCCACCTTTTCGTAAGAAAATAGCGTCGCGGCGCAGATTCCGACACGTTGCCATCACATGAATATTGGGTTGATTGGCGGTGTGCGGCAACATTTCGACCCAGTGAACAGGTAGTTGAAAGTGGAACAAGAGAGATGGCCGTAGAGCGATCATAAGCAGGGTTCGAGCATCGTAAGTTAACACTGTCGCAACCGTCTTTAGTTTATATGACAGCCAATGACATCGTCATTAGAGTGCCCATCAAAACCTTGGTTAAAAAAGGAAGAAACCAACTTTGATTAGGTTCGTCTTCGTGCGCGTCTATCCGATCTGCTCTCACTATATGCACCATCTCGTCGGTCGGGCGTGTCCCAAAGATTCGCCTCAAATTCGTGTCGCAGACTACTGTAGACAGGATTCCCAACAGTCGCCTGCCATGACAACGACTGACGACAAGCGAGGGGAAGTTCCGTCGGCAGTAACTTAGAGCGGTGGGCGGCGGTGGCGGCGGCATGTGTAAAGTGTAAAGAAGCGATCATGTTGACCGCCTCACATCAAGACGATGTATGACGCAATCCACGCTCTTATTCACCTCGACGGTTGGCGTAGGTGTGAAATGTGTCTGTGTCTGAAAACCCCTTTTCATGCCTCCCTAGAACAGTTCTCCCATCTGAGCTGAGCACAGCGAACGGCTGGAGAGCCCAACGTGCGTGCACTCGAATTCGGTTAAAATCTGATTTCGTACACCACCGATGCCTCGCCCTGCGCCCACGCAGTGCCTGGGCCTTAAATTTAGCCCTTCATCCATCAGATTCAACCCTGTATACCTGATGACTGATTGGAGATGTACATCTATCTTGGCGCATGGAATCTTGGTTTCGGACATATGGGTCAAGTCATCATTCATTCTGGGATATACAACTGTGAGGACAGCACTATACAATGCTGATTATTACTACAGTAGATCAGAGCAATGGCGGATAAAAGCAAAATTGAACATAAGGAAGCTTGTGGAAGTGTATCTTGGCCTTCATATCAGTGCACCAAATTGATATAGTTGTCCGTGGACCCTGATACTGTACAAGTGAGGTCGAACGCCGACCGAAAGGGATAAGGGCAACCTCACCCAGTTGGCACGTTGACCATGAGGTAGCGCACACGTTGGACTTCAGGGCGATTAGGTGCTGACGTTCACAACCACGAGGCACTCTAGCACTTGGCACTGGATGCCAAATTGCTCTGTTTGAAAACAAACCCGACTTGGTAAGTTTGTGAGTACAGTACTCCAGTATTCGCGAGGGGCCACTTGGATGGAGCGGTACTTTGGAAATAGCAGGAACCGTGAAGGTTTCAACTTTTAACTCCATTGAATTGCCGTTGACTTTGGGCGTGACGCCCACAACATCATGATCATGCCCTTGTTACTGACGCTGGTATGGGCATGACTCAGATAGGTGCCCGTTACATCTCACCACATGGGGTGAACGTGAACTACGCCAGGGTAACTGTTCGATCTGCTGCTTCGATTTGTGACAATAACATTACCCCAATAGGACAGAGACCTTTTCGCGGCGCCTGTGCCTATCGCCGAGGATATACCCTGCTGCATTTCAATCGATCACGACGCCGCGACGACGCGCAATTCTGTTCAAGTTCACTATTTCCCCCTCGTTCTCCTCCCTTGTTGGGCGTTTCCAATATCTCGGCCCCAAGCTGTCACCTGTTGCCTACCAGAGTATTTTTTCCTATAAAGCAGGGGCAATTTCCCCCTGATTACAATTCAGAGGTTCGTTCCTTCCCCCTCACCCAAACCCTTTTCCTTCAATTTTGAGCACCGTTCACCATGTTTGCTCAAATTCTCCTTCCTCTCCTCCTAGCGGCTACTTCGACCCTCGCTGCATTGCCCAGGGGTAAGGCTTGCAGTGTCCCTACCACTGCTCTGAATCTACAGCCGCCATTTCCTCCACTGTCCACCCCGCCTCGCTATGTCGCTTTGGGCGTTGGAGTACAGAACTATACCTGCGGCTCCTCAGGGAACTATACGTGAGTTTTACGAGACCGTAATTTGCGCGCAACTGATGAGGTTGATTGGGTAGCTCTATTGGCGCTGTTGCTGACTTATTCGACATCTCGTGCCTCTATGGCACAAAAGAGTTCGCGAAAATTCAGGATGATGCCTTCGACATTTGGAAGAAATGCCCCAACTTCGACCCATCAAAATCGAACCTGATAGATGAGCTCAGCCACAAGTTCAAGATCCCCCTTCTGGGCTATCACTATTTCATCAATGACAATGGTACCATCCGCCCCAAGTTCGACCTCACCTCCACCGGGCCGAATAAGGGTAACCCGGATGCGTTCGTTGTTGCATCCAAAGCTCTCGGTGTCCCGGCGCCCAATAGTTCCCAAGATGTCGATTGGCTACTGCTTAAGGCCTTGTCAGGCAAGTTGGCAGATGCTGTATACCGTGTCTACACAAAGGGAGGCCAGCCACCTACCAGCGTGAGCTCTCTTCTTTACTCGACCTATTCAATCGATGTGACACTTCTTTGTAGTGCACCCCAGGATCAGGTCCGATCTCCGTCAAGTATACTACGCAATACTGTAAGTACACTGGCATGACCCAATGATTTTAGTATGGCCGTTATTTACTGCGTGTATCTAGGGTTTGAAGGTGGTTCACTCTGAATGTCGCATCATTCGCGCGGACGATATTTCGCTCTTCGATACCCTCCGTTGGCCTGGGACCTTACATAGCCGCTTGTAGTTTTCATCCTAGCAGGGCGAGCATATTTTCTCGACAGGTCGATCTATTTTACTTGTTCATGCAGTTCTATGAGCTGGTGTAGATTTCTCACCAGGGTGCTAGTCGAGAAACTTGGGAGAAACCTTGCCCTGAATATGCATAATTCACTGACTTGGTATGTTCTCGTCAAAATAGACGTTCTATGAGGGCAGCGTTGCAGATGACCCGTGCATTTGCGGAATCGGTCTGCGCTTTGACCTCCCTCAAGACTACAGTACTTAATGAAGAAGGGACGAGATCTGTGGTTTACCGCGATAATAACCATGACGGAGTGAAGAGCTTTGGAGGACGCTTTCGGTCAATATCTGCTAATGAGATACGTACAAGCCAGACATTGCGAGAACAGGTTATTTGTCATAGGCTGCGAGTGAGGGATCGGACGAGTCTGACAATCCGGCAATCGGGTCCCCGCGGGCCGGTGGTGACCGATCCGCCGATCCGCCGCTACTGCGGTTCCTTCCTTGCCTCTTCACGACGTTACGCAGCCAGCTCTGCACCATCATTTGGCCTACAAATCTGTAGACAATCATCAGCAATCCTGAACCGAAAGCCCATGGGCTGACCAGAAACAGAGCCGGATATGGATATGGCGATCGTATTGGCTTCGGTTAGCACCTGCAGGACCAGGCAATATGAATGGTCGGTTATCCAACAGCAGGCAACGTCAGATAGACATGGTGAATCAGTACTCAGTGGTTCACCACTGGTTAGCCTCGTTCTCCCACAAACCCACCAGCGCGTAAGTTCTGGGCCATTGTCATGATTACGCAAGTTTCGGCTATCATTGAAAGGGCACAGGAATTGAGAGTTCAACGACCACTAGTGGTAATATAGACGGCGTTGGAGATAATTTGACATCATTGTGGTCCTGTTCACAGAGCCCTGATAGTTGAGTATCAGACTCCTTCACTGGGAGTGCTCATGCAACTACGCAAGATAGGGTGGCGCCAACTAACCAACGATGGCATCAGCTGTCTTCGTCGGGTCTCAAGTGTTCGATCATCTCGTCTTCCAGTAAACACAACGCCTAATTCGTTCTGATCACAGCTGACGTACAAACACTTTCACCCAGTTACAGTGATAATCAAGACCGTCCTCACGGTGTAATAGCTCCCCACCAAATCCAGCAAATCATACGATACACGCCGTTCAAGAACCTACAAAGACGTCAATATGACAAAGGCAAAGCTTTCGGGTATTGCGGTGACTTACCACCAAACTTTCCGCGGATTTGATCACCAACGTTCTTAACAAGGTTATCGTCCTGCGACCCCATTATCAAAATCTTGAACAGGAGACATCGCTGTCAGTGCTTCCTACACATACCAGATTAATTCCAACTTTCTGGGCTACATGATGGAGACCCTTGTGGATGTGATCGTGGTGACCGGCGCCAGGCGGCTTGCTATCGTAGCCACTTGGCTTGTCCGGGGACTCGCAGGTGTCCGGCGGCTTGCTGTCGTAGCTGGCAGGAGGCTTGCTGTCGTAGCTGGCAGGGGGCTTGCTGTCGTAGCTAGCAGGGGGCTTGCTGTCGTAGCTGGCAGGAGGCTTGCCGTCGTAGCTGGCAGGAGGTTTGCTGTCATAGCTGGCAGGAGGTTTGCTGTCATAGCTGGCAGGAGGCTTGCCGTCGTAGCTGGCAGGAGGCTTGCTGTCGTAGCTGGCAGGAGGCTTGCCGTCGTAGCTGGCAGGGGGCTTGCCGTCATAGCTGGCAGG
>Ga0307512_10003858_pt1 | contig 16868 bp, 18 predicted proteins | sample 14_EM_MG_FD_200267 | JGI IMG/M metagenome (GOLD analysis project Ga0307512, IMG submission 200267) | Populus trichocarpa ectomycorrhiza microbial communities from riparian zone in the Pacific Northwest, United States - 14_EM | ecosystem: Host-associated > Plants > Roots > Unclassified | place...
CGCAGGCTTCGAGCGGCCGCTCGAAGCCGCTCTGTGCCTGACGGTTCGCGCCGAGAGCTCCGCGCACGAACCACTCCTCGCAAAGCATCGAGCAGCCACTCAGGGCCGCGCTGTGCCCGGTGGTTCGCTCTGCGAGTTCCGCTCACCAGCGGCGCCGCGCATGCTCGGCGCCGCCGTGAGCGTGCGGCCGGCGGTAAGCAGGGATCGATCATGCGGCCTCCCTACTCCCGCGCTGCCGCGCGAGCTCCGCGCGCTCGTCGTTCGCCACAGCCGCGAACGCCTCGCGTAGAAGCGCCCGCTCGCCGTCGGTCGGCTCCTCGCCCCTGCAGTCGGTGACGAAGTCGCACGCCACGTCGTGGTCGGACCGGTCTCGCACGGTCGTGGCGTACCGCAAGGGCGTGGCCAGCGGGCCGCTCACCGGCCGCCAGTCGACGTGCACGGCGTGCGGGAACCGCTCCTGCAGGCGGCGTAACGCGTCCGTCGGCCGCACCCGGTCGGTCAGCTCCACCGACAGGTACGCCTCGACCAGCCGCTCATGTGCCGGCGACGTGAGCAACTCGTCGAGGTTCCCGCTGACCGTGGCGAGCGCACGCGGGGTCGGCAGCCCCCGCCGCTCCACCCCGGCGAGCCCACCGGCGTCCAGTTCCACGAGCCACACCGACTTGCGATGCCGCGCCTCGGAGAACGAGTACGCCAGCGGACTTCCGGAATACCGCAGGTGCTCGGCCAGCCGTTGCGGCCCATGGAGATGACCGAGCGCCACGTAGTCGACGCCGCCGAACACGGCACCGGCCACCTGTTCGACGCCGCCGACCGAGATCGTCCGCTCCGACGCGCTTGGCGCGCCTCCGGTGACGAACGCGTGCGCGAGCACGACCGACCGCACACCCGGCCCACGTGCGGCGAGGTCGGCACGCACCCGCCGCATCGCTTCCGTGAGCACACCGGCGTGTCCGGTCGCCTCGATACCCAGCGAGTGCCGCGCGGGCTCCGGCTCGAGATACGGGATCCCATACAGCGCAACGGGTCCGTGTTCGTCCTCGAGCAGCACAGGGTCGTTCAGCTCGGCGACCCGCGTGCGCAGGTGCAGGCCACCGGCCGCGGCGAACTCGGCGAACGCGCCCAAGCGCGGCGCCGAGTCATGGTTTCCCGGCGTGATCACCAACCGCGCGCCGGCGCCGCGGATACGGTCCAGCACCCGGGTGCAGACCGACACCGCCTCACCGGACGGGACCGCGCGGTCGTAGATGTCGCCGGACACCACCACGACGTCGACCCGCTCGTCGGCCACCAGGTCCGCGAGCCCGCTCAACACGGACTCCTGGTCGGCGAGCAGGTCTCGGCCGTGGAACATCCGTCCCACGTGCCAGTCGGAGGTGTGAAGCACTCGCATGCCGGCCAAGTTAGGCCGTCGCGCCGACAATGAGCGGGAGGCGCGCCACTCGATCGTGTGACAGGCCCCAGGAAAACGGGCAGAAAATAAATTTTGTCGATGTTTCCATTCGCTCCTGACGCGACGATGCGTCCGGAATTGTCGGTCCTCTGGGTCATGATGCGTTCCACTTGATCCGACCCATGGAAAGGGGATGTCAGTGGCAGCGGTGTTGGGCACCGTCGCACTCGTGTTGTTGCTCCTCCTCATCGGCGGCGCGGCACTGTTCCGGCGGCTGTACAACGACAGTCAGCGCAGGCTGGACGACGCCGTGTCGGCCGTGCGTGAGGAGCGGGACCGGTCCGAGGCGCACGCGGCCGGCCTGCGTCGCTACGAGGTGATGTTCGCGTCGATCAGCGGTCGTGGCGAACTCGGCGAGCAGGTGCTGGTGGAGACCGCGCGCTCGCTCGGCCTACGCGAGGGCCTGCACTTCAGCCTGCAGACCGACGTCGCGGGCGGTGGGTCCGTGCGGCCGGACATGCTGCTCTCGGTCGGCGACGGGCGGCTCGTGCCGGTCGACGCGAAGATGACCATCGCCTGCTGGATCGAGGCGGTCGAGACCGAGGACCCGGAGGAGCGTGCGGACGCCTTACGGGTGCACGTGCGCAATATCCGGTCACGGGCGGCGGAGCTCGCCGGCAAGGGCTATCAGCGTTGGGCGGACGCGATCTACGGCACGATCATGTTCGTCCCGTCCGATGCCGCGGTGGTCGCGGCGCTGGACACCGACCCCGACCTGTTGCGCTGGTTGCTGGACCGGCGGGTGTTCGTGTGCGGGCCGACCGGCTTCGCGGTGATCGCGTCAGCGGCCATGCTCGCGGCGAGCGAGCGGGTGCTGGCGGCCGACATCGACGCGCTGCGCGGGCAGGCGCTCGCCGCGCACCGGGCGGCGGAGAACGCGGTGGACGCGGTCAACGTGTCGAGCACGCATCTGCAGCGGTTCCTGCAGGCGCGGCGGCGCGAGCTCGACGCGCTCACCCAGTTCACGTCCGCGGTCGCACCGCTGACGGACGCGGCGGCGAGTCCGACGCCGTTACCGGCCGTACGCCGGTCTGACGAGGTGGTCGCGAACACCTCGCCTACTGCGCGTGACGTGCTGCCGCCCGAGCCCTACGACGATTTGTCCGATGTGGAGGTGCCTATCGAGCGCTAACCAGTGACAACTACATACAGCCGGTGGCGAGGACCCCGGAAGCGGACGGTAAACGTTTGTGTCCTGGTTCACATCATGGAGTGGCATCAGGCGTGCCGTTTTCCGAACGCTCGCCGGGTAACCCCTCGGACCCACTAACGTGTGCCTCGTGACCGCGACCCGCGATCGCAGGAGCGATCCTGAACTAGACGCCGGAATGGCGTGGGACGACCGTCCGATCATCGGGCAGTTCCGTGGACTGCCTTGGTGGGCGGCAGTCCTGCTCGCCTTCGGCGTGACGGCGGTCGCCGCGTTCGTTGACATGCAGCGGCAGGACACGCCGGGACGGATTTACCAGGGCGCCTTCGTGGTGGGCTGCGTCGTCGCGGTCTGCTTCGTGCGCAGACGGAGCCTGTTCGGCCCGATGGTGCAACCACCGCTGGTGTTCGCGATCACCGCGGTCGGCGCGATCGCGTTGTTGGGCCCGAAGTCGTCCGGTAGCGGCCTGAAGTCGCTGATCCTGTCGGTGGCGCTACCGCTGACCAGCAACTTCCCGACAATGGGCATCACGACTGCCGTCGTGGTCGCGATCGGGTTGTTCCGCTGGTGGCGGGAGCGTGACCCCAACCCGGACGTGCGTCCCAACAAGCCGGCGAGGGAGCGCTCCCCACGCAGGGCTGACAGCGGGCTCGCCGACGAGCCTGGTCAGGGCACGGGCGGTCGTGGCTTGCGGGAGCGGTCGGGCACGGATCGGGCGGCGGCGCCACCACGCCGTGGTCGCCCAGACGCGGATGACGCATCGGCGGACGAGCGCTCTGGTCGGCGTGTGCCGGGCCGGGGGTCGCGGTCGGCGCCATCGTCGTCGCGAGAGCCGGGTGGACGGGACAGCGGCCGCGATGCCGCTCGTGATCCGAGGCGCCGCGACGCGGCAGCCGGCCGGGGCGATCGGGGTCGGTCTGAGCCGTCGCCGGACAGCGCACGAGGCCGGGGTCGGGGTGGCGAGCCAACGCCGCGTCGTCGTGAGCCGGGTGTCGAAGGTGGCCGGCCGCGTGACGATCGTGGTGCGGGCCGCCGGGATCCCGGTCGCGACGCGGGTCGGGATGGTCGTGGTGACACGCCGGGCCGTCAGCCGCGTCGTCGCCCGCCGGAGGGGTATCGCTGACGCCGGTCGCCGTCACGGGCCTTCGCGGGACTTGGGCCGCTCTGCGGGCGGGGCTGCGCGGACTTGGGCCGCTACGGGGCAGCTGACTCGGGCCAAAGTGCGCTGAGCTATCGGTGGGTCACCGTCGGGGCTGTACCGGGCTGATGCGTGGCCCAGCGGCGCGGTCGCTTGCGTGACCCTCGTGGGCCGTCCTTTGGCACATCGGGAGGGCTGCGGGTGGTCGAGGTCGGTGGAGTCTGCGCGGGTGTCGCGCGAGAGTGCTGGCCAACCCAGGGCTGCGTGGCCTTTGTGCGGTTGCCCAGCCGTCGTGGGGCTGGGCGGCCTTTGCGCGGGTTTGCCTGCCCAGCGTGAGCTGTGTCGTGCGGGCTGGTTCGTTCAGGCGTGGGGCCCGCGTGCGCGTGGCGCGAGTGGGGGTCTGTCGTCGGTGAGCCATGCCTGCGCGAGCCCTGGGTGAGCTGTTATGTCCAACCTGGGTTGGGTGCATGGGGAATGACGGACACGGCACGCGTCTTCAGTGAGGGTGCCGTGGCGATGGCGTGCGCCTAGCGGACGCTGTCCAGCGGCGTGTTGTCCTTCAGCGCCTTGCGGAGCTCGCGGGGGAGGGCGAACGAGACCTTCTCGTTGGCGGTGGTCACTTCCTGGACGTCGGCGAAGCCGCGGTCGGCCAGCCATGACAGCAGGTCCATCACCAGGATGTCCGGCACGGACGCGCCGCTGGTCACGCCGACCGTGGTGACCCCGTCGAGCCAGGTTTCGTCGACCTCGCGGGCGTAGTCGATCAGGTACGACGCCTTCGCGCCCGCCTTCAGGGCGACCTCGACCAGTCGCTTCGAGTTGGACGAGTTCTGGGAGCCGACCACGAGCACCAGGTCGCACTCCGGGGCCATCGCCTTCACCGCGACCTGGCGGTTCTGGGTGGCGTAGCAGATGTCGTCGCTCGGTGGGTCCTGCAGCTCGGGGAAGCGGGAGCGCAGCTGGTTGACGCGCACCATCGTCTCGTCGACCGACAGCGTGGTCTGGGACAGCCAGACGACCTTGGACGGGTCGCGGACGGTCACGTTGGCGGCGTCCTCGGCAGTGTCGACCAGCGTGACGTGCGTCGGCGCCTCGCCGGCGGTGCCCTCGACCTCCTCGTGGCCCTCGTGGCCGATGAGCAGGATGTCGTAGTCGTCGCGGGCGAAACGCTTGGCTTCCTGGTGGACCTTCGTCACCAGGGGGCAGGTCGCGTCGATCGTGCGCAGCTGCCGGTCGGCGGCCTGCTCGTGCACGGCCGGCGACACGCCGTGCGCGGAGAACACCACGAGCGCGCCCTCCGGCACCTCGTCCGCCTCGTCGACGAAGACCGCGCCGCGTTCGGTCAGGGTTTCGACCACGTGCTTGTTGTGGACGATCTCTTTGCGCACGTAGACCGGGGCGCCGTAGGTCTCGAGCGCCTTCTCGACGGTCACGACCGCACGGTCGACACCGGCGCAGTAGCCGCGCGGCTTGGCCAGCAGAACTCGTTTGGTCATGGCCTCCAGCGTACGTACCGGACTCCTCTGTAGGCAGATCGGCTGGACTGGTGCAGGCTTAGCGCATGAAGTCACTCCCGCTCCCCATCCGGGTTGCGGCCGGCCTCGCCGTCACCGCCGTGGAACAGGCCCGCACGCTGCCCACGAAGATCGCCGGGCTGCCGGTAACCGTCGCGAGCCAGGCCCTGCAGGTCTCCATGCGCGTGCAGCAACAGGTCACCGAGCTGGCGATACGCGGCGACGAGGTGCTTGCCGGCCTCCGTCCGGTCGAGGACGCCCCCGAATGGGCCACGTTCGACGAGGACGTCGAGGACAGTGGCTTTGATCTCAGCAAACCCGCGCCCTTCGAGTCGGCGTTCGACCGGGTCGAGGACGAGGCGGACCGGCACAACGGTCACCGCGCGGCTGCCGCCGAGACATTCGCCACACCCGACCCGTGGACGCAGGAGGAACAGGCGCTCGCCGAGGAGACCGGCGCGCACGAGGGCGACGGCGGATATGGCGACCGTGCCCGCGAGGCCGGCGGGTTCGGTGACGGTGGGCGCGAGAGCAGCGAAGGTCAGCGCGAGGTTGACGTGGTCGAGGGCGGCGGGCTGGGTGACGATCGAGCCCTTCCCGAGGCCACCGGCTACGACGACCTGTCGCTGCCGCAACTGCGGGCCCGTCTGCGCCGGTTCACCGTCGACGAGCTGGCTGAGCTGCTCGATTACGAGCGCGCGCACGGCAACCGCCCGTCGTACGTCGGCATGCTGACCCGGCGCATCGCGACCGTTCGCGATCAGCGGTGACGGAACCAGCCACCAGCCCGGAGAAGCCATGGCCGGTGCGGACGGTCGCGCGCAAGGTCGCCGACTGGATCAACCGCCTCGGTGACGTGTGGGTCGAGGGCCAGGTCACCCAGATCTCGAACCGCCCCGGCACCGGCACCGCGTTCATCACGCTGCGTGACCCGGCCGCGGACGTCTCGATGACCGTCACCTGCCCAACCGGCATCCTGCGCGAGCACGAGCCGCCACTGTCCGACGGCACCCGCGTCATCCTGCACGCGCGACCGACATTCTTCATCAACCGCGGCACCCTGTCGCTGCGTGCTGACGAGATCCGCGCGGTCGGCATCGGTGAGCTGCTCGCGCGGATCGAACGGCTGCGCAAGCTCCTCGCCGCGGAGGGGCTCTTCGACCCGCGTCGCAAGAAGCGGCCGCCGTTCCTGCCGCACACCGTCGGCCTGATCACCGGCCGGGCGTCCGCCGCGGAGCACGACGTGCTGGTCAATGCCCGTGCGCGCTGGCCGGCCGTCCGCTTCCGGGTGGAGAACGTCGCCGTGCAGGGTGCGCTGGCCGTGCCGCAGATCGTCGACGCGCTCGGGGCGTTGGACCGCGACAAGAACGTGCAGGCCATCGTGATCGCGCGTGGTGGTGGCAGCGTCGAGGACCTGCTGCCGTTCTCCGACGAGGCGTTGCTGCGCGCGGTGTCGGCGTGCCGCACGCCGGTGCTGAGCGCCATCGGGCATGAACAGGACACGCCGCTGCTCGACCACATCGCCGACGTCCGCTGCTCGACCCCGACCGATGCCGGCAAGCGGGTCGTGCCGGACATCACCGAGGAGACCGCCAGGGTCCGCCAACTTCGTGACCGTGCGCGACGGGCATTGCACGGTTGGGTGGATCGCGAGCGTCGTCTGCTGGATGCGCTGCGTAGTCGACCCGTTCTCGCCGACCCTTTTTCGCCGCTCGAACAACGAAGTGCGCAGGTCAGCGCACTTGTGGAGCGATCAAGGCGGGCCGTGGTCGCACTGGTGACCGCGGAGCGGGCGGCATTGGACCATACGAGGGCCCGCTTGACGACGCTGGGGCCAGCCGCCACGCTTGCCCGCGGATACGCGGTCGTGCAGCGGGTGGACGCAGAGGGAAACCCGCGAGTGCTCCGCTCGACGGCAGAGGCGCCTGACGGGACCCGCTTGCGGGTCCGCGTCTCCGACGGCGCGGTGCACGCGATCGCGTCCGCCTGGGGTGACGCGAGCGGAGGTACCGGTGCCGAGACTGGATCGTGAGCCGAGCTTCCTGCCGTTGACGATCGATGCCACCCGCGCCGTCGCGCGGGCCATGGAGCGTGAGCCGGCGCTGCGCGTCCCCGCCGACGTCGTGTCGCGCCGCGCGAAAGAAGCCAACTCGGCGGCCGCCGAGTGCTGGACCGCATTGCTCGCGGGCTGCGACGCGCCGGGCTGCCGAACCCTGCCGGTACGGTTGCGGGCGTTGTCCGAGGCGACGTCCGACTACGCCGGCATGCGATGGTGGCTCGGCCGCGGTTCGCAGCACCGCCACCGCGTGAGCCGCGCGCTCGAACGCATCGAGGAGGCGGTGGCCGAACGCGACGGCGCCGACTTCGCGGAGGCGTTCGTCGGATACGACCAGGCGGTCGCCGCCGCGCTGGTGAACGCCCACAGCCGATTGGAGACCCACGCCCAGTGAGTGCCGACCCGACCCTCGACTACGAGGCCGCCCGCGACGAGTTGGCGGAGGTGGTGGCCAAGCTCGAGGCAGGCGGGCTGTCGCTCGAGGACTCCCTGGCGCTGTGGGAACGCGGCGAGACGTTGGCCAAGATCTGCGACCGCCACCTCGCGGGCGCGAAGGAACGCATCGAGTCCGCACTGGCCGCCGCCGAGTCGGAGAACTGACGCGCCCAGCTGGACCGACGGCTCCGCATTCGCTCTGACAACAAGGAAACAGCGCGCGAGCCGCTAGTTATCCACAGCCGCCCCAGTTGTCCACAGGCAAGATCGTCTTGGGCCCCTCTGTCGGTGGGTGCCGGTAAACTGGCAAGGCGGGATGCCCCCGGGAATGGGTGGGGGTTCGGCAAAGTCGTTTCCGCAGGTGAACCCTCAACCCGGTCGTCCTGAACGCGCCTTTCGCGACGTTGAGCTATGCCATGCCCTGGCCAGCGGAAACAACTTTGCCGGGGCCTGGGGGCGTCGGGTTTGTTCTGGGCCGGTCGGGTTTCAGTTGTCGGCGCGACATTGTTGCTGGTTGGTGAGGTGTTCCAGACGAGGGCCTGCGGTGGCGACGTTGAGTTCGGCGGCTGCTGTGTCGAGGGGGCGCGGGCAGGTGCTTTTGGGGAAATAGGGGCGTTGGGGGCTTGGCGTTTCGTTTGTCCCGCGTCGCGTGGGTGAGTTGTTCAGTGGCCGGTGAATGTTGGGGTTCGCTTGTTTACGAAAGCGTCCACTGCCTCTCGGTGGTCCGCTGTCGCGCCCAGGGCGCCCTGGGCCGCGTCTTCCGCGGCCAGTGCCTGTTCCAGGTCGGCCGACGCGGCGGTCAGCAGCGCCTGCTTGATCTTGCCGTAGCCCGTCGTCGGGCCTGTGGCCATTCGGGCGGCTAGTTCCTGGGCTGTTGTGAGGGCGGTGCCGTCGTCCACTACCTCTGTCACCATGCCCATTGACAGGGCCTGTTCCGCGGTCACCGGCTTCGCCAGCAGCATCAGTTCCATGGCACGGCCGTAGCCGATCAGGCGGGGCAGCGTCCAGGACGCACCGGAATCGGCGGTCAAACCGATCGTGGCGAAAGCCATCAGGAACTTGGCCGACCTCGCGGCCACGCGTAGGTCACAGGCGTACGCGAAGGACGCGCCGGCACCGGCGGCCATTCCGTTGACGGCGGCGATCACCGGTTTCGGCATCGTGGTGATGGCGCGGACAATGGGGTTGTAGTGCTCGGCGACCGTGTGGAAGGGTGTCGGATCTTGCGCCTCCAGGGCCGCTACGTGTTCCTTCAGGTCCTGGCCAGCGCAGAACGCCTTGCCGGCGCCGGTCAGGACCACGGCTCGCACGGACGGATCCGAAGCGGCATCGGTCAGGCCGTCGCGTAGGGACACCTTCAACTCGACCGTGAGCGAGTTGAAGGCCTCCGGGCGGTTGAGGGTGAACGTCCGCACACCCGCACTGTCGTCGACCAGCAGCGACGTCAACGTAGATCCTCCTCAGGCACTGTTGCGTGCGCCTCTGTTGAGGCAGTCGGACAGGAAACGCTCCGCGGCGGGACCCAGGCGCAGAGTGTGCTCGTCGAAGAAGGCGGCCGCGGTTGTGCCTGGCCAGTCGGGCGGCAGCACCGCGTCCGGCAGGCCTGGGTCGCGGAACAGGAACCTTCGCCAGGCGTGGAGCAGCTGCTGGGATGCGGCGAACGCCTCCGCGGGCCTACTACCGTCCACTGCGGACACGACCGGTAGCCATTCGGTCACGAAGGCCGCGTAGTCGGCGCCCAGTGTGGCCAGGTCCCAGGCCTGGATCGCCAGGTCCGCGTCGTCGCCTTCGTGGTGGCCGTGGAACAGGCGGCCGGCGATTCCCTCGGCCGCCAACACGTCGGCCAGTTCGGGGGACGGCCTGGGCGCCACCCAGGTGGTGGGGCCCAACGGTCCGTAGCCGATCAGTCGCAGGGAAGAGTCGAGGCGGTCGCGGGCGCCTCTGGTCGGGAGCTGTTCCAGCACGAGCACGTGCCAGCGGCCGTCCCAAGTGGAGGGTTGGGTGCGGTAGATCCTCGCCGCGGCCTCGTCCAGGCGGCGTTCGGCTCGTTTCGTCAGTGCGTAGCCTGGGCCGTCGGTCAGGCGGACGGGGCGCAGCCAGTCCTGTCGCACCATTCTGGACACGGCCGTCCGGATGGCCGGGGCCTCGAAGCCCAGGGGGTCGAGCAGGCGCACCAGGGCGGCGATCGTCGCGGAGCCACCTCGGGCTCTGAGGTAGCTGCCGTAGACGTCGAACAGCGCGGACCTGGCTCGCACGATTTTCGAGTCTGTCAGTGCGGGGCTACCGCGCGCCAGTGCGATACACCCGTGTCTTGGCCGGTCATCGACACGCAGGTGATCGGTTCGATTTCACCCGCGAGATGGCATAGGGGAGAATGTCATGGTCTTTGGCCGGGTGAGTCCGGTCGAGGTGGCAGGCTATGACGGAGGGAGCACGCTATGGCGGCCATGAAGCCCCGGACCGGGGACGGTCCCCTCGAGGTGACCAAGGAGGGTCGGGGCATCGTGATGCGCGTCCCACTGGAGGGTGGTGGGCGTCTTGTTGTGGAGATGTCCGCTGACGAGGCAAGCGCCCTGGGCGACGCGCTGAAGGCCGCGGCCGGCTGACAAGTCCAGAGTGGATTGTCAGACGTCGAGTATGGAGGTCCGTTGCGAACACCGGTGCCCGCGATACCGACGGCTCTTCCCGATGTGGAGGTGATCACCACGGCGCGGCGGGCGACCCCGCTCGCCGTGGTGTGCCGGGCGGGTGACGCGGCCCCCTCATCGTTGTCGGTTCGGGGGGATGAGCTGACCGACGACTGGATGCGTGCCGTCGCGCTCACCGGCAAGGCCGGCGAGGTGCAGCCAGGCCCTGTCGGGTCTTCCGTGCGTTGGGTGGCCGGGGTCGGCGATGGTGCGCCCGGCCAGTGGCGCACCGCGGGAGCCGCGCTGACCAAGGCGCTGAACGCACGCATCGCGAAGGACACCGACGCCGGCCGTACCGCCGAACGGACGCTGCAGTTGGAGCTTCCGGACTCGGTGGGGCCGGACGAGGTCACCGAGCTCGTGTGCGGGCTGCGGCTCGGTGGGTACCGGTTCGCGGTGACGGCGGACGAGGCGCCGTCGGCCGTGCGCGCCATCCGGCTCGTGACGTCCGACGCGGCGCTCGACGAGACGGTGCGGCGGGCCGCCGTGCTCGCGCAGGCGACGGCGCTCGCGCGTGATCTCGCCAACACGCCGTCGAACGTCAAGGACCCCGCGTGGCTCGCCACGATGGCGACACGTACCGCCGGCAAGGTCGCCGACGTCGTCGTGCGGGACGAGAAATGGCTGGCCGCGCAGGGCTTCGGCGGTGTGCTCGCGGTCGGCGGCGGGTCGACGCGGCCGCCGAGGTTCATCGAGCTGTCCTGGCGGCCGGCGAAGGCCAAGGCGCACATCGTGTTGGTCGGCAAGGGCATCACGTTCGACACCGGCGGCATCTCGCTGAAGCCCGCGGACGGCATGCACCTCATGCGCACCGACATGTCCGGCGGCGCCGCCGTCATCGCGGCGGTGGAGGCGATCGCACGGCTCGGGCTCGACGTGCGGGTGACCGGGCTGGTGCCGTCCGCGGAGAACCACGTGTCCGGGTCCGCGTACCGGCCGGGAGACGTCGTGCGGCACTACGGCGGCCGCACGACCGAGGTGACGAACACCGACGCCGAGGGCCGGATGGTGATGGCCGACGCGCTGGCCTACGCGCACACCACCCTCAAGCCCGACCTGCTGGTGGATGTGGCGACGTTGACCGGCGCCATGAAGGTCTCGCTGGGCTTGCGGACCGGCGGGGTCTTCGCGTCGTCGGACGAGGTGGCCGCCACGGTGCTCGCCGCGGGTGCGGCCGCGGGCGAGCGGTGGTGGCGGATGCCGCTGGGTTCGGACCTCGGTTCGGTGGCCGAGGAGTTCGCGGAGTCGGTGCGCAGCGAGATCGCGGACGTGCGGCAGTGCCCGCCGGGGCCGGGTGGGATCGCGGCGGCGATGTTCCTGCGCGAGTTCACCGGCGGACTGCCGTGGGCGCACCTCGACATCGCGGGGCCCGCGCGGGCCGACCGCAACTACGACGAGGTCGTCGCGGGCGCCACGGGGTTCGCGGCGCGAACGCTGGTGGAGCTGGTGGCGGGGTTCAGAAGTCGACCCGCATGACCACCCGCCGGGTGGTGGGGGCGCTGACCTCCTTGAAGCCCGCGTCCTCGAACACCTGGCGGGGGCCGACGTGCAGCTCGCCCCACGTGATCTCCTTGCCCGGCGTGGTGACCATCGGATAGGCCTCGAGCGCCTTGGCGCCACGCGTGCGGGCGAAGTCGATCGTGGCGAGAGCGAGCGGGTAGGTGAGGCCGCGACCCCGGAAGCCCTTGCGGACCACGAAGCACGTCACCGCCCACACGCCGTCGTCGTCCTTGTCCTCGTCGCGCCCGGTCCACGGGACGCGCGAGGTGCGGAGCTTCGGGTAGGCCGTGCGCGGCTCGACCGCCACCCAGCCCGCCGGCTCGTCGTCGACGTAGCCCACGAGCCCGCTGCCGGCCGCCGTCTGAGCCCGGAGCGCCGCGATCCGCTGCTCCTGCGTCGAGTCACGCCAGATCCAGCCGGCGACCTTGAAGCGCTGGCACTGGCACCGGCTCGGGTAGTCGGTGGTGCCGAAGATCGCGGCGATGTCGTCCCAGGGCGCCTCGTCAGCGGGAACGATGTTCATGGCCGCACGATAACCGCCAACCCGGACGTTCTACTTCCGGAACGAAGCGGTCACTGCGCGGCGACGATCTGCAGCGGCGGGGCCGTGACCGGGCGGTACGCGCGCTGTGCCCTGGCCGCGAACACCCGGTCGAAGATCGCGAACTTCGCCACGAACAGCACGCCGCTCGCCACGAGGTAGGCCAGCGTCAGGGCCACCGGCTGCCAGCCCGCGGACAGGAAGGGCAGGATCAGCCGCTCGGCGAGCGTGGTCATCGCGATGGACGCCACGCCGCCCGCGAGGGTCACCGTCAGGTACGTCGTCAGCTGGGAGCGCAGCTTGCCGGGCGGCCACGCCCAGTAGCGCACCATCAGGAAGTGCGGCAACGAACCCGCCAGGAAGGCGATGGTGCTGGCGGTCGTCGCGTCCAGCGAGGTCCAGCCGTACACCACCAGCAGCACCACCTGGCTGATGCCGGTGGCGATCGCGGACGCGATCGAGAACCGGGCCAGTCTGATGCGCGAAGGTGCCATGTCTGAACGCTATTGCGCCGGGGCTGAACGCACTCTCAGGTAGATCCCTGAGCTTCCCCCTATCAACCCCGGTCAGGGACGAGGCGCCAGACGATGTCCAGGCCCTCCTCGGCGGGCGCGCCAGGCTCCCGCGGCGAGCGCCGCGCCACCTCGACGTAGCCGAGCCTGCGTGGCACGCCCGCGCTGCGCAGGTTCGCCACGTCCGTCACGATCTCCACCCGGTTCGTGCCGGTGCGGAACGCCTCCGTCGCCAGGAGGGACACCGCCATCGTCGCGGCGCCGCGGCCGACGTAGGACGGGTGCAGCCAGTAGCCGATCTCCAGGCCGCCGGGGCCGATGCGGGCCATCAGGCCCGCGTTGCCGGCGAGCTGGCCGCGCACGAAGATCGCGTAGTTGAACGCCACGCCCCGTGCCCAGTCGTCCTGGGTGGTGGCGACGAACCTGGCCGCGTGCGCCGGCGAGTAGTCCTCCGTCACCCACGTCATCCACGGTGTCAGGTGCTCGATCGACTCGCGCACGACCTGGTGCAGCGCGGCCGCGTCCGTGTCCCGCCAGCGTCGGAGCGTCACCTCGCCCGACCCCAGTTGTGCGCGCATGGCTCGTTAGTCAAGCACCGATCGGTAGACAGCCACAGTCTGTTCCGCGACCGACGCCCACGAGAACTCCGTGACCGCACGCTCACGGCCCGCCACGCCCATCGCGGCGGCCCGATCGGGGTCACCCAGCAGTGTGTTGACCGCGTCCGCGAGGCCGACGCGGAACGTCGACTCGTCGGCCTGGTCGTAGTGCACCAGCAGGCCCGTCCTGCCGTCGTCGACGACCTCGGGGATGCCGCCGACGTCCGAGGCGACCACCGCCGTGCCGCAGGCCATGGCCTCCAGGTTCACGATGCCCAACGGCTCGTACACCGACGGGCACACGAACACGGTGGCGTGGCTCAGGAACTGCCGCACCTCGGCCGGCTGCAGCATCTTCTGGATCCAGTAGACGCCGGGGCGCGCGGCCGCCAGCTCCGACACCGCCGCGGTCGTCTCCTCGGCGATCTCGGGCGTGTCCGGCGCGCCGGCGCACAGCACGAGCTGGGCGTTCGGGTCGATCTCGTGCGCGGCCGCGATCAGGTGGCCGACACCCTTCTGACGGGTGATCCGCCCCACGAACACCACGATCGGGAGATCCGGATCCACTCCGTAGTGCCGCAGCGCGTCCGACTCCGTCACCGGGTGGTAGGCCGTCGAGTCGATGCCGTTGCGCACCACCCGCACCCGCTCCGGGTCCAGGGACGGGTAGCAGTCCAGCACGTCCGCGCGCATGCCCTCGCTCACCGCGATGATCGCGTCGGCCGACTCGTACGCCGTCCGCTCCACCCACGACGAGAGCCGGTAGCCGCCGCCGAGCTGCTCCGCCTTCCACGGCCTGCGCGGCTCCAGCGAGTGCGCGGTCACCACGTGCGGCACGTCGTAGAGCACCTTCGCGAGGTGGCCTGCGTGGTTCGCGTACCAGGTGTGCGAGTGCACGAGGTCGACGCCGTCGACCGCCGCGGTGATCGACAGGTCCACCGACAGCGTGCTCAGCGCCTGGTTGGCACGCTCCATCCCGGGCGCGGGGGCGTGCGAGTGAACGCCCTCGCCCGACCGCGGCCCACCGAAGCAGTGCACGTCCACGTCGACAAGCTCGCGCAACCTCGGCACGAGAAACTCCACGTGAACCCCTGCTCCGCCGTACACCTCCGGCGGCCATTCACGAGTTAACAGCCCGATACGCACGAGGCTCAAGGTAGCCGTACCTGTGCGTGCGCGGTTAGGGTCAGCCCCGTGAAGTGGCAGCAGCCGCACGTGCTCGCGATCGTGCTCGCAGGGGGCGAAGGAAAGCGCCTGTGGCCGCTCACCGCGGACAGGGCCAAGCCCGCGGTCCCGTTCGGCGGCAACTACCGGCTGATCGACTTCGTGCTGTCGAACCTCGTGAACGCCGGCTTCCATCGCCTGTGCGTGCTCACCCAGTACAAGTCGCACTCGCTGGACAAGCACATCTCCACCACGTGGCGGCTCTCCAGCGTGCTCGGGCAGTACATCACCCCGGTGCCGGCGCAGCAGCGGCTCGGGCCGCGCTGGTACACCGGCAGCGCCGACGCGATCTTCCAGTCGCTGAACCTGGTGTACGACGAGCGACCCGACCACATCGTGGTCTTCGGCGCCGACCACGTGTACCGCATGGACCCGGCGCAGATGGTCGCGCAGCACGTCGACTCGGAGACCGGCGTGACCGTCGCGGGCATCCGCGTGCCACGCACCGAGGCCAAGGCGTTCGGCTGCATCGACTCGGACGCCGAGGGCAAGATCACGAGGTTCCTCGAGAAGCCCGCGGAGCCGCCGCACGTGCCGGACGACCCGGACGTCACGTTCGCGTCGATGGGCAACTACGTCTTCCGCACCGAGACGCTGCTCGAGGCGCTGCGCGAGGACGCCGCGAACCCCGAGTCCATGCACGACATGGGCGGCGACATCATCCCCATGCTGGTCGGACGCGGCGACGCCCGCGTGTACGACTTCGACGACAATGACGTGCCAGGCGCGACCGAACGGGACCGAGGCTACTGGCGCGACGTGGGAACGCTCGACGCGTACTACGAGTCGCACCTCGACCTGGTGTCGGTGCACCCCGTGTTCAACCTCTACAACCACCGCTGGCCGATCCGCACCGCGACCCCACCGCTGCCACCCGCCAAGTTCGTCAACTCCGGCAGCGCGGTCGAGTCGATCGTCGGCCCGGGCTCGATCATCTCCGGCTCGACCGTCACCGACTCGGTGATCAGCGCGGACGTGGTGATCGAGGACGGCGCGCGGGTGGAGGGCAGCGTCCTGCTCCCTGGCGTGCGGATCGCCAAGGGCGCGGTGGTGAAGCGAGCCATCCTCGACAAGAACGTGCAGGTGGCGGAGGGCGCCGAGATAGGCGTGGACCTCACCGCCGACCGCCAACGATGGACCGTAAGTGCAGGCGGCGTGGTAGTCCTGGGCAAAGGCGAACGAGTCGACTGATTTCGCCCGTATGACGCGAGTCTCAGGCCTACCCTTGACACATGCAGCCACAGCCGCCCCCGGACCAGGACCCGTACCGGGCCGTGTGGCAGATGTCTCAGGTCGGCGACGCGGCAGGCGGCGGCAGCGGCCGCCGAATCCGCTGGCTGGCGGGCATCCTGAGCGGCCTGGTCGGCTTCATGCCGTTCGCGATCGTCACCACAGTCATCTGGGGCTGGTGGTCAGGCGACCCCGACCTCAACGCAGGCGGCTGGGCGGTCCTACTGATCGGCCTGGCGGCGGGCCTCTCAGTAGGCGGCTACATAGCCACGTCAGACGACTAGCGCATCTTCGGCTGCCAACTCTCTACCGAGCCTTGGCAGCCAACAGCAGCCCATCCCCCAGAGGCAGCAACACGGGCACCAGCCGGTCGTCGTCACGAACGTTCCGAGCCACGTCACGCAGAGCGACAGTCTCCGCGTCACGCCGGGTCGGGTTCGTCACATGCCCCGACCACAGCACCCCACCGAACGCGATCACCCCACCGGGCCGCAACAACCGCACCCCGTGCTCGTGATACCCCGGATACTCGGACTTGGCCCCGTCAACGAACAGCAGGTCATAGGCCTCCTCAGTCAACCGAGGCAGCACGTCGAGCGCCCGCCCCATGATCAACCGCGTCCGCCCGGGCGCGATCCCAGCCCCGGAGAACACCCGCTTGGCGACCCCCTGAGGCTCAGGATCGACGTCAATGGAGGTCAGGACCCCGTCGGGAGCCATGCCTCGCAGCAGGTAGAGACCGCTGACGCCGGCACCGGTGCCGACCTCGACCACGGCCTTGGCCTGCAGAGCGGTCGCCAGGAACCGCAGTGCCGCGCCTGCGCCGGGG
>Ga0307512_10003859_pt1 | contig 16867 bp, 13 predicted proteins | sample 14_EM_MG_FD_200267 | JGI IMG/M metagenome (GOLD analysis project Ga0307512, IMG submission 200267) | Populus trichocarpa ectomycorrhiza microbial communities from riparian zone in the Pacific Northwest, United States - 14_EM | ecosystem: Host-associated > Plants > Roots > Unclassified | place...
TCGGGCGTCGAGGTGCAGTTCTTCGGCGAGGCCACGCGCATGCCGGCCGGCCCCGCCCTGCTGGCCCAGCAGACCGGCGCACGGCTCCTGCCGGTCACGCTCTGGTACGACGACTCGCCCGTGATGAAGGGGCGCGTGCACCCCCCGGTGGAGGTACCCGAGACAGGTAGCCGGGCCGAAAAGACGTCTGTCATGACACAGGCGCTGGCCGATGCCTTCGCCACGGGGATCGCCGACCATCCGGAGGACTGGCACATGCTCCAGCGCTTGTGGCTCAAGGATCTCGAGCCACGCCCGTCGAACGGGGAACGGCCGTGAGGATCGGCATCGTCTGCCCGTACTCCTGGGACGTGCCCGGCGGCGTCCAGTTCCACATCCGCGACCTCGCCGAGTACTTCATCCGCCTGGGCCACGAGGTCTCCGTGCTGGCCCCCGCCGACGACGACACCCCCCTCCCGCCGTACGTCGTCTCGGCCGGCCGTGCGGTCCCCGTCCCGTACAACGGCTCGGTGGCCCGCCTCAACTTCGGCTTCCTCTCGGCGGCCCGGGTCCGCCGCTGGCTGCACGACGGCGAGTTCGACGTCGTCCACATCCACGAACCGACGTCGCCGTCGCTGGGCCTGCTGACCTGCTGGGCGGCGTCCGGCCCGATCGTGGCCACGTTCCACACGTCCAACCCGCGCTCGCGCGCCATGATCGCCGCGTACGCGATCCTCCAGGCGGCCCTGGAGAAGATCAGCGCGCGCATCGCGGTGAGCGAGTACGCCCGCCGCACCCTCGTCGAACACCTCGGCGGCGACGCGGTGGTCATCCCGAACGGCGTCGACGTCGACTTCTTCGCCCGGGCCGAGCCCAAGGCGGAGTGGCAGGGCGACACCATCGGCTTCATCGGCCGCATCGACGAGCCCCGCAAGGGCCTGCCGGTCCTGATGAAGGCACTCCCGAAGATCCTCGCCGCCCGCCCGCAGACCCGCCTGCTGGTCGCGGGCCGCGGCGACGAGGAGGAGGCGGTCGAGTCCCTGCCCGCCGAACTCCGCTCCCGCGTCGAGTTCCTGGGCATGATCAGCGATCAGGACAAGGCCCGCTTCCTGTGCAGTGTCGACCTTTACGTCGCCCCCAACACCGGCGGCGAGAGCTTCGGCATCATCCTCGTCGAGGCCATGTCCGCCGGCGCCCCCGTCCTCGCCGCCGACCTGGACGCCTTCGCCCAGGTCCTCGACCAGGGCGCGGCAGGCGAACTCTTCGCCAACGAGGACCCCGACGCGCTGGCACAGGCGGCCGTGCGACTGCTGGGGGACCCGGAGCGCCGGGCCGAGCTGCGGAAGCGGGGGAGCGCGCACGTACGGCGCTTCGACTGGTCCACCGTCGGGGCGGACATCCTGTCGGTGTACGAGACGGTCACGGCGGGTGCGGCGGCGGTGGCCGCGGCGGACGAGGAGCGGGGGCCCGGGCTGCGGGCGCGGTTGGGGCTGGCCCGGGACTGACCGCCGGCGGGCGCCCGGCATCCCGCCACAACTCCGTCACAGCTGATCACAACTGCCCCTCGGCACCCCGGTAACGTGGCGGCCCGTGACCCCAACCCTCATCTGGATCCTCGTCGCCCTCCTCGCGATCGGCCTCTACCTGAGCTGGACGGCAGGGCGCCTGGACCGGCTGCACGCGCGCATCGACGCCGCTCGTGCCGCACTCGACGCGCAGCTGCTGCGCAGAGCCTCCGTGGCCCAGGAACTCGCCACCTCCGGCGTCCTCGACCCGGCCGCCTCGATCGTCCTGTACGAGGCGGCCCATGCCGCCCGGCAGGCAGAGGAGGAGCAGCGGGAGGTCGCCGAGAGCGAGCTGAGCCAGGCGCTGCGGGCCGTGTTCGCGGAGGCGCAGCAGGTGGAGGTGGTGCGCGAGGCACCCGGCGGGGACGAGGCGGCCCACGAACTGACCGAGGCCGTACGGCGGGTCCCGATGGCCCGGCGTTTCCACAACGACGCGGTGGGCGCGGTACGCAGGCTCCGGGAACACCGCAAGGTGCGCTGGTTCCGACTGGCCGGACACGCCCCCTTCCCGATGGCCTTCGAGATGGACGACGAGCCGCCGGCGGCTCTGGCCGACCGGGTCGCCCAGCAGCCGTAACCCCACCGCGGCCCGGAAAAGGATCCACCGGATGCCCATTGGCCCTTGCTGTGGACTGGCCCACTCGCGTTTCCTCGGTGATTGCAGAAACCCTCTTTCACTTCAGTGAGGTCACCCGTGTCCAGCACGCTCTCCGAAAACCAGTCCCCCGAGACCGGCACCGCGCGCGTGAAGCGCGGCATGGCCGAGCAGCTCAAGGGCGGCGTGATCATGGACGTCGTCACGCCGGACCAGGCGAAGATCGCCGAGGACGCGGGCGCCGTCGCCGTCATGGCCCTGGAGCGGGTCCCGGCCGACATCCGCAAGGACGGCGGCGTGGCCCGCATGTCCGACCCGGACATGATCGAGGGCATCATCGAGGCCGTCTCGATCCCGGTCATGGCCAAGTCCCGCATCGGCCACTTCGTCGAGGCCCAGGTCCTGCAGTCCCTCGGCGTCGACTACATCGACGAGTCCGAGGTCCTCACCCCGGCCGACGAGGTCAACCACTCCGACAAGTGGGCCTTCACCACGCCGTTCGTCTGCGGTGCCACCAACCTGGGCGAGGCCCTGCGCCGTATCGCCGAGGGTGCGGCCATGATCCGCTCCAAGGGCGAGGCCGGCACCGGCAACGTCGTCGAGGCCGTCCGCCACCTGCGCCAGATCAAGAACGAGATCGCCAGGCTGCGCGGCTACGACAACAACGAGCTGTACGCCGCCGCCAAGGAGCTGCGCGCCCCCTACGAGCTCGTCAGGGAGGTCGCCGAGCTGGGCAAGCTCCCGGTGGTCCTCTTCTCCGCCGGTGGCGTCGCGACCCCCGCCGACGCCGCGCTCATGCGCCAGCTCGGCGCCGAGGGCGTCTTCGTCGGTTCCGGCATCTTCAAGTCCGGCGACCCGGCCAAGCGCGCCGCCGCCATCGTGAAGGCGACCACCTTCTACGACGACCCCAAGATCATCGCGGACGCGTCCCGCAACCTCGGCGAGGCCATGGTCGGCATCAACTGCGACACCCTCCCCGAGGCCGAGCGCTACGCCAACCGCGGCTGGTAATCACTCATGAGCACTCCTGTCATAGGCGTCCTGGCCCTCCAGGGCGACGTCCGGGAGCACCTCGTCGCCCTGGCCGCGGCCGACGCCGTGGCCAGGCCGGTGCGGCGCCCCGAGGAACTCGCCGAGGTGGACGGCCTCGTCATCCCCGGCGGCGAGTCCACCACCATCTCCAAGCTGGCCATCCTGTTCGGCGTGATGGAGCCGCTACGCGCGCGCGTGCGTGACGGCATGCCCGTCTACGGCAGCTGCGCGGGCCTGATCATGCTGGCCGACAAGATCCTCGACCCGCGTTCGGGCCAGGAGACCATCGGCGGCATCGACATGATCGTGCGCCGCAACGCCTTCGGGCGTCAGAACGAGTCCTTCGAAGCGGCGGTCGACGTCGAGGGCGTCGAGGGCGATCCTGTAGAGGGCGTCTTCATCCGCGCCCCCTGGGTCGAGTCCGTCGGCGCCGAGACCGAGGTGCTCGCCGAGCACGAGGGCCACATCGTGGCGGTCCGCCAGGGCAACGCGCTCGCCACGTCGTTCCACCCGGAACTGACCGGCGACCACCGCGTGCACTGCCTGTTCGTCGACATGGTGCGCGCGAACCGGACAGCGGAGTCCTTGTAGGATCTCAGGCGTTCGTTGCAGAGATGGGTTACGCGAAGGAGACAGGCAGATGTCCGGCCACTCTAAATGGGCCACGACGAAGCACAAGAAGGCCGTGATCGACGCCAAGCGCGGCAAGCTCTTCGCGAAGCTGATCAAGAACGTCGAGGTCGCGGCGCGCATGGGCGGCGTGGACCTCGAAGGAAACCCGACGCTCTACGACGCCGTGCAGAAGGCGAAGAAGTCGTCGGTTCCGAACAAGAACATCGACTCCGCGATCAAGCGCGGCGGTGGTCTCGAAGCCGGTGGCGCCGACTACGAAACCATCATGTACGAGGGCTACGGCCCGAACGGCGTCGCGGTGCTCATCGAGTGCCTCACCGACAACCGCAACCGCGCCGCCTCGGACGTCCGTGTCGCCATGACGCGCAACGGCGGCAACATGGCCGATCCGGGTTCGGTGTCGTACCTCTTCAACCGCAAGGGCGTCGTCATCGTCCCCAAGGGCGAGCTGGCCGAGGACGACGTCCTCGGCGCCGTCCTGGACGCGGGCGCCGAGGAGGTCAACGACCTCGGCGAGTCCTTCGAGGTGCTCAGCGAGGCCACCGACCTGGTCGCGGTCCGCACCGCCCTCCAGGACGCCGGGATCGACTACGACTCCGCCGAGGCCAACTTCGTCCCGACCATGCAGGTCGAGCTGGACGAGGAGGGCGCCAAGAAGATCTTCAGGCTGATCGACGCGCTCGAGGACAGCGACGACGTGCAGAACGTCTTCGCCAACTTCGACGTCAGCGACGAGGTCATGGAGAAGGTCGACGCGTAACACTGCCGCGAACTGAGCGCTTCCGGCGGGCCGATGGGACACGTCCCACCGGCCCGCCGCTGTTGTCGGTGGCAGCGGATAGCCTGGCGGGAAGTCAAAGATCACCGAGGGGAGGGGCGCGTGCGCGTACTCGGGGTGGACCCCGGACTCACGCGGTGCGGCGTGGGAGTCGTCGAGGGGGTCGCGGGCCGGCCGCTCACCATGGTGGGCGTCGGTGTCGTACGGACGCCCGCGGACGCCGAGTTGGGCCTGCGCCTCGTCGCCGTCGAGCAGGGCATCGAGCAGTGGCTGGACGAGCACCGGCCCGAAGTCGTCGCCGTGGAGCGGGTGTTCAGCCAGCACAACGTACGGACCGTGATGGGCACCGCCCAGGCCAGCGCCGTCGCCATGCTGTGCGCCGCCCGCCGCGGCATCCCCGTCGCCCTGCACACTCCCAGTGAGGTCAAGGCCGCGATCACCGGCAACGGCAGAGCCGACAAGGCTCAGGTCGGCGCCATGGTCACGCGCCTGCTCCGGCTCGACGCGCCCCCCAAGCCTGCCGACGCCGCGGACGCCCTCGCGCTTGCCATCTGCCACATCTGGCGGGCCCCCGCCCAGAACCGACTCCAGCAGGCCGTCGCCCTGCACGCAGCCAAAGCACCGACCACATCGAAAGGCCGTACGGCATGATCGCCTTTGTGAGCGGCACGGTCGCCGCACTCGCTCCCGACGCCGCAGTGGTCGAGGTCGGCGGTGTCGGCATGGCTGTCCAGTGCACGCCGAACACGCTGTCCACCCTGCGGCTCGGCAAGCCGGCCAAGCTCGCCACCTCGCTCGTCGTCCGCGAGGACTCACTGACCCTGTACGGCTTCGTGGACGACGACGAACGCCAGACCTTCGAGCTGCTCCAGACCGCCAGCGGCGTCGGCCCCCGCCTCGCCCAGGCCATGCTCGCCGTGCACACCCCGGACGCCCTGCGCCGCGCCGTCACGACGGCCGACGAGAAGGCGCTCATCGCGGTCCCCGGCATCGGCAAGAAAGGCGCCCAGAAGCTCCTCCTGGAGCTGAAGGACCGCCTCGGCGAGCCGATCGGCGCCCCCGCTGTCGGTACGGCGATCAGCACCGGCTGGCGCGACCAGCTGCATGCCGCGCTCATCGGCCTCGGCTACGCGACCCGCGAGGCCGACGAGGCCGTCGCCGCCGTGACCCCCCAGGCCGAGGCCGCCGAGGGCACGCCCCAGGTGGGCCAGTTGCTGAAAGCGGCCCTGCAGACCCTGAACCGCGCCCGCTAGGAGACGTCAGTGAACTGGGACGACACGACCGAAGAGACCGCCTCCGAGCGGCTCGTGGGCTCTGTCGCCGACCGTGAGGACCAGGCCGTCGAGGCCGCCCTGCGCCCCAAGGACCTGGACGAGTTCATCGGCCAGGAGAAGGTCCGCGAGCAGCTCGACCTCGTCCTGCGCGCCGCACGCGCGCGTGGCGCCACCGCCGACCACGTGCTGCTCTCCGGCGCCCCCGGCCTCGGCAAGACGACCCTCTCGATGATCATCGCCGCCGAGATGGCCGCCCCGATCCGCATCACCAGCGGCCCCGCCATCCAGCACGCCGGCGACCTCGCCGCGATCCTGTCCTCCCTCCAGGAGGGTGAGGTCCTCTTCCTCGACGAGATCCACCGCATGTCGCGGCCCGCCGAGGAGATGCTGTACATGGCGATGGAGGACTTCCGCGTCGACGTCATCGTCGGCAAGGGCCCCGGCGCCACCGCCATCCCCCTCGAACTGCCTCCGTTCACCCTGGTCGGCGCCACCACGCGCGCGGGCCTGCTGCCGCCCCCGCTGCGCGACCGCTTCGGTTTCACCGCGCACATGGAGTTCTACGAGCCCGCCGAGCTGGAGCGCGTCATCCACCGCTCCGCGAGCCTGCTCGACGTCGAGATCCAGGCCGACGGCGCCGCCGAGATCGCCGGCCGCTCCCGCGGCACGCCCCGTATCGCCAACCGCCTGCTGCGCCGCGTACGGGACTATGCGCAGGTCAAGGCCGACGGATTCATCACCCGGGACATCGCCGCGGCCGCCCTCAAGGTCTACGAGGTCGACGGCCGCGGCCTCGACCGGCTCGACCGCGGTGTCCTCGAGGCCCTGCTCAAGCTGTTCGGCGGCGGCCCCGTCGGCCTGTCCACGCTCGCCGTCGCGGTGGGGGAGGAGCGCGAGACCGTCGAGGAAGTCGCCGAGCCGTTCCTCGTCCGGGAGGGCCTGCTCGCCCGTACCCCGCGCGGCCGGGTCGCCACCCCCGCGGCATGGGCGCATCTCGGCCTCACCCCGCCCCGCTCGGCAACTGCGGGAAACGGACAACAGGACCTGTTCGGGACGTGATGCCTTTGTGACGGCGCGGGCATTGGCGGGGCCAGGAACCCAGGTGCCATGCTGAGCGTTGTTCCATGCGCGTGGACTCGCTTAGACTCCGCCGATGCCGCCTTTGTCGGCGGTATACATACCCCCATCCATGAGGCCGCTCTCCATCGCGGTCGTGCGAAGGAAATTCCGTCCCGTGAATAACATCGGCATGCTCCTCCCCTTCATCGTGCTCATCGGGGCCATGTTCCTCATGACCCGCTCGGCCAAGCGCAAGCAGCAGCAGGCCAGCAAGATGCGCACCGAGCTGCAGCCCGGCAGCGGCGTCCGCACGATCGGGGGCATGTACGCGACGGTCAAGGAGGTCAACGAGGACACCGTCCTCCTCGACGCCGGCCCGGGCGTCGAGCTCCTCTTCGCGAAGAACGCCATCGGTTCCGTACTCAGCGACGACGAGTACAACCGCATCGTGCACGGCATCGAGCACGACCTGAAGTCCGACGCCGACGTGGTCCCGGACGACGCCTCCTCCCTCACCGAGTCCGACGACTCCGCCGACGAAGCTGCCGCCGCCTCCGACGACAAGTCCGTCGACCTCGGCAAGAAGGACGCGCCCGAGGAGCCGGCCGACGAGCCCGTCGCCGCCGAGGCGAAGTCGGACGAAGAGCCGAAGAAGACCGACGGCGACTCCGAGGCGAAGTAACCGTGTCCCGGGGCGCGCGGGCAGCATCGCGCGCCCCCGGATCATGAGCAGCTCGCAAGGGATCCCGACACCATGTCATGGCCGCCCGTCCGCAACCCGGCGCGCGGCGGCCCGAGAGGGAGTACGAGAAGGTGGCAGCACCTAAGAGGGGCCGGAGCGCGAGTGCCCAGAGCAAGCCGGGGCGCTCGCTGGCCTTCATCCTGATCGCCATCGTGGCGCTCACCGGGGGGATGTTCGCCTCCGGGCACACCACTCCGCGTCTCGGCATCGACCTTGCCGGTGGTACGAGCATCACGCTTCGGGCGGTTCCGGAGAAGGGCCAGGAGTCCGCGATCAACAAGACCAACATGAACACCGCGGTCGACATCATGAACCGCCGTGTCAATGGTCTTGGTGTCTCGGAGGCCGAAGTTCAGACCCAGGGCGACCGAAACATCATCGTCAACATCCCCAAGGGCACGAACTCCAAGGAGGCGCGGGACCAGGTCGGCACCACCGCCAAGCTGTACTTCCGCCCGGTGCTCGCCACCGAGGTCTCCGGCGCCGCCGCCACGACCAGCCCGTCGCCGAGCGCCTCCAGCAGCGCCTCGGACAAGGCCACCGACAAGGCGACGGAGAAGGCCACCGACAAGTCGACCTCGTCCTCCTCCGCGACTCCGTCGGCGACCGCCACCTCGCAGGGCCGTGCCGTCACCGACGCCCTCAAGGCCGACACGACGCCGAGCGCCACCGCCTCCTCGAGCGCCTCTCCGTCCGCGAGCAGCAGCTCCTCCGCCAGCGCGGCCGCGAAAAAGCTCGAGGCGCAGTACACCGCCCTCGACTGCACCAAGAAGTCGGTCCGCGCCACGGCAGGCAAGGGCACCAAGGCCACCGACTCCACCGTCGCCTGCGGCCAGAACTCGCAGGGCCAGTGGCAGAAGTACGTCCTCGGCCCCGCCGAGGTCGACGGCACCGACGTCAAGAAGGCCCAGGCCGTCTTCAACACGCAGACCGCCGCCGGCTGGACCGTCACCATGGACTTCACGGGCAAGGGCACCAAGAAGTTCGCCGACATCACCGGCAAGCTGGCCCAGCTCCAGACCCCGCAGAACCAGTTCGCCATCGTCCTCGACGGTGAGGTCGTCTCCGACCCGTACGTCAAGCAGGCGCTGACCGGCGGCAGCGCGGAGATCTCCGGCAACTTCAACCAGGACGAGGCCCAGAGCCTCGCCAACATGCTGTCGTACGGCGCCCTGCCGCTGACCTTCAAGGAGGACAGCGTCACCACGGTGACCGCCGCCCTCGGCGGCGAGCAGCTGCACGCCGGTCTGATCGCGGGCGCGATCGGCCTCGCGCTGGTCGTCATCTACCTGCTGATCTTCTATCGGGGCCTGTCGGTCATCGCCATCCCCTCGCTCCTGGTCTCCGCGATCCTCACCTACGTGATCATGGCGCTGCTCGGTCCGGCCATCAACTTCGCGCTGAACCTGCCGGCCGTCTGCGGTGCGATCGTCGCGATCGGTATCACGGCGGACTCCTTCATCGTGTTCTTCGAACGCATCAGGGACGAGATCCGCGAGGGCCGCTCGCTGCGCCCGGCCGTCGAACGGGCCTGGCCGCGTGCCCGGCGCACCATCCTGGTCTCCGACTTCGTGTCGTTCCTCGCCGCCGCGGTGCTGTTCATCGTCACCGTCGGCAAGGTCCAGGGCTTCGCGTTCACGCTCGGTCTGACCACCGTGCTCGACGTCGTCGTCGTCTTCCTCTTCACCAAGCCGCTGATGACCCTGCTGGCCCGCCGGCGGTTCTTCTCGAGCGGCCACAAGTGGTCCGGTCTCGACCCGAAGGCACTCGGCGCCAAGCCGCCGTTGCGCCGCACCCGCCGTCCCGCCCGTCCCGCTGCCGGCCCCGTCGACCCGAAGGAGGCCTGAGATGTCGAAACTCGGCAGCCTCGGCGCCCGACTGCACCGTGGCGAGGTCGGCTACGACTTCGTCGGCAATCGCAAGATCTGGTACGGCATCTCGATCCTGATCACCATCACGGCCATCCTCGGCCTGTCGGTGCGCGGTCTGAACATGGGCATCGAGTTCCAGGGCGGTGCCGTCTTCACCACTCCGAAGCACATGACAGCCTCGGTCGCCGCGGCGGAGAAATACGCCGAGGACGCGTCCGGTCACGACGCGATCGTCCAGAAGCTCGGCGACGGCAGCATGCGCATCCAGATCGCGGGCATCGACACCGACAAGTCCGACACGATCAAGGAATCGCTCGCCAAGGACCTGAAGGTCAACTCCGAGAACATCAACGCCGACCTGGTCGGTCCCAGCTGGGGCGACCAGATCGCCAACAAGGCCTGGCAGGGTCTGGCGATCTTCATGGTCCTGGTCGTGATCTACCTGGCGATCGCCTTCGAGTGGCGCATGGCGTTCGCGGCACTCGTCGCGCTGATCCACGACATCACCATCACGACCGGCATCTACGCCCTCGTCGGCTTCGAGGTCACGCCGGGCACGGTCATCGGTCTGCTCACCATCCTCGGTTACTCGCTCTACGACACGGTCGTCGTCTTCGACAGCCTCAAGGAGCAGACGAAGGACATCACCAAGCAGACCCGCTGGACCTACAGCGACGTCGCCAACCGCTCGATCAACAGCACCCTGATGAGGTCCATCAACACGACCGTGGTCGCGCTGCTGCCGGTCGGTGCCCTGCTGTTCATCGGTGGCGGCTTCCTCGGTGCCGGCATGCTCAACGACATCTCGCTGTCGCTGTTCGTCGGCCTCGCGGCCGGTGCGTATTCCTCGATCTTCATCGCCACGCCGCTCGTCGCCGACCTCAAGGAGCGCGAGCCGCAGATGAAGGCGCTCAGGAAGCGCGTCCTCGCCAAGCGGACCCAGGCCGCGGCGGAGGGCGTGCCGACGGAGGCCGAGCTCATGGACGACACGCGCGACGACGACCCCGAGGACGCCGCGCACGCGGTCGTCGGCCCGCGCAACCAGCCGGCTTCCCGCAACCGCGGCCGTGGCCGTCCGTCGGGGAAGCGCCGATGACCGACATCAAGGAATTGCTGCTCAGCCGCATCCGTGATGTGGCGGACTACCCGGAGCCGGGCGTGATGTTCAAGGACATCACCCCGCTCCTGGCGGACCCGGCGGCCTTCACGGCGCTCACCGACGCGCTAGCCGAGATCGCCGAGCGTACCGGCGCCACCAAGGTCGTGGGACTGGAAGCCCGTGGCTTCATCCTCGGCGCCCCGGTCGCCGTACGCGCCGGCCTGGGCTTCATCCCCGTACGCAAGGCAGGCAAGCTCCCCGGAGCCACCCTCGGCCAGGCGTACGACCTGGAGTACGGCTCGGCGGAGATCGAGGTGCATGCCGAGGACCTGAGCGGCGACGACCGCATCCTGATCGTCGACGACGTCCTCGCCACCGGCGGCACCGCCGAGGCCTCCATCCAGCTGCTCCGCAGGGCGGGCGCCGAGGTCGCCGGCCTTGCGGTCCTGATGGAGCTCGGCTTCCTGGGCGGCCGCGCCCGCCTGGAGCCGGCCCTCACCGGCGCCCCGCTGGAGGCGCTGCTCGTGGTCTGAGCAGGACCGGCAGAACTTCGCTGCGAACGGCCGTCCCGGCCTCTCCGGGACGGCCGTTCGCGCGTCCCCGGGAGCATTCCTCGGGTGCGCGGTCCACCCGCCCCGCCCAAGCGGCGCCCGGCCCCCGGCACCCGCAGGACACCCGCTGATCACCTCGAAGCCGCCCTCCAGGAATCCGGCGGCAGCCCCTCGTGTTTCACCGGTAGACGGCCCTCACATTGGCCTGAAGGCGATCCTGCGGCCCAGGATCGCTACCATGGGGTCTCCGGAGCCTGACCGGGGGACCCGGATCGCGCACGAGGAGTCCTCTTGCCAGACGAGGCCCAGCACCTGACCGCCGCCAAGCCCGAGTCCGTCTCGGCAGCCGCGGCCAAGCCCGCGCCCAGCGCGCCGCACGCGAAGAACGACACCCGCGGGCCGGTCGAGCACGCCCAGTCGGCGCCCGTCGACAAGTCGCCCGAGGAGTCGCGCCCCAAGCCCGCCCCCACTCCCGACCCCGCTCCGGCAGAGGGATCCCCATCGTCCGAGCGGCCCACGCCGACGCCGCCCGCGGTCCGCCCGAACACCGGCCAGCCCGCCCGCTCCGGCTCCTCCAACCGCGTCCGCGCCCGCCTGGCCCGCCTCGGCGTCCAGCGCTCCAACCCGTACAACCCGGTTCTGGAGCCGCTGCTGCGGATAGTGCGCAGCAACGACCCGAAGATCGAGACGGCGACGCTGCGGCAGATAGAGAAGGCCTATCAGGTCGCCGAGCGCTGGCACCGCGGCCAGAAGCGCAAGAGCGGCGACCCGTACATCACACACCCGCTCGCGGTGACCACGATCCTGTCCGAGCTGGGCATGGATCCGGCCACTCTGATGGCCGGTCTGCTGCACGACACCGTCGAGGACACCGAGTACGGCCTCGACCAGCTCCGCCGCGACTTCGGCGACTCCGTCGCCCTGCTCGTCGACGGCGTCACCAAGCTGGACAAGGTCAAGTTCGGCGAGGCCGCGCAGGCCGAGACGGTACGCAAGATGGTCGTCGCCATGGCCAAGGACCCGCGCGTCCTGGTCATCAAGCTCGCCGACCGTCTGCACAACATGCGCACCATGCGCTATCTCAAGCGCGAGAAGCAGGAGAAGAAGGCGCGCGAGACCCTGGAGATCTACGCGCCGCTCGCCCACCGCCTGGGCATGAACACCATCAAGTGGGAACTGGAGGACCTCGCCTTCGCGATCCTCTACCCCAAGATGTACGACGAGATCGTACGGCTGGTGGCCGAGCGCGCCCCCAAGCGCGACGAGTACCTCGCCATAGTGACCGACGAGGTCCAGCAGGACCTGCGCGCGGCCCGCATCAAGGCGACCGTCACCGGCCGCCCGAAGCACTACTACAGCGTCTACCAGAAGATGATCGTCCGCGGCCGCGACTTCGCGGAGATCTACGACCTGGTGGGCATCCGAGTCCTGGTCGACACCGTCCGCGACTGCTACGCCGCCCTCGGCACCGTGCACGCGCGATGGAACCCGGTCCCCGGCCGGTTCAAGGACTACATCGCGATGCCCAAGTTCAACATGTACCAGTCGCTGCACACGACGGTCATCGGGCCCAACGGCAAGCCGGTCGAGCTCCAGATCCGCACCTTCGACATGCACCGCCGAGCCGAGTACGGCATCGCCGCGCACTGGAAGTACAAGCAGGAGGCCGTGGCCGGTGCCTCCAAGGTGCGTAGCGACGTGCCCAGGGCAGGCAAGGGCAAGGACGACCACCTCAACGACATGGCGTGGCTGCGCCAGCTCCTCGACTGGCAGAAGGAGACCGAGGACCCCGGCGAGTTCCTCGAGTCCCTGCGCTTCGACCTGTCGCGCAACGAGGTCTTCGTCTTCACCCCGAAGGGCGACGTCATAGCGCTCCCGGCCGGGGCCACGCCGGTGGACTTCGCGTACGCGGTCCACACGGAGGTCGGCCACCGGACGATAGGAGCGCGGGTCAACGGCAGACTCGTACCGCTCGAATCGACTCTCGACAACGGCGACCTGGTGGAGGTCTTCACCTCCAAGGCGGCGGGCGCGGGCCCCTCCCGCGACTGGCTCGGCTTCGTGAAGTCGCCGCGAGCCCGCAACAAGATCCGGGCGTGGTTCTCCAAGGAGCGCCGCGACGAGGCCATCGAGCAGGGCAAGGACGCCATCGTCCGCGCGATGCGCAAACAGAACCTGCCGATCCAGCGCATCCTGACCGGCGACTCGCTCGTCACGCTCGCCCATGAGATGCGCTACCCGGACATCTCCGCGCTGTACGCGGCGATCGGTGAGGGACACGTCTCCGCGCAGAACGTCGTGCAGAAGCTCGTCTCCGCGCTCGGCGGCGAGGAGGCGGCCACCGAGGAGATCGACGAGTCGGTCCCGCCGACCCGGAGCCGCAGCCGCAAGCGCCGCTCCAACGCCGACCCCGGCGTCGTCGTCAAGGGCGTCGACGACGTGTGGGTCAAGCTGGCCCGGTGTTGTACGCCGGTGCCCGGCGATCCCATCATCGGCTTCGTCACGCGCGGTAGCGGCGTATCGGTTCACCGCAGCGACTGCGTGAACGTGGACTCACTGTCCCGTGAGCCCGAGCGCATCCTCGAGGTCGAGTGGGCGCCCACCCAGTCCTCGGTGTTCCTGGTCGCCATCCAGGTCGAGGCGCTGGACCGCTCCCGGCTTCTCTCGGACGTCACGCGCGTCCTGTCCGACCAGCACGTCAACATCCTGTCCGCGGCCGTCCAGACCTCCCGCGACCGCGTGGCCACCTCCCGCTTCACCTTCGAGATGGGCGACCCGAAGCATCTCGGCCACGTCCTGAAGGCGGTGCGGGGCGTGGAGGGCGTGTACGACGTGTACCGGGTGACTTCGGCGCGCAGCAGGTCGTAGCGGCCGAAAGGTGTCAGGCATACGCGAAAGGGCCCCGTACCCGAGGTACGGGGCCCTTTCGCGTCGCGTCAGCCGCCGAACTCGTGCAGGCCCTTCAGCGCCTGGTCCAGAAGTGCCTGGCGGCCCTCCAGCTCCCGCTCGAGCTTGTCGGCCTTGGCGTTGTTGCCCTGCGCCCGGGCCTGCTCGATCTGGCCGTGCAGCTTGTCCACGGCTGCCTGGAGCTGGCCGGTCAGACCCTCGGCACGCGCGCGTGCCTCCGGGTTCGTCCGGCGCCACTCGGTCTCCTCGGCCTCCTGGATGGCCCGCTCGACGGCGTGCATCCGGCCCTCGACCTTCGGGCGTGCGTCCCGCGGCACATGACCGATGGCCTCCCAGCGCTCGTTGACCGTGCGGAAGGCGGCACGCGCCGTCTTCAGATCCGTCACGGGGAGGATCTTCTCGGCCTCTTCGGCCAGCTCCTCCTTGAGCTTCAGGTTCTCGGTCTGCTCGGCGTCCCGCTCGGCGAAGACCGAGCTGCGGGCGGCGAAGAACACGTCCTGGGCGCCGCGGAAGCGGTTCCACAGGTCGTCCTCGTGCTCGCGCTGGGCGCGGCCGGCGGCCTTCCACTCCGTCATCAGGTCGCGGTAGCGCGCGGCCGTGGGACCCCAGTCCGTCGAGCCGGACAGCGCCTCGGCCTCGGAGACCAGCCGCTCCTTGGCCTTGCGGGCCTCCTCGCGCTGCGCGTCCAGCGAGGCGAAGTGGGCCTTGCGACGCTTGGAGAACGCCGACCTGGCGTGCGAGAAGCGGTGCCACAGCTCGTCGTCCGACTTGCGGTCGAGGCGCGGCAGCCCCTTCCACGTGTCCACCAGCGCACGCAGCCGCTCACCGGCCGCCCGCCACTGGTCGGACTGCGCCAGCTGCTCCGCCTCGACGACCAGGTCCTCCTTGGCGTGGCGCGCCTCGTCCGACTGCTTCGCCCGCTGCTGCTTGCGTTCCTCGCGACGTGCCGCAACCGTCTCGACGAGCTTGTCCAGACGGGTCCGCAGGACGTCCAGGTCGCCGACCGCGTGGTGCGCGTCGACCTGCTCGCGGATGTGCTCGATCGCGGTCTGTGCGTCCTTCGCGGACAGGTCGGTGGTCTTCACTCGCTTCTCGAGGAGGCCGATCTCTACAACCAGGCCCTCGTACTTGCGCTCGAAGTAGGCCAGCGCCTCCTCAGGGGAGCCCGCCTGCCAGGAACCGACGACCTGCTCGCCGTCGGCCGTACGCACGTACACGGTCCCCGTCTCGTCGACGCGGCCCCACGGGTCGCTGCTCACAGCGCCTCCTCCACATGATGCCTGCGAGGAGCCTCAGTGCCCCCGGACATCGTCCACAGTTTCGTCACGGCCAACATAGGCGACCGGCGGGTTGCCTGTCCGCATCCCGCGCGACCGAAATTCCGCACTTGACGCTCAGGATTTCGTGACCGTCGCCTTGTTGATCACCACGGTTGCGTTGGGTGCCGTGTTGCCCGTCGTGGGGTCGGCTGCCTGCGCTCCCGCGGTGGCGATCTTCTTGAGAACCTTCATGCCCGCCTTGGAAACCGTGCCGAACGGGGTGTAGTCGGCCGGCAGCGGACTGTCCTGGTAGACGAGGAAGAACTGGCTGCCGCCGCTGTCCCGGCCCTTCTTCGTCTGCGAGTTGTACTGGTTGGCCATGGCGAGCGTGCCCGCCGGGTACGTGTTCCCCTTGAGGCTTTTGTCCTTGAGGTTCTCGTCCGGGATCGTGTAGCCGGGACCGCCGGTGCCGGTGCCCGTGGGGTCGCCGCACTGCAGCACGTAGATGCCCTGGTTCGTCAGCCGGTGGCACTTGGTGTGGTCCAAGTAGCCCTTGCCGACGAGGAAGTTGAACGAGTTGACGGTGTGCGGTGCCGCCGACGCCTTCAGCGCGATGTCTATGTCACCGCACGTGGTGGCGAGATTCATCGTGTACTTCGCCGACTTGTCGATGCTCATCGCCGGCTCCTTCTTCCAGCTCAGCTTCTTCACCGAGCCCTTGGCCGCCTTCTCGCACGGGTCCGGCGCCTTGCTGGTCGGCGCCGCGCTGGGCGTCGTCTCCGAGCTGGCCTTGGCCTTGTTGTCGTCCTTGAGGACCCCGGTCGTGTAGAGCGCCACGCTTCCGATCAGGATCACGCCGAGTACCGACGCGATGACCGAGTTGCGCATGCGCGCCTTGCGCCTCGCGGACGTACGCCGCTGCTGCTGGCGCAAGAACTTCTCCCGGGCGAGCTGACGCTTCCGCTGTTCCTGGGTGACCACCGGGTTTTCTCCTCATGCGTCTCGTACGTCGACTGGGACGCGTGCGTCTTGTGAGCCGACCGCCTACGTGTGCCCCGTACCGTATATGGGTTCGCTGAGGAATCGGCAGCGCCGGTAGGCTCTGACAGCAGCTGTAGCCGCCCGTATCGACACAACGAAGGACGATCGTGCTCATTGCCGGGTTCCCCGCCGGGGCCTGGGGGACGAACTGTTATCTCGTCGCCCCCGCCGCCGGTGAGGAGTGCGTGATCATCGACCCGGGCCATCAGGCCGCCCAGGGAGTCGAGGAAGCGCTCAGGAAGCATCGGCTCAAGCCCGTCGCGGTCGTCCTCACCCATGGTCACATCGACCATGTGGCCTCGGTCGTCCCGGTGTGCGGCGCGCACGACGTGCCGGCCTGGATCCACCCCGAGGACCGCTACATGATGAGCGACCCCGAGAAGGCGCTCGGCCGCTCGATCGGGATGCCGCTGATGGGCGAGCTGACCGTGGGGGAGCCCGACGACGTCAAGGAGCTGACCGACGGCGCGCGGCTGGAGCTG
>Ga0307512_10003860_pt1 | contig 16865 bp, 15 predicted proteins | sample 14_EM_MG_FD_200267 | JGI IMG/M metagenome (GOLD analysis project Ga0307512, IMG submission 200267) | Populus trichocarpa ectomycorrhiza microbial communities from riparian zone in the Pacific Northwest, United States - 14_EM | ecosystem: Host-associated > Plants > Roots > Unclassified | place...
TCGGCCATGCCGAGCGGGAACGACCGCCGCCGTCCCGAACTGCGGCCGCGAACCTCGAGGGTCACCCACCGCCGGGGCTGGAGCCCCAGCCCGAACACCACCGACCAGAACCGGGCGAACCTGCGCGCGGTGGGGTCGGCCCGGCCGCCCGTGTACATCTCCCGCAGGCGGTCCGCTGAATAAGGCCACATACCCGTCGTCTCCTTGCGTCGAACTCGTGGTTCCATACACATGAAGGATCCGAGATTCGAAACTTGGGACATAGAGTCCTAAGTCCTGAAGGTGGGTGACATGGTTCGTTCCGTGCCGGGGCCGACCGGGTTGGGCCGTCGCGCCCGCCGGCTTTCCGATGAGGAGACGGCGGCGCGGATGCTGTCCACCGCGCTGGAGATGATCAACCGGACGGGCCTGACCGTGAGCCTGGACCACCTGAGCTTCGAGGACGTGATCCGGGAGGCCGGGGTGGCGCGCAGCGCGGTCTACCGGCACTGGCCGTACAAGGACCTGTTCTTCAGCGACGTGGTGAGCGAGCTCGCGAAGGCGGCGATCCCGGGCGCCGCGGCCAACGACGTGATGGTCGGGCTCATCAGGCGGGTGGTCGCCGAGGGGGACCTCGCCTCACCGGAGGGGCGGCACGGGCTGCTCGTCGAGCTGATCCGTCAGGCCTCGCTGACGGACTTCGAGGCGCTGTACGGTTCCGCGCAGTGGCGGACCTACCTGGCGCTGCACGCGACGTTCCTCAGCCTCGGCGACGGCGAGCTGCGCGACCGGGTCCAGAAGACTCTGCGCGAGTCCGAAGAGGGGTTCGTCGAGCGGGTGGCCGCGTCCTGGCAGCACATCACCGGGTTGTTCGGCTACCGCCTGCGCCCCGAGTCCGGCGCCACCTTCACCACGCTGGCGACCCTGGCCAGCGCCGCGCTCCGCGGCCTGATCCTGATGGGACTGTCCACTCCGGACATCGTGGCCGAGAGGATGGACGCGCAGCCGTTCGGGGCCGACCGGCGGGCGGAGTGGTCACTGCCCGCGCTCGGTCTGGCCGGCATCGCGTCGTCCTTCCTCGAGCCCGACCCGGCGATCACCTGGGACGCCGAACGGAGCGCGGCGGTGCACCGGGCGATGGCGTCGTTGACCGTGCCCTCCTAGCACTGGTCGACGGTGTTCCGGGGCTGGCGCGAGTTTCTACTGGTTGCGCTCCGAGTGGTGCACCACGGTGGCCACCAGGCTGATCATGATCGCGACCACGATGGCGAAGGCCGCGAAGCCGGCGGTCGCGATGGTGATGCCGACGGCAACCGCCAACGGCGCCACCCAGATCGTCAGCAGTGAGGTGTGATCCGCGGGCCGGCTAACCGGACCGTCAGGTGTTTGACCGGTCATGACATCCTCCCGGAAGTCGTGGTAGTGGGACCGGACGTGTGGTGTTGGTCGTGGTCGTGCGGGTCATGGCGCTTGCTCAGGACGAACAGCACCACCATGAGGCCGCCGAGAACGGTCGTGCCCACGGGCACGGCGTCGTTCGACACACCCGCGAAGATGAGCCCCACGACGAGCCCGGCGACGAGCACGACGACCGCGATCACGTACAGCGGCAGGAATTCGCGTCTCATGGCTGCTCCTTGTCTCCCGGTTGGCCGGCCTCCTCGCCGTCTTCTCATCGTGGCCACTCCTGCCCAACTGCCGGCACCGGCGAGATTCCCTTTCTCACCCCTCCGTTCGCCGCCGCCAGGACGGGTCCTTGGTCCTCCCGGGTGAGGGTGCTCGTGCCCTGTCGTCCTCGTTTCTCGACGTGAGCGGGCTACCACGGCGGAACTGCTCGCGATCGCCGCGTCCTTCGAAGGCCGGCACGCGGTCGCGTCGCCGAGTCCCGGCACGGAGTGCACGGACGGGGAGGTCATGGCGTGCTGCCGGATCGACGATCGCACGACCGACCCCTAGAAACCCGCCACTGACGGGCTGATCATCCACGACCCGGAGCTGCTTGTTCACGCTCCCGTGCTCGTCGGCCTGCGGGGCGAGAGCTACCTGCTGGTCGTGGTCGACCGTGACGGTCGCGCTGGGGCGGGAGCGATCGAGTGGGAACCGGACCGGGGAGACGCTCGTCCCCTGAGTTTCATCATCAGAAACTCCTCAGTGTCTCCGCCCGGCCGCCCGCTCCTGCCGGGCTCCCTTCAGCGTCATCGAGAGGGCAGAGCACAACGTCGCGGCCTGGTCCGCCCGACGCGACAGTCGGCGGCGCCACGCCGACCCGTGGTCAGGCTTCCTTGGGGAGCTTGCACAGCCAGCGCATGACTCGGTGGCCACGATCGGAGGCCGGCGGGAACATCAGTGGGCAGCCGCCGTCGATCACGGTGATGCCGTGCTGGCGCCCGTACTCCGCGGCGGTCGTCGACACGCTGCCCTGGCCGAACGAACGGTGCATCCACACGTACTTGATGCCCAGCTCCGCGCAGTCGCGCATGGTGGCGTCGGCGACCTCCGGGCGCGTGGCGATCACCACCGCCTCCACGCCGCCGGGGATTGACCTCAGATCGTGGTAGCACGGCTGGCCACCGATCTCGTCGGCGTTCGGGTTGACCGCGAACACCTCATAGCCGCGTTCTCGAAGCCGTTGGCACACGACGTTGCCGCCGTGCCCGGCCGGGTCGCGCGACACTCCGGTGACCGCGATCCGTTTCCTGTCAAGGAACTCTGCCGCTACCTCAGCGATCTTCCGCATGGCTCCTTCTCTCGGTGCGCCCGAACCCGTTGATACCAAAGTGGATCGTCATGTCTCACCGTGCGCGTGTGTCCGGCAGGTGGTCGACCGTGTCCTCCGTGGGGCGGACCGGGCTGTGCGGCAGCGGCGGCGCCGACGTGGGCGCCCAGCCGACCCGCAGGATCAGGTGGGGGTGTGCGGCGCCGTCGAGCACCTGCTCGCGGACCGCGGCCCTGGTGGCGACGACCTCGAGGGGCGCCGACAGCGGGCAGGTGGCCAGGCCGAGGTCGGTGGCCGTCAGCAGGGCGGCACTGACCGCCTCTCCGGCCCGCAGCACCGACACGGTGTCGTCGAGGAGCGTCGACAGCACGAGCAGCTCGCCGCCGTCCTGCTCACCACGGCCGGTGGCGGCGTCGGCCAGTGAGCCGCCGGGGAACGTGCGCATCGCGGTGTCGTCGTGCCACAGCGGCACCGCTGCCCCGCTCGCCGCCAGCACGCCGTCCTGTGCGACGCGGCTGCGTCCGCTCCACTCGGCGATCTCGGTCTGGTAGTCCGGGTTGTCCGACTGCTTGCGGGCGGCCGTGGTGATGGCGCGGGTGAGCAGCCAGCGGGTGGCGCCGTCGGTGGCCGGCACCAGCAACGCGCCCTCCTTGGCGGCTCTGCGCACCATCAGGTCGAGGTGCTCGGTCGGCACCTCCCACGAGGTGAAGCGCCGGCGGTCGGTGCGCCGGTGGGAGATCGCGCCGGCGAGCGCGACATCGTCGTCCGTGGGGACGTGCTGGCGCATCTCCACCGCGGCGAGGTGGTCGGGGTCGTGCTCGTTGGGGAGGTGGTGCACGACCGCCCGCCAGCCCAGCGCGGCGAACGCCACGCGCAGGTGGTGCAGCGCGGCGCCGCACGACAGCAGCAGGTCCCGGCCGTCCGGGTCGGTCGCCGGCACGTGGCGCGTGCGGTCGGCCATCAGGTGCACCGAGTTGTCGCCGATCAGCCAGCGCCACGGCTGGGTGTTGTGCACCGACGGCGCGCGGTTGGCCAGCTCGATCGCGGCGAGCACGGTCTTGTGGTCCGGCTTGGTGGTGACGGGCATGACGACCTCCGTTGGTCAGTTGTGTGGCTCGGTGGCCAGCGCGTCCCGCGCACGACGCCGGGGAGCCCGCGCCCGGTCTCCCGAGCACCGATCTCCTTCGCCGAGCCCGTCTTGCTGGCGTACGCCACGAGCACGTCTCTCATGCCGTCCACGGTCGTTCGTGTGACGCCGTCGCGGGAGGGCTGTTCTTCCTCGGTAACGGAGACCAAAGGCCCTGCTGACCGAGGAATCGCGGGCGCCCGGGTCGCCGGAGAGCGGCGGTTCGGTGATCTCGGGTGCACTCGGCATCGTGTCGCGTCGGCCATCGCCGGGACGATGTGCGGGACGTTCGGCCCCTGTTGCCGGCCCGGTCCCGAACGGCGGACCAAAGTCCTCAGCCGTTCGGGACCAAGGCCGGCGGTAGAGGTCCGTTGTCATGGCTAACTTCGTTGGTGGACAAGAACATGCGCACCAACGCGAAAGAGGCCTGGCGATGGAGAACACAACACGACCCGCTGTCGTGGTCGGTGTGGACGGTTCGTTGTCGGCGCTGCGCGCGGTCCGCTGGGCCGCGGAGGAGGCCGTGCGTCGCAGGCTGCCGCTGAGGTTGGTCCACATGTACCCACCCCCCGCCGGGCTGCACGGCGGGATCGTCGACCCGGCGGTCATCCGGAACGCGTTGCTGACACAGGGCAGGCGCTGGCTCGCCGAGGCGCGGGCGGCCGTCGCCGAGGTGTCGGCCGAGCCGCGTCCGGTCACCGTGCTCTCGTCCGCCGCCGTAGTGCCGTCACTGGTCGAGGAGTCCCGCGACGCCAGCCTCCTCGTGCTCGGCACGCGCGGGCTCGGCGGGTTCACCGGACTCGTCATCGGCTCCACCGCCGTGCTGCTGGGCGGACGGGCGCACTGCCCGCTCGTGGTGGTGCGGGGTGACGACGACTCCGTGCCGGCGCACGGCCCTGTGGTCGTCGGCGTCGACGGGTCGCCGACGAGTGAGGCCGCCGTCGGGTTCGCGTTCGCCGAGGCGTCCCTGTACGGCGCCGACCTCGTCGCCGTGCACGTGTGGGCCGACTCCCTCGCCGACACCGTGCTGCTCGGCCACCCTGACGCGCCGGACTTCGAGCCGGCACAGCAGCGGGCCTACGAGACGCTCGGCGAGAGCCTCGCCGGCTGGCAGGAGAAGTACCCGGACGTGCACGTGACGCGGGAGGTCGTCCGGGACCACCCGTCCCGCGTTCTGTTGCACCACGCCGAGAACGCGCGACTGGTGGTCGTCGGCACCCGGGGACGCGGCGGGTTCCGCGGCCTGCTGCTCGGCTCCACGAGCCAACACCTCCTGCACCACGCGCCGTGTCCAGTGGCGGTCGTGCGGACCGCGGCTGACGCGTAGGCCCACCATGACCTCGTGGCGGGTGCGGGTGATCGTCCTCGCGGTGCTGGCCGGCGCGGTGCTCGCGGGCGTCGTCCTGCCGTTCGCGTGGCTCGCGGCGACCCTCGTCGGGCTCGGCTACTCCGTGTCGATGGTCGTGGCCGACCTGCGCGCCAGGCGGTTCGGCACCGACGTGCTCGCCGCGGTCAGCCTGGTCGGCACACTGCTGGTCGGCGAGCACCTGGCGGGTGCGCTGATCGCCCTGATGCTCGGGACCGGGCAGGCGCTGGAGGCGTACGCGCGCCGCCGTGCGCACCGCGACCTGGACGCGTTGCTGGCTCGGGCGCCGCGGTTCGCCCAGGTGCGCCGGGGCGACTCGACGGTGTCGGTGCCGGTCGCCGAGGTCGTTGTCGGGGACGTGGTGGTGGTGCGCCCCGGTGAGGCCGTGCCCGTGGACGCCCGGCTTCTCGAGCCGGGCACGTTCGACGAGTCCGCGCTGACCGGCGAGCCGCTGCCGGTCACACACGCGACGGACACGGTCGTCAGCAGTGGTGTGTGCAACGCCGGCGCCGCGGCCGCCATGCGTGCTGTCCGCACGGCGGACAGCAGCGCCTACGCGGGAGTCGTCCGCCTGGCCGAGCAGGCGCTCGCCAGCGTCGCGCCGATCGCGCGGATCGCCGACCGGTTCGCGGTCGTGCTGGTGCCGGTCGCGCTCGCCGTCGCCGGTGTCGCGTGGTGGTGGTCGGGAGATCCGGTGCGTGCCGTCGCGGTCCTCGTGACCGCCACGCCATGCCCGCTGCTCCTCGCGGTGCCGGTGGCGATCGCGGGCGGCATGTCGGCGACGTCCCGGCGGGGAGTCGTCGTCAAGGACGGTGCGGTGCTGGAGCGCCTCGGCGGGGTGCGGACGGCGATCCTGGACAAGACCGGCACGCTGACCGCCGGCGCGCCGCGCGTCACCGACATCCTGACCGCGCCTGGCGAGGACGTGAACCGGGTGCTCGCGATGGCCGCTGGGGTCGAACGCGACTCGCCACACGTCCTCGCCACCGCGGTGGTCGCCGCGGCCCGCAGGGCGCACGTGGCCGAGGTCCGCGCCACGAGCGTGCGGGAGGAGCCCGGGACCGGCGCGCGCGGCATGGTGAACGGTCACGAGGTGAACGTCGGCAAGCTGGTCACGCCGGCCGAAGGGCTGCCGGGCTGGGCGCGGTCGGCGCGGCGGCGGGCCCGTCTCGACGCCGCGGGCATGGTGTGGGTGCACGTCGCCGGGAAGCCCGTGGCGGCACTGCTCGTGCGGGACGAGCTGCGACCCGAGGCGGCCAGGACACTGTCCCGGCTGCGCGCGGCCGGGGTCACCCGGCTCGTGCTCGTCACCGGTGACCGGCGCGAGGTGGCCGACGACGTCGGCCGTGCGCTCGGCCTCGACGAGGTGGTCGCCGACGCCCGGCCAGGAACCAAGGTCGAGCGGGTCCGGGCCGAACAGCGGCACGCCCCGACGATGGCGGTCGGCGACGGCGTGAACGACGCGCCCGCGCTCGCGGCAGCCGACGTCGGCGTCGCGGTCGCGGCACGCGGTGCCACCGCCACCTCCCAGGTCGCGGACGCGGTCCTCACCGACGACGGGATCGACCGCCTCGCCGACGCCGTGGAGACCGCCCGGCGGGCCCGTGGCATCGCCGTGCAGAGCGCCGCGCTGGGGATCGGGCTGTCGTTCGTCGCCATGGTCGCCGCGGCGGCCGGCCTGCTCGCTCCGGCGGCCGGCGCTCTGGTGCAGGAGCTCATCGACGTCCTCGCCGTCGGCAACGCGCTCCGCGCGCTCACCGGCAACCGGCGGATGGCCGTGTCCGTCGAGGCGCGGCGGCTCATCACCCGGTTCCGCGCCGAGCACGCGGACCTGGCCGAGGCCCGTGCCGCGGTCCGGCACGCCGCCGACGCCCTGTCCACGGGCCTGACACCGGCGGCGGAGGCCGAGATCCGCGCGGCACAGCGACTGCTCGCCGGCGAGCTCCTGCCCCACGAGTTGGCCGAGGAGCACGAGCTCTACCCGGCGGTCGCGCCGATGGTCGGCGGCCGGGACGGCATCGCGCCGATGAGCAGGGGGCACGCCGAGATCGCCAGGCTCGCGGCGCGGCTCACCCGCCATCTCGCCGGCGCCGGTCCGCTCGCGCCCGACCAGGTTGACGACCTCCGCGCGACGCTCTACGGCCTCGATGCCGTGCTGACACTGCACTTCGCGCAGGAGGAGCAGGACTACTTCGCGCTCGCCGACCGCGAACGGTGAAGACCAGCATCGCAGTGCCGGAAGTCCTGTGGGACAGGGACCAGGTGCTCTGTGAGCGCCCACGTCGCGGGAGTTCGCTGAAGGTGTGGAACCGACGGAAAGGAGAACAGAATGACGAGTCTGATGCCACGTTCCTTCGTTTTCCCGGACATCGTCCGGATGCTGGAGGGCGGTTGGCCGTTCGGTGACCACCACGCCGTCCGCATCGAGGACTACCGCGAGGACGGGAAGTACGTGGTGCGCGCGGAGCTGCCCGGCATGGACCCGGAGAAGGACATCCAGATCCACGTTCAGGGCAACGAACTGTCCATCATCGCGGAGCGGACCGTCGAGACCCACGACAAGGCTCACAGTGAGTTCTCGTACGGCAAGTTCGCGCGGACGGTCCACCTGCCGGCCGGCGCGCTCCCGGACGAGGTGACGGCGAGCTACGAGGCCGGCATCCTCGAGGTGACCGTGCCGGTGAAGCTGGCGGACAAGACCAGGCAGATCGAGGTGAAGATCGGTAAGTGACCGTGAAATCCGGGTGGCGGGGCCAGGCCCCGCCACCCGGTGGTACTTCTAGGGAGAAAACCATGTCCATGATGGAGTCGACCGCCACCGGTCAGGTGCGCGAGGTCATGACGCCGAAGGTGCTCGGCATCGTGCCGTCCGCGCTGCTCGGGGTGGCGCTGCGCATGATGGTCGAGGCCGACGTGCATCATCTGCCGGTCGTCGACGGCGGTCGCTGCGTCGGGCTGCTGCACGAGGCGGATGTGTTGTGGCGCTTGTGGTCCACGGACAATCGTCGGCCGCCGGTCGTCGCCGCGGTGGTCCGCAGGCCGCCGCTGGTGATCGCCGCGGAGGACACCGTGCGCGTCGCGGCGAGCCGGATGGTCGACGCCGCGACCGATGCCGCGCTGGTGATGGAGGACGGCAGGGTCGTCGGCATCGTCACCGCGACCGACATCCTGCGGCTGGTCGCCACCGGTTAGCTGGTGAGGACGGCCAGCGTGTGGATACCGGTGGGGGTCAGCACCGCGGGTGCGACCGAGCCGGCGGGCGCGGGCCACGCCGGCCCGACGAGTCCGTTGCCGACGAGGTCGTTGGTCGCCGCGAAGTCGCACCACAGGCCGTCGACGCTCAGGTTGGTGGTCCGCTTGACCACGATCTGCCCTCGGCCGTCCGCGATCGCCCGCAGCATCGCCCGGTGGCGGTTCGTGAAGGTCGTCGTGGTCATCGGGATCACCTCGTTTCCTGGTGTGTTCGTTGTCACAAGCTTCGCGGATGGGCGCCGTTGGCGGCAGCGGCCAACGTCGTGACTCCCCTGCACCGCAAGGCCTTCGCCGGACGCCGCTTTCGTTACTGGCGATGCGGGACCTTCGGCCCGGCAGGGACCAAAGGCCCTGCCGGCGAGTGACCTAGGAAGCGCGGCGAGGGACGTCGTGCCGGTGCGCGACGGGGTGCCGGATTGCTGCGATGGACACAGGAACCGAGGACGAAGAGGTGACTGTCATGTCCGCCACGGACGACCTTCGCGTGATGGCGAGCAATCCGGTCACGCACACCGCGCCCGAGCCACTGGGTCCGGACTTCGCCTCCGCGATGCGGACCGCGGAAGCTCGCGTCGGACAGCTGGACCAGTCCGAGCTGCGGACTCCGGACGGCACGGTCCGCTACGTCGACACCGGCGCCGGTGCGCCGGTTCTGTTGGTACACGGGATCTTCGGCGGCGCCGACGCCGCACTGCGCCAGCTTGGGCCGTTCGTCCCCGACGGCTTCCGGATCATCGCACCGTCGCGCTTCGGCTATCTCGGCTCGACGTTGCCCGCCGGCGCCAGCCCTGCGCGTCAGGCGGACGCGTTCGCCGCGCTGCTCGACGAACTCGGCATCGAGAAGACCGCCGTCGTCGCCGCCTGCACGGGCGCCGCGAGCGCGCTGCGACTGGCCATCCGTCATCCCGAGCGCGTGTCCGCGCTGGTGCTGGTCTCGTCGAGCGGGCCGGGAGTGCAGTACTACCGGCGGCCGCTGCCGCGCGCCGTGGCCGCCGCGCTCTGGGGTTCGAACCGGCTGATGTGGCTGGCCCGCCACCGGTTCACGCGCATGAGGGCGGTCCGGACCGGCTGGTCGCCGCGCACGGCGGACCGTGCCGGGGTCGGTGCGGAGCTGGATGGGCTGTTCCCGGTCGATCGCCGGGTCGACGGCGCCCTGTTCGACGCCTTCGTGTCCAACCCGGACATCAACCACGGCTACGACTTCGGGCGCATCACCGCGCCGACGCTGATCGTGCACGCGCGGGACGACGCGCTCGCGCCCCGCTGGTGCGCCGTGGGGCTGTCGGAGCTGATCCCCACCGCCCGGCTGCTGGTCGTCGAGGACGGCGGCCACCTGATGCTGGGTGACCACCCCGAGGTCATCACCGAAACCCAGGCACTACTGCGGTCCACATCGGACTGAACGAGGAGACGACGATGTCGAAGTACGTGTACGACTTCGCTGAGGGCAACCGGTTCATGGCGGACCTGCTCGGCGGCAAGGGCGCGAACCTCGCCGAGATGACGGTGATGGGGCTGCCGGTGCCGCCGGGGTTCACGATCACGACCGAGGCCTGCCGCGCCTATCTCGCCACCGGCACGTCGCCGGACGGGCTGGCCGCCGAGGTGGACGAGCATCTGCACGGCCTCGAGCGGGCGATGGGCCGCAAGCTCGGTCAGATCGACGAGCCGCTGCTGGTCGCGGTCCGCTCCGGCGCCCGGTTCTCCATGCCCGGGATGATGGACACCGTCCTCAACATCGGGCTCACGGACGACTCGGTGGCGGGACTGGCCGCGTGGTCAGGCGACGAGCGCCTGGCGTGGGACTCCTACCGGCGGCTCGTGCAGATGTTCGGCACGACCGTGCTCGGCATCGACGCCGAGCACTTCGCCGACGCGTTGCGGGATGCCAAGCGGGCCAAGGGCGTCACCGGCGACCTCGGCCTGGACGCCGGCGACCTGCATGCGTTGACCGTGCGGTTCAAGGAGATCGTGCGGGAGCGGACCGGCAGGGAGTTCCCGCAGGACCCGCGTGAGCAGCTCGACATGGCGATCATGTCGGTGTTCGCGTCGTGGCACACCGACCGGGCGCGGACCTACCGGCGCAACGAGCACATCCCCGAGGACCTCGGCACCGCGGTCAACGTGTGCGCCATGGTCTTCGGCAACCTCGGCGAGGACTCCGGCACCGGCGTGGCGTTCACGCGCGACCCGGCGACCGGCGCGCCCGGCGTCTACGGCGACTACCTCGCCGACGCGCAGGGCGAGGACGTGGTGGCCGGCATCAGGAACACGCTGCCGCTGCACCGGCTCGCCGACCTTCAGCCGGCCGCCTACCAGCGGCTGATGGACATCATGCGCACGCTGGAGGAGCACTACCGGGACCTGTGCGACATCGAGTTCACCATCGAGCGCGGCACGCTGTGGATGCTGCAGACCCGCGTCGGCAAGCGCACCGCGGCCGCCGCGTTCCGCATCGCCGACGCGCTCCGTGCGGAAGGCGTGATCGACGCCGACGAGGCGCTGCGGCGGGTCACCGGCGCGCAGCTGGCGCAGCTGATGTTCCCGCGCTTCGGCGACACCGACCGCGCGCCGATCGCCACGGGTGTCGCGGCGTCGCCCGGTGCCGCGGTGGGTGAGGTCGTGTTCGACTCGGCCACCGCGGTCCGGCGCGGCGAAGAAGGCGCCGCGGTCATCCTGGTGCGCCGTGAGACCAACCCGGACGACCTCGACGGGCTCATCCACGCGCGGGGCGTGCTGACGAGCCGGGGCGGCAAGACCTCCCACGCGGCCGTCGTCGCCCGTGGCCTGGGCCGGACCTGTGTGTGCGGTGCGGAGTCGCTGACCATCGACACCGAGGCCCGCCGCTTCACCACCGCCGACGGCATCGTCGTCGCCGAGGGCGACGTGATCTCCGTCGACGGCACCGCCGGGACGGTCTACCTCGGCGAGCTGGACGTGGTCCCCTCGCCGGTGGTCGACTACTTCGAGGGCCGTCGCCCGCCCGAGCGCGACGAGCTGCTGCACGCCGTGCACCGGATCATCACCCACGCCGACCGGCGGGCGCGGTTGGCGGTGCGGGCCAACGCCGACACCCCGGAGGACGCGCACCGGGCCAGGGCGCTCGGCGCCAGGGGAGTGGGCCTGTGCCGCACCGAGCACATGTTCCTCGGCGACCGGCGGGTGCTCGTCGAGCGGCTGATCCTCGCGGCGGACGACACCGCGCGGGAGGAGGCGCTCGCGGCGCTGCTTCCGTTGCAGCGCGCGGACTTCACCCGGATCCTCGAGGAGATGGACGGCATGCCGGTCACCGTCCGGCTGCTGGACCCGCCACTGCACGAGTTCCTGCCCGACCACACCGAGCTGACGGCGAGGGTCGCGGTCGCCAAGGCACTCGGCCACGCCGACTCGGCGGCGGAGGACCTGCTGCGGGCGGTCACCCGCCTGCACGAGCAGAACCCCATGCTGGGCACCCGCGGCGTGCGGCTCGGGATGGTCATCCCCGGCCTGTACGACCTGCAGGTCCGTGCGATCGCCGAAGCGGCGGCGGCCAGGGTCCTGGCGGACGGGCACCCGCACGTGGAGATCATGATCCCGTTGATCGGCGACGCCAGGGAGCTGGAGATCGTCGCCGCGCGGGCACGGCGCATCCTCGCCGAGGTCGCCGCCGAGTCCGGTGTGGACAGTCCGTCCGAGATCGGCACCATGATCGAGCTGCCGAGGGCCGCGCTCACCGCCGGCCGCATCGCCGAGTCGGCACGGTTCTTCTCCTTCGGCACCAACGATCTCACCCAGACCGTGTGGGGCTTCTCCCGCGACGACGTCGAGGGCTCGTTCTTCCCGGTGTACCTGGAGCAGGGCGTCTTCGCGGTGTCGCCGTTCGAGACGATCGACCGGGACGGCGTCGGCAGGCTCATCGCCATCGCGTGCCGGGAAGGCCGGGCCGTCCGCCCGGACCTCGAGCTCGGCGTGTGCGGCGAGCACGGCGGCGACCCCGCCTCGATCCAGTTCTTCCACGAGGTGGGCCTGGACTACGTGTCCTGCTCGCCGTTCCGCGTCCCCGTCGCGAGGCTCGAAGCCGGTCGCGCGGCGGTCGGCGAGGCCGATGCGGCCACTGACAACCGTTAGGAGCGTGGGATGACTGAACAGATCGTGGTCGGTGTGGACGGTTCCGAGTCCGCGCTGCAGGCGTCCCGCTGGGCGGCCCACGAGGCCGCGCTGCGGGACGCCGACGTGCGGCTGGTGCACGTCCGCCAGCTGCCGTTGCTGCTGCCGGCTGAGGACCTGTATGCCCTGGAACTGACCGAGCAGGGCCGGAAATGGCTGTCGGCGGCACGTGACGCGGCGCTCGACGCGGCGCCGGACATCGATGTCCACACGGACCTGCGCACCGGCCAGCCCGGCGAGGAGCTCGTGGCGGAGACCGAGGACGCCGGCCTGGTCGTCGTCGGGTCCCGGGGACTGGGCGGATTCCGCAGCCTGCTCCTCGGCTCGGTGGCGAACGCGCTCACCGCCCACGGCCACTGCCCGGTGGTCGTGATGCGGGGCCGAGCGGTGCCGGAGGCTGGTCCCGTCGTGGTCGGCGTGGACGGCTCGCCTGGCAGCGACAACGCGCTCGAGTTCGCCCTCGCGGCAGCGGCCGTGCGCGGTGTCGACGTCCTCGCCGTGCTCGCGTGGACCTACGAGGGCCTCGCGGACGCGTGGCTGCCGGCGACCGCCGTCGTCGACTGGGACGAGATCGCCGAGGCACAACGCCGCCAGTTCGACGACCAGCTGGCGAAGGCACGCACGCGGTACCCGGACGTGCCGGTGCGGACCGTGCGGTTCCGCGGCCGCCCGGCCGACGGGCTCCTCGAACACGCCGAGAACGCACAGCTCGTGGTCGTCGGCACCCACGGCCACCACCGCCTCCCCGGCGGCGCACTCGGCTCGACGAGCTACGCGGTGCTGCACCACGCGACCTGCCCCGTCGCGGTGGTCGGCTCCGGCTCAGGGTTCCGTGCGATCACCGCGGACGGAACACTGAGCCGGTGAGAACGGTCGTCATGTCCTGATGAACTCGATGATGTCCCGCACGTCCCGGCGAGGTGTGGTCGGGAGCCGGGTGGCGCTGGTCGGTGCCCAGCCCAGCCGGATGATCAGCTGGGGCACGGCGGCACCGTCGAGCACGTCGTCGCGGATCACCCGTCGGGTGTCGGCGATCTCGAGCGGTTGGGACAGGGGGCAGGTCGCCAGGCCCAGTTCCGTGGCCCCCAGCAGTGTCGCGCTGGCCGCCTCGCCCGCGCGTAGCCGCGACAGCGGATCGTCTCCCGAGGTGGCGATCACCAGGTACTCGGTCTGCTGGCCGTAACGCTTGCCGGCAGGCTCGGTGAGGGTGCCGTGGGGGAAGGTCCGCAGGCCCGATGGCCGGTCGTTGGTGCCGGACACGGCCGGAATGCTGGCGGCGAGCACCCCTTCTCTCGCGCTGGTGGCACGACCGCTCCAGAGCGACATCTCCACCGAGTAGTCGGGGTCGTTCTCCTGGACGACCGCGGCCTGGGCGATCGCACCGGCCAGGTGGAACCGGGCGCCGGGTTCGGTGATCGCGACGCCGAGCGCGCCTTCGTGCCGAGCCAGCTCCGCGAGGAGGTCGAGGTGGTCGGGCGGCACCGGCCAGTCGGACAGCCGCCTGCGGTCCGTGCGCCGCCGCGAGATGGTCGCGGCGAGCGCCACATCCCGCTCGGTCGGGCTGTGGGGCCGGAACTCCACGGCCGCCAGGTGGTCCGGTTCCGCCGGGTTCGGGACGCGGTGCACGATCGTGCGCCAGCCCAGCGCGGCGAGCGCGACCCGCAGGTGGTGCAACGCCGCCCCGCAGCTGATCACCAGGTCCCGGCCGTCCGGGTCGGTCGCCGGCACCCGACGGGTCCGGTCCGCGTACAGGTGGATCGACTCGGCGCCGACCACCCACCGCCACGGCTGCGTGTTGTGCACGGACGGCGCACGCCCGGCAAGGGAAACCGCGGCCCGAAGGGTGTCACGGTCCGGCCCGAGTGTGTTCATGACGCCCATCTCCTCGTGTCATCGGCCTGTCGCCACGTCCTACGGTCCTCCGCGGCACCCCCGTGCATCAGGGACCAAAGCACTCCATCGGCGAGGTCGCCGGTCCCGGTTCTCGGCGCCGGGTCAGCGCAGGGCGAAACCCAGCAGGCGACCGGCGTCACGCAGTTCGGGACGGGCGTCCGGGTGGGCGACGTTGTCGACGATCTGCCGGGCCTGCTCGTCGGCGTCGTGACCCCAGATGCTCGCGGTGCCCTGTTCGCTGACGATGACGCTGTGCTGGAACGACGTGACCGGACCGGTCAGCCTGGGCACCACGGTCGACACGTCGGCCTTGGGGTGCCAGGAGGGCAGCGCGATGATCGCGCGGCCACCGGGGGAGTGCAGTGCGCCGACGACGAAGTCGGTCTGGCCGCCGAACCCGGAGTAGATGGCGCCGTGCACGCGGCTCGCGTTGGCCTGGGCGAAAAGATCCACCTGCAGTGCGCTGTTCACCGACACGAGCGACCGCTGCCTGGCGATGACACCGGGATCGTTCGTCTTCTCGGTCCGCAGCAACCGCACCCGCGGGTTGCGGTCGACCCACTCGTACAGCTCGGCGCTGCCGAACACGAACGACGCCGTGACCGGGGTGTCCTCGTCGAGTGCCCCGGCCAGGTCGAGCCCGAGCACGCCGTCGCTGAACATCTCCGACCACACCGCGAGCCCGCGCCGCCCGGTCAACGCGGCCAGCACGGCGTCCGGGACCGCGCCGATGCCCAGCTGCAGCGTCGCGCCGTCGGCCACCAGGTCCGCCACCCGCTCGCCGATCCGGCGGGAGACGTCGCTGACGGCTCGCGGCGTCGGCGAGGCGAGCGGCTCGTCGGCCTCGACCGCGTAGTCCACCACGTCACACGGCAGCACGGCGTCGCCGTAGGTGTAGGGCATCCGCGGGTTGAGCTGCGCGATGACCAGGCCACCTCTGGCCCGGACCGCCTCGATCGCGGCGGGCAGGATGTTCACCTCGGTGCCCAGCGACACCGTCCCGTCGACCGGCGTCGAGGTGTGCACCAGCACGATGTCCGGCGGCAGCGCCTCGCCGAGCAGGTGCGGCACCAGCGAGAGCCGGGACGGGAAGTACCGCAGCATCCGCCGCCCACGCATGCCAGCCCCGACGAACGGTGTCTCCAGCGTCACGCCGTCCCGGTCCGGCATCCCGGGCTGCGCGTTGAGCGCGAACAGCCGGTACTCCGCCACCGCCTTGTCGACCACGGCGAGCGCTGCGCCGGGCGTCGCGAAGTTCCCGCTGACCACCACCCGCGGGCAACCCGCGACACGGGCCAGCACGGCGGCCAGTTCGGTTTCGGACACGATCCGCATGGGTTGACTGCTCCTTGGTCGTTCTCCGGCGGGATGACACGCGTATCACCCCGCCAGCCATGCTGCCCCACCGCTGCGTGTATGATCTCGGTGACGGCCCGCTCAGTTCTGCCTCGGGCCGCTTTTCTTTTGTCGACCACCACGCGCCGCGATCCAGGTGGATCTGCGCCGGGCAGGACGACCCGTCAACGTTTCGGAGTACTCATGGCGGCACGCCGCCCTCATCACGCTTCCCCGTCTGTGTCCGATGACTCATCCTTCGCCCAGCTGGGGGTGCCGGCGAGGCTGGTGACAGCCCTGGCCGCCCAGGGCATCGCCACGCCGTTCCCCATCCAGACGGCGACACTGCCCGACTCGCTGGCCGGGCGCGACGTGCTCGGCCGCGGGCGGACCGGGTCCGGCAAGACCTACGCGTTCGCGCTACCCGTGCTCGCCAGGCTCGCCGCCAACGCCGCTCCCCGGCGCCCCGGCCGGCCACGGGCGCTGATCCTGGCCCCCACCCGGGAGCTGGTCAGCCAGATCCAGGCGTCGATCGCCCCACTGGCCAAGGCGCTGTCACTGCGCACCATGACCGTCTACGGCGGCGTACGTCCCGGCCCGCAGATCTCCGGCCTGAAAGCCGGGGTCGACGTGCTCATCGCGTGCCCAGGCCGGCTGGCCGACCACCTCGCGTCCGGACACGCACGGCTCGACGCCGTCGAGGTCACCGTGCTGGACGAGGCCGACCACATGGCCGACCTCGGCTTCCTGCCGGAGGTCACCCGGCTGCTGAACCAGACCCCTGGCGACGGGCAGCGGCTGCTCTTCTCGGCCACTCTCGACGCCGGTGTCGACGTGCTGGTCCGGCGCTTCCTGCACGACCCGGTGACCCACAGCGTCGACTCGGCGGCCTCGCAGGTCGTCACCATGACGCACCACGTGCTGCACGTGCAGCCGGCCGCCCGGCTCCCGGTGCTGGTCGACCTGACCGCGGCGCCGGGGCGGACGCTGGTGTTCACCCGCACCAAGCGGGGCGCCACGAAGCTGACCCGTCAGCTCGTCGCCGAGGGAGT
>Ga0307512_10003861_pt1 | contig 16864 bp, 23 predicted proteins | sample 14_EM_MG_FD_200267 | JGI IMG/M metagenome (GOLD analysis project Ga0307512, IMG submission 200267) | Populus trichocarpa ectomycorrhiza microbial communities from riparian zone in the Pacific Northwest, United States - 14_EM | ecosystem: Host-associated > Plants > Roots > Unclassified | place...
TCAGCGGGAGAAAAGGAGTAACATGCATGGCATGGACTAACCTATGTCTCGCAGAATGCGAACGTCATCCACAGTCACGAACTAGCATGGAACGGTCGAATTAATTACGTAGGGAAATAATGCAAGCATAAGGACGCACGTTAATAGCAACACCTTTGCGACCGAACCGACCCGATCGACCAATGCGGTGAATATAATTTTCACGATTTCTATTCGAAGGGTCAAGAGTAAGAAGAGACAGAAATGAATGGACCCCTTACGCTGGTAAGTCATAATTGATGACCAGCGAGACTTGCTGTACATCAATGCCACGGGCCCAAACGTCGGTCGTAATCAACACCCGCCTGATCCATATAGCTTGGTTATCAACGCGAAACGCGTGTTCATAGCAGGCAACTTACGATGTCCCACCGCGAAATTCTGCCATAATCGCATCACGCTCTTTTTGGGGCATTTCTCCATGCATTGATGAAACTGTGAAGCTGGCTGCGCGCATCTTTTCTGTTAACCAGTCAACCTGTACGACCCGTTAAGTAAACCGAAAGGATAAAGTTGACAGGATAACGTTACGTGCCTTGCGTCGCGTGTTGCAGAAGATGACGGCTTGTGTGATGGTGAGGGTGTCATAAAGGTCGCACAACGTGTCAAACTTCCAATCCTCCTTTTCGACAGCGACGAAGAACTGCTTGATACCTTCAAGCGTCAATTCATCACGCTTGACAAGGATGCGAATTGGGTCGGTCATGAATTTTGTTGTCATCTCGAGGACATCATACGGCAAGGTGGCGCTGAGAAGCACGACCTGGGTAGCGGGAGGGAGGTAACGGTAGACGTCGTAAATTTGATCCTTGAAACCCTTGTTGAGGAGCTCGTCGGCCTCGTCCAGGATGAGCATTTTGATGTTGCGAGTGCGGAGGGTACGCCGGCGAATCATGTCGAAGACCCGACCGGGTGTCCCGGAGACGATGTGCTGGCCATATTCGAGTTTACGAATGTCTTCGCCGATTGAAGTGCCACCGATGCACGCGTGACATTGAATGTTCATGTAGTCGCCCAGTGCGAGGACAACGGACTGAATTTGCGTCGCAAGTTCGCGGGTGGGAGAGAGGACGAGCGCCTGGGTCTCTCGCACGGTGACGTCGATAGATTGGAGCATGGAGATGGAGAAGGTGGCGGTTTTACCAGTGCCGGACTGAGCTTGGGCGATGACATCTCGACCTTGGGTTATGGGGAGAATAGCACGCTGCTGGATTGCGGAGGGCTTTTCAAAGTCTGAATAGTCCAGGCGTCAGAGAACGAGATACGAGTCAAGTGTGAAAGGATGCGCACTGTAAGCGTAAATGCCCCGAAGAAGGTCTTCCTTTAAACCGAGGTCATCGAAGGTAGAGATGACCGAGACAGCCTCGGAAGATTCGAATACAAGTTTCTGTGGGGACGAGTTGGTGGCTTGTAAAGCAAAGAAAGTAGATAAGAAAGACGTACGTCGTCACCGGTGTTGATTCCAGACATTTGTCGCGCTCGGTTGTCGTTCCACGAGTCGAAAACAGGGAAATATTTCGGAGTTTGAAACTGGCATGGGCCTCGGCTGTTTACCGTCCTTGTGGGCTGTGCCATACCAACTCAGGTCATGGACTCAATCATCGAATTACAGCGACAGACCCACGAAGAAATTGAGCGGTACGAGCGAGCTCTTTACACAGTCCTCTCTCGCCCCAAAAATGTCCACCAGGGCCGCGTTCAGAACGACCACAAGGCTTCCCAGATCCTCGACCGCATCTCTTCCCGCGTCACCACCCTGAACTCGACGTACCAGGACCAGGACGCGCGCAAAGTAGAAATAGACGCGATCTCAACGCCGAACCAACCCGGGGACTTGTCCGAGTTTTACGCGAGGTTGGGTAAAATTCAGGAGCACCACAACAAATATCCTGATGCAGGCGCAGATGGGGTCGAATTCGACATTTCTGCCCTTCTCGATGAATACAATCCTGAGGATTACGACGACGACGAGTACGTCTACGAGGATCGTGAGTTCTTACGGACCCCTCGTTGCCCTATACCGACCCATTCCCACTCTTTTAAGCCGTGGCAAACATGTTCTCTGGAGAAGAGTCGTATGGAAAATATCTTGACCTACATGCGAATCACACCACCTATAACAATTTGAAGAATATCGGAAAGCGCACCGGCTATCTTCAATACCTTGATGCCTTGCTGCTCGGTGAGAAGGGACTTATACACATGGACATCCCAAATGAGACACGGCTTACTAGAGACTATGAGACGTACGTTCCTCAAATGCTCCTCTGTCCCTTTTGCATGCTCAATATACTCCAGGTACATCGGTGCTCTACATACCTATCTTACGTCCTTCATGCGCCGGACGCAGCCGCTGGTCGACATTGACTCGAAACAAACCGCTGCGATTGAGGAGTTCGGGAAAAAGTGGGAAGCTAATGAGTTCGAGGGCTGGACGGATGCAAGTCCAAAGGCTCAGGCCGATGGCAGCGGAGAAGGCATCTGGTGTACTGCCTGTAAGTATTCCATTGTTTCATTACGTTTTTTTATTTTACCCGTTTGCAAGGCCAAAAGATGTACTCAAAACAGACCGTGTACAATGCACATCTCACCTCAAAAAAGCACATCAAAGCTACCTCACGGCAAGCTACGTCAGACCAACCTCCGGCCAATCCGAATGGTCCTCCTTCTTTGCCTACTCCCTCCGTGAATGCAGAGGCATCCAGGGATAAGCACCGGACGGCTGCGCTGTTAACGTATCTTGCCACCGCACTCCTCACGGACCTTATGCAGATCCTAAATGACACCAAGGCAAATATCGAGCGTCGCTTCTCATTGACGGCAAAGGAGCGTGAGCAGGAGATACTAGAAGCGCAGAAACCAGCGGCTCCTCCCCCAACTGCCGGCCCCGAGGGCGGAGCAGAAGAGGAGGAAGAGGAAGAGCGAATTTACAACCCGTTGAAGCTACCGATGGGCTGGGACGGAAAGCCAATTCCCTATTGGCTATACAAGCTCCATGGGCTGGGGGTGGAATACAGGTGTGAGATCTGCTCGGACCATGTGTATATGGGCCGGTAAGCGCCTTCCATTTGATATTGGTGTGATGAGACGTTTAATTTGTATGTGTAACAGAAAAAACTTCGAGCGGCACTTCCAAGAGTCGAGACATGCGTTTGGCATGCGCGCCCTTGGCTTGCCCAATACAAAACACTTCCACGAGATTACGAAGATTGAGGATGCCATGACTTGTACGTACCTCACTGCGTTTGTGCTGCTCCGCGTTCGACGCTCATGCGTACACCCGCAGTGGCAGAGCGACTGAAACGAGAGGGTAAGCATGAGATCTTCGAACAGGAGACGATGGAAGAATTGGAAGATGAGGAGGGCAATGTCTATAATCGCAAGACATTTGATGACCTCAAGAAACAAGGTCTCATCTGACTATTTATTTTCCACGAGGGCAATGTGATAACGGGTTACAAGTGCTACGAATTACGTCAGTAAAAAATTAAATTCGATTCCATATCAGGGCAACACCCTCTGGCATTTACTGTAGTAGCACTCGGTCGGCCCCATCTGTCGCGACCTCATTATGCACCTGTATCTTAGGGAGAATCCTCGGACACTTTATCTTGTCACAAGCTCACACGAAGAAACCCATGGTCGCCCCAGAAGAGTGTTAGTATTCCGGCCAGCCGAGGACAACCCTTACCAGGCCGTCGTTGAGTTCCTCCACAAGGACCAAGTGAACCTCTCAAATACGATCCGCTTGACGAGCAGGGTTGTGAAGGGTTGCCTTGGTCTCATTTATGTCACAGATGGTGCGTCAGAAGACACTCTCCGCCTCTACTTGAGCTTCTGAAACGTTACCGACAGATCTCTTCCTTGCCGTGATTACCTCCGCCACGGAGATCGGGAACACCAGACCGACGGCGAGCTCGCCAGAGTCCGTCGCGAGGATCCACGAAGTCAACTTCTACTGCTTGACGTCTTCCGTGTGGGATGACCTCTCCATGGTCGGGGACGCCCTCCCTAGCCCGAGCTACGTCGAACAGGTCGACGTCATGGCCCTGCGCGAGCCGCGCGATTCGTACCAGCAAAATAGCGCGCAGCAGCCCCCGACGCCTGTGTTCGAGCACCCCTGCTCCGCCCTGAAGAAGATTCTCTCCTCGGGCTCGTTCTACTATGCGCTCGGCCCACACTGGGACATCTCGTCCAGGCTCGCGGAGCGCCTATCGCGCGACCGCGGCGAGGCCGACCTCGGCGCGTTCGACAACCGCTTCGTGTGGAACGAGTACATAGTGCGCAGTTTGCTCGATTTCCGCGAGCGACTGGACTTGAGGGAACGGGAGGATTTAGACCGGTGCCAATTCATCGTGAGTGTTGCGCCCGCATTTCGGTTATTTCGGCAAGTGGTTCTCACCGTAATGGGACAGGTCCTTGCCATTCAAGGCTACGCGGGCGTGTTTACCATCCCCCTCCCCGAACCCCCAACGAATGGCGCTCCAACCATCGCAACGCTCAGTCTGATTTCTCGTTTGGGCGCTAAGCGCGCTGGAACGCGCTTCAATACCCGCGGTGTCGATGACGATGGAAACACAGCCAACTTTGTTGAGGTAACTGATATCCCCCGGCTAGGATCAATTTGGTACCGGTGGTGTTCACTCACTTTCTCTAGACAGAGACCATCTTGATCACGGACCAACACTATTTCAGCTATACGCAAGTGCGCGGAAGCGTCCCTCGTAAGGTCTATATCAACCATACATAACATGCTCATGCTCATCGCCCTCAGTTTTCTGGGAGCAGCAAGGGTTGCAGACATTTGGGCAAAGGATTCAGATCACACGTCCTCAGGCGTCACAGCCAGCTTTTGAGCGACACTTTGCGCACTTGACGGAGCAGTACGGTTACGTTCACGCGATCAATCTCCTTGGGACTAAGGATGCTGAAGCGAGCCTGACGGCGGCATACGCACGACACCTGCAAATCGCCAAGGGTGTCTGGGGCGACGATATTGATATCACCCACTACGATTTCCATCAGGCGGTGCGAATGGCTGGACATGATAACGTCATGCGTGATTTGAGGTTCGTTCCGTACTTGCTACCGCCTCCTTTCAATTGCTGACGTGTGCTGGCTGGTACAGACGCTTGAGCAGCGTGTCGGATAACATAGATCGCTTCGGCTTCACCATGTATGATGCCGCCTCTGACGATATTATCACGGAACAAAAAGGAGTCTTCCGTTCGAACTGCCTTGATTGGTATGGATTCTTCCCAATATCATTTGTTCCCTGACCGCCACAGAGACTGATATTTTGGAATTAGTCTAGACCGCACCAACTTTGTGCAAGACATCTTATCTAGGACTGGCGTAGAGCAGTACCTCCTCCTTTCCCGGAAGGAGTGGTGGATGACCTCAACCTCGCTGTGGTCGTACCACCGTGAGTTATGGGCCGAAAATGGGGATGCGCTGTCGAGAATATATGCGGGTACTGGTGCCCTCAACACAAGCTTTACCCGAAGCGGGAAGCGCACCCTCGCTGGTATGTCCGGGCTTTATCTTATTTGAGACATGGTTGACCGGGCGGGCAGGCGTGTTGTCCGATGCAACAAAAAGTGTCTCGAGGGCATATATTAACAATTTCCAGGATAAGGGAAAACAGGTTGCTATTGACATGTTTCTAGTGCGTCTACACTTTCCTGGGCACAATCCCTTCAAGTTACTGATAGCCGAGCAGGGGAACCTCAATAATCAAACCCAGGTTACAATCTTTGATCCGATTCACGACTCTGTTCGTGCCGCTCTAGATGCAAGGTGACCAGCTGTCCTCGTGAACAACAAACTCCCAGCCTGACTTACACTGGGACAGACTCACAGAATACTCCACTTCAAAGACTTGTACGATCTTCGTTGGGACATGGAATCTCATGGGTAGAGTATGTATGTGACGGACCCCAGCCATTCGTCATTAATGCTGGTCACATACCTTGTATAGCCCCCATCAGAATCACTCCTTCCCTGGCTTTTCCCCAGAGAAAGTACGTGATATTTTTCAACGGCTTTGTGTTGATGTTTAATATGCGCCTTCAGCACTTCCCGAGTAATACTGGCCTCCGTTCCCTTGTACCACCGTATTAATGGGCCCAATAGACCCGACGTAATGGTTATCGGCTTTCAAGAGATCGTTCCTTTAACAGCGCAACAGATTGTGCAAGCCGACCCCGAGAAAAAGCTTGTTGCTCTTTTGTTGGTTAGACTCGTGCGCTGATCCGCTGTTCATAGACGTATATGGGAGAACAAAATTATCGAAACGCTCGAACGACGGCCGGGAAAAAAGTCCGACTATTTACTTTTGCGAAGCGAACAGGTATTTGGGCATAGGGAATTCCGCCGTGCGGGCTCACAGCGTCGTTCCTTAGTTAGTCGGCACGGCGTTGATCGTCCTCGTGAAGTCCGAACTGACCGCTGTCATCCGCAACGTCGAAGCAACCAAGTGCAAGGTTCGTCCAACGTCCTTCGTAACAAACGTGCGCCTACGTTGTTTTACCTGAGAATAGACCGGATTACGCGGCATGTCTGGCAACAAAGGCGCTGTCGGGATTCGACTCGAATACTATGACACCAGCTTTTGTTTCATCACTGCGCACCTAGCAGCGGGTCATACGAATATTGACGAGCGAAATGCTGATTATCAAACCATCGTGAACGGGCTACATTTTCTCCGGGGAAAGACGATCGAGAGTCATGAGTACGTGTCTTGGGCGTGTATTGTCAATACGAGTGCACCCCTCAATTCTATCCCACAGCAACATCATCTGGCTAGCGGACACAAACTATCGAATCGACCTTGACAATGCTTCGGTCCGCGCTTACGCCGAAGACGACGCGCTCGACATGTTGCTCGCTGCAGACCAGTTAAGCTACGTCATGAGCACAGGCGTGGCCTTTTCAGGCTACATAGAGGGCCCAATCTTGTTTCGGCCAACGTATAGATATGACATAGGAACTGACAACTATGACACGAGCGAGAAGATGCGTATTCCCGCGTGGACAGGTTCGTCGCCTCCTATGTCGTTTGCACACAAAAAGATATTTTATGCTTATGAAACGTAGATCGGATATTATTTCGAGGGAATAAGCTTGACCTATCTGTCTACTCTCGTGCAGAGCTCAGAGGTTCCGATCACCGACCTGGTGTGTTGACGTTGTCACGTTACCTTAAAAACCTAGTGCTCATGAACCGATCACACCCTTAGTCTACGCGGCATTCCGCGCTACCGTTCATGTCATCGACCATGCGAAGAAAGCCCTCCTCGGCCGTTTACTCGCGGAGAGCGTCACCTCGACGGCACCAGGTGAAACGATCGAGGAGAAACTCGCGGCACTCACTTTCTCTCATTCCGGTGACTGTAAGTCTTGACCCTTGAATGCATGGATATTATGTTGACCACCATACCACAGTGCCGCCACCAAGTTCGGAGACAGAGGCGTGGTGGGATACACCAGGCGAGTTCACTTTCCGTTTGATGTACGATAAACAAATAAACCAACCATCATGGCCTCCAGATCATCCAAATGGAGTCGTCCCAGCGTCAGCAGATATTGATCTGTCCGTGCCACAACGAGGGAACCCCTTCGACTGTTCACCACTCGACTCTCCGTTATCGGCCTCGCCGTCCTCGTCGGACGAGGAGTTGTTCAACCATGCGCTTGCGCTGCAAACGCCCATGGTTCCCTCAAAGAAGCCTCCGCCGCCTCCACCCCCACGACCAAAAGCGGAGCGAGCTGAGACATAGCTTTATAGCATTAGATCCAGAGGATCAGTCTGTTAGAGCCGGAAATAGAATACGACACGATTTCGCAGACGCGGCTATCTTTCGTTTTTCTCGCATCGCAGAATCGAAAGCGATTGTTGGTTGATAAACAAGTCACATTTGACGGACCAAGTCGTCAAGTACTACGAGTCGTTGGTATATTTTAAATACACCAAAAATTTCCCCAGGTCAAAAAAAAAACAGTAACTAGAACGTAGACGTGTGTTTTCCATTCTGCCATTGAGAGAGAGCAATCTAAAACGACTGATAACCCTATCGATTCTTGGGGACCAGAAAACAAAAGGCTCGAAACAGGTGAAAAGGTCCGCATTCACAAGCATCGGTTTGGAGCGTTCCAAGAACGCCTCGATGCAATCCAGTGCCAAGTCAAACGTGATAGAGGGTTACGACAATGCTCAGTCTTGAAAAAAAATCAATAGGAAACCTACAGTGACCATATAAATCATTTCCCCACGCCTATCTGTTAGTGAGATGGGCCAGAAGTCTCAGACGGATCATCACCATCTTCAGGTCGCAGGCTAGACTCAGCTACATCAGGGGAAGATGGTGTGAATGACTGGGACATAGCACGGAGATTTGGATCTAGAGTGTCTTCAGGCCCATCGAAAAGTCCAATTTCCGTAGTAGTATTCGAATCGAAACCCGAGACTACTTGAGGGGTAAGAGGGAAAGAAGTGAAAATTTGGGATGAAGAGAGAGAGAGAGGTCCATCATCCGGCGAATGGTCAGATTGGTTCACAGTGGGATCAGCAGATATGTGGGGCGCTGGGGGACCCGGACTAACAGTCAATAGAGGGATCGGGGGAGGGACAGTGTCAGGAATGATGGAAGGAGTGGCGGTTATCATATTCCTGGTGGGTCGCGACGTAGTGCCGCGGTTTGAAGTAGAACGTGAGTCAGTGTTGACCATAGACGACATGGCGGAGGGATCTGTGGTTTCTTGTATTGGGTCGGCAGCAGTGCCGTCAGGGAGTTGATCGTTCTCGAGAGGAGCAGGATGGAATGATGAAGTAACTGGGGTAATGTTATCGAGTACCCCATTCCGTAATTGCTCATCCACCAAACGTGGGATCGCGTGATCGAGATTTGACGTATGTGAAGGAGGGGCATGATATTCAGCGATAGGTGGGATGACGGGCGGAACGGTGTCATGGAAAAGGAGAGCAGGAGAAGTAGTGATAGGAGCACGAACCCTCTCCTCTATTATGCCACCATCAACCTCGTTTAAGTTGGATGCAGAGTCTATGCGGTGGCTGGGGATGCTGCACAACTGATGCTGATCGTACGGGGTGGAACCTTGATGTAAACCGACGTGGATAGAGATAATCTCTCTAAGAAGATCATGCAAAGCATGGCAGTGATCTCTGTCACGTGTTTGTTGAACAATTTCGTTCCGCAGGCTACAGAAGTCATGTTGTAGCCCCGGTAGAGTACCTTGAACATTGTGGTTCGGCCTTAGCCACCGAAGTATGCCTAGTAGAGGGAACCCTTCCCAGTTGGCCGTGAGAAAGTTGTGAAAGAATTGGCGAGTAAAGTGGATCAGGTTGGCAAGTAACACGCTGTTGCCATGGTCAAGATAGCTTCAAAGGACGTGTTCCGATATGCCCAAGTGTTGTGTGGTGAGTGAAAACCAACGCTCATTGCGTTCAAATTGTGGTACATTTTGGATGACACAGGTGATTATGCCTTGCGCAAACAAAGTAGTTCTTCGGTCATCGCTATTGCCCCAGCTTATCAGAGAGTGACCTAATTCGACGACTCGCAACGACGCAGGGCAATGGAGAAAAGAATTATCAAGGATTTTATATGCCGCACTGGAAAGGTGGGCCGCATCAATGGCCTTGACGCAGATTACGAGCCGCCGTATCTTGATTATTTCGGGGACTAGATTCGATGACCAAGTGCGCTCCAAGAACCCGTTCAAAGCCTCGGCCAATGTCCAACTTCTCAGGCTGTCTAGACTGGATTGAGGATTATCAACCACCTTTGAGCTACAGAACCCAGGAATTCCAGAAAAAAACTGTTCTAGTTCATGATCCTCGTCCAAAGACTCGTACGTCCACATCAAGGCACGGCCATCGATTTCCGATGGTGCTTTGAGAGCAGTTTCTTCGAACCTCTTTTCCGCCAGCCGTAAAATCAATTGCCAATAAAAAACACCACCGGAAGGTGTGCCAGGTGAACCCGTTGCGTCGGGTTGGGATCCACTGGCGAATTCCGAACAGAGTGAACCACATTCCAGCGTAAAGATACCATGCCGATGAAGAAAGCGGAGCATAATACGGACTGTCATGCCGAAACACCGGCAAGAATGTGATGCACATATACATGCCTGTACAAAATCCGACCCACGATATGGCCACCTTGAAAACCGTATGATTGATATTGAAAAGGAAAACAGTGAGCCCTGCGAAGAAGAGGAAAAGAGAGAGGTGCAATAACGCAGGCAACGCTTCGACTGCCCAGGGAAGGTGAAGTTTGTCGACGCCCTCCGCAAAGAACGCGCGAATCCGTGCTCGCTTGTGTGGGCTGTATCGTGTCTGGGTGACCTTCATGTACCTCCGGGCCCATTGCTGGAGTAATGTGGCCAAAAGTGCGCATGTGAGACTGATGAGCAAGCTGAGAATCCAGAGTGAGTTGACCCATACGGCAGGGGTTGGTGGAGAAAACATGGACGGATCGGGAAGTGAGGGGGGTATAAGGATCTGGGAGCCATTGAGGATTTGATAGATGTTTGCGAGGTAGAACGCTGAGATGTCCTGGGAACTTGGCTTGAGGTCCTGGACGGATACCGCAACGAATGCTGCAACTGCGGCGGAGAATAAACCAGTCTTTGGACTCGGGTTCAATCTGCGTTGAGGTAGTAGACGTACAATAACGACTCACAAAGATCAGAATACCGTCCGCGTCTCCTTTCCAGTTCTCCGTCATCTTCTTGTCCTCTTCCCCAGCCAGTTGCAAGTACATCGAGAAGAGTGGTCCGGATCCATCGGCAAATCCTGATTCTCCTTGTGGTAGGTGGTTTTGGCCTGACTGAGGTGGGTGACCTGGGCGTGGTGTCAGTGAAGCTAATGGGGCCTCCATGGCGGTGTAGGGCAGGACTGGCACCTGTTCTGGTTTCTCCACCCCGAATTTCGGCCATGTTAATCGCTCCGTAGACAGGCTGGGACATCGGGGATTGAAATATCGTGTAGGTAGTGGGTAAGGAGATGATGGTGGCCTGGGTTATGAGCTAGTGATGGGCGGCAGCTGACAAGCGCTGATAGTCAAGCGCCGTTGGGCGCTTTGAGTCGCTTGTGCCAGCGACGATGGGGGCCAGCGTTTACTGAAAGGTTATTCGAAAAATCGTTGAAACTTGACAATCAGTAGGGGTGAGCACTGACCGGTACTGACCGGCTGACCGATGAACTTCATACTTTTACTCAGACTGCTCTGCTCACAAGACTCGATGCGTCAGTTAAGTGGGATCACCTTTTTCGAACTGGTACGACGGTGGAGAATGATCTCATTAAACAGCATGGCAGGACCAATCTGGAAAGGCAGGAGCGGGAGGGAGCAGGAGAGTAGCGGGAGTGTCGAACCTCATTCAAGTTACAAATTACCCGAAAATGCAAAAAAAAAACAAAACGTGGCTGTATTATACACTGACTTCCCCACGAACCCACTCGAGTACCGCCGTACCTTCACCAGGGCACAGAGTGGTCCAAGCGCACCGACCTCCATCTCACGATTGCGCAGGTGGACTTCTCCAGATCGAGGAGCTGCCGTGCCGCGAAGGAGTGTCATAAAGCCTGGTGTCATATCTAAATCGTGTGATTCCTCCCTCTTCACGACCTTTCCCTTCGCTGCTATGAGGCCACTTTTTGATGAGGGCGATGCCAGCGAAGTCTGTGGCTCACTTGATGACACATCTCCTTCCACCGCAGAAAACGTTTCGCCTAGGCCCGATCCAAAAGCAGTGGTGAGAGTGGCTGGCTTCGGTGCCTTCGACGATGTATACCCATATGAGAAGCTGAAGAACGTGCTCGGTGGCAGTCGGTGCTGTACAGGCGGAGAAGAGCACTTCCGCTGTGCTCGGATATAGCCATAGTTCATACACGCAGGGCAGTCGCGATAAGAGCTGGTGCCAATATCCCTTGGCCCATGACGATGTGCGACGGATCGCCATTGACGATGACCATCCGCACGCCCCCGGCGTTGAGCTCGTCGCACAGCGTGTGCAGGTGATAGGACGGGCTCTCCAACTCGATCGATCGCACACCACCTTGTGCTGGCGGACTCCCGTTCCACTCTAACTCGAAGAAGCGCGCCATGTCGTCGCGATATTCGTCCGTTCGTGAGAGGAAGCGCCCACGCAGTGGTCCTCCCGAGATACGGATGTGCTGCATCCCTCCCCGAGTATGGGCCGCGTAGAGTTGGGGCAGGGTCTTGAGCCAGGTTGTCCAGGAACCACATCCTGGTGCCGCCAGCGTGCGGACCGCGGGTCTCGTTCGCGCTGTATCGGTAGTGGCAAGGTGCATCGCGAACATTAGAAAAGTGTCGCGGGGATTCCGTGGGCACGACAAACTCCAGCCTATTCATCGAGATCGGTTCGGTCGGACATACGGCGTCTTCGTCCCAGACGGCCGTACAACTTGAATAGTGTGAAGTGTTTGAGGACGGGCATTAGACGCCTTGCGTCTGGGAGGCCCAGGGGCGGTGCCTTTCCGCCGTTTTTGAAGTTAGTTAGCCCATGGAGGAGCCAATTTGGAGAATGAAGGGCGCGGTCGACAGAGAAAGAGAGGCTCCGTATGGGGGCGTCGAAGGAAAAGAGGATTTCGGGGATATTTAAGGCCGCGTCGAGGACCCAGAGCGGGATGTCGATGGAAAGGGATCAAAGTTGTGGGTGTTTGGAGGTTGAAAAGCGCGCTCTGGACGTGTTCTCGCGGATGGATGAGAAATCTCCTTGAGGATAAAGCTTGTTGTGCGCTAATGATAGACGTATATGGGAGAATAGAATTCTCGAAACGCTCGAACGACGGCCGGGCAAAAAGTCCGACTAAGTTATCATAATATACTTCTGCGAAGCGATGTAAGGTGCCTTCGCAGTCCACGCGTGGAACGACCCAGACCTGACGCTCTCGACAATTGCAAATTCGCATCAAAATACCGTCTTTTCCATCCCTGGCGCCGCACACCTTGCCTCTTACTCTTTGCCACTCTCGTTTTCCTTGTACTCAGCCCCTCCTCCCTCACGACGGAGCCTCGAACACCGCACCCTATCTCTCCTGCCAACGCCACGCGGATCGCCCAAGTGCCATTGGCCAACACAGCACCTTGAAATCCCGTCGTCGTTCCACGTCGCAGATGGCATGCACGGGCCCTCGAAAGCCTGGACCTCGTCTCAGTTGGAAAGGACTTTACTGTATAGACTTGATTAGGGCTCATTCGTACGTCTCCTTGTTTTCCTTCTCATTCTGGACTGTCCGCTCTCCACTTTAGAATTACTCATTCTACTTCGCCTCTCGCCATCGTACATCGCCACACCCTCACCACCCTCGTTTCCTATGCGTTCGCTGTCGTACACGTCGATACTATTCAGTAAAATTTCTTTCACTTTGAATACTGCTCTCCTTCGCCATTGTCGCTGTGTAACCTTGGGAGCCCTCGTTTTATCTTTCCTTCTCCCCTCTCGACTCATACTTAGCGTACTTGTCTATAAAAACCCCTTCTCCCGACCTCATCAGAGGCAGGCAATCGAAGCCCATCTTTCTCTCCTCTTCTCATTTCGCGTGCTTTCTCATCTTCGCCTGACCACCCAACGATAAACTGAACCGCCGTACAGCCCCACGTCTTGCCAGTCTCGCACCCTTCTCTCTCTCACTCATAATTCCATTCTTCGCAGCCCACTAAAACTACAGCATAGAGAATTCCGTCCTGCTGGCTCACATCGTCGTTGCTTGGTTGGTCGGAACGGCGTTGATCGTCCTCGTGAAGTTCGAACTGACCTCTGTCATCCGCAACGTCGAAACGACCAAGTGCAAGGTTCGTCCGACGTCCTTCGTAACAAACGTACGCCTACTTTTTTTTTTTACCTGAGAATAGACCGGATTACGCGGCATGTCTGGAAACAAACGCGTTTCATCACTGCACACCTGGAAGCGGGTCAGACGAATATCGACGAGCGAAATGCTGATTATCAAACCATCGTGAACGGGTTACATTTCCGCGGGGAAAGACGATCGAGTCATGAGTACGTATTTTGGACCTGCATTGTCAATACGAGTACACCACTCAATTCTACCCCACAGCAATATCATCTGGCTAGCGGACACCAACTATCGAATCGACCCTGACAATGCTTCGGTCCACGCTCACGCTGAAGATGACGCGCTCAACATGCTGCTCGCTGTAGACTAATTAAGCTACGTCATGAGCACAGGCACAGCCTTTTCAGGCTACATGGAGGGCCCAATCTTGTTTCGGCCAACGCATAGGTATGACATAGGGACCGAGAACTATGACACGAGGGAGAAGATGCCATGCGTATTCTCGCGTTGACAGGTTAGTCGCCTTCTGTGTCGTTTGCACACAAATATATATATATATTATCCTTATGAAACGTAGATCGGATATTATTCCGAGGGAAGAAGCTTGACTTGGGTCGTCTATCTGTCTACTCTTGTGTGGAGCTCAGAGGTTCCGATCACCGACCTGGTGTGTTGACGTTGTCACGTTACCTTAAAAACCTAGTGCTCATGAACCGATCACATCGATCACACCCTTAGTCTACGCGGCATTCCGCGCTACGGTCCATGTCATTGACCATGCGAAGAAAGCCCTCCTCGGCCGTTTGCTCGCGGAGAGCGTCACCTCGACGGCACCGGGTGAAACGATCGAGGAGAAACCGCAGCTTTCACGTTCTCTCATTCCAGTGACTGTAAGTCTTGATCCTTGAATGCATAGATATTATGTTGACCACCATGCCACAGTGCCGCCACCAAGTTCGGAGACAGAGCCGTGGTGGGATATACCAGGCCAGTTCACTTTCTCTTTGATGTACGATAAACAAATACACCAACCATCATGGCCTCCAGATCATCCAAATGGAGTCGTCCTAGCGTCGGCAGATATTGATCTGTCTGTGCCACAGCGAGGGAACCCCTTCGACTGTTCACCACTCGACTCTCCCTCATCAGCGTCGCCATCCTCGTCGGACGAGGAGTTGTTCAACCACGCGCTTGCGCTGCAAACGCCCATGGTTCCCTGAAGGAGGCCCTCCGCCGCCTCCGCCCCCATCACCAAAAGTGGGAGAGCTGAGACATAGCTTTATAGCATTAGATCCACGGGGTCACCCTGTTACCTGTTAGAACCGGAAATAGAATACGGCACACAATTTTGCAGATACTGCAGTTTTTTTTTGTAAGCATGGACAGTCGTTTTTCTCGCATCGGAGAATCGCAAGCGATTGTTGTTTTCATGGATAAACAAATCACATTTGACGGACCAAGTCGTCAAGCACCTAAGAGTCGTTGGTATATTTACGCCAAATATTTCCCAGATCAAGAAATGAATACAGTAACTAGAACGTAGATGCGTGTTTTTCATACTGTCATTCAGAGCAATCTCTGAAACGACTGATAACCATATCCATTCTTGGGGACCAGAAAGCAGAAGGTTCGAGACAGGTGAAAAGGTCCGCATTGACAAGCATCGGTTTGGAGCGTTCCATGAACACCTCGATGCAATCCAGTGCCAAGTCAAAAGTGATGGAGGTCTACGACAATGCTCAGCCTTGACTGAATCAAAAAATCAATAAGAAACCTACAGTGACCATATAAGCCATTTCCCGACGCCTATCTGTTATTGAGATGGGCCAGAAGTCTCAGAGGGACCATCACCACCTTCAGGTCGCAGGATATACTCAGCTACATCAGGGCAAGATGGTGTGAATGACTGGGACGTAACACGGCGATTTGGATCTAGAGTGTCATCAGGTGCATCGGGAGGTCGAATTTCCGTAGCAGTATTCGAATCGAAACCTGAGACTACTTGAGGAGCAAGAGGGAAAGAAGTGAAAATTTGGGATGAAGAGAGAGAGAGATCGACCCATCATCTGGCGAACGGTCAGATTGGCTCACAGTGGGATCAGTAGATATGTGGGGCTGAGGAATCCGGATGGACGGTCAGCAGAAGGATCGGGGGAGGGACAGAGTCAGGAATGAAGGAAGGAGCGGCGGTTGTCATATTCCTGGTGGGTCGCGACGCAGTGCCGTGGCTTGAGTAGAACGTGAGCGAGTGTTGACCATAGACGAGATGGCGGAAGGATCTGTGGTTACTTGTACTGGGTCGGCAGTGCCGTCAGAGTTGATCGTTCTCGAGAGGAGCAGGATGAAACGATGAAGTTACTGGGGTAATGTTACCAAGTACCCCATTACGTGATTGCTCATCCACCACCGCATGTGGGATCGCGTGATCCGGATTTGACGTGGGTGAGGGGATAATATATTCAGTGACAGGTGGGACGGCGTCATGGTGAAGGAGAGCAATGGTAGGGACATGGACTGTCTCTGCTGTTCTGTCACCATCAACCTCGTTCAAGGTGGACGCAGAGTCTATGCGGTGGTTGGGGATGCTGCACAACTGATACTCATTGTGCGGGGCAGAATCTTGATGTAAAGCAACGTAGGTGGGATGAATCCCTTGAAGGATATCCAAAAGAAGGTTGTGGTCTCTGTGGCGTCTGTTTAGAACAATTTCGTTCCACAGGCAACAGAAGTCATGTTGTAGACCAGGTAGAGTATTTTGAACATTGTAGCCCGATCTTAGCCACCAAAGTATGACTAGTAGGGGGAACCCTTCCCGGTTGGCTATGAGAAAGTTGTGAAAGAACTGGCGAGTAAAGTGGATCAGGTTTGCAAGTAACACGCTGTCACTATGGTCGAGATAGCTTCGAAGGACGTGTTCCGATATGCCCAAGTGTTGCATTGCGAGTGAAAACCAACGCTCATTGCGTTGTGGTACAT
>Ga0307512_10003862_pt1 | contig 16860 bp, 15 predicted proteins | sample 14_EM_MG_FD_200267 | JGI IMG/M metagenome (GOLD analysis project Ga0307512, IMG submission 200267) | Populus trichocarpa ectomycorrhiza microbial communities from riparian zone in the Pacific Northwest, United States - 14_EM | ecosystem: Host-associated > Plants > Roots > Unclassified | place...
GTCCAGGTCCAGAAAAAGTGGGGATTGGTCCGATCCCGGTCCAAAAATTACTCGGACTGGATTGGACTGGACTTGGACGGACCCGGTCTGGACTGGTCCAATGCTGGACTGGTGGAATCATTGGTTGGTCTCCCCACTACTTGTGGAAATCTTCGACTCCTTTCTGTATTGCTCTAGCTAGGTGCTTCCTAGTGGTCTGGTTTTGCTGTTCTCTAGGTCGTCCTAAGCTAGTCCCAGTCCATGTGCTCTACCATTGTTGCGATGGAATATTTGGAATTGACAAAAAGTGGTTCAAAATCAGACACTTGAGAGGAGCTATATACCAGGCCTGAAAACGGGCCCATGGTCCTGAAAATGGGTTCGTAGCCCTAAAATCGGGTTCATCGAGATGGGCCACTGCAGTTTGCATATTACATGCACGATCGTGCAAATCAACCCCACACGATCACGACAATAAAATAGGACCCAAGGCCGTTTTTCGGGCTCTAGTCCTTAGAAAGGGCATCATTTTTTTCGAGACACTGTTAGATAGAGTAGAAGTCAGTTGAATGAAATCACTAGGAATTTTTCAGTACACGACGGTACACTCAAATGGACGATATCTTGAAATCGCACTAAGAACAAATTCTCTCTTTTACATGATTACTGTAAAATTGCAGTTGTCCTAAATATACCTCCTGCTGAAAGTCGCTGCATTGCCATCCATGCGGAATGCTGTAGTCCTTTTTCTCTCGGACCGTCCAGGAGGCGTACGAACACGTAGTGCATCGGAGTGCACAATATCATGTACTTATGACATCACTTCCTTCTATCTAACCCACTTACATTGGTATCAAGAAAGGGGAACATTAAGGAATTGCCGTATCCAGCGGAGTGCAACCGACCGGTCTCTCAACAAAGGCATAAACAAACGTGCGTTGGCCATTGTTCTTTGATTTTTGAACGCAGAAACTACTGAAAGAAACGATTCGCCAGCAACAACCCCTGCAGTTTGGAAATCCAAACAATGGGCCCGTAGCCGGAACTGTTTGATTTTGAACTGACTCTGTAGGCGTGGATGCTACCTATCAAACTCCTAGTACAAGCTAGGGGAATATACATCTGCGTATACTTGCGCAGGCCGCTGGAATGTCACCCAGATTTGACCCACCTATCGAGTTATTTTTCAACATTCCCTATGATGCTAGCAAGTCTAGGGGTCAGGATCTTTGTTGCACAAGTTTAGCCGCAACTGAGTTATGATGGGTTTATTACAGTAGACGCCTGAACTTACTAAGGAACCAGAAATTCCGCCTCAGAGTTCCCTTTCTCGTCCATTCACCATCGCTCACTTATCTCTACACATCAACGATAATGGGAATAGAGCTGGGATAATATTACAACCTAGTCGGAAAGCCCGGTGGTCTTCTGTTTGTATCTGGAGACTGACTGCTTCGACATGTTCCGTAGCTCAAGAACCAGGCACGAAAACATTAGAAAAAACCTGTGAGAACGCCTTGAAGAGTCACTTCTCAATCTGAAATAGAACCAGGGGATTAGTTGCGATTGCCGTATTTCACCTCATTCCCCTGCTGCCGCGCCGCAGCTGCACGTCCCTTGTGACCATCAACCAATCTACAATCAACAATGTACATTCTCCTGCAGTGCCTTCCACTGGTGTCAGTTACAAAAAAGAAATACTGATTGATTCGGGTACTCCCGTTGCCGTTTTTCAAACAGCGATCAAACCGGCATGTGGTGTCACCTCGAACATCAAACGTATTACCATCTATCTAATCTACTTATTCACCTAGCTGTGTGGCTCAAGGAGATACCTCCATAAGCTTTCTGAAACAGCTTGGAATGTACCAACTACCTGGACGGTGCCGAGGCACCTCCTTTGCGGCGTTATGGCGGTTAACAGCCTATCAATTAAACCCACTCTTGCCCTTTGTGCGCACCATCAACAGATGAGCTATAGGCATAGTACTCGACGAGTCATATTTTGATCTGCACGATACTAAGAGACATAGTAACAACCAGGGTGCGAACGCATGAGTACGTCTTTGTTAACCACAACTATTATATAACAAACCGCCTCCTCTTCCTCTCTCCCACCAAACTCCTCTCTTTACTCCGTATGGTACCTGTACACTCAGTTTCTCTCTTAGTCTGGTAGGGCGAACTTATTTACATCTACCAAACGTCGTCTAGAAATTTCAACCCCACCAGCCAGTCAATCATCTCCTGCACAGTAGGAATTCGGTACTATTGGTTGAGTATATTTCAGCGATATATCATCGTGCCACAGTAAGGATCTTAAAAATGCTTATGGCCGGGAAATTCCTCGCAAGTTGGCCCCCGAAAAATATCTAAATATACAAACTAATAGACGAGAAGTACGACAAGCGGATACTCAGGAGCGTAGTGACAGCCCGACTTCCATTACCACGATACTATGCTAAGAAATCATCACCACCTACCCCGCTCATCCTGCCTAAGGAGCCCCTCATCCTGCCTAAGGAGCCCCCCATCCCACTTCCTCCGCTATCTCGTCAGCAGTCCGGTGCTGTTGAAGCCTTGAAAACCAAGAAAAACTTGATTATCAATGCGTGTGCCGGCTCCGGAAAGACTACTCTATGTCTACAAATGGCCAACTCAATGCCCGAGCGACAGTTCCTTCTTCTCGTCTATAACAATCGGTTGATGGAGGACACCAGGGTACGATGTGATAAGTATGGATTGAAGAATGTTGCCGTATACAATTACCATGGCCTTGGATATGACTTCTACACTGCCGAGTGTGCCACCGATGAAGGACTAAAGCGTATCGTTGAGGATGATATGCCAGTTAAAGATGGCCAAACATTACCGCAGTTTGATGTGATAGTCCTGGACGAGCAACAAGATATGACACCCGTCTATTATCGGTTTATACAGAAAGTTCTTCGGGACTCCGGATTTTCAGGAGGGGGCAACGGTACCCCGGTAACGTTTTGTTTGGTTGGAGACGAAAGACAGTCTATTTACGGCTACAACAACGCTGATTCGCGGTTCTTGACGATGGCTAATCAAGAGGTGATGTTTGGGAAATTTGCAAGAAATGGGGAGTGGAAGGTGGTTAGGCTAGATGAGACGTACAGATCTACGAAAGAGATTGCGAAGTTCTTGAACGAGCAACTACTGAAGCCACTGCAGAGGGAGGAGATCCGTGCGGCTGCCAGCCAGAAGGAGGGGGAGAAAGAAAACCCTCGTCCCCGGTACATTATCTGCGACAGCAAGTCAGATGTGCCATTCGAAGAAGTCTGCCGCCTTATGGATCAATATGGCCTCAAGCCAGAACGAATCGCTATTCTTGCGGAATCCTCAAGGCCTTTGTGGATGACGAACATTCAGATCCTCGCCAATAAACTTTCACTCAAAGGGTATCCAATTTATGTTCCTCCTAGCGATGTAACAGATTCATCCACAGATGTCACGAAGGGAAAGATTTGGTTTTCCTCTCGTCATCAAAGTAAAGGAGGTGAATGGGATGCGGTGATACTACTTGGCTTCGATAACAGCTCATCCACGATGTCCGACAAAGATCCGACAACGACGGATGGAGAAAACAATATCCCGTTTGTAGCAGCTTCAAGGCCGAAAATGCACCTGATATCATTTCACGATAAAAAACACCAGTATCTGTGGTTTATTGATCAGAAAAGCTTGGAACAGTCATGTGAAGTGGAAATAAAGGAGGATCTCGAACTTAACACCATAACGAAGGAAAACTCCTTGCCGAAGCTTTCATCATTCTCGGCTACAACTTTAACCAAATGGACTCCAGACTCTGTGATGGCGGAATGCATGGCTGAATTAGACCTGGAACCGATAGAACCCCGTGGCAAAAGTGTTGATCCAAGAATCGAAGACAAGATTCCAGTGCGGAATGGCCTTGTTGAGGGTGTAAATGATATAACCGGTACCGCAATCCCCGCCATCTATGAATGGGGGATTCGGAGACATCATTATAGGCTGTCGACATTCAATTACATCTTCAGCCAACACAAATCATTACGTCGAAAACGCGTCGACGAAATACTGAAACTTCTTCCTCAGGACTACATCAGTCGTCTGGATGACATCTCCCAGAGGAGGACTAAAAAAATGATGACTATGGAGGACGTTCTGTTTCTTGCGAACTTCCATTTGGCGGCACGAGATGGGTATATCTTCAAGGCCCTCAGTATACCCGAAGATCAGTATACTTGGGTTACTGAAGAACACGCAAAACAAATTCGACGTAAGCTGGACAAAGTTATGCCCAATGACAAAAAGCACTTGCTGTTTGAGAAAATGCGTGGTCACGAGTTCAAGTTGCAAGCAGATGGAACAATGGAGCCATCTTACGTTAAGGTCTTTGGATATCTCGATATCCATACTACCGAAGGCAGCCTGAATGTTTGGGAGCTGAAAGACGGGATTTTTAAACCAGCAGATTTTATTCAGTTGGCGCTGTATTGCGCCATCCTCGAAGCAAACGATATCAACGGACGCGAATGCTCCGCTTACTTGGTCAATGCCCTCCACGGACAAACCATCCAAATTAAGCCAAAGACCAAAGATTCGCTTTTGAAGATCGTTCAAAAGGTGGTTGCTGCAAAGATTGCCCAGAAAAAGCTGAGGCGGTCCAACGATGAGTTTTTGAAGGCAGCCGAGCGTGATTTCGAAGGTGAAAGTCGAGTAGTGTTGCCAGAGTGGGTTAATCAGATAAAGTGGGTAAAGAAGGGTGAGGGAAAGTAGAAGGGCTCCTAATACATGGTGTCCGGGTCATAGAGTATCATATAATCTTTTCATGTATTAAGGATGGTTCCTGGTCCTTAGTCATGTAATAGAGTTAGGGAGTTGTCAAAGTAAGCGAGTTTAATTCTTCTCTAGACTTCAGTACCCTGTGGATGGCACCAGTACATGTGCTCTCGTGCCCAGACTTTTCGCCTCACTCGCAAGCTCGCTCCGCAAAATTACACACAAAGCGTAGGGGATGGCAGGTGAGATCACAGTACATGGTATGTCTGCGAAGTGACATCAGTTAAAGCATGTCTGCTTGTATTCCCGAATGATGGCCCATGACTTCGCGTTACAGCTCCCATCTCATGGCCATAGAGTTGCCCGCCCAAGTTTCCCTAGCTGCTACGCACAAATATATAAGTGGGAATAATGTAAATAAAAACCAAACAATATCTCGAGCGCGGGCCACCCGTTCTGCTTTAACTCAACCTCACCCGCTTCATGCTCAGACTGAACGACCATAAACCATCGAGGATACTATAGCGAGCATAAAGATGCAAACCGTCTCTTCAAGACGACACTTAAAATAGTAAACCGGAGCCGTGTGGCGAAACATTCGGCATTCGGCAGACCTTTTTCGACAACGTTGAGGTACTGTCTTGTTTCGTCTTGAACGGAGGACCCAATTTGTGTGGTTAACTCCACAAAGAGCTTTTGTGGATAATATTGATTTTTTGTTCTGAATATTGCTTAGGAAAATAATGAACCACAGATGCCCGGTGATGGTCGCCGTACGTATGTACCCTTATGCTTGCTATAGTATGTGTTTCCTCATACGACTCATGTTTCCGCTCACTAACCCAATTGCCTCAACCCTTCACTCTGAAGTATTTTTTACCTGCTGAACGACTCAGTCACAATGTTCACACTCCGGCTTTTGACTAAATGTCAAAACCCTTCATGACCATCTGTAAGTTACGGATGGGCAGTGTTTTATGACACCTTACGTTCGTATTTCAACTTTTGCTACAGCAAATTGGCATCGGTAACAACCGCGCCACGGCAGCAACGTTTCCAATAGTACTGCCAGAACTTCAGGACAGGTAACAACCGTCATGGAGGCCCCGTACGATCCGCTGCCGACTCTCTATAAATAAGAGATCCCCTCGTCTACCTGATATATGCATTGTGTTACGAAATTGCACTTACCCACTCATTACGAACAGGCAACTTTTTTTCAAAGAGTCTATAACGCCCCATAGCATAAGTAAAATTCTCGGGTATATTGAAGGAAATACAATCGAAGCAATGCGGCCCTGTCAATAAGGTAGTACCACTTAGGGCAGAACCCTTGCCGCGACGACTAGGTTCGGAAATGTATGAAAAAATACACGCCGAAATAGAATACCGCCGCGCCAACTGTCTGTCGACTGGCAAACCGCGGGGAATGAGAGCAGGGAATAAGAGCAGTCCCTCTGATGAGTTTTGTGACAGGAGGGAGTTCCCAGTACTGATGAAGCATTTCCAAGCGACGTCTAGCTAACTCGGATTGTCGCAATCCGACTGCAGCTGACTGGTTGTCCGAACGGCTGTTGCTCGATACAGGGGGAAAGTACAGCAGTGCATATTGCGCTTCGGGTGCCTCTCCTCTGAATACCCAAGCCACTAAAAAAAACACATAGGCAGTGGCGCCTGCATTAAAATACTTTCCCCCTGTATCGAGTACAATCTCCTGCATAAATCTGATGCACGCCTAACCCCGCGATGAAACCGAACCCCTGTAAAGTACAGTCGCGCAACAAAAATAATGGACACACGAAAATCACGACTTTGTCAACGACCATTCAACCAGCACCAACATGCCATATTAACACATTCTCTAAGATAATGCTCTCCCTTATCACGTTGTTGAAGCTTTCTGGAAACTGTTGCTATTTTCGTGGGTGCGCCGATTGTAAGCTGTGTCCACTTATTTTAATTGCGCGACTGTACATCATCGCCTGCGGAAGCGCAACCTCAGACATCCCTGTAGATATAACCACCGCGTTTGTACGGGCTATGACGACCTACCACTCACAATGAGTTGGATCCAAACAGAACAAAGTACACCGAAAAAAGGTATTGTCTATGAAAACAAGTAAAAACCCCGAAATAACTCCCCGGCCCGTCAAGAGCATCTAAACTAAGCTGTATCGTTGTTTTGGTTGTCGTCTCCAGCAGCGCTAGCACCCTGATTTCCACCTTGGTCGCTAGCAGCCGCATCTCCGCCAGCGGCAGTGTATCCGATATTCCACCTTGATCGCCGCCCTAGTCGCCCCCCTGATCCCCGCTCTGGTTTCCGCCCTAGTCGCCCGCACCTTGATCGCCGGCATCAGCATCTTCGTCGTCGTCGTTGTTATTGTTGTTATTGTTTCCACCCTGGCCAACTGAAAACTTTTGGCAATCATCCTGTGCCCCTCTCTGAGCGACTGGCATAAGGACGGGCTGATGATTGCTGCTCGAAGTCATCGTACACACCCGATAGAACCCCTAAACTTTCATCAGCCTTTGCCTGGCCGAACATTATTGGAGCACTTACAGCGGGCAATCCTTCATCTACAACAGCCTCCAAATTTCCTGCACCATCATCTGCATTATTAATCCCCTTAAAGAACGCAAAATTAGCCGCATCCGGCGGCGTGTCGGGGTTAAAGTCCGTATCGCTGATCTTCTGAATCGTCACATGTGTATGTCCAACGATATTTCCGTTATTTAATTGTTGCGGGGCTGCATAGTACGTATTCTGGGGATCTGCTGCTATCAGCCTCGCTCACAAATGAGGGGGGATGGAATAGGGCTTACTGGTAAAGCTTCCAGCCTCCAGATTCGCGACCTGCAGTTTCACGGAGAATTCCGTGTCTGCTGCAATATCTTCTCCAGGGCCAGGTGAGGTGATGATAGAGGAGACCATGTTTTGCTGGCTTGGGATATCGCCCATCACAATACCGTTGCAGGAGCCTGCCTGGACCTGTGCGCCGTTTGTGATGGTCTTACCCGTGCAGAAGTTGATGAAATTTGCGTTGTCGGTCTGAGAATCAGCTTGTGCAGGGTCGTCGCCACCTTCTTGTCCAGTGGCTTTAGACGCATCCTGGACATTATTGGGGTCAAGTGCGAGCTCATTGTTGTCGCCACCATTGTTATTGTTGGCTTCATTGTAGTCAACATCTATCTCATTATGCAGAATCTCAGGTTGTAATCATACCATCATCCTGCGGCCGAGGTTGGGGTATAGCAGTAACTGCTGTCAACAGCATTGCAAACAGTATCGCCGTTAAAAACTTCATGTTTGCAAATAAATAAATACAGAGGTAAAAATTGTGACCAAAGACCTGCAGCGGAGATATGTACGATTAAAGGAGAAAAGAGAAAGGAACGACACTTCGTCGAGAAGGAGAATAGATGGTCCGCACAACGTCTGGTGGTGAGTGCGTGAATAACGACAGAGAGCCAGAGGGGGACAGTGAAGATACATATAGCTAGTGCTGCCATAACTAGTTTTATCTCGGATTGAGGGAGAAGTATCCGCAGCATTGGCAACCCCTAAGTTTCTTCCCGACGTTGAAACAAGATCTAGATTGGGAACGCCGTTCAACAATCTAGAGTCCATCGGCTGGACAGAAGGAAGTCAAAGTTGGGACGTTAACAGGAGACGTCCTGTAACTATAGGAAGTTCAGTACCAATCCCAACAGCTGATCATGCAGCCTTGGCTGGCGCTATAAGCCTTAGAAGAAGAATACAGTAAAAATTGCTAGTGACACCTGCGATTCTAGAATACTATAATGGCTCGCGTATAGGCCCTGATGGCTGGTTTCACGCCTACATAGCAGTCGAAACGCCAAGGAATGCCAGATCGCGCTTAGCGATGCACTGCGTAAAGTGATTGTGGTGAAACGGGCGACTGTCGGAACTAGCGACAAGCTGTAATTGTGAGTGTTGGTTGTAATAATATCGGAAATGATACTTCTTTGGTGCTTTCCGACGCATTGGATTCTCTGGGTGGAACTTTTGAGCTGTGGTTGAAACTGCCATTCACCAGATCTAACTGATAGGCGTAGCTTAAACTTGAACCCAGCATCCTCCACTCAGGGAGGTATGAGCACGTGTTTGCTCGGACTGAACGATCTGGATTATTGGGCGTTACTTGAATTCAAATGAACCTGCCTCTCTTTTGTCACGTTGGTTATCAATCACGTTGTTGCCGGTGAGTAATCACAGAATTGGTATCAATGTTTCCCCTTTTAACAAGACATTTATTACTTCTATATATCCCGCAGCCCCTCGTTAAACCGTCGAGACACTGTAGACATATATTCGCTCGAACAGACCGACGCATCTACGACTCCTCGAAAACGTAGGTGAGATGGCATCTTCCGCAGTACTGGCGGTTGTGCATGGCAGCCATGAAGACACCGGCACCACACTATCGGTTCATCAGTAGAGTTCAAATGGTAATATAAAGGGATAGACATACGCCCTCCTGGGGGCACTCGCGGCGGAGACGTTCAATCTTGCCATCACCGTCAACCTTATAGTACTTGAGGACAGCGAGCTTGGTCCTATCGATCGATTAGCGCCTTTCCGAACACGTCTTGGTAGATTGAAAATACTGACTTCTTGCGCTTGTGCTTGATCTTCTTGGGAGTGGTGTAGACCTTCTTCTTGCGCTTCTTGGCACCACCACGGAGGCGGAGCACCAAGTGGAGGGTAGACTCCTTCTGGATGTTGTAGTCCGAAAGGGTGCGGCCGTCTTCAAGCTGCTTTCCAGCGAAGATTAGACGCTGCTGGTCCGGGGGAATTCCCTCTTTGTCCTCTATTCACCACATTTCCATCAGTTGGCTGTTGATTTTGCATCGAGCTCGAAAGTCGCAAGGAAAGACGTACGGATCTTGGATTTGACATTGTCGATGGTGTCAGAGGACTCGACCTCAAGGGTGATGGTCTTGCCCGTGAGGGTCTTTACGAAAATCTGCATCTTCGGCGATCAACCACAGCTCAGCAAAAGATGCTTCTGTACGAGAACAATTAGTATCTGCCTCTCATGCTAGACGAAGATGACAAAGGCATACCTTTGATGTTGGTTGAATTGTCAAGAACACTTGCTTGGGATCTTGAGAAGTTTGTTGAAGGAGTTTTCGTGTGGGAACGCTGTCTTGGCTGAAGCAGTCACAAGCATTGCGGTACTCAACTCTAGTGTGGGCTTGGCGTAAGATTGAAGCTAGCTATATCGAGGCTGGGTCAGCAACAGCGGAATGACGTCCACAGGTTTGTCTCGTCCCAGCCTTAGTCAACAAGCTGACACGGCGCTAGTCAAATGGTGTGTTGATTGTTTGAACTAAATCACATGATAGCCAATGACTAAACAATGCCCATTTTCTGTCGGGCTCGAGACAATCCACGGTGTTGTTGACGTACGTTGCCCTGGCGACGTCCGTAGCGTCCCTTGTTGTGCCAAAACATATTCCTGCATCAAGATGCCGCCTCGCATGAGACCCGATTGCCGTTATTGTGTCTCTTCCTCCCCTTGGCGGTAGCCATATACCTCTCATACCATACCCATACCATACATACTGCTCCATATTCCATCTTGCTTCAAAGCAAATCATCAACCCTCACTCCTCACTTCCTTTCTCTTCATTTCCCATTGCCAATTTCTTCTTGCCAACAAGCTGCAATTCAATTTACCATTCGCGTCTTCAAATAACGACACGCATCTCTTTGCTCGTACGATAAACACGACCTGTAGCGACAAACAAATATACACTTCTTGCTGAGTGCCGCAAAGCGTCATAAATCAGGTTCGGCTCAAAGACTTAAGGCTGCTTTCTTAAGCTTGCTGTCGCGTTCAGCGAGCTGTTGGCTTAAGCCACGTCGGCAAGTCCTCGCTATCCATCAGGTATTCGCTCTTCTCAATGGATCGTGGAATTTCCAGCATTAACCCATTGGTCAAACTCTAGTCGCAGGACGAACACCGCTAGAGTCGAATCAAAGTCCACATTCACTATGCTGCAGTCACCGAAATCTCGAATCCAACGACGACTAACCGGTGCCTCCGAGAACCCAATCCTCGAGGCCAAACAGGATCCACAACGACGAATTCAACGACCAACTACTTCGCGCCAGAATACACCAAGCACAACCCACCGTGGAGCACCTCGGAAGCAGCAGCATCGCCGACACCTATCAGTACCGGACAATGTTCTTATGTCCATAGCTTCGGCTTCAGTCCAGGGAAACATATCTGACGATTACAAGTTCTATCAGGCAAACACTCTGAACAATGGTGGAAGCGAGATGGATGTGGGCAATGATCGACGAAGGCAAATTTCAAATACAATCAACAACAATTTCTTTTTGCAACCGCTGCCTCAAAAATCAAGAACATTGCTTCAAGAAGAAACAAGTACGTGTCTTCCTCTTCTAAGGTCTATTGTTTCCATTCGCAGGCTAATTATCGCAGAAGATTCTGCCCAAAACCAATACCCAGACTTTATGCAAGCACAGCAAGATGACGCAACCAAAATGATTGACGACTTATTTTCATTTGACACATCTCCATTGCTTACTCAAGGACCGGTCATTCGTCGAGGCTCTGCACCACAGAATTCTACGTTTGACATAGAATCGATGGGGCGATCCCATACATTTCCCCAGGATCTTCCAACTCCTCCTCATAGTGCCCACATGCAGTGCGTCAGCACTTTCGATCTTGCTCCTCTTCATCCCAACTTTGTCAACTTAGCAACCTTGAACATGCCATTTGAGAATGACGTTGAATCTTACTATTCTCCGCGATCTGGTATGGCATCGCCTACATTTCCTCCAGCTCAGCAGTCCCCTGGCCTTCAGCATGCAGGTTTGTTTGAGAATAACATGTCGACTGTCCCCGAGGAATCTTTCACAGAGAATGGCTCGATGATCAAAGTGCCACCTCTTCTGGAGAATACTTCTTTCGATACTTCTGCGGTAAGACCACAGCGCCGAGAGCGTGGTGAAACAACACCACAGCCAATGGGAGCGAAGAGCACTGGAATTAGCATGGAAGAGATTGCGAGCTTCATCGCTGGTCCCGAAGCATCTGATGGGAAATGGGTTTGCAAGTACCCGGACTGCGAAAAACGCTTTGGTCGCAAGGAAAACATCAAATCTCACGTCCAAACCCATCTTGGAGATCGCCAATACCGATGCGAAGTCTGCAAGAAGTGTTTTGTACGGCAACATGATCTTAAACGGCATTCTAAGATTCACACCGGGATTAAACCATATCCTTGCCTGTGCGGGAACTCCTTTGCCAGGCACGATGCATTGACTAGACATCGTCAGCGAGGAATGTGCATTGGAGCATTTGAGGGCATAGTCAAGAAGGTTGCGAAACGCGGTAGGCCTAGGAAGAAGCCTCTTAACGAGGATGGAGCCGAATCGGCAAAGAATAGCAAGGGCTCCGACCACGAGCCTTCATCCTCCTCTGCATCCTCCTCCTCGGGGTCAGATGTCTCGGATCCCCGTACACCGCCGGCCCTGGATAACAGTAGTCCGCCTCCAGATTCGCCCAATTTCGAGCAGTACGACTCGTCGGCGTCTTCCGCAGCTCGTTCAATAAAAGAAGAGTCTCCTGAACTCATGTCTCGTACTTTAAACTCGCCCGACTACACACCTCCAACATCGCCTCCAGAATTTTACGAGTTTGAAAACTTCACTTCGAAATTCGTTGGATCCGGAAGCAAGCGCAATTCCTACTCCTCTAGCTCACTGCCTGATGAAGACTACCTGCCTCGGGAAATTGATTATTCGGACTTTGGTCTTCCGCGGCCCGGAAGCGACAATGAAAAATTGGGTACTGGAAGCGATTATTCGTCAGAAAACTTCTCTCCGGCCAGTGGACAAGGAGAAGACTTTATGTTTTCACAAGACCAATTGGAGATGTTCGGACTCACTACTTTGGAGCGAGACCCCAGTATTTTGGGACTGGGTGGTGAGGACATCTACATTAAGCCTGAACTGCTAAGCAATCCATAGATGCACGTTTCCGTTTGTGACAGAACCGGATATGGGGCAGATTATGAATGGCACGGTAAGTGTTCCAGAAGTTGTGAAGCTGAGATGAAGTAGGGCCGTGTGGTGGTCGGTCATGAAACGGCGGATGTACGCGGTTTACGATCAACGGGGAGATTTTCTTGTCAGGCTTTTCGGATTCTTGTACGCGAAGGCGGAACGGCAATACGCTAAGGCGTATGACGATCGATCGCTCGAAGAAACCGGAAAAAAAGTTGGCGAAATCTGGAGTACAGGGGTTTTTTGGTTTGATTTGGTTTGATTTGGTTTATTTGGAGCGACACATACCATAAGGGGATGGATGGATGGACGGGGTGATGGTGGGGATGACATGGCATGGGAGGGAGAGACAATGGGATTTACTCAAGCGGCCGGCCGGGAATCACCTTTATCGATGTTTAATGATGCTACGACTACTCCTTTTTCGAATATGACGATATGACATTTTGTGTTTCTCAGCGATGGTTCCGGTAATTGTGTTGCGCAAGGAGAAGGAGAGGGGGAGAGGGAGTAGGGGAAGTGGGACTTGGATGGAACGGGCTAACTGGGACTGTATGATTATGATGGACGGACTAAGCAAGTGAATATTGGCTTTGTGTTTTCTTGATTTTCCTGTTTTTCTTGCACTCATTTTTGCCGTTCTGTGATTCCTGTGAGGAATGTGCATCCTGAGGGTTGTGTTTTTCCTTCCTGTACCATGATACCTGGAGTTGCATGTTTTGTTTCGTGATGAATTGGGGGAATTTTGGAAGAATTGTTTTTTTCTCATGTGCGATTGGCGCTCGTCAGTCATTTCCTTGTCGACGTTATCAAGATTACGAAAAAAAGTTCTAACTTTCTGACTTGTTTGAGTACATTCACATCACATTACATCGAACCCGCCGTTTTCTCGTGTGTAAGTCATGGCGTGATTCGTACTTTGATCGAATGAGATCAAGTAAAAGTTAGGGTTAGGTTAGGGTTGAACTGTAAACATCAACCTTCTCTGAGTTCATAGGTTCAAAACATGTACATTTCAAGCAGGGTAGATGGGTAGTTATACTAGAGCACCCTCTTCTCGCTATGGTACTAGACGACCGCCGACGAGGCAGCTTAACCCCTGTCAGTGACCAGCAGATGCAATGAGAGGTTCGGGTCAGGTAACGAGTCCCCTAACACCGACCACACAAGATGTGAAGGCCTGTGCCGAACACCGTTTGCCCCAACCCCCAGGGACTACGCCCAGTATACGGCACCACAGTCAAGCGATGGCAATAATGTGGGCTCCCGCGAACATATCACCGAGTCCTTAACAGAAAATAAAACATCTATCACATTTCAAAACTGCCTCTAAGTATCATGCCACTATCAACGGTATAAAGCCAAAAAATATTGTTATATCAGCCTTCCCTCCATTCCGCCTTCACTCTCACCCTACCAATCCACCACCACCCCGCAGCATAAACCACTGCACCAGATATCCACGGCGCACCCCTCCAGATCCCACCGTTCTCCAATCCCCACGCCCACAACCTCTGCAGCACTGGAGCACTCACCATCTCCCCCGCCCCTTCAACAACCGTGACAAGCGTATAAACCCTCCCAACCTTCGCCGGGTCTACCAGCGATGTCAGGAGACTCAACAACCCCAGCCGAATCCCAAACCCAGCTGCAAACACTACAGTTGATACCAAAAGCAGCGGAAAGACCGCAGATAGCCCAATCGCAAGACATCCGAAGGCGAGAATGAGGGACGAATATGAAGCCGTAAGGGTGTCAACATGGCTTGATGGTAAACTACGTCGGAGAAATCGGGTTAGGGACGGAAGGACGAAGAGGAAGATTAGAAGGTTGGTTGAAGCAACGATAGACAGGAGAAGACCAGATTTTGAGATGGGTAGGAAGAAGCGCTTGGACGTATATGGGATTAAGATCTGGAATACGAGTTCCTGGCGGACGGGGCAGATAAAGTGGCCGAGTAGCACGAGGAGGATGTTAGTGTCAGATATGGCCTGGAAGAATTCGTAGCGGAGATAGCGGAATGCGTTGGTGAGAGTTGTGGCTGTCCTCTTTGGCAAAATTGTGTGCTCTTCACCCACTTCATTCAGAAGACCCGCCGTAGCTCCGTCTCCATCTTCCTCCTCTCTACTTGGGCGGTGACTGTCTTCCTCCTGCTTCCAAACAACACCCCGCACGGCTGCTAGTACGGGGAAACAAGCCCCAAGCGTAAGTAGGGCAAATACAAACGGCAGCAGGATCGACCTCTCCATCAAGAGCGACGCAACCGGCATCGCAACCAACTCCGTGACTAGATACGCCGAGTACGTGTAATAAAAGCGTTCACTCCTGTTATTATATTAGTATCTCTCCTTCCCCCTTAAAATGGTCGCTACTTACCTCTCCGTTTCTGGCGAGGTATCATTAACTAGAGCCAGTATCAGCACCGAAGCTGTCCTCGGCCCTCCTCCAAGCACGAACGCCAACGCCGAAACCCACACCCACTCTACGGCCATCGTACTCCCCGGATGACCTGTCCCCATCAGCGCGTTCCTCTCCGTGGACTAGAAAACCCACAAACTAACAGGAACCAAAAAACATGCATCAAGCATCCGACAAAGTTAATCGCCAGCACCCGTTTCCTGCCGACACGATCCGCGAGAGCGCCCCAGGGAACTGCCAGCAGCATCACCGGGATCGCTTCGAAGAACACTTGCCATCCACGAATGTGCGCAAGGCGCGCCTGTATCGCATCTAGCTTGCAGAGGGACTCATCGATGCTGCCGTCGGGGTTTAAGACCGAAGGGTTGTGCGCGAGGAAGTGGGAGCGACAGATAGAGGCTTCGAGGAGGCGGATGCGTGGGGAGGTTAGAACTAGTTCTGAAAATTCCGAGAGAAGGAGAAGCAGTGCAGGGAGATAGGGGAAGTTGAGGCCTCGAGACGGGGATTGGTTACTGGCCATGTGGGAGGAAGAGGTGAGGTGAGTTTAAGCTCATCACTAATGCAGGTAGCCTAGCCTTGGCTTGGCGGACCTCGAACATCTCATTGAAGAGATGCTTCGATTTTTCCATACAAACAAGCTGGGCAAACAGCAGAATTTCTGTTGTGCATCAGGTGGCTGGAGCAGAAGTTTGCCGGAATACTCCAAGACATACGCTGTTGGAAACAAATTACATCAGTTGGTTGCGGGCGGTGGTGCAGATCTAAGTTTACACTAGTTGGGTCTGGACCTGAGGGGAATTTATTTACGCCAGGTACCAAGGGATAGTGGGGCGAAGTAGGATTTGGTTCCAAGAAGACGTAGTGTTTGGAATCGCATTCGCCCATATATTTTCCACTTCTTGGTCCCTTCACCCCGGAGGGGAGTGCCACTATCAGAAACTCTCTTCCTAACATAGCACCTGGTATCTTTTTAGATATAATCAAGCTTAACTTTAGGTCTAAATCAGACTGCTCTCAAGTGAATCCGTCCCAACAGATGCCACTCTTCGAATTGATCCCGCGAAGGTCTCATGTCCGACATCAAGGGATAAGAACTCCAGAGCATAAGCATTCCCAGAATACTCCTTCAAACTCCGAAGCAGCTAGTTATTTCAGGAGAGAAATTCATGCACCGGTGGTCTAGATCCAAAAACCTCTGACATCCTCTCCAACATCGATCTCAACTTCCTTCGAGCAAGCCCCCGTCTATCTCAATCTCCAAATCCAAAGCCTGCCAATCTAGAAGTTTTTATACCGCCTTCACCCCCGTCATGAGAACAGTTCTGACCGCCTATTCACACCCCTAATAGTAATACCACCTAATATCATTGCTGCCGCAATGCTCCCCCTCAACATTCTACTCCTAGCGCTCCCGCTAGCCTTTGCTGCACCTACTCCTGCCGCCACCCCTGCACCGATCGCCGAACCCATCAAGCCCATCTTCGGCTCCTGGGGTGACTCAGTTCGCCCCTTCAAACCAGGCAAGGTCGGCGACAAATTCAACCCATCCCAGCCGTCCCAGGAACCTCAGAATATCACTCCCCCACCCCCGCCCCCCGCCCCCA